>Ga0137362_10000929_pt1 | contig 17154 bp, 13 predicted proteins | sample MadtaG_2_FD_104801 | JGI IMG/M metagenome (GOLD analysis project Ga0137362, IMG submission 104801) | Vadose zone soil microbial communities from Angelo Coast Range Reserve, California, USA - Mad1_100_16 metaG | ecosystem: Environmental > Terrestrial > Soil > Vadose zone | place: USA: California... | reverse complement strand
GACGGGCGACGCCAACAAAAAGCAAACGGATGACTCTACTGCCGGCGGCACCCCTGCCGCCCCCCTCCCAGACGCAGATCCCGAACTAATCAAAAAATTAGAGAAGGAAAAGTCGCTCACCCACCCCAAGAAGCAGCAAAACACGACGCTTCTCCTCAATGCGATGCGAACCACAGCGGCTCACTCGTTTCAGACGTTTCATGAGAGGGAGGCTGCTGCTGCTGCTGCAACGACGGCTGCACCCTCCGAAGTTGGGGTACCGGAGGTGCAGCGAAGTTCTGCGACTCCGGTGCCAGCGCCGATCACCTCGCAGTCCGCCGGGTCTCAGTTGTCCGGTCCATCTGCATCACAAGACTCCACCAAAGGTATTGTCGGCACCGCCAAGAAAAGGAAGAAGCGTATGTGTGTTCCTATAGACTCGAATACCGCTACCTCTAATGAATGGGTAGGGGCGTCAGTTGCCACACCAGCACCGGTTTGACTTTTCTTCGTTCAACGCGACGCCAATTAGGACACAAAATACTTATGACGCAAATTTTTTCCTACGGTTGAATGAGATGAACGTTGTCTTGCAGCCCAGCATTTAATTACATAGTATATGACAATTGACAATAACGGTTATCGTGCACCCACGCCCGTGAGTTTACCCGTTAGCCATCCCAGAGGTGTTTGCAAGCCAGTGCTCCTGGGGCCCACACCCCCAACACCAAGCGCGAGAGGGTTAGCAGTGGCAAAGGATTGCTTCCGAGCCGATGCGGCTTGGTGAACTAAATAAGCGGTGCATGAGCGATCTTGGTTCGGGGGAACAAGTAAGAGCAACAACTCTGGCGATCAAAAACCACGAAGAGGGGCGCGAACGAATACATATTCGCCAGTGGAAACAGAACAAACCGTTTTTGATGCGGGGCTGTAAGGACTTACCCGAGCTATCGATTTCCTCAAGGTTCGTTTCCAACACTACTCCACCTTGAATGATCTCGGCCAAGATGTGGTGGACCTGTACGTAGATCAACGTTCATCTAGGATCCCAAACTCAAGGCGATAAACGAACGACACACCTCATCAAAGTGGAATACCAAGTCCAGCTCGCATACATTCTCGAATGCACGATCCAGCGCCTCTACGAAAACCTAAAAAGTCGTCGAGAGAAAAAAAAAGAAAAACAAAGTCGCTTTCTTGCGTGATGAATAAAAGGTAGGTCTGGTTGTCGTACCTGAATGAGATCCAGCATGCCGAGCTCACTCTCCGATAGGTCCACCACGAAAACAAAGTGAAGTGTGGCGTAGCTACGGTACACAACGCGCAGCTTCTCATCAACATCCTTCCGACCGAGTAACTCGTCCAGCTCAGGTGCTTCGAGAAAGTTGCATGAACCAGGGGCCCGAGTGCTGACTAGTGAATATATTTTCGAGACAATGGTTTGAGCCGCCTGGATGGGCGAATAGAACTTTGTAAGACGAGGGACGCCACTTGTGTTAACTGAGTATTGAGGGAGGTGGATTTCAATTTAACGATAGAACAGACTCAGATGGGCGGTTCAACGCACAGATGATGACAGAATGTATCATGTTGGACGGCTGGAAGCGGACGCACTCTGGTGGTCAAATACATAGATTTGTGTAGGGTTAAGGTCAATGCTATCTACGCTAAGCATCTCTGGGCAACCCCCAACCAGGTTGTAGTCTCCCAGCTAGATTGCTGACAGGCCCAGATAACCCAGCTTGGCTCCTGAAGCTCTCCAAAAAGTTTTTGATCAAATTATAGTCAATGTTGCCTTCAGCATTCAGGTCCACCCCCTCATCGTCATCGTCATCGTCATCGTTCTCGAGCGCAGCCTTCAGTTCCGCGTCCATCGCTGTCTCGATGTCTGCACCTTCCTCCACTCCCTGCGCGCGTGCTTTGCCTTTCTCATTATCACCTGAGGAAGTATTTTCGGAATTAGTTGATGTTTTCTGTGATCGAAGCCGGACAAGTTCTTCGTCCATAGCTTGCATGACAGCTTCAAATGAGTCCAGATTTGGATTGGCCGTCTCGGGTACAGCAGCCGGATTGCGAGGTCCTGATTGAGGTGTACTATGTGCTTTTGATTTGCGAATAGAATCCTCCGTTAGACGATTGCTTTCCTTCTTGACATACGAAGGGACGAATGCTACGGAAGCGTGAATGAGAAAAAATAGGTTAGACATAAAGACTTGCCTCCCTTGGCTCTGCGCTCCTGTAGGATTTGCTCCCACTGATCGTCCGATATTCCGAGGGTTTGTCTAGAAAATTCTAAAAACTCTTCTTCCTCCTCGGCCATGTCCACCTCGATTTCGCCCACTAGTTGGGGTTGTTCTTCCTCTTCCTCTTCATCGGCCGGACTGTCTTCTCCTTCGGTGTCATCATCTGAATCTACTCCCTCATAACGGTCACGAGTAAGTATGGGCGCTCGTATGGATCTAGGCTGAGTGGAAGATAAGTCCTCGTCCCTTGCCGACTCAGGGCCCTCGGCTCCTGTGATGTCGTTCGTTTGCTTCGGAGGAGCCACACGTTGTGAGCGATCGTAAAAGGATGCAGGCATACGACCGTATTCGGATGGGTCGATGCCAGGCACCAGCTTCTCCAAGGCATCCTGGCGGGCAGCGCTCGCAGACTCATCATTTTCACCGGAATCAACTTCGGAACCCGAGAACCTCTCATCGCTGAAGTCACCTCCATCTTCACCTGAGGATTGTTCACTGAAAAGAGTATTCACTCTCGTCGGCCACAATAGAGGAGATGCCGTGTCTTACTCTTCAAACATTGCCCCTTCAACATCCCCTTCCCCAGTGACAAACGCATCGACCTTGCTCGCCAAGTCCCGAAGTTTGGCGACTTTGGCTTTGGTTATACCGTCTTCCCCATTTTCCGAGTCTGGAGAGTGATCAACATCTATATCACGACTTGTGCTGGGGGCATCATTGGGACGCATTTTCTCCTGCAAGATGCTATCAAAATTCTCTGTGCTGACAGTAAGCCAATTGTCATCATCCTCAACATCTTGTGAAGACTCAAGGTCGTCCGCTTTGGCAACTGCGGCGTTCACCTCAGAGGCAAACGAAGGTCGGGAAGCCCCACTTGAGGCGAGAATTTCAGAAAACGCAGAGGTAACATACGAATATGACGATGACTTACTCCTCCCGTCGACTCTGAAGAAAAATTTCCATCGCTTTGACCTCGAGATCGTTTCGAAGCTGTGACCCTTCAACCTCACCCCGGAAATAACCTGCCCGTTGAATACTCTCGATATATTTGACGTATTCTTGATCACGCTGCAAAGCCTCCTTGCGTGATTGAATCTGTTAATAAATCTTTTAGAATTTATGAGATATTCGAACACGCCACACACTTACAGTAGCGTCCAAGTCGGCAACGCTAGCACTGGATTTGTCCCTGCGTGCTCCACCTTCCTGGTAGAGCATCTCAAAACCGCAGGACTACATCGTGGTTCGGTCAAAGCGGAAATAATTACTGGAAGACAACACTCACGATTTTCAGGCCAAGATCCCTCCATCTCCGTTGTTGAGTTCCTTCTTTTTCTTGCCAGTGACCGAATATTTTGGGCGGGTAAAAATTCTGACCGACTAATTGAGCGTACGCAGTCCGTGTCAGTCGAACAGTCCGCAGAAGACATGGTTGGGGAGGAAAGCGAGTCATCTTGTGCGCTGCCTGGGAAATGGGTGAGAAGGTTTTAGATAGTACGAGCTAATTCTCACTCGTAGCTGAATGGCATCCCGTGTGTAAAAAATCTCTGCGGCCTTTTGAACTAGTGCAGGGTTGACAGAGAGCGCCTTGGCAGTGTCAACGGGTAGATATGCCTTGGCTTTGTGAACATGGTGTGACAAACTGCTCGGGTATCTTTGAATGGAGACGTGAGTGTTACCTAGAGAAAAGGACGAGCTAATTTGACCTTGCGATTCTTTGCCATACCACCTGCTCTACACCTGTAGGAGCTTGGGTGTCAGTTGATGGGTCTCGCACAAGCTTCAAAGCATCAGAGACGTCGAGAAAGCCATTGTTCATGGTTATGTCTTCATCGTCGTCAGCAGGAATATCGACACGGTGCCTCCTGCTAGAAGGTGGCGACACATGTGAGAGAGGAATGAGGTGGAGGTGGCTCTTGTGGATCCAGACCTACATGGATGTACTTCAGGTTGGCTGTGATGTCAGGAACTCGAAGAGGTGCGTACCCTGTTTTCAATAGCAGAGGGAGTCACCCACAAAGGCAGAGAGTCTGCAGCCTCTATTAGCAGAAATTCCCCATCAGAGTCGCGTACGCTATAAGATTAAAGAAGGGTTTAGATAGCTCGGGTGAACGACCATAAACTTACCTGATTGCAACATCCCACCTCTCACTAACTTGACGAAGCAGCCATAGCACACACCACTCATCATCTATGGAATCCCCCACCCTCATCCTGCCTTCCAGGAACCACCCAGATCTGTCGCTGTCTTGGACGACTTTGACTTGGAAAATGTCACGATGCCATAGAAAGTCGTCCGATAGGAGAGAATCCACGAAATCTTGGACAGCTAAGGCCAGGGAATCCACAAATGTCCTGTCCAAATTTGATTCTAGAGGGTACAATGCATATTGAACTGTATCTTCTGCGATGGAAGGGGGACGGTTGAATATTGCCTGCATGATGAGATGAGCACGGCGTCGTGTTCCCACGCCTCTAGATCTCCCCTTATAAGTTAAGTCGAGCGGCGAGTGCTGCATTCACAATGGCGACTAGCAACCCTTCCAAAGACCGAAACTTACTGGCGGTGATTGGGGATGAAGTGTGTCATAATTTTGGAGCCTGTACTCTTGCGGACGTCCCTATATTTTAGGACACAATCACAGGCCTTCTACTGGCAGGGATTGGGCAGGTAACGCAGGACCAGAAGAACTTCTTCGTCGTCGAACCTAGTACGCAATCCCTTCGGAGTGTGGTTACCAGAAACAAACGTATCCTTTAGAGACGGAAATTCAAAGCATCGAAGCTACGTTCAGCGAATATACTCAGCGTGAGGACATCGCTATCCTTCTCATCAATCAACATGTACGCTTTCCGTTTGATCCGGTGCGACTTAAAAGCTTCATTGATACAGATTGCGGAGAGAATTCGGCCCACTGTGGATAAATATCAGCAAGCTTTTCCAGCCTTGCTCGAAATACCCTCGAAGGACCACCCCTATGGTACGTGTAGCTCTCTTTAATGCCGTACACCGCAGATAAGCTCCAACACCCTTAGATCCGTCCAAGGACTCTGTGCTCAAACGGGTACAGAGACTATTTGGCGAATAATGCGCACGTAGGACAGCACATAGGGAACCGCATGTGCTTACAGCCTCTGGGTGATTCGAGTCGATTGAACAGCTACTCAAATAAACTAGAGATACCACGCCTAATACATGCAAAATGTCAGCGATTCTCAGCGGGTGTCCCATCTTACCACGGGTTCATTCTCTCTAACACCGTCTGTGCGCTCAACAAATATACGCAACGGGTTTCGACTTTGCGAGCCTGTTAAAGTTAATGGGTTATATGCGCATCTATTAGCGTTCGATGACAGAACCTACTTGGAAGGTCAATGAGGATATACCGAAAGACGAAATATCCGGAGGTGTCCTGAAAAAGGTAAGTATATGATCCATGAGAAGATCTTCAGGGCCTACCCGCACGAGATCTGCGTGGACCTCCCCTTCCTGCCACACACTGCCATGCCCTGTATCCAAAGCTCCTTCATACGGCCCTTTCCCTGTCCCGCCTTTCAACGACCCGAAAAGACCTGCGAAACTGCTCCAAAATCCTTTTCCATCGCCTAATGGTGATTCTTGTTTCCGAGGTGCTGGTAAGGAGACTTGGGCAGCTGCAGAGTTTGAAGGAACAGGGTCCCCAGAGAGGTATCTGAAGAGGCCTTTTGCGGAATCAATCGTCTCTCGAGTATGTAGTGTTATCCAGCCCATTGATTCCTGCCAAGAGAACTCTGAGAAGTTTGTTACGGCATTGTTTAGCCATGACGATGCCGATTCGAAATAAGAGGCATCCTGGTCCGCCGAATGGGAGTTGGCTTGAACATAGAAGTTGAGCAGCATGTGTTCGCGACCACTTGAATCGAGCACAATCTGTGAGGAGACATGTCGGTTTCGGTGTCGGGGGCGAAGAACAGAAGGGGGATTGTTATGGAAAACCAATAACCCTGGTAGATATTTTGCAACCTGCGTATGTTCTCTTTAGACGTCAATGAATCGGGCCGCATGTTCACGTACACGTGGAGAAGACTTTATACGCTCGCATGCCTCGTTATAGAGCACGGTAGGGGAATTTCTTGAGAAGAGTTCCGATGTCAAGGCGTAGATGAGGACAGTCGTAAGACCAGCACCGAACAGGATGACTGTTAGGTTCGTCGTACGGGCTGTCGCTCGCATAGCTGAAATGAAATTCAAGTCAGCTGGAGAACTCCCGAAATGCTTGTCGCTAGAATGCCTGTCGCTATAACAGGTTGGGACAGACCTTTGCCTTTAGGACTGAGTTCGGACCACTTCTTCGCGCTCCCTTCGTTAAATGAGGGCTGAGAAAGACCAAGCTGGAATGGTCCAACAGTATTTTCCCTCCTAGTTCCTCTTTGCTTCTGGTCGAGAGCTTGGGAGAGGAGAGATGACGCGCTCACGCCAGGTTGTGCGTACGTCGGCGTGTCACGATGCGTTGCGTAGTGTCTGGAGCACTTGGCCGCGATGAGAGAAGGAACTCTGTGAGGACAGATCGGCAGGGTCAGCAGTTCCCTGAATACCACGCGCGAGGCACAGAATGACATTCGGGTGAGAATTAGGTCTTCTTCAGGCTTCAATGTTTGGCACCACACTGGCAAGTGGTCAACTAGTAGCGGACAGTCATTCAATATCGACGGCCCGTCTAACCCGGGTACTAAGCTGCGCGATATTAATGATACTACTGTAGGATAGAGTAATACCCTCTAATCTATGGTACTCATGGGCTAAACGTGTATGATATCAAGTGTATTCGATATTTTTCATGCAATGGTCCCTCTACGGAACTTTTTGTAAAGTCCAATGATTAGGTCGTTTGCGGTAAGCGTTATGATCCTTGGCATATGCGTTTGCAAACCGCGACTATACATAATAAGGGAAACTCACGTATGAGGTGCAATTCGCAGGAAGTGAGCAGTCGAACCTGTAGTACAAATTGATTGATTCCTGGCGCCCAGAAGAACTGCGGTCATTACCTTTATATAGAGCGAGGGGACCTTCAGTCGTCATAGTTTTCCATAGGCAGTCAATGGGATTCTTATAAAGAGTACCAACAATCGTCCCGTTCGGAAGTTGTGTCGTCGGTTGGTTATACACCCTAGTCAGGGCCTGCTGTGAATTAGATAAAGGACGCGTTTGTGAGTTGAGGTTTTGACTGACCGTATCCGCTGGTTGCATCACAGCTAACTATCTGGATGTTAACAGCCTTTAGAAATGCAAGGGCACCACTCACAACGCATACTCCCGAGACGGAGCTACTCGCGAGATATGTCCATACACTGTCTGCTGGGAGGATGCTCCTCGACACTAATTGGTTTTTGGTCCAGTTATAGGTGGGTAGTTGTACCTAAACAAATGGTTTGTTAGTTAACATACTAGGAAGCACATTGAAATGTCCTGACAGAAGAACCCATTGACGTTCTCAGGATGGCAGCGTCAACTCCTCTTACAAGACCACGAAAGCGTTCTCGCTGAAAAATCGTCCTGAGAGCATCCCATGAACTCTTATAGTAATGCTGCGTTCCCACGGGTGATGTGGGTGAATATGCCTGGATATTGATACGTCAGAATGTGAGATGTTGGTACGTTGTAAGAACAAAAATGCTTACTTGCATCCGGGCTTTAATCAGGAACAGAGGGTTTCCAAGAACGGCTAAGAGAGAAGATTAATTCTGGTATATGATATGGTGTGTCGAAAGGACGACCTCCCACTACACCACTGGCTGCACCAGCTAAAACGGAGGTAACTGGAATTTGTTCCTTTGCACTTGACCCGACGAGTCGGTTTATAGCCCTACGGATCGGTTCGTAGAATCCTGAGATAGGTGGTATAAGGAATGAATAAAATCGAGAAACGCGGATTGCAATACCGAGACGAGACCCATTCAGAAGAATCTATGACAAGTGAGTGTCATGGGACGGCCGAGAGGATCGTGATACGTACCTGGTACGCGTACTACAAACTTCGTCAAAAGTCAGCCCCCAAAACATAGACGGCTATAACTCACGGCCGGAGGGAGGCCCCGCTGAATTCCTCTTATTCCTTCGTGTCTCCAGGTTTTTGCAAAGACATCGAGCACGTTTCTGTAGACCCTTTTTCCGCCTCCCTTTACGAGTTCACCTTGTAGTTGCAACCTTGTTTTTGCCACTTCCGCGGGATTTGAAAAAGTAACCTAAAGAGATGGTTGGGCGGTCAGGCAGTTGAGGATGCGAGGTGTCGATGACAGACTGACAGCAACAGAGGCTGCGACGCCGCCGAGAAGGAAGCCTTCCGCAGTAGACAGAGGGCGAGGATTGGTGGCCATAGGAAGCAACGACGGGGTTGTCCTAACAGTAACCGGACTTGACGCGTCCAATCCGCCTCGGACTGGGCGGTGATGCAGACACTCAACGTAACCTCCGTCGTGCTCGTCGCCGTCTTGGCCATCTCGATCCCTTTCTTCATTCGTCTCGCGTCATCACCTCTCCTTGTTCTCTTGTTGTCTCCCTTCCTTCTCATCCTTCTGCCCGCAACCTTTCTCCTTCTCACTCTCGTCTTCGGATATGTCCTCGATTCAAGTTTGCCTCCTCAAACCTTTCGCTCCCCCTCCGCCGCCCGCCCTTTGGCATTCTCTACTCCTGCTGCCTGGCAAGCAGTCATTATCCGATCTCAATGGTCACATAGGCCTCCCCAAAGTCTACCCCCACTGTACCCCGAATCTCCCATGATCTCCGCAGCAATTAACGAGATACTTATCCTGATTGTGCGCGACTTTGTGCTCACATGGTACCGGGACATATCATCTTCTCCGTCATTTCCCACTGCAGTCTCCGCCATGCTTCACGGTGCTCTGGGTAGGTTGCTCTCCAGACTGTCCTCAGCCGATCCTTCGAGTATACTGGTTAAGCGTGTGCTACCCAAGATCACTGCGCATGTGGAACAGTTTCAAGAGTCAGAAATTGCTCTGCGTGGTGCCGGTTTGGAACGTCGGTTGACCGAATCCGAGGAGTTAGACATGCTTTTGGCCAGTCGATACGCCCCCAAGGGAGGCAAACTTCATCCTGCCGTCGACAACCTTTCTTCGAGTTTTACAAAGCAGGCAGAGGAGAACCATTTCAAGTCGCTTCTGGATCGTATTCTCCCACTCATCCTACCTGCGAACGAAGCGCGCAGCAAAGCGCTATGCGTCGTTGTACGCGAGATTACAGCATGTTCGATCTTGTATCCTCTCATGGATATGCTTACCGATCCCGACTTTTGGAATTGCACCATTCACCAATTGGTGAGCGTGTGTCAATTGGGCACTATACATTAGCTAACCGTGTGCTAGGCCGGAGCTGCAATTCGCCAACGGTAAGAATTTCCCCCAGAGGTCTTATTGTCTCATTGTCTCATCTCGTTAGGCGTCTTGTTTCGAAAGTACGAAACGTTTTGGAGGCTCAGCTTCCACGTGCCAAACCAGAACTGAAGGCTCCAAGAGGCGCTGAAGCAATCACGCTCCGCACTGACCAACGCCATTTTGACTCATTCCTCCGGAGTATCGACCATATGTCCTCCCTCCTGGATGCCCGTCGTTTAAAAAGTGACATTATGGGCGAAATCAGAAGAACGAGGGCTTTGCTGGGTATGTCTACGTGTCGGATGACATAAATGTTCTTCTAACAGCTCATTTCGAAGCCGACCACCAGAAAGAAGACTGGATAAATGGAGTGAGAACGGAGGATGTAGTGGCTTTCCTGGACAGGCTTTACACGGCCAAGCGAAAAGCGGAACATCGCATAACCACTCTAGGAGGGTACGACGAGAGCGTAGGTGTCAAAGCCGAATCTCAGTGCTCAGTCTAACGAAAGACTCAGAAACGGCCCGCGGCTGATACGATACTCGCATCTCACCTCACCCTGAGGGACATCCTCGCCAATCCGAGTTCCCTTTCTTATTTTATGGAGTTCATGGATCGACGGAGCCGTTCCTTTCACGTACAGTTTTGGCTCACTGTGGAGAGTTTTAAGAATCCGTTGGAATCAATTGAATCTGATAACTCCGACGATGATGACCCGAGTCTCCCGCCCCAAACATCCACCGCCAAAGAAGATATCTCGATGATTTACGAGCTCTACTTCTCCGGCACTCCTCATTCCTCCCTTTCCACCATCCCTCCCAAATACATCTCGGCAATCCGCGATTTTGCCAATGAGACATCACCCGTCCCGAATTTGGAGCGCAGGGCACGCAAAGGTGTGATGCTCGCACAGCGGCAAGTAGAGCAAGCCATGGAACAAGACTTTGAAGAATTTGAACGATCTGAGCTATGGTTTCGCGTAGTCGAAGATATCGGTGCAAGCCGAGCCGCTAATAGCGACGATAGACAGACTCAGATTGTCTTTACAGCCAGCGACGAAAACCTATCTGGTGCAATGCCGGGTCGAGCTCCTCGTTCTCAGCCTCCTGTGCACCGATCCGATTCCTTCACCTTCCAGAGTGCCATGTCTGTATTACATCCTCGTAGTGATCATTCACCACCCAGCCCAGGGTCAATGCTCAAGGACCCTCCCGCACAGCAGGGAGTCCCTACATCCACATCAAGTCTTGATGTTCTCATGTCCCCCTCCTCCGGCTCTGAGGCTGATGATTCGCGCGCCCCGTTGTTTGATGACCTTGTCGATATGGCGAAAGCGACCCGCGAGAGCGAAGCTACGATAGAGGCAATACAGGCTGCTCTCTCGGACATCATTGCCCTCGACAATCAACAGAGGAGCAAACTCCCTATTTTCCCTCCCTTGTCGACCACCTCATTACGACGGGATTATCTCGACCCCCAACAATTTTCAAACCCAAGTGACGAAATTGTCGGAGGCCCAGAGGAGGATGAGAATGGAGGTGACGAAAGTAACGATACTATGCAAGAATCGTTCCATCTCCCAGGCCCGGGTGATCTCCAATTGTCTCTCGAGATCACCCGGCTTGCGGAGAAGATCTCTGCATTTCAAGTTCAGGACGCCATGTTGGACTCGCTTATTAAGAAGGCGGAACTTACGGGGGATGTTCAGGAACTGAGGCTCTTGCAGAAATCCAAATCTTCGCTAAACCGGGAATTGCGAGAGCTAAGGTTTCAGAAGACGCAGTTTGAGCAGCAAGAGGTAGCGAATCGCCTCATTCCGGATCGCACAAAGGTTTCCATAGTGAATTCAGTCGTAGGAGAAGAGAATGGGAAATCGGTCGTGCGCTATCTGGTCGAAGTGCAACAGCTATCGCCGGATGGCGGGGTAGGCACGGGATGGGTCGTCGCTCGCCGGTACAACGAATTCCTTGACATGCACAACAAGCTACGGGATCGTTATACTGCAGTCAGAAATCTCGAGTTTCCTGGAAAGCGTTTGGTCACAGCACTGTCTGCAACTTTTGTCGATCTGCGCCGTGTTGCGTTGGAACGATACATGCAAGTACGTCGAGTCATCTCACGATGGCATTCATCTCATCCTTGCATTAGAATCTGGTTGCGATCCCCACCGTCTGTGAAAGCACAGAACTTCGCACATTTTTATCCAGGAACTCGCCCTTTATGGTATCTGAACACAAGGAAGAATCTGTCTCAAAGTCGACGGGAACATTTCCTGGCACCGGTCTGGTCCGCCATGTATATAATTCCGTCGCAGGTAGTATCGACGACATGTTCTTTGGGCCGTCAATGCTGGATGTGATGATTGAACGCCTTACGCGACAAGCCGCGGAATTTGCCGGTATCAAAGGGAATTCTGTCACTGACGAAGATGTGGTCAGCCAGGTTTTCCGAGCTTCAGGAAAGACATCGCCGGATGACACCCTATTTCAATTCTCGGGCGATTTGAAACCACTGGAAGGAGAAACCAGTTCATCTACCTTTTCCTCGCCAATTTGTGACCTCATCCTCGCGGTCTTCGAACTTAACAAGAAGAATAATTGGCTGAGGCGGCAGGCCATCATCGTCATTATGCAACAGGTGTTGGGAAGTACAGTGGAAAGGTTCCTCTCTTCGCCTTGTAGCCTTCTAACCTTCTCACGATTGATCAAAATAGGAAAGTTCGTGACACCGTCAACCAATTTCTCAGCGAGATGCAAATTCTGAATTCCATTGGAATGTTTCGCGATTCTATGTGGCCAAGAGGGCAGTTAAGGCCACCCCCTGTACCACGATCTGCTGAGGAAAAGGCGCAAGCCCGAGATGATGCAAATCGTATGCTTTCTGCCTTGATACCCGGTATGTGGCTGGCTTGTATCTCGATATGCATCATTTGGATCCTCATTCCTGCCACATAGATCTCGCTGCCAATATGATCGGCCGCTCAAACGCGCGGAGAGGGGCGCGGCGTATATTTGCTGTCCTACAGAACAGGAGACTAAACCAACATCTTGCATATACCATTCTGGACGAGGTGAGTGTTTTTCTTCTGTAAGCCAATCTGCCATTATTGAACAGCGCCATGCTATCTCAGTTAATTGCAGCGTTATTTCCAGAGGCGTTTACATGACAATTACCTCCGCGATGCCTGCTATAGTCATCTCACTATAACTTTCGTACGATGTATAGATTAAGGATTATAATCATGAATCCTCAGTCAATGACTTATGAAAGTGGTCAACATTGCTATTCGATTCGATAACGATAGCTAGTTATCTACATGCAGGTTTGTATAATCCAAGTCTGTTTCTATTTGGGAAGCCTCAGCAGTTGGATCTTCGAATTGTTCATGAGAAGACTCCACGCTTTGCTTAGCCTTTGAACGCCGATGGACTACCACTGGCTCTGCGGAAGGGTCATCATATCTGTCGAGATTGTGGGTCGAGTTGAGCGAATCGATTTTGTATTAATGACGAAACAAACATTTTTATGGCATGCAGCAAATATCCGCCACCTCCAGAGGTCGTCATCAAGGGATGAGTGCGACCAGGAAGTACCTATGAAGGCAATGATTAAAAATCCGGGCGCCCCTCAAATTGCAATACCTGGTATTGACGGAGCCAGCTCTCTGAAACGGTTGGGGCGAGGTACCGGGGATCAGTCCGCAGAGTCGCTTGGAGATCAGACACCACCTCAACGCATCTAGGTTAGCCACCCATCAATTAAATACACGACACACAAACCTGTAGGTGAGAACTGTAGACAACCACAGGTGCAGAACCCCCCAGGTACGGAAATAGCTTCTCCAGAATCGAAAGAGGATCATACACGCTCGCTACGAATAACCTGAGTTATTACTAGTCAGTAAAACGACGGCTCTCACTCAATGATTAATCAAAGCCTTCACCCTTCGAATTCCCCAGAAAAAAGCTCCTCCCGTATGCTGAACAATGTATCTGATGCCGTTTTACGCTTTAAGAGCCGGGGTTTGTGTTTTTCCGAGCCGTAGGACCCCACTGCTGGCTCGGCGGAGAGGACAACTGTACGAGATTCAGGCACCCTCGACTTCGCGGATATGAAGGAGCCTACTCGGTGTATACGTCTCATCTGCTGTTGCCCAATTGAGGGATGACAAGACGTCAGCAGTCAACTCCTTCGGGAAGTTCATTTGCGTCATGACAGGATACGCAGGTGGCGAATCCACGTCACAGATCGCGATTAATCGCCCATTACCTGAGATTATATTTTCCATGGGACCGAGGTAGGCGGGGCACGAATAAGAAACTGACCACCCAAACGCTCCAGCAGAGCAGAGACGACCATCCCGGATGCTTCGTCTACCGCTATGTAGCGACCTCCTGGTCGGACATTCCCGAGGTTCATCATTTGTGATAGTGTGTCGATGCGCATGCTAAGGATGCGCGTCTGATCTTTCGTGAACCAGTACTCACAGACGTTGAAAAGCGTGGGTTGAACGGTTGTGAACGATTTGGAATACCTTCATCTGCAAACTAAGAAGGTCGATTTCTAATGAACCGCCCCAGCTTACTTGGCTGCTTTTCTCTTTTTATATTTATCCTTGCTGTATTCGGTCTTGAGAGAATAACTTGCGTGCATCTCTGTCTGTTTCTTGATGATTTCCTGCAGCACCTCAGCACCCTCGAGTCCCATTCAGGAGGTTGAATATGAATAGTTACAGTAGCATGGACCCCAGACTGCTTCCATGCCTCTATTTCGACCGAAGTCAGGGGCTGGACAAACTGACCGTCATTTATGAGCTCATTTGTCGCGTCAGTATCCTCTATCCTCTATGTTCATGTCATTGAATAACTACCGGCGGATAAAGATACTCTTACCGAGCTCTTCGACGGCAGGCGGTGGGATCACGCTAATTGTCTTATTGACAACCTCGTATGACAGCCCGTACGGCTGGTTTACAAGCGCATCCGCTGGAAAAGAACCAAATTTTCCCAGATTTACCATCCTGTCTTGGTCAGATTTCTAGTGAGTGGGACGATTCTGAATGCGACGCACGAAGCAGCCTCTAGATTGAAACTCTTTATATCACCGGTAGGTAGTCGCAAGAGAACTGTATCCCCAGCATGGATCAACCCGTCTACCATGTCACGTTGTTTGCACTTTTCAGGATTGTAGGAGCCTTGAGTCGCAGGGATGACACTTGTCGGAACGTCGGACTCGGAACTGGAGGATAATATTCGGTAATTCCGGGCCGTCACAAACGAGAACCGGTCCGCATCTCAGCTTGAGTTCACTTGAGTTCGCCATTGCCATTGCGCCATCCATGGCCGTCATCGATGAAGCCGAGGCTACAAGCATCACGCACGCGTCCCTTCCAAGTGACTCTCATAATTCCTTCCCCGATGAATTTTTATATTTGATTACCTCATTTGTCCCCACCCATGATCACGGGAATCGTTCCAAGGCCTTCCTGGTTCTCGCTTCGTATTGTCAAGGCGTCAGGGCATCCATGGGACAAACGCGAGACGACGCACAAGATCCAGGAACGCAGGCTCTGAGCCGGATTCTTCTTCCAATAATTCAGGCTCGTCTAGCTGAAGCACAAGATGCAGATGTCCTAGTCGGCCTTTCCTTCCTCACGGCGCTCTTCCAAGTGGATTGGAAAGCCGCCTCCGATATCTTTCAGCAAGAGGCGGTCCTGGCGTCAATCGCAGACATCTTAGATCTTCATCCCTCAGAGATCGTGTCGAGAGAGGCCGCACGACTTCTCTCACAAGCCTGCGGGCATAAAACCTGTCGTTCCTCCCTCACCGCGGAAACTACCCAGTGGCTGGAGGCCGCGGTGCGTCAGAAAAAGGACGTCCCTTTGCGCGCGATTGCAGCAGTAGCAGTAACAAAGTTATCCCGTGGCGCTGGCACAGATGCATTGCTCGAGTCGGTCGTGACTACCAAGCAGAGTGAAGATCAAGATTTGGTCGAACTTATGAGAGGGATCCTTATGGAAGAAAGGAAAGACTCTTGCCTGGATGCCGTCGAGGGCTTAGCCTATATGAGCGTCGAGCCTTCCGTGAAGGAAGACCTATCAAGGGATTCTCCCTTTTTGAAGAAACTGTTTTCTTTCATTCCAACAGGCAGGAAGACTTCGAGTACAGCTTCCGATGCATCAAATCATTCGCTAATATATGGGATACTCATCATCATCCATCATCTTAGCGTTTATCGGCCCCCTATCTCACCAGATCAAGAACAAGTCATGAAGCTTCGACGAATGACAAAACCTGGAGCCACAAGCTCACGGGGTTCTGAGGAAAAAATCTCGGATGTACTGGAGGATGACCAACACGTCAGAGGACGAGGCAGTAATTTGGTGAAGAATGGCGCTCTCAACACTCTAGCCACCGCAATACGATTAGCTGACAGTGACGGCGTCCGTCTAACCGTAGGCCAGATTCTTCTGAATCTCAGCGTGGATAAGGAGAACAGAGGCAAGATACTACAGAGCGGTGGAGCGAAGACGCTTGGAGAAATTATTCGGAAGGCGTTGTCTACAAATCAATCGGAGATTGATGTCTCAATACTGGAACCTATCCAGGCCGTGGCAAGGCTAGCTATAACGTCCTCGCCTACTCAAATATTTGGCCCTGACCCCAGCGCCCTTTACGATGCCATTCGGCCCCTCGCTGTCTTGCTCACACACCCTGAATCAAGTCTTCTGCAGAGGTTCGAAGCGATCATGGCGTTGACAAATTTATCGTCGCAGGGTACTGAAGCTGCCAGTCGCGTGGCGCGGGCCGATGGACTACTGACAAAGATCGAGTTTCTGATGTTGGGGGATCATGTCTTAATCAGAAGGGCAGCTACTGAACTTATTTGCAATCTGGTGGCTGGCTCCGACAGCGTCTTCAAGAGGTATTCGGATGGAAACGCTGCTAAGTCAAGACTGCACATCCTCGTGGCCCTATCAGATGTTGAGGACCTGCCCACGAGGCTGGGAGCCTCTGGTGCTCTCGCAAGTCTGACATCATCCCCGGACGCGTGTCGGTCACTATACGAATTGGAGCGTGACCATCGTCGGATTCTTCCTATATTCACTACACTTATCGACCCTTCATTCGGATCCGATGAAACCCACACCAAGGGATCCCCAGACCCTGGCATGGTTCATCGGGGGGCCGTGTGCATCCGAAATCTTCTCATCAACCTCGAACCCACTCTGCGGGATAGATTGAAGGAGGAGTCTGACCTGACAGGCATTCTGAACGGGTTGATGGCGATCACGAAGGGCAATGCAGGAAACCCAGAGATACTACAACCTACTGCCGAGGCATTGAAGTGTCTTATGGACCTTGGCGTGCTTACTTCCAACATCTAGTTGGCATGTCTCCGATCCTTTATACAAATATTGAAGGGCATCGCATACAGTTGCACTGTGGTGTCATTAAACCCAGCCCAGCACTTTTAGCTGATCGACGCCTCTCTCTTCTTCGCCAAGGATCATCTGTTCTCCTCTTCCCTCATAAATCCAGCTACCTCCCCTGTTTCCAGG
>Ga0137362_10000925_pt1 | contig 17165 bp, 16 predicted proteins | sample MadtaG_2_FD_104801 | JGI IMG/M metagenome (GOLD analysis project Ga0137362, IMG submission 104801) | Vadose zone soil microbial communities from Angelo Coast Range Reserve, California, USA - Mad1_100_16 metaG | ecosystem: Environmental > Terrestrial > Soil > Vadose zone | place: USA: California... | reverse complement strand
CAGCCATCTCAACACTTCTGATTCTAAGAAGCATCTCATGTCTATCTTATTCTTTTCGGTCAAATCACTGTGCTTTATACTTTACCTCTGCCTTCATCTCTGTTTCGATACACGACACCAGTAATACCCGAGCCGTTGATGACTGTTATTGTACTAGAGTAGATGAAAAAGTACGATGTTTTTATCAATGGTCAGATCCATTTCTTATCCAACATTGATCTTGCCGATTCTCGACGGAAGGGGATCGGTGAATGGGTTGTACCAAGTAAACACTATGATCGACTGTGCCTTAAAAGTGCCTTGCTACGGAAGGTGGCATTGTATTGCAGCAGGTTATTGATGTCTCGGACCCAGTCGTCTTCCTTTCCAGGACCAGCACCCTCTCCTTGACTATCAACTGCAGGGTCTGATATTGAAGACCGGTTAATGCAGGGGATGGGATGCAATGACGAGCAGACTGTGACTGATTCCCCGGGGTTCAGGATATGGGAGGCTTGACCGTCCATAGATACAGCCGCGGGTGCACGACTGCGTTCACCTATCTGCAAGTAGTCGTCAGGATGAAAAGGCAGGGGCCATGTACAATATCATAGCATCGGTTCAACACGCACCCGAAGGGTGATGGAGGAAGAGGCTGGGAATACCAAAGGACGGAAAGATAAACTTCGGGGGCAGATTGGGGTAAGAACCAAAGCACTGAGCGATGGATGAACGATCGGACCACCCGCAGAAAGGGAATAGGCCGTAGAGCCAGTTGGTGTAGAAACAATCAAACCGTCTGACTAGAAACAAAATGAGTTTGGTTGATACGTTTCCGGTCTCTGAATGGTACTCACTACAGCCTCAGTGAGGTGCTGACCGTCGACGAATGCATCAATTGTGTTTAGATGCGGACTTGATCCTCGGTGCAAAGCAACCTCATTCATCACTTGCCAGTCTGAGGGATAGTTGGGTCATTGCGTTGAGTAAGGGGTATATATATAAATACCTTGGCCTTTATTGCCAATGTTATTTCCATCCTTATCGGAGAATCCACAGGACAGGCGCATCCTGTATAACACTGTAGCTTTTCCTTGGAACACGCTCTCTAATGCTTTCGAAAAATCGTCAACATCTGTGTCGAACCATCCAATCATCTGTCAACATTGATAAGACAAAAATAGGCTCGCTCACGGAATGGAAGGAGAAAACCGAGCGTCCCCATTGAGAAACTAAGCACCGGTGGCACAGCTCCGACCTTGAACAGCGATGACGCATGGAGAATGGTGCCATCGCCACCAAGAGTAATAACAAGGTCGATCTTATGGGCGCCTTGGCCTGTAAGGAGTTACTGTAGAATGATACTTGGGTCGCTGGGGCAGTGCACGCACCTGGGCGCCACATTTCTACACCCTTTGGTATATCCGGTCTATCTTCATGGAACACCTTTACATGAGGGTAGTGAGTCTGAAGATGACTGTTTGCTGTTAGAGTCGGGATCCCATGCGAGCGAACTCAAACATACTCACACGAGAAAAGAGTCGATGGTGTCGATGACCGGTTTCGTGCGTAGCTTGTTTACGATGAGGATAGACTTGACTTGTTCAGCATTTGCGCTGCCTTAATGAATGAGTTGGCTGCTGCTCGATTAGGGACGATGTACTTGTTCTAGACGTACGTGATGGAATAACTGGTTGGGTGGAGAAGAGTCTAAAAGAACCCAGGAAAGGTGACGACGAAGACCATGGCCGTGGGCCCCAGCCATTTCCATGAAAGTAAAAAGCCGATGCTCGTATCTTCTGAGTTCTGAGACTCCGTTTAAGAAGGTTGCGAGTTGGGCTCATCATCGTCATCGTTCATGACGTTCATCCGTCACGGGTTGGAAATCATTTATACGGATATACGGACCGCCACTGACAGTGTGCTTTTGCTCAGTGAATCAAACACCCCAAGATACATCAATTTAAAGATGCAGAATACAGGTTACACACACAGCATCCCCTAGGGCCAGTCGCAGCTATCGTACTACGGCTTCAATTGATGGAAATCTGGCATTGCATTAGACATTTCCGAGGGTCACGTGGACGTCCCACGCGTGTATTACATAATCGGGCGCGTCGCGAACATTGAATTCATCCGTCACTGAATTGATTGCCTGACTTTGCAATCGAAGGCTCACTCTCTCCTCTGGGCTTGCAGGCTTTGCGACCCTTGGTTGTCTGTGATGTCAGACAATTCGAAGCGGACGCGCTCTCAAAGCGTACAACCCGAAGAATTTGGAGAAGTTCACCTCGGAATTTCCCCACTGCGGGCCGCGAGGCAGGAGAGAAGGAAGAATCTACAGACAGACATTCCCGCTGGCTCCTCTGAGGCTGCTCCCCCTAACGTCGAGGTTGGCGGAGACGAGAGTGACGACGAACTGCTGCTCTCTCCTCACAAGACTCGACCACCAAAGCGGCCACCCTTATCCCAACAACCAGAATCTCCTTCGAGGACAGAGACAGATTACGAAAGACAATACAAACGACTCAAACAGGACCGTAATGATGGTGAGTACCTTTCGTGGGGATAACAACATTTGATTTACCAACGACTGGTTCCCAGAACAAGAGTGGTCTCACTTCGCTGTTACCGAGACAGGGCGACCCAACGGACCATTTGACTTCTCTGCCATCAAACCGGAACTACCCCTTCGCACGAGCCATGGACAACAGGGGGCATCCTCGACACAACGAGCGCACACGTTCCCTCTCGACTCGCCTACCATCCGTCGTCGAGATCTTGGGCAACTTATGCCCTCGCCTGGGAAAACCCCCATTGTCCCTTCCCTGCCTGGGGTGTTGCGCTTCTCGAGTTTGCCACGCACTCTCGTGCCCTCAAGTGATGCCATAACTGTCGATGCTGATGCTGATGCAAAGTTATCGGAAGAGCCTAAACGCGATAAGAGTCCTGAAAGATCGCAGACACCACCTCCACCAACGGAGTTGGATTCTTCTTCCTCTCTCGAGACACTCATGGAAGATGTAAAGAGTACACCAACCCTCAATAATCAGCATTCTTTTGTGGCCTCTGGTCTGGAAGTTATGACATTCTCATTCACGCAATCACCTGCGATGACACCCCGGATATCACCCGAAGGGCCAGACGGTGACGTTACGCCCAAACCCGTTAACCCACCGCCGACCTCCTCCCTGGGCATCAATTCGATTCCTTTATCCCTCTGCGATCCTCTATCTCCACTGTCCTCTCTCTCCTCGATGTCAGAACTCGAGGATAGTCCACCACCGCACGAATCTGAGCCTAAAGTAGAGCATCCCAGTGGTATTCCCCGAGCGATACTGCCTCCATCTTCCGCTCCGTTGGGCAACACCACAAAGAACTCAGGCACTGCCTTATCTCAAGTAGCAAGGTCGTCTACTACTTCTTCACGCGGCAGCGTAGGAAGAGGATTTGCGAGGCCATCCGGTCAGGCCAGATTAACTCGTTCCTCCTCGACAAAGAAGCAGGAGGGATCGGTTGATGAGGACATCAACTCTAGTTCGTTGCTGTGTTTCGCTGTCCTCACACAGTCACTGATCTATCATTAGAACCGCAGGGTGTTCCTCCAGAGTCGTCCGTCCCATCTTCGGTACCAGCGAAACGATCTTCAGATTTGCCAGGATTAGCCCCAGATTTCTCGAAGAAGACGTCTTCCGCAGCTATTTCTCACAGGAAGGGCTTCTCATTTGCGATGCCTACTTCATCTTCGCTGAACAAGGCTACCGAGAAAGCTCCGGCCTCTTCACCTATGAAGCCATCGTCATTTACGAAACAACAGCCTCCTAAGCTGCCATCGTCGATAAAGCCTGCTTCGTCGGTGGGACCAGGAGAGCTACCTCACCCGTCAAAGCACACGGGACTCTCGAACCTTTCGCTTGCCTTGGAGAAACTAAAGAACCCCCCACCGTTGAGGCCTGCCACGACGCTCGGCTTTAGCAGTGACACTCGGTTTGTATCCAATACGCCTGATACTAAAAGCGCCCGCAAAGCGAAGGATGACAGCACCATTCGACTCGGCCACGGTCTTCCTTCGAGCACCAAGGCTACTGCCGCACCTCTGAGAAGAGCAGCTACGGTCGAGCCTGGCTCAAGTTTTGAGTCAAATGCTCATGCCTCCGGTAGTGGACCCGGAACCTTGATTGCTCCTCATTCTGCACGTCCTACCGATACTGGCCCTACGGTGAAGAAAATCAACCTACATTCTGGTGTTGTTGTGGGGAAAAACTCGTTTAGTAGGCCAAGAGGATTCATGTATGGAGGCGTTGGCAATAGACGGCCATTTGAAAAGGTCAGCAAGAAATCGAGCCTCCCGGTTGTGGAAGGTAGTCCGGTGAAAGCATGCGAGAGTGCGCAAACAATGGATCTGGATGAATCTCCTTTACCGTCCGCGATCGAGGTTCTTGCTACAACGTTATCATCACGCAAGGAAGGTAATGGTCAAGAAGAATCTCGCGCTGTTCCGGCGGCGGTCGAACCGATGAAATTACAAGACGCCATTGCAGAGCATGTTAGTGTTGTCGGACTTGACAACTCGTCCGCGGAAGATGGCAAAGCAGAACCAGCAGACATGTGGAAGCATGCGTCTCGTCGAGCATCGTTGGCTTCTCAGTTTCTCCAGCAAACTCTTGCAGTCCTCCCATCGACTCCTTCACCCCCGAAAGCTAGCAGTTCAAAATCGAAGACCGCCGAACGGTCACAATCTAGTTCACAGAGGACGAGGAGTGGTCTCCGATCAGGTAGCAGTACTGATGTTGCTAGCTCTCGAAGTACCCCCAAAACGCTATCAACTGGACATATGGTCGGTGCACACGTCCCCAAATCGAGTTCAACCACCGCGACGTCGTCGTCATTGAAAGTGCTCAAGTCGTGTACCATATTTGTGGATGTACGGACAGACGACGGAGATGATGCTGGGGGTCTTTTTGTGGATATGCTGAAAGGTCTTGGGGCAAAGGTACGCACCGCACACACTGCTTGGTCCTGGAGGACGTTTCATTGAACTGGAACCGTGAGATTATTGGACGTGCTGGCCAATCTTGCACGCACATAGTATACAAGAATGGCTTAATGAGTACTCTGACGAAGTATAGGTTTGTATGCCCGGATATCGACAGTGCTGTACGTCTAATGCTCTTTCTGCAGACTCATGCGCGAGCCGAAACCATTTGTTGTTGGCATCTCTTGGGTAGTTGAATGTGCCGAAAAGTGTAGGCGAGTCGGGGAAGAGAATTTTCTTGTTGACCTAGAAGGCGTCAACGTAGCAGGAAACAACAGGGTGAGCATCGTCGTATCCGAGTCCTTGGACTTCACCCGATATACTTACCCCAAACAGCGCCGACGTTCTATGCTTCCTAAACACATCTCATCGAGTATACAATCACATGCGATGGCACCCCCATCTCTTCCTGGTTCATCACTAACTAGGATGCTGGCAAGTGATCAGTCGATAGATGGGTCTTCAGGTGCGGGAGTACTTTTCTTTTGCACGTTAATCAACATTAATCATTCTACTGTTTGTGTTGTCGTAGTGGGTGGAGATCGCTCCATGAATTCCAGTGATGGCCCAGCCGAGGATGAAGACGATTTACCCCCACTAGAGAGGGCAAGGCAACGCCGAAATATATTTCTCAAGTCATAGCTATGCTCGGGGGACATTGTTATTCTACTTTACGATCATCTCCACGTACATTTCATGGATATCCTTAACTCGATAATTTGTGTCCTGCATCCTGTATCACCTTTACTGCACTTAGAAGCGCACTTGAATCTATTTGGGCGGTTGATTGAATGAATGTGGTAGTCAGCTGACTGTGAAGACGCGATCACATGATAAAGCTTCGGTGTTGCTCGCGCAATCTTCCCACGGTTGCTCGCTTTACCGAATATCGACGACGGCGGCGAAACGACCCATCCATGACTCCCCTTCGCGACCTCCCTCCTCAGCCCGTCACCCCCCTTCGAATCGCGAAAAGAGACACACCGCAACGACCACATGCCTCACAACTTGGCCGCCGCACTTCGAATACTTTTGTAAAGCTAAAAACTAGCAATCTCGTTTCTCAGTCACCATTTCTTTCTCAACCGTCTCCCGCCCCTTCCCCCGCCCCGTCCCGACCTTCATCTGCTCTTCATGCACCTTCACCGCGTCGCCTTAGCGGCGAGAAGAGGCCACGTCCCGATTCCATGCAGTCCCACGTGGAAAACGAGCGGCCACTAGGGTTTAAGAGACGCCAGTCCAAGGGTTTTCAAAACCTCCTTGAAAAAGAACCCGTCACAAAGAGCCCATTTCTCCATCCAGCCGCTCCAGTAGAAGACCCTTTCCTCCCACCAAACGTCCTACACACAAGTAACCTCCCCACACCATCCTCATCAGCTTCTCCCGGGCGCCCATCGATAGTCACTAAGCGTTTTCACGGGCCAAGGCAAATCGGGCAGGATGCTCCTAAGCGCCGGAGGAGAAAAACAGTGACGTTCGATGAGACTTGTGACGTTTATACCTACGAGAAGGACGATTCACGAGAGGAGGAAGTACTCTTTTCGGATGATAACGAAGGCGATTATGACGAAACGGTGGATTATGGTGAACCAGTCGGAGGTGTGGAGGCAAATGATAGCTTGACTGGGCTGGTCGACTCTATGATTCAAGATGCCCGCGGTAACTCCAACCGTCAGACCCCTCCCATGGACAGATCCTTACCTCCTGAAATCGACAGCGAAGATGGAGTCCCGTATGGTCGCACCCATCATGCTGACAGGGTCGCCCATTCACGCAACTCTCACCCTAATCCTCCACTGGATGTCCCTGAAATCCTCGCTTCCGTCGCTAGGCAGAGCCCCTCACTTACTAGCACCCCTCCGCAGGGTCCCTCAATTGGATCCACCATACCACTTGGGCGGTCGACACACTCGGAAAGAGCTCGGGCTGATCGTATGCCCGATGATATTGAAGAGGATGTCAAGATGCTCCCTCCTTCTCCCTCGCCAGCAAAGGCCAAAAAACATTCATTCGGTGATCGTAGCGAGAGCTTGGTACCGAGATTCGACCTCGGCATTCATCGGCAAGAGGTGGTCGAGAGTGCAGGTAGGCATAGTGAATCAGGTCTGCAGTCTTGCAACTCAATGTATAATTTAGGGAGTGACCCTGCAGACCCGTTCGGTTTGCCAGAGCACGAGGATGTCCAGATCGTTGAACTATCATTTATGTCGTCAGAGGGTGCCTCGGGTTTGCCACCCGAACAAACGGCTGTATTACAACGACCATTCGAAGCTGTCAAGTTTGAGGAAGAACTCGGTCTCGGTACACCCAACTCGCAGATTAAAACATCTACTCCACCGTTGAAATTGAAAACCTCCGGCGGTTCGCATGGAAAATTGATTGAATCACCCGGTTCAAGGGAGCTTCCACGACCGCCCAGAGGCCGAAGCGAGTCACCGTTACCAACTCATACAGCATCTCCAAATGTTAAACCGAGCGATAGTACTGCACATGTCGCTTATCTGGACTCTCCTTCATTCCGCTCTACGTCTGGCTCACCAGCTTTGGGCACACCGACACGTGTGGGGTTACCATTTTCCCGAGGTCTTGAATCCATGCCCAGCATAGGCAGCATAAATGGCCGTGGCAGCACTGGGAGCCTTTCCCGACGTAACCCCAGAATCGATCGGGAGGACATACACAAGCGTTTACTACGTAAAAGAAATCCAGATAGTCCTATGCCAGAGGAGACTGGAGAAACTTCGACGACCGCAGACCGCCCGGCGAGTGGAGACGTCATCAATATGAGTGTGCTGTCGGACGATATACCACTTGCCTTACTCCGGACCTCCGTTCACCCTCCCATTCACAGAGAAGGAACTTATGACGGTGTCATGTCCATTGATCCGAACCCTCAACCCTCTGATCCTCCCCGTCCTTCCGTACTCATGCGCGCTCATTCAGAGGTGGAGACTAGTGGTACACGCGGTGCTGGTAACGCTGACTTTCAAGGTCTTGAGTTAAGTCTCCCTGGTGGCAGTCCAGGCCTTGATATTAGTCTCGGCGCGTCAGAAGCAACTCGGGTCGACATTGACGATGTCAAAAGTGCGCTGGAACGTCTGGTTCAGGACGTTGTCACAGACTCGGCCAATGCGAGCATGTCAGTGGATCCTTCCCCTCAGGATCTCAAACTCAAAACGAAGGGTAGTAGCAACTCTCTCACGGCTACCACGTTTACAAAGCGCATTAAAGCTAAGAGATATGAACCCCCCAATGACCTGGATACCACTATGGAAGAGGACGAGCCCCTCAACGACCATGGCAACCTCCAGCATGCCACGCCAAATGGTTCGGAAACGTCCACGTCGTCTCAGCGTACGCCAGAACTGCTTTCCGGAGGGGGCTTTATAAGCCCATCGTTGAGCCGCAATACCAGTGAATCGTCGAACGCCGTCCAGCCCATACCGAAGGACGCGATCCGTCACCGCGAACAGATAATTCTTGAGAAGCGACGCGAAATGCGCCGGCGTGAGCAGGACGAAGACCTGGGATATGTGACTCCACCGCGAAATCCACCCCCAGTTGGTAGGCCAAGTGCCAGGCGCAGTATGAGCACCGGGGATGCCGAGGACTTGCAAGCGGTAGCTAGATTGGCCGCATTGAACCCCCCAGGATCAAGTGTACTACCCGACCTGGTGGCAACAGAAGAGAAAGACCCACTAGCTGAAAGTATTGCGAGGGAGTTGAGGAAGTTGCGTGGTTCGACGAAAAGCGTGAGTCTAGCTTCCGCCGCGTTCCAGCGAATGCTGAAGTAACTTTCTAGAGATATCACGTACGTCAACACAGTGAGACCATATATGCCTCGTCGGATACGGATAAGGTCTCGCACGTCAACCGCGCCGGCGATGTCGATAGTGGGAGAGCTTGGAGGACAGTTCGTCGCCCCTCGGACATGGTGCGGAAGTCTTTACTTAACTGCGTATGGGGACTCACATCGAAGCACAGAATGAGTACGCCAAGCAAATAAGAGAGTATCGCTCATTAGAAAAGTCAGGCAAAAACCACGGCAAGGTGTTCGTTCGAGGTGAGTGACTCAAAGAATTGAAGGTTTTTGAGCCTAACTTTGAACTGTTCACAGTGCTCCGTGTGAAGGGTCTCAATTTGCCGTTCCCCCAGCAAACGACCGTAGTGACATGCACACTCAATAATGGTATTCATTTTGTGACAACGCCGGAATGCAAACTGGAGATGAACTGTCAAATTGAGCAAGAATTCGAACTGTAAGCCTCAGCGGCATCACCCACGACTCAAATAGGCTCTCTAATTCTTTCTTGTAGCATTGAGCATAGCAAACTCGAGTTCACGCTCACTTTGAAAATCCGGCGAGATCCACACATTGTGGCCCAGTTCAAGGCCAACAGTCCTGCACCCGTAGTACCTCCACCACCTCCACCTCCTGCTTCTAAAGGAGGCATGCGGAGTTTTTTCTCTTCTTCCCCCAAGAAGCCCGCACGAGTCATCCAGTCCATGCCAGTCGCTCCTACCGTGCTTGAGGAAAACCTCGCCAGGTACCTCAAGCAAGATGGTACACTGGCTCGTGCATTCGTATCATTCAGAGATATTGCCTCGCGTTGCGATACCCACCTTTTTGAGACTAGCTTTCCACTGATAGGTCAGCGTCTGGAAAGCGGGTCCAAGGTTGTCTCTATAGAGATCGGCGAGCTTGTACTGCAGTTCTTTAGACTTCCTCCGCTGCCTGGGGTCCCGCCGAGTCAGCTACCGCAAAGTCTGGACGAGTGCCATCGGGGTTTACGACATGTCCATTGGCATAAGATGGCGTACTTCGAAGGAACTTTGACGCAAAGCGGTGGTGACTGCTCGGTGTGTGATGACGATGTAATCCTCTCTACTCGAACTAATTGTGACACTAGACATGGCGAAGAAGACAATTCCGTGTCATTGGAGCGAATTTAGTTGCTTTCAACGATGTCACGAAGAGAGCCACCGTTACCATCGACCTGCGAAAAGCAATCGCAGTCGAAGACATCCCTGATCCGCGTGACCGAATCCTCAGCCCCTCCTCGGCGCAAACGTCTACAAGCAGTTTTGACGAGTATGAAGGCCTTTACTGCGTAGAACGATCCTTTCGTCTCCGCTTCGAAAGGGACCTGGAAATCCTCTTTTTCACTGACACAGATGAGGAGAAAGAGAGATGGTGAGTTACTTGTCCCATTTACATTACAACGTTTCAAAATATGTCCCCTAGGCTCGAAGTTCTCCGTGCACTGATCGGCCGAATCCCACCGAACCATTTGTGGGCAGAACTGTTATGGCAACGCCAACAGGAATTGACGCAACACGCCTCAATGCGGTAACGCCAACAAGTACCAATAGCGGCCACACAAGCGACACCTTTTCCCATGCTTCGAGTGAAAACTCATCGACTCATCCTCTGGCCCGGCAGATCGTGCGAGTATATGGCAGGACCATGTATACAGATACTTTCACATTCATATCATTGACTCCCCTACATGTCACAATATCTCTCATCTTGATAAACGCTCATCACTGGTCCACTATCATCGTATGATTTTATATTCAAGCATCCATGTATGTTACAATTCAGGCGATGTGATTTATTGCGCATGCGTTTTCTTCTGTTGCGACTCGGAGCTGTCCGGCCCGGAGTTGTCCACGTGATTGATCGCAACTGAGTAGCCGTGCGAACCGTGCGTCTTGTAGCGCGGCGAACGCGAGGAGCAGGAGCATGATACGCCGACTTAGACGTGGTACTGGCACCACAGACACCCACACAGGACACGACGACCAGAGTGAAACAGACTCACAAAGCCAGTTTTCCGAAGAGGCAAACCTCGCGCCCAGCAAGAGGAAAGCTCTGGTGTGTACAGACAAAGACTGCCAACGGTCATCGGGTAACACTTTCGCTGCCAGTTGCAGAATCAATGTCACTTTTATTCAAAGACCCGTTGTTTGTTTCTACTCGGCATAATACGTGACTATCATCAAATAGCATCGCATTCCAGTTTTGCGCCTGATTTGTGTTTTCAGTGGGCATCGTTTTGGGACTGATATTCGTAGAGCCTTCAACTTTACCCGACATACCCGGTCATTTTGCCATCTTTCTCGAAGACTATGACTTCTCCCTGTCACTCCCACAGGTCGACCTTTCCAACGTTCAGGCCGAGTGGAAGAGGCTGATGAGCACAATTCCTGAGCCTTGGAAGTTAAATAAAGATGGCCGAGAATTCCAAGTTGGGGATACAATAAAGGCGAGGGGTTTGGAGGCGAACTACCCCGTCGTTTTGATCCCCGGAGTGATCTCAACGGTGCATCCGCTTTCTGGCCTCGGACGTTAGAGTTACAACTGACTAAGGTACTATTGCCAGAGTCTAGAGTCCTGGTCAACGTCACCGGAGTATCGCCCGTTCTTCCGCCAAAAAGTATGGGGAGGGTTGTCCATGCTCTCGCAAGTGACATTCAACCGCGAAAAGTGGTTGTCGATGCTCGTTTTGGACCCGGTGACCGGTCTGGATCCCAAAGGAGTGAAAGTCCGAGCTTCAGAAGGATTTGACGCAGCCAGCAGCTTTGTCCAAGGATACTGGATCTGGTGAGTTTTAAATTTATTCCAGTGGATTGGCTGGCATTCTTAAAGACACGTCAGGTCAAAAGTCATCGAGAATCTCGCTGTAGTAAATTATGACACGGATAACTTGGTGCTGACTCCATACGATTGGCGCCTATCAATGTACAACCTCGAGGAGCGCGATGGGTATTTCTCAAGACTTAAGACAGTTATCGAGGGGTTCAAGTAATGAACGTTTTCTTGTGTTTCGATCCCCGGCAACTGACGTATGTATCGGTCTCGCAGGAAGAGGCAGAAGAAGAAGTGTGTCATTGCAGCGCATTCGATGGGTAGTACTGTACGTGGTCCGAAATGTTCGATTGAAGGATAAAACGCAAATAATGTCGAATTAGGTCCTTTTGGTACGATTTTATCCTCACATATCGACGCTGACCAAGAGAAGCCGACTGAAGATTAGTATTTGTGAGCTCTTCGACAATTCATGCTTCTTGTGCCTGATAAATGATTCCTTCTTTCATTACAGTATGAAATGGGTAGAATCTCCTGAACATGGCCAAGGAGGTCCCCATTGGGTTGAAGTAAAGCCTACCTCAACTTCGCGATGGATTCCGAAAGATTTTTGACGATGGCTTTCAGAATCACATACAAGCAATTATCTCCATTGCAGGCACGCATCTCGTAGGTCTCTTGCTGATCAAACCGGAGCTCGTGATCACTTAATCGCGCATACTTCTAGGGTGTGGTGAGTGTATTCCATGTCTCGAACAACGAAGAATTCAACTGGGTCCCCGATTGAAGACCAAAGCCATGGCTGCGTTATTATCTGGAGAGATGAAAGACACCGTAGATCTGAACCCTGCTGGTGCATATGGTCAGGAGCACGCCTTTTCACCCTATGAGTTTTCTGTGTCATTCGTATTTGCAGTGCTTGAGAGATTTTTTTCAAAAAAAGAACGTCAATCGCTTTTTCGCAGCTGGGCAGGCGGTGCAAGCATGTGGGTGAAAGGAGGTAACGCAGTATGGGGTGATGCCACGTTTGCACCGGATGACGAAGGAGGCAATCATACACACGGAGAACTCATCTCTTTCCGCCAGACGGTTCCAATACCGCTCGATGACAAGGATGCCGAGGCATTGCCATTAACGCAAGTACAATCCCAATTGGCGACAGCACAAAGTTCGAACAACCGCCCACCTGTATTGAGGAACATGACTGTCGATGAGGCGGGGGGCTGGATCCTAGGGCATACGCCTTTGACGTTTAGGGTGAACTTCCACCCTTTCACACCATCCCCTTTGATGCTCACACGCTTCAGAAAATGATTGCTACGAATTATTCTTATGGTATTGAGCGCGACGAAGAGGCGTTGAAACGCAATGACTTGGATCACACCAAGTGGACGAATCCACTAGAGATAAGGTATGTGGGTCTATTGTCCCGAAATGCGAACTGCCGTCCGACTGTGTAACTTTTAGACTGCCAAATGCGCCGTCGCTCCGATACTACTGTGTCTATGGCCATGGAAAGGAAACCGAGGTGAGCATCCAGTTAGCGGAGATGCTCGGCTCTGACGCGACGGCATCTAGAGGTCATACTGGTGAGCAAGAGCTCATCGCAGTCCTCGTGGCGGTGGGATAGACTGTCCACGTGTAGGTACACCACGGAACCCAATGATGAGGGCGGGGAAGTCGGCGAGGCGGTGGATATTGAGGTATGCGCCAAGGACAACACTTGCTACGAGCGGAACCGTCGTTCTTTGCGAGAAATACCGTTTTCGCGGAGTTGGATCGATCGGGAGTACTCACATGAACGCTCGTTCCCCAAGGTCAGCGCAACTTGCAAAAATGGTGTATGATGATAACTTTTTGATATGTCAACACAGGTTCGAAATGGCGTCAAGTTGGGAGAAGGAGATGGTACTGTATCCCTTCTGAGTCTGGGGGCTATGTGTGTCGAAGGCTGGAAACGGAAGCGATGGAACCCCGCCGGGATCAAGATCACTACGATCGAGGTACGTGTGCTGACCTATCATCGCTCTCCGCGCCGTCGTCAAGCCCCCTTTGAACTTGATGATAGCTACCCCATAAGCCAGAGACAACCCTGCCGAGAGGCGGGGCCAACACCAGTGATCACGTAGACGTCCTTGGGTCCAACGCGCTGAACGACATTATTCTGAAGGTTGCAACTGGGGCGGGTGAGGAAATCCAAGACAATTATGTTTCACGAATCCGCGAGTATGCTAAGAGAATTCGCTGGGATGGTTGAGTGCTGAGCGCTTAGCCCCCGGGGAAACTTCGCGCATTTACTAGGATTCATCATTAATCACATTGGTGCCCATAACTGCAATTAATTTCTTTGAACAGAATAACCATTTTCGTGATGTTCTGTCGCATTCAAGTTGACTGGAACATTGAGTGTTTTGGTCACGGCGCTGCATCGTCATGCGCTTTGTTTCGCTTGCTATTTAAATTATGCTACAGTGGCCCTCATTGGCCTTGAGACCCGAAATTTCAGGGCAAAGGCCTCTTCCTCCCTTAAAAGAAGTTCAAATTGATTGCTGAGTTGAACGCCGAGCGCGCCAACTGAATTGAAGGCCCGGCTTGCGGCCTGATCGACTGACCTCCGAGTCCCATTACTGGGTCTCAACGTTCCTAAAGAAATAAATAAATTACAATGCCCCAAGGATACCAAAATTTCAACTATGAGACAACTTAATGTGTAACAACAGACTGGATGATGTGGCAACTGTGCATTCCTTCAAGTTCGACCCGCGTGACCTTTACCAATGGCTGCGATTTCTTCGTACAAGTTTCGTGAAAGAAGAAAAGGACGATAGGTTATACAGAAGCGGTGGTATCATGATGGAGCGTTGAACCTCCGAATGAATTATTTGTGTCGCTGTAGGGGTAGGCATATGAAGCGTTAGTGAGGGAAGCGTCAGCGCCATGATCATCTTGCTGCTGCATGTGCGTGTATTTCGAGCCAGATGTATCACTCAGTGGAACGACATCTGGACCAAATCTCCACGACTCCTCGTTTATTAACTTATCTGCGTACGAGGCGACAATATTCGCGGCCCCTTTTTGAGGGGGAAAAAAAAGTCATTAGACGACCAAGCTCGTTTTCACAATGATGGGAGAAGAAAAAATGAAACCCACTAAATTGAATGATCAAGCCGACAATCATGCCGACGAGGGTGGTCCACTTTGAAACGTTGGGAACGTTAAACGAGCCATTGCATATGTTCTGAAGGTCTTTGTCAGTAGAGCCGTCGATGCAATTCCGGATGAGCGTTTCGCGGAATCGTCCGAAGAAGAGAATTAGGTAGGCGACATCGATGAAGATCTGCATGCGAGTAGACCAGGCGAGAAAGAAGGCGTAAGTTGCAAGTGAGAGAGCATTGCGCGCAATCGTCCCAAATAAGCTAGAATATTTTATTTAGGTCAAGAAAACGAGTTATAGTACACGACGGTGTAACCGTAAGACTCACCCAATGAGGGCAGTGATGGAGAGCAGGGTATAATACATTGCACCGAAGACAATAATACTCCTCAGACCGGGTGGAAGATGACCCCCTGACCGGTGCAAAAAGAATGAGCCACCCATAGTCAGCTCCAGGACAAAGCGAGAGAGAGAATAGATTAACTACGTACGCATGCTGTCGAGAGTATACCAACCCGCGGCGGCCAACAGCCCAACCAGGATCAGTTGGCACAAAGAGATAAGAAACACGCCGAGGCGGAGGGGTAAGCAGCAAAAGAAATGACGGGCGGTCATGCCTGCGACCTGCGCGCTTTCAGGGCCACTGAAGAGAGGAGCCTGAGGTCGGTTGACTCTTGATGGGACAGGAGGGGTGTGCCCGGCACGTTCACATTTCATTACACCGAGTCTCCCGACGACACACCGCATCAGGAAATTTCACAAAAGACTTAACTTACAGGCAGCGATGATAAGATGTCATTCTCTTATTATTATCAGAGCCTTATAGCAGGTAGGATTAGAACAATGAACAAAAGCGGCGTTGTACACTGTTGTCGTCCGCCAGTGCAACTTTGTTTGTCATTGTTTCCCTTTGTCCATTTTCCTGTCATGTCGGTTCTACTAACGCATAAATGTGGATCATGCATTATACAAAATATGGGCTGTTTCCCTATGTCCCGAGTTGGGAACTGAACTGTTGTGAAGTTATGCATTATGAAAAAGTGTACTATAGTTAATTCAAGTCGATTCATGGGAGAACATAGCTTAGTCTAAGTATATTAAAACAGCCTGATCTGATTCCAAGTCCCATTACTTGGTCTCAACGTTCTTAAAGAAACAATTAAATTACAACACCCCAAAGATACCAAAATTTCAACTATGAGACAACTTGATGTGTAACAACAGACTGGATGATATGGCAACAGTGCATTCCTTCAAGTTCGACCAGCGTGACCTTTACAAACGACTGCGATTTCTTCGAACAATGTATCGTGAAAGAAGAAAAGGACGATAGGTTATACAGCAGTGGTGGTATGATAATGGGATGTTGAGTCTCTGAATGAATTATTTGTGTCGTTGTAGGGGTAGTAGGTGTATGGAGCGTTAGTGAGGGAAGCGTCAGCGTCATGATGATCTTGCTGCTGCACCGTGACGTGCGGGTATTTCGGGCCAGATGTGTCACTCAGTGGAACGACACGTGAACCAAATTGCCACGACTTCTCGTTTTGTAACTTCTCTGCGTACGAGGCGACGATATACGCGGCCCCTTTTTTTTTATAAAAAAAGTTGTCATTAGACGACCAAGCTCCCATCCACAATGAGACTTACAAATTTGAATGGTCAAGCCGATAATCATGCTGACGAGAATGGTCGTCCTTGAAACGTTGAACGAGTTATTGCATATGTTCTGAACGTCTGGGTCAGTAGAGCCGTCGATGCAATTCTGGATAAGCTTTTCGCGGGATTGTCCGAAGAAAATAATTAGGTGGACGACATCGATGACGATCTGCACGATAGTAGACCAGGCGAGATAGAAGGCGTAAGTCGCAAGTAAGTTAGCTTTGCGCGTAATCGTCCCAAATAAGCTAGAATATTTATTCGGGTCAAGAAATGAGTTATATAGTACATGACGGTGTAAGACTCACCCAATGAGGGCAGCGATGGAGAAAAGGGTATAATACAGTGCACTGGCGACAATAATACCCTTCAGATGGGTTGGAAGTCGACCACCTGGCCGGTGCAAAAGAAAAAGAATGAGCCACCATAGGACAAAGCGAGAGGAAGAATAGATTCTCTAACGTACGCATGCTGTCGAGAGTATACCAACCCCCGGCGGCTGACAGCCCAACCAGGATTAGTTGGCACAGAGAGATAAGAAACGCGCCGAGGCGGAGGGGTAAACAGAAACAGAAATGACGGGCGACTGGGACCATGCCTGCGACCTGCGCGTTTACAGAGGAGGAGACTGAGGATTTAAAAGTGAGGAAGTTGAGCGGGAAGGGCCCGAGGTTGTTGGATCAATTGACTCTTGATGGGACAGGAGGGGCGTGTAGTTATAGTACATTGCATTTGCAATTGTGTTCCTT
>Ga0137362_10000912_pt1 | contig 17228 bp, 19 predicted proteins | sample MadtaG_2_FD_104801 | JGI IMG/M metagenome (GOLD analysis project Ga0137362, IMG submission 104801) | Vadose zone soil microbial communities from Angelo Coast Range Reserve, California, USA - Mad1_100_16 metaG | ecosystem: Environmental > Terrestrial > Soil > Vadose zone | place: USA: California... | reverse complement strand
GATGAGTGTACCATAGCGAGTCCCATGACTGCATGACTGGCCGCCAGTGAAAAGTAAAGACAAAGGTGGGACTCGGAATTGAGGGTTGGAGAGCGCATGATTGTCTTGCTGTGGGTATAGATCAGGCCGGGCAAAGGATTTCAGATACATCGTTTAGAAATTCACTTGGCTTTCAATTGATTCTCTGAGCCCATTTCGAGTGGTAGGATAAGACTCGGACTCGGATAAGAAGCAGCGGGCGGCAGTGATGACGTCAGCAATCGCTGTCCTCTTGTCGTCCTTTCAGTCGTCCCTGGCAATGCTTTGGTACGAACTGGGAGCCGCCGGTGTGGGAAAAGCCACAGGCCTAGGTTGCCGCCGCGTGGTCGTGGGATTGCCAATGATCATTTCCCCCTCTGCAGTCAGTGCCCGCCATGGTTTTCGACAAAACAGCGGTTTGTAAAAGGGTGAACGAATATGGCAGGGCATACCAGTACCAGGCTATAGAACTGATCAAGATTTGTCGGGCCTTCTCTATGGCCTCGCATCAATCTCCCAATCAGGATATTAGGCTGCAGAGGTGCAGTGATTGCCCCGGATTATGATTATTTGATCTCACTATGATGTTCTTGTCAGAGTGCGCGAAGCGTGCGATACAGCCCTCGCTCATGCCGTCAACTCGCACAAGAGGAAGCGTCTACCCACAGATAACCAATTTAGGATGGCGATTCGCAAGTTATATGAGTATGAGGAGGAGTTCCACCCTAGGTGATGGAATATTATTTGTGGTATCAAAGGCTCTATCCCTGACCATATGGCAATGATAGCAACCAGACCGTTAAGGCTCGCATGGAAAATGCAAAGAAAATGGATGACAAGAATAAGAAAAAAGAGCGAATTGTATGTGGTACTTGCATGAGATTTCTGTCCCACTCTTCGCTAATGACCTCCGCTCTCCTCCCGAACCTAGAGGGCCGAAGACAATACGTTGAGGATAGTCCAATTTCACATCCTTAAATCTCCTTCTGATAAGGACCCCATTACTGTGCACCGTGAGCGGTGATTTATCGATATGGTGTCGTCATTGATATCTGTGTCAGAGGCGCTCATTCACACTTCGGAGCTGTCCGACATTCTTTGGGTCTTTGGCCATTTCGCGCCCAAGAGGCCTAATGACCCCAGGGACGAGAAGTATGTTACTCTTGCGCAGAACCCCCACTTCTACGATGGTTTCCCTACACTTTCGACCGCATCTATGGACTCGTTTAAGACCAAGCCGACTGAGGACTATCGGGGCACGATTTATGTTCTCACCAATGATGAGCGCCGGGTATGCGATGGTGAATGCCAAGAACGATTCTGCCTGGACACCATTACATATGGCTTCACAAATGGGATATTTGGATGTTGTGGAACTCTTACTCGCTCGCGACGCTGACGTCAACATCCAAAACGAAGATGGAGAGACTGCTTTACACCTGGCAGCCTTTTATGGTCACTCTGAGGTTGTGCAAGTCTTGCTCGGGAATGACGTGAATCTGCGCATGGTTCATGCGCAGAACAATGAGGGTAAGACGTCATTGGACTTAGCATCGAACGAAGGTCATCACGACATCGCGCAATTACTGCAGTCTGTTAGAGGTATCGGTTTGAGAGGCGGTTCAAGAGCAGCAAGTTGGAGAGTGGGATGATTTCTCAGTAACTTAGCGATGGGGGGATTCAAAGACGATACAGTACGCGTAATCATTGAATATTGAATCCGTATGCATGTAAATCCGTAGATCACGTGCAGACTATTTTTATTCCGGCACATGTTTGTATGTATTTGGACGATGCTAATTAAGGAGTCGCGTTTGGCACGCGTCGCGACGCTCCCTAACCCGAACCGAACCTCTTGTCTGTGACTCAGAATGCGAAACAACGTCCGCGGGCCCACCTCAGCCCTCACAGAATTTCTTAGAGTCCGTGTTCTCCAAGTCTGTATTATACTCATGCTCACCCTTCGCTAGGAATCAGGCATTAACCATGCTTTGATCCGTCGTCGAGGGCAGCAACAACAACAGCAGCAGCAAGCTGAGGCGGGCCCTAGTGACGCGTCGGCTAGTGGAAATCAGGATCCTAGTAATGGCGCAGAGCAAGATGGGGGACGTGGCATGCCCACGGGAGATGTGTGTATCCTTACTGCCCATTACCTCAATACCTGTCTAACACTGGACATAGGTTGTTTCCGATTCCGATCACCTTGACAGTGAAAACGAGGTTCCGACTGGAAGAAAACGTAAGATATCAAAGGCAGCTTTGGAGAAGCAGAAGATGGCCGCGAAAAAGAGAGCGAAGAAGCGTAAGGATGACGATGATGACTATGAGGACGACGAGGACGAGTATACCGCCTTGTCGAAATCTCTCTGGACAAGCAAGTCGAGCAACGCGAAGCCGTCCATCGGAAGCCGGGAAAAATGTGCCAAATGCTCGAAGTTGTTCACCGTGGTGCGCTCTTCAGTGGTTGTGTGGCGAGCATCTCACTAATTAGGGTTTGGTTAAGACTAAATACACGCCGGCTGCTGACCCTTCACCCGGCTATCTTTGCCACTCCTGCGCCAAGGCATCTGGAATTGACCCATTCAAGAAGCCACCCGCCCCTCGCAAGCGCAAGTCGGCTGCGGAGAAGCGGAGTAATATAAATAACCAGGAGAGGAAGTTCCCAACCCTAGTCTCCCTTTGCATCAAGGTGTGTATAATCGTACCTTTTCCTCATTTTCTTATCAATTGCTCATGTTTTTAGATTATATCCAAACATATTAATGACATTGAAGCATTTGGGGACATCGGATCCGTCAACCTCGACAAGATTATCCGTGTCCTCTGCCGTTACCGATCATTGTAAGAGTATTCAACCTCTGATTCATTCGGATTCTCGACGAAAATGTGTAGGACGCCCGAAAATGCCACGCTCTTCCATGACGTGAAGAACACAAGTCTCAATGTCTATGACGGCACCAAGCTCGAACCACCTGCACTTATAACCCTTGCCCTATTAAACCCAAACCTGACCTCCCTCCGTATTGATTTCTGCGGCCACCTCGATGACGTAGTTCTCAACGGCTGGTCGACGTCTCTTCCTTCGCTCGTACGTCTTGAGCTTCTCGGACCCTTCCTTGTCCGCGCCGCCGCCTGGGTTTACTTTTTCCAATCTCATCCTCAACTGGAAGCTCTCCTACTTCATCAGAGCCCTCGATTCGACCTCGAGTGCATGTCAACGCTGGCTTCTGGTTGTCCAAACTTGACAGAACTGCGCCTGAAGGAGATTGGCAAGCTTGACGACGCGTTCCTCCCCTATATCTCTTCCCTCCGGCGATTGGAACAACTCGACCTATCTTCTCCGAGTACCTCCTGCTCTGACGACGGGTTGATCGCTTTACTCGAGAAATGTGGTGCGCGACTGACGCACCTAGATTTGTCTAAACATAACGAACTAGGGGATGATTTTCTTAAGTACGGCTTACAGGAATATGCGCCGAATCTCATATCACTTAGGCTAGACAACCTTCCCGCGCTCACTGACGAGGGTGTTGCAACGTTCTTCCGTACATGGCAACCTCCCGTTCTAACTGCGCTGAGCATCGCTCGTGCGCCCAACGTTGGTGCTCAAGCTCTGCCAGCACTGCTGGACTGCGCCGGGTCCACGCTGTCGACGTTAAGTATTAACGCATGGCGCGAGACCACAGCCGAAGCTTTGGAAAAGATTGCGGGCGCACGAGAGCTGCGCGTGCTCGACATAGGGTGGAACAGGGCCGTCGATAATTTTGTGATAAAAGCGATCATGGACGGTTGCCCGAAACTGGAGGAGATCAAATGCTGGGGTTGTAACCGCATCACAGCGGAATGTCCTCGAAAGGTTAGTGTACCTTTCTCTCTGTCGGGGTTTAGGTTAGACGGGCTGATTGGCCGCTGGACCCCCAGATGAACGTCAATCTGATGGGAGTGGAGAGTTATGTGTATGCTGCTGGGTATCGAGTGATTTATTGACCTTGTTCCTTGTTCCGTGCGGTTTCGGCCCGGCGTATGGACGTAATTCAATATCACAGCACGGACTTTGTCTCTTTTGTTTCCCGTCCGTCCACCACGATGGTCTCACATATAAACCTGAAGCCAAACATCGGTGTATACACTGACCCACAGCACAACCTGTGGATTGGTGAGGCGGAACCTCATGTTGCAGACATCCAGTCGGGAGCGGTCCCAGACGAGGGAGAGGTGGTGGTGGAAATAAGGAGCACAGGGATCTGTGGGTGAGTGTCGAGATGCCAGTCGCGCGTGATATGTACAGATTTTGCATGCCTGTGCAGTTCAGACGTGCACTTCTGGCATGCTGGGCGCATCGGCCCCATGGTGGTGGAGGACAAGCATATCCTCGGTCATGAGTCCGCCGGAGAGGTATCTCACGTGACTTCGATTTGTACACATTGATATCCACGGCAGAGCCATTTTGTGCTTTATATTATAGATTATCGCCGTCCATCCGTCCGTAACGCATTTAAAGCCTGGTGATCGCGTCGCAATCGAGCCCGGTATTCCCTGTCATGCCTGCGCGCCATGTCTCAGGGGCCGCTACAACGGCTGCGAGCGCGTACTCTTCCGTTCTACACCTCCCGTTCCTGGTTTACTGCGTCGCTATATCACGCATCCGGCCTTGTGGTGTCACAAGCTCCCTCCCTCCCTCTCTTTTGAGGATGGAGCACTGCTTGAACCACTCTCCGTTGCGCTTGCCGCCGTGGAACGCGCAAATCTGCGACTGGGTGACGCGGCGCTTATCTGTGGCGCTGGACCGATCGGTCTTGCAACATTGCTTTGTGCGCGCGCCGCTGGCGCGTATCCGCTCGTCATTACGGACCTCGACGCCGGGCGTCTTGCGTTTGCCGAGTCGCTCCTTTCCTCACCGTCCTCCTCCTCGGGTGAGCCCCCGCGCGCGCGAACGTTACTCGTAGAGCGCGAAGAGGCAAAAGAGGCTATCGCCGCGCGGATCGTTGATGCGATGGGTGGCACAGAGCCAGACGTAGCGCTCGAATGCACAGGTGCGGAGACCTCAATCGGCGCTGCGATCGAGGCTGTCAGGTTTGGCGGGACGGTGTTCGTGGTAGGTGTTGGGAAGAGCGAGATGCAGTTTCCTTTTATGCGGATGTCGACGAGGGAGGTCGACGTCCGGTTCCAGTATCGATATGCAAATACGTGGCCGAGGGCAATTGGGCTTTTGGAGGCGGGCGTGTTGGGCGATGTGAGGAAGTTGGTCACGCATCGGTTTGCGATTGAGGACGCTGTGCGCGCGTTTGAGACGAGCGCGGATCCGAAGAGCAGGGCAATAAAGGTGCAGATCACGAATGTCAGGTAGTAGGATGTGGTACTGTATCAATGACCACATCGCGACCAGACGTATTCACAAATGTCGAATACAGTCTCATGGTGAAGATGTCCTGGGTGCTATAGACGAGCGCAGCGCTTATCTCTGGTCGAGAGCGGTCTTTATACACACTGGCAGCCGCAGAAGGATAGGCCATCTCTCGGACTTGCATCCTCACCACACCAGCGGAAATGATTTCGCCAATAATCTAGTGAATCTTCTGCTTATCTATCGACTTCTCAATCTCGTCGTCTGGAATTATCGATATCTATTTCGACTCAACCGTCTTCTCCTTCCGACAGCTTACGGCGGTGGCTGTGGGTGGAGAGTTGAAGCAGGTACTTTCGTTCCAGCTACCACACTACGCGTCTTCTTCCAACCCATAGCCTGAAGCCTGCAGAATAGCATTGTTCCTGTAATTGCACCGGGTTTAGTAACGGCATAAGAGACAGCGGCAGCGGCCTCCTTATCGCTTGCTTGGAACAATGAACACGGTAGCAGAGGCAGATATGATACCATGGCGATGCACTTGCAGTGTCGCCGCCAGCGACGAAAGAACAATGAAACTACGGAAGCATAGATCAACAAGTCTAGACGCCGTGGTCTTCCATTCTTTGCCGCTCTCCGCGCTCATCGATATCAACACGGAATGATCCCGATAGCAATGAAGAATGCTCCATTAGACCGACTGGAATAAAATATACAGTACAATATCAATAGCGTGATCAGTGAATGGTGGAAAACGTCTCGATACGATGGATGATATATATGCAAGTGAAAATACCTCATACAACAGTAGCTTATACGGTTGTGAAGAGACTGCGGCAGTGGCAGCATTCGCTACTTAGGAAGAAAAGGATTCCGAGATGCCTGGATCGTTCCCGTTCCCGCAGGAACGAGCCAGGGCGTATCACCGTTACCGGGCCCGGGCCGGAGCTCGTCCCCTTCCTCAACCGACTTAGCAGCATACCGCTGTGCCTCCGAGATCTCTCTATCCGACCTTGAGCTACTAACCGTCGTTCCCGAGAACCGCGACGGCGTGATGACCCCGCGCAAATTCACAGGTTTTCGCGGTACGGGCGCACGGGATGGCAAACCGGTCACTTGCGAATACAACGATTCTGTATCCACCTCACTCCCGCCACCCGAGCGCGCATAGTTCGACGAACCGGGGGCTGCAGGGCTCAGACCCATCTTATTGAGCGCAACCATGTGCCGTTCTTCTTCGCGATTCCTCAGCTGTGCAACGCGCAGCGCCACTTTATCTTCTTTTGAGATCCGAGGGCCCCGCGAGAACAACGAGCCGAGTTTTTCTCGCCACCCTGCACCTCTCGCATCTATGTTTTTCACAGCTGCAAACTCTGCTGTGCGCTTAGCACGCTTGGCGCGCATACGTTTACGGAAGAGCGCGAGGACGCAGAGGAAGATGAGGACGCAACCGAGCGTCATGAGCAATATCTCCCACCACGCGAGACGTCGACCGTTGATCGAGGTAGGCGAGTTGATCCCCGTGATGGTGGGAATTGGAACGGATGATCCTGAGACCTGCGAGACCGAGACGAGATCCGAAAGACACACGCCGAGGCCGGGAACGACGCTGGCGGTAGCAGTCGTCGTCGTGCCATTCTCATTGCAGTTGGCTGCCACGCAAGATCCTCCGCGGAGGACCGAGCTCGAGCTTGAGCATGCAAGGCAGTTACTTGGTCCTGCGCCGGAACAACTCGAACAGCTGCTATCGCACGACTGACAACTTCCGCTCGCGGAGTCGAAGAATTGCGTCTTGGAACATGTCGGTAGACAGCGGCCATTGGACAGCACCGGTCGGTTGGCTGGGCAGCTTGAACATTGATTAAATGAAGTCCCGGAACAGGTCGCGCAGTCTGGGTGGCAGGAAGTACATGTTCCAGACGTGGTGATGGAATTGGATGGACAAGATGAGACGCATTTGCCACCGGACGCTAGCTCACCACCGTTACAGGTCAGACAAAAGTCGGCCGCTCCGACACAAGTGCCGCATTGAGAGGAGCAAGCTGTAGTGGCAATCCTCAGAACAAATGTAGGAAATAGACAGAGATAAAAACATACGAGTGCACGTCAAATTGTTCGTTGGAGAAAGAAAGGTTCCAGATGGACAGTTTCCAACGCACGAGCCATTCGACAACACGAAACCAGGAAGACATGTCGCACACTGTAATTGGTTGATAGTTGACGCTACGTTGAAGTTGGGAATCCCACAGGAAATACATTTCGCTGGGCAGCCTGTATTGCCAATTAGATCTGACCTTGGATAACAAGAATCGTAAAAATAACTTACTGTCACACGCATGCTTATTGTTGTTCGCGATCATGCTTGAGCCAGTACAAATGCCATTTCCATTTGTTGGAACACAGCTCCCGCCGAGCGAGAATTGACCGTTACCACACACGATGCAGTCATTTGATGTAGAACCAGAACACGTCGAGCAAGAAGGGGAACAAGGCTGACACGCCGATCCACTGCTGAAGCTGCCATCGGGGCAAACAGTGCCAGAGGTTGTCACTGATTGCACCGCGTCACATTTTGTGCGGTCGTTAGCGTCCTGGGTAAAGCCTTGCTTGCAGGCGACACAGATCCCACTGCCATCCGCGCATTGTTGGCAGCCCAGTCCGCAAACAGCGCAATTGCCATTCCCGTCCAGGAAGAATCCGGGAGCACAAGTTGCACACTGAGTACCGTTGGATGCGGTTGTCCAGCCTGCGTTGCACGAGCATTGTCCATTGGCACCGCAGACGCCGTTAAGACAATTACAAGTCGATGAGAGGTTCGCAGTCGTAGACGAGAGACAACGTCCTGAACCGGTAATTCCGTCATCGCAAGCGGTACAACCCGCAGGGCACGCCTGGCAAGAGGGACCGAAAAAGCCCTTTGCACAAACCTCACAGGATGTACCGTTGAAGCCAGACGGACACGTGCATTGACCAGATGCGGAACAAACGCCAGCGCCAGAACATGGAGGCGAGCAGGCGTTGGATCCCATGGCGGAAAGGGATAATGAGGTTACCCCGGGAAGTTGAGACACGTCTGGTACGGAATCCCAAAGGATGATACGCTTGTTACTGGTCGTTACGGCGATCCAAATGTTGGAGGACATGGCAATCGAACCAGCGGACAGGGGGTTTGATGAGTTATTAGATGCCGGGTTAGTTGGAAGGGCTGAAAATTGCGCTTGTCCTGAGTAAAGAGCCTGGGGATAAATAACGAGACCGGGTTGTAATGCGACATTGAGAGGGAGAGAAAGAGTGGACGCATTGAAACCTGTTGAAGGCGAGGATGAAGTCGAAGAACTTGTAAGAACTTGGTGGAGCAGTTGCGGATTAGTGGTCGATGTGTACTGGCCGGGAAGGAGAATGACGTTAGAGGGTATATTAGGTGATGATAGTACGGTGCCGACTTGAAGAACAGGTCAGTAAGAGAGGTAGATGAGGTATGGGAGCTTGCGTACTGGTTGTGTTGGAAAATCCTTGGATACACTGCCCAGCAGAACAAACAACGATCGAATTAGTAGAATTGGTGGATATGGGGGCGGCGCGAGCCACGAAGAGGGTGGTTAAAATGGCTAGTAGAGTAGACAGCATTCAGTGATCGTCGAGGGGTCGTGAGACGGATGGAAGTAAAGAGAAGAGAGAGAACCAGCCCTCGTGCTGCAAGAGGGAGATAAGTGGGACAGCACGCTCATTATTCGCCGCGGTCTGTGCTTTTGTATGCTGGACAAAGAGAGTCATTGTTGCACGGGTCAAGGCAACGCTCAAACAAAAAGGCCTCGGTTATCGATATTTCCTTTTATGGACACAACACTCGCGACCAGCCATTTTACCCGAAGTTCCCGCGTCGCATGGGAGTACAATAAGAGCCATGCTGCGCCTTTTTCCTTTCTTTTTTATTACTCTCTGTGTCTGGTCTGGGCATTGTCTTTCAACTCGAGCAAGTCAAAAAGTCCGACTCCCGACTCCCGAGACACCAGAACTCAAAACCCACACAAGACTCCCTGTGGCGGTGGCCCATTTGTGTGCCTTTGTGATCACGTGTTATCTGTGTCAAGTGTCCACTCAGGTGCCTCATCACCGCCTCATCCAGTGCCTCGTCCTCGTCACTGCGCCAACATGCTGTAGTATAAAGGTACGCTACGGCGCTCGGGACGCACGTTCCATCAAGCTGTGTCCTGCTACTACCTCGTTTTTGGCTCTTCCCCTTTGATCATTCCACCCGACCCCGACCGTCAACTGTTCCAGCGGTCGTATATCCTGGATCGGGTATAACAAGGGCCTAGGCCATCTAACCCTGGACCGGCAAACCCAAGTGTGGCAATAAATAATATCCTTCCAAGTTGTGGTGAGCCCGGATGATCTCCACTTGTCTCTAAACCCGCTGATTGTGGCGTTCCCCTACTTTTAATAACCCCATCACTGCTGTCACCTGAAATAGCCGACGGCAGTGTGCGTTAAGACGTCTAGGACCGCAGACCCTTTATACCTGCACAGTAACTTGTAACACCTCAAACACATACCCCTTCATACCCAACGACCAACTCCATCCAAGTCATACGTACACACAATTCATGGGTAGTGTCTCACCAATTGCCGAAGTACAAGTCGAGCTCGCCGAGCGACCGGACGATTCCCCGTTACGCTGCGCCTTCGTTCCTCTCTCCGAAACCGACCTCACCCAGCGCCTGAAAGCTCTCGCCAAGCCCGAGCGATCCGTTTTCGACGCAACGCGCGGCCATCTCGCCGACGCAGTCGCATTTCAGCCCTGTACACGTTACGACTCGCAAGACCGTTTCACCGTGCGGCAGCTCGACGTGCATGGGAAGAAGTGGACATTCACGGGCGTCTTTGACGGTACGTTACTTTGGCGACGGCCAAATATTTTTGAAAATAAAATGTTGTATGAACACGCGCGCTGATGTGTCAAGGTGGCTTGGTACTCCTGCTGTTCAATTTGTCCTCATGTGCTGGTCACCAACAAAGGTCATCTTGGAGACGCAACCGTAGAACACGCCGCATATCACCTCCCAATCATCGTCGATGAGCTACTTCACAAGTTGATTCCCACGCCGGACGCGCCTTTACCCACGCCCGACACTGTTCGCGATATGCTCATGAACCGGATCACGGCATTCGACAACGCCATCGCGGGAGACGTGCTGGAGTTGTTCCCGGGTGGGATCGAGTCATTACCAGACCTCACAGACGAGGAGATCCAAGCGGTAGTGAACGATTTTGCAGTTCCCGGTGGTGTTGGTGGTAGCAACGGTACTGGTGCCGGTGCGAATTACAAGAAAGCCAGACTCTGCCTTTACGGCACGACTGCGCTCGTCGCTCTCGTCGATCCCGCACACGAGAACCTATGGGTGGCTAATCTCGGAGACTGCGAAGCCGGTACGTGCCTCGTCCAAAAGCAGAGAGTTGGTTGACTAAGTTTTTTTTTTCACATCAGTGTTGGTAACGCCGGACCCGGACGGGCGCCTCCCGCGTCACCAGGTGCTCAACGTATTGCATAATGGCAGTAACGCGGCAGAAATCGCACGTGTGCGGCGTGATCATCCTGGCGAACCGGAGAGCGTGATGAACGGCCGCGTGCTCGGCACGATTGCGCCCTTCCGATGTGAGTCCCTGCCCGTCCCCGTCCCCGTTCATTTCCGAGTCAGAGTCCGTTTACCTCCTGATGATGATGATCGATGCACATCTAGGCATCGGAGACGCACCGTTCAAGCAACCGGCCATCTTCACCCGTCGCGTACTCTACAACCTATTCCCAGGCGTAGCAGACCCAACGCCCTGGGAGACCTTCCTCTCCCGAAATCGAACCCCGCCTTACATCTCTTCCGAACCGGACGTAATCCACCGACGTCTCGGCCCACGCTCCTTCCTCATACTCGCCACCGACGGTCTCAGCGAGTTGTACGACGGTGCGGGCCGCTCGGATATGGTAGCCGATTGGGCGCGATGCGTCGCTGAGGCTGGAGCCAAGGAGGCGGTGGTGGTGAACGGCAAGGAGAAGGAGAGTGGGGTCGAGGAGAACTTGGCGCTTGGGTTGTTGCGCCGTGCGCTTGGTGGTGAGGACCTCATGTCTATATCGCAGATGATCACGCTCGATATGGAGACTCCGTGGATGGATGATACGACTATTATCGTTCAGGCACTTTAGAGGATGCATCATCGTGCATCATGCGCCGATCTGACCTTTTTTTTTTTGCTCTTGCTCTCGCCTTCCTGCATTGCTTTGCTGAACTTACAACTTGTTATCGTGCTATCGCATCCCATCGCATTGCATCCTGTGGACGCATCTATTTTTTTCGTCCACGGTTCCTTCCTTTTATTCCCTCTTCTCCTTGGTCGCTCTCTGAATGTTCTTTCTGTCTGGCTAATGGGAGTTGTGCGTGGGTGTGCGTGTGGGTATGGATATGTTATATGCGTTTTGTCTTGGTCTTGTCTCGTCTTTTGTTCTCCCTGTCGTCAAACTGCTCTCTTAGGATCTTTACTTGTCGCATGATAACCTCTATAATCGCAGCAGTCGCAATCTCGTGGAAATGTATAACAAATAACAAATATACTACGGGTGATGAGATCCAGTCTTTCTTTCGTTCTTTGCTCGATCGCCCCGATCGATCGTTCCGTTCTCTACGAATGACGAGCACTGGCAGCACCACCTTTGCCCTTGGTAACTCAGAGTCTATCTCTAATATGTATAGCAAAATCCCCCGCCGGTTCGGGCGAGGCAACCCAGGGGCACCATGCGTCGGAAGCGGGCTGACGGTGGCTGACGGCTACGATCGCAGGCAAGACCTCAGCACGATTGGCAAGGGTAACGGTCGCGGTCGCCCCTAAAGCGCAGAGGGTGGACAGGCAGAGAGAAGCGGCTTCATCGGATGACATGGTTGCTGAGCGCTGAGTTGCGGGGTTTGTTTATGCGGCCTCAGCTCTGTCCACGGTGTTGTTACGTGCAGTGGTGGACACTCATGCTATCCTTGAGCAAGTTCGGTAACATCCACGCCCGAGATTCACCGGCAGAGGTCACAAGAATGTTTGAGATATAGCACTTCCTGTACTTCGGCCATTTCGGTCTCAGCACGGTGCTGACACCGAACTGACCTGACCGAGAGTACTGTCACAGCACTTTCGGTCAGCTCGGTGTCAACACACTTACTGTAACAAGGGTCCAAACAGCAAACACGATTTTTTTTTTTTCCCATTAGCACTTTTTACTTTCGGCTATTCGGCTATTGGAACTTTTTGGCATGGTACTGTCCAAATAGCCGAATGTAAACTGCTAATGAGAAAAAATAAATCGTGTTGCTCGTTTAGGGTCTCATAGCCATCAAGCTACTGTACTAGTAAAGGGAGAGCGTACTGTAGTCGACCTCGATAGTGGTGAGTATTCGCTCGACGATCGGTCTTCCATTGGCAGATGAAATGTAGCAATCGACGATCGCCCATCATTTTTTGCCACGGCCCGGGGACATGCCGGATGACATTGCATTGCACAATATACTTCTCGAAATCGCGCCGAAATTTGGTACAGTACCCCCGAGTTTCGCTGGCATTTGGATAGTGAGTGTTTTACTGTACTGTATTATTTGCTCGTCGTGATGCGCAGATATGCAAACGGTCGGACTCACGGATGTGGGCACCAACGAAAGTCACCGAAATCGAAGTGCAACCGTTGGCGTGCAATATGGACACGGGGTCGATCGGCTCCCTGAGGCTCGATGGTCGTCGCACCAAGGCCCGGGGGACCGGCGAAGCGGACGGATGATCGCCCATTCTTCTCTTGATATGAACGCAGGGCGTACAAATCGCGATTGCCAGCACGCTGTCGTTCCCTGTGCCAATGTCAGCACTGTGCAATCTGTCGGCCAGGTTCTGATGTTGAAATATCGAGCTCGCGCGGCTCGTCTTTTTAGCTTACTTTCTGGCAGTTTCCGAGTACAGTACATTAGTTTTAGTATGGTACTAATTATCTTCCATTCACACCTGACAGTACATACATTTTAGTGGTATAAGTACATGTAAATAGTACTGGGCCCCCTTGCGCGTTTGCCCCACCCCAATACCCACTCGTCTCCGCACGCGCGCGCCGTTTTTCCAACATCTGAAAGAGGCGATGGCGAGGAACTTGAAGGAGATGCAACGGACATGCACTCTGTAAAGTGTACAGTCTGTGAGAGAGGGCATTGAAAAAAGGCGTAACACAGACCGGCCATCGCAGAAGGGGAAAACGTGAGCGATCATTGGGAGAATCGACAGCATAAATATATTTGGATCCGAGTCCACGGAAGTGTAGAATACAGTGTAGAATACCTTGGCTGATTACGTAATATGAATTCGCCCGCCATGACTGTCCTGTTCTAAAATTTGTCATACTGCAAACTACAAACTGCCCGAGCGAGAGAATGCGTATGTCGAATCCGAGTCACGCGTGGTACGACCCGGACATACACACGCACACGATCACACCGTATGTGGTTCCGTGTTTTCCGTGTCAAATGTACTGTTTCCTTCGGCACCAGGGTCGCTCGAGATGACCTTGTGTGGTACGAACTCCAGCTGCTACCAATGAGAAGAAGAAAAAAGGAATAGTCGTCAAATGAAGGGTTCCTTTTCTTCGTTGGAGGAAGGCTTTGGGGGACGTACGGGCATGTCGTGCAGTTTTGAAACATCATTTGGATCGACTTCGCCTGGTCTGACCGACCATGCTGCGACAACGTTCCGGCTCGCGCCTGTCAGTGTTGGGAAGTGCGTGCGATTGGCGGCTCCAGCTAGCGTTGCACGGCCCTCCCTAAGAGATAATGAACTAAGTCGTCTGTGACCGTGACGAAGAACTGAAAGTACGTACAATGTCACGAACAGTGAGATAGGATATAACTTCCCAAGGACTGTCTGCAGCATAATCGCCCAGCTCGAGATAATCGGCGCCTAAATTGGGAACAAAAGCCGGGTCATTGAGGCCGCTCTCCAACTTCACTCTTCAGAAGAAAAGAGAGGAATGACACATACTCCATGGGCACAAACGATCAAGGTAGCGATAGCAAAGGTACATGGCGGGATTGCTGATTCCCAGGTGATAATGATAAGGCGGAAAAGTATCTGAACATGCGACAAACTTATCAGTTCAACGTCAATGTGAAAAAATACAGGCCCTTGCTTGACGAAATTGTTTGGTATGTATATCAGACCTTGACCGGGTGAGAAACACGAGGACTACGAGGTGTTCGAGTCGAAATTGGCCACAGGGATTAGTCCAAGTCTGGCGGTCACAATAAATTCAATGCGACTTACGGATACCGGTGACGGTAAAGTCAGTGACTAGACAAACCACAGATTAACTGTCAAAGGCATTCTTTCTTCATCGCTATGAAAAGGGCTTCACCTGCAGAGAAGGCCACGGAGAGAATGGCTTGATGGCGAGTAATCAGTTCCAGAGCTCAAGAACGCGCTTACGAGGACAAGACTTACAACATATAAAAAAGGCATTCACTGCCAGTAAATGAATGTTCCCGCCGTGCCAACCAACAAGACACATTAAGACCATAACGTAGATATTAGTTACGACACTGCCGATAACCAGCAAGACGAGGAAGAACTGATTGAATTGCAAACGATCGGTCATCTCTTAGTATTCACATGAAACACCCTATAGACTTACTGCTATGTACGGTCGGCGTTTAAGGCTTACATGCCAGCAACGCCATATGAGAAATAGCTGAACCGGAGCAGCTATGAACGACGACTAAGTGGGGGCAGCGGATCCGTCAGACATGGGTGGCAAAACAGAGTTAACGTAATCCCAGAACTTACCAGTGTGAAATAAATTTTGTCAGGCCAATGGAGATCAGAAACTGCCGCCTATCCAGAATAACACGGGGAAGCGGGGGCGGGGAATTAGAAGAGCGTGTCGCGTAGGAGATGGAGACTTCGAAACTGAAATGCCGCCGGATGACGGTAAAGTCCACTTACCCAATTGCCGAAGTCCTGCACCGATGTTCGCCACCACGACGCGAAGGTCACTCCCATTTGAAACCTGTTCCAAGACAATGCATGAGATATGTGTTATTTTTTTTTTCAGATTGTCAGAATGTATATCAAGGTGCCATGTACGAAGCGATGGAAAGCCACGTACAAAGCCACAAAGGTCACAAAGTAAACCAACAACTGGATGGCCAATCTTTCGCCTCTCCGCATGAAAAAGCGAGCGAAGAGCACGATGATGATGCCCGTCTCGATCGCGCCGATAAACGCGGATAGGGCTTTGGCCCCCAGGAATTCTGCGCCGCGTGACTTGAAACTGAAGGTGCTGTTAGCAGCGAAGCTAACGGCATCCCTGCTATCGATCGTGACCGGTCTGAACATGCAAGGATCCTGCCAAAAGTAGGTGGGATGGCACGACGGGCACACTGACGTCGAGAAGGGGAAGACTCGAGGAGGAAGGGAAGATAGCGGTGGGGACGACGGTGCCTTAGTCTAGGGATCGAGTCGAGCCCAGCTGCACTACTTATACCTCTGCTGGGTCTGTAGTACAGTAACCGGACGCAATAAATGCATCGTCAAATGTAACTGAATATGGCGTCAAGCGAACGAGGAAGCCCCTGGAGTTTTTCAAGCACGGCGGTGTTTAGTTGTCCAAAGCGCGTTAGACCGAAGACTCGCGACTCGGACACCCACACCGCCCGAACCGGCAATCTCCGAGTGCTCACGGCCGTGCCTGCAGCTGACTGCCCCGCCCATCAGCATGTCTTCGCTTCGCTTCTCGGGATCGTCCATTCCAGTACGCACCGCCAGGGCCTCGATTTTTTTTTTTCCTTTTTTTTTTTTGATTCGCCGGGGCCTCGACGTGGCCTGAGTCGATGCTCAAATCTCGACAAACAAACTCTTTGGTCACCTTTGCCCTGAAAATCGTCATTCGCGAGAAAATCATGCCCCTCACGCGCCTGCTGTCTGCCAGTTGTCTGCCGGCCTAAGTTACAGCATTCCGTAGAAATTTCCAATCCCATAGAGTTCTGTAACCTTGAAAAAAAAAAGCCCAACCCCATTTTGGAGCCTGCGTACACGGAGATGATTGACTCCTTCAGCAATGATGTGTATAAAACTCGTTTACTGTAACTTAAGTCTGTCATGAAAGACATAAGTAAGCGACAGATTATTGACCGGGCATCGTGTTCCGTCTGGGATTGAGGCCACCCTCATTAAGGGCCCGAGTCCTGGGAAACAGTGGTTCACCACCATTATTGATACAGGGTCTGCCGTCAGTCTGCGCAGTCGTCTAATACAATTCTATGAGACAACACATTGAGCCTCCTAAAAATATGCACCCATTTGATGAACGAAGACGATTCTGCATTGGAGAGACCGACAACCGGCCGTCTGCCAGTGTGCAAGGTACATGCAGCCACTACTAATACGAACATCGGGCGACGTGAGAAAACAATTGAAGGGGCCCGAGAATGATCGACTTCGGAACCTTGACTTTGACGTCGTATTTGGTCATACAATGCAAAGTACCAAGGGGGTTCCATATGGGCCACAGCACCCGTGTCAAAGGTTAGTGATCCTTCTCATGCAGTCGCTGTGCAATGGCAAAGCCTCAAAACCAAACTGGCGCCTACCGTGACAGTAGCTGGAGAGAAGTTCAAAATTTTCACATACAGTAGTTCTTCACAGCGATCAAAAAGGTCAAGTTTGAAGTTTGAAGACCGCACAGTGGCGTGGCCGCCGAGAACGAGAACTTGAACGATAGCTTGATAACGGGGCTCGACTCGCTCGGAAATTCTATTGTGCGTTTGTGATCCGTCTAGATGCGGATCACAGACGGCGACGG
>Ga0137362_10000911_pt1 | contig 17235 bp, 26 predicted proteins | sample MadtaG_2_FD_104801 | JGI IMG/M metagenome (GOLD analysis project Ga0137362, IMG submission 104801) | Vadose zone soil microbial communities from Angelo Coast Range Reserve, California, USA - Mad1_100_16 metaG | ecosystem: Environmental > Terrestrial > Soil > Vadose zone | place: USA: California... | reverse complement strand
GTCCGGGGTCCTCCGAATATCCATGCCAAAGCCAACTTAGCTACGCCTAAGCCATGAACAACGGAAAGCTCGCTCGTCTGTAAAGAAGAGCGCTCCAAGTATATCTCAGATATACTAGCAACTGCTACCGAGGTGTCCTTGGGCACAACGTCGCCACGGTAAAGCAGGCTAAAGTTTCCTTTTCCGATGCTTCATCGCGTATATTATAGAGGATCTGCATGTTCGGTTCAGACGCCAAGGCATCCTATGATGGCCTTCATGCAAGAGCAGTCGTTAATACGCTGGGCCATCACCAAACTATCACCAAACTATAATCACCAAGCTATGACACTACTGTATGAGTCAACGTATTTGTCTGTGTTGACGAATCCGAAAGAACTTGAAGGCAATGAAATTACCTTCCTTGCTTCCCTGGCGCTTTGCTTTCGTCACGCCTTCAAGTTGCTTTCGCCGTGCCCTGATTTAGTCGCACCTTGCCTTCCAGGCATGGACCCATTTGCCTAATATGGAAAGTACTTTTCGCTAGGTTTCGAAAACCCACTTAGCTCCCACATCTGCTACTGGCAGCATCAATTTCAAGGGAAATCACCTCCCCTTCAACCATCTGTTCAATTGATATCCTCAGTTTCAGTTTTTCCATCCTTGGACTCTACGGCCTCGTCTATTCAATTCGTTTCCTGATTCCGATAGCGGTCTTGTCGAATGCTTGTGATATTGTGACGACCGCCACTCGTGCCACGAGGTGCCAGTGCGAACCGCACAAAGAAGTTGATCTTATTTGGCAATAAAACAAGATCCCCGAAAAGTAATGTGTTCAATTCCCGGGGTGCCGAAGGGGCGCATCTACCGCGTTGGCCGCAATCAACGCAGTTCAACTCTAGTCCAAATACTCGTGGAATGCGCCGCGCCAACTTCCCGTCTTATCGGATCGTTGTGACCAGGTGGATACATTCACTGACAATCGTTCTGTGGGGCCGAGTGCGTTGCGGCATTGCACATTCTGACCATGCTGTAACCACATCCAGTCCCAGAACGAGCGTTATAGCTTGATACGCTAGGGTAACACCGCTAAAATGTAGTTCAGCAAACAATTTCTTCTCAAAGTCCTGGGCCGCTGTGACCGTGTCACCGCAGTGCTGTTACGTACGCCAAGAGCCCCACCCCTCGGCGCCAGTCGGATTTCCTCATGTCCGCGATGATCGTTCGCGAGAGGCAAGGCGGTAATCTGAAATGTTTCGTACGCCGAAAGCCCACCTCGGCGCCAGTCGGATTTCCCCACGTCCACAATGATTATTCGTGAGAGGCAGGGCAGTACTCTGAAATGTTATGTACGCCGAAAGCCCGCCCTCGGCGCCAGTCGGATTTCCTCACGTCCGCGATGATTGTTCGCGAAAGCCAGGGAAGGCATCGTTCCACTTGAATTCAAAACCACGACTTGAAGGCCCCTTTGTCGACCTGCTGGCCGCAGTGCGCAATCGTCGTATTTAAAAATCGACTTTCATCGTGGCCCGCCGTAACCGTGGGGAATTGCTGTGGCAGCGCTGTGGTCCCTTCTGAGTCTCAGCCTGGGCCTCCAACAGAGCTGAGGCCATCTGCGCCGGCGCCATTACAACGTAGAGAAAAAGTATTCAGTCCCGTCGTCCTCTCGACTACCGTCCCGACCTCGTAGTCATTCGTCAGCATCTAAGCGCAGGTCGACTCACCAGGGTGAAATGTCCTACCAGGATCCAACCCCCGGTAGCAGGACCAAGTCTGCACCACAGCCGCCTCAACCGTTCAAATAGTCATCTCCCCAGGACCCGAGGCCTTGGGCTCGTTCAGTGGTTCAGTCTAAAAGAAGTTGTCGTTCCGATTTTAGACCCACTATAAGTTATCCCAGCCGTACACCACTTAACTCAACAGTGAAGCAAGTGCTCACTGAAAACCCTCAGTACGTGGCCCGGTTTTTGACGTAATATCTGCGCTTGTCTCAACTGTCCATATATTTAGTATTCTTGTAGTGGGGAAGGTAAGTATATGCCACACACTCAGCTAATACAAGTCAAATCAATACAACTCTTAATCGTAGAGGGGCTCCGGAAAATCCTCGCTCATTAAAGCTACTTTCAGGGTGGACATGTCAGTCTGTACTCGGTTTTGTTTCGTATTCCGGTCTATTTATGTAACGAAGCTTGCCTTGAACATTCGTTAACATTGCTACGATCTAGAATGGGTAATAATTCGGTATGACTCGGATAATCGAATTGACTTTGGTATGCCGGTTGATTGCGGCACTCTCAGCATATCTACACAGTGTACACAAGCTCTCCTCAAACCTCGAAAATTGATACAAGCTGGGATATGTCATCGATATGAGCAAGCACGGCCAGATGCTCTACGATTAAGTCAAGAAACTTGTCACCAAGAATCTCAATCACCTTGCAGGAAACCTCCTTCCGGCTGTAAGTTTAGAGTCCATACCGTAGAGCTTTGATACGGAGCGTTGAGCCACATTTTCAATATATGACCCACATAAATCTCCGACTCGGAATGTACTAATTAGTGTCCTATCAAAGGACTGCGGAAATGTTATTTTTCTCGGGGTTGTCGACCTCGTTTCCATTGATAAGGATTACTGTGGCATACGGAGCACATAAATGTAAGTATGGCGTTGTTTTGGAATTGTCATTTGGCTAGTATCATTAGCTACAAAAAAGGTGGCTATACGAGGATGGGGTTGCGGATCCCATGTGTCGGGTTGCAATGAGGATGGCCTGGGCCTTTGGAATGGATTTTCGAGATTTTCGAATGCCACAAAATGAAATGAATAAGCCGTTCCTCATGTCCAGGCAGCTGCTCCAGCAAGGAAGCTCGTATATCTAACAACGTCCTTTTGTGGAATGATTCACGCATTGCAGTGGGGGCAGAGTTGTTTACCGGAGGACGAGAACCGTGCGAGCGCTACGACCGGACATATAGGAGTGATAGAGAACGAAGGATGGAAACCACCTGATGAACTTACGTAGCAGAGACAATAGAAACCAAGGATGTGGACTGGTAGATGAGCGCTGGCCGCGGGTTACGGGGCTGATGCGGGGTAATCCAGTGCGGGTTCTGTTTGCCGCACGTCGTTCACACAGTTCTTTCCCTCTTTCTCTTTACCGTCGTGCACCAAATCAGCACCTGATGGAACATTGCCCATAGCTATCTATCTTGTTCTGCTTTTCATTCCATGCTCTCATTTATACCCTTCTTCCTTGTCGTGTTGGCCGTGACCGGCACAGGGCTCACACACAATTCCGCACGGCAACTCGGGCCACCGTCGTTGCGCAGCATCGTCCGACGTCAAACCTCACCGAACAGTACAACGACCAATTCGACGACCAACAACCCCAACGTCACTGCTGGCATTGTCCCGTTGGTTCTCGCAAGTGACAGGCAGTGAGTCTGCAGGGTCATTTTCTCTCACAATGGCTAATAGGTCCTCATCATTGCAGAACGTACTACTCACTAATCTCCATCGGAAATATCAACTTCCGCGTCGCAGTCGACACAGCGTCATCAGACATCTGGGTCGTCTCCTCGGGATGCAACTCTGTCCAATGCAAGTCCCTGCCTAAGTATCCTATGAACTATAACAGTCCAACGTTCGTCTCCGTCAACTCTAATGCGACCACGTTCAACGTAAGCTTCGCCGATGCTACATGTATGTAATACGGTCTCTGTTTTGCAATTACATTTACCTTTTTCTAGATGCATCTGGCTTTGTCGCCCAGGAATCAATCAATCTTGGAAACCTCACCGTACCCCAGCAGGGCTTCGGTTAGTGATGCCTACTTGCAGGCCACCATCACTAAGCCCGCTCCATAGGGTTAATGAACTCGACAAATGTAACCTTTGTTGATCAAGTTAGCGGCATTTTCGGCCTTGGTTTTCCCCGACTGTCAACCGTTCACCACCTCGTAGCCAACGGCATGTCTCTGCGTCGGCTTGTTGGAACCGCATGACACTGACAGCCGAACTGGACAGATACCCCATTCTTTGCCAAGTTAGCACAGGGAGGCCAGCTGGAGTATCCTTTTTTCGGCGTAAGTTTGGAGCGCCGTGCGTCGAATGGCTACCTCTCCATTGGTGAGGTCTGCTGCCTTCCTGTTAACGGACTACCACCTGATCTCGTGCTTATAGGCGCCGTGGATTCAACAATTGTAACAAATGTCAGCCTCATTGAGTGGATCGAGGTTATTCCATTCGAGCCATTTCGGAGCGAGAGCAATGTGTCCAGCTACCTGCAATGGGCCATCCCCATCTCGAACATCACGGTTAGTAATTAACGAGTCCTTCGACACATGCTCATACTGCAGTTGGCAGGTCCAGAACCGAACCTTTGCGTTGCAACCGACGTATCCTCAAGAAAATTCCAACCACTCTGTGGCATTGTTTGACATGTGAGCGGTTTCCCAACCTTTCTTTCCGCTTCGCTAGACCGTCACTCGTCACAGAGGCACTCCTGGCATGTTTGGTCCCTACCAAGACGTGAGCTTTAGGTCCGGGGTGTCATCATCTCAGCTAAAACCATGTTTGTCTTTTTAGGTCGAACGGCTTTTCTCCGTTGTTGATGGCAGCCGCCTTGTTGACTCCTGTGAGCATTATCATTTCTAATTCACTTCATCAAAGCCTTACCTTGGTCCGATTTTAGCTGGACAATGGGCGATCCCATGTGACACCAACCTGACCATGACGATAACTTTTAGGCGAGTCGGCATACCTCGCCTTCGATCTTGTTTGTAAACGATTTTTCCATTATAGTGCGGGGAATTACACGCTCCTCCCATCCGACTACATCATCGGACCAACTTCTGGTGAACCCGCATTATGTTTAGCGTGGCCCAAGGCCTCGCCTCCAAGTCCAGACGGCATTGATTGGCAGATGGGCTCTGCCTTCTTGCGGACAGTATACACAGTGTTTAGGTGCAATTTTTACCAGTTCCGTGATGAAATGTGTGGCCTTACGTGTTACATACTAGCTACGGCATTGCCGGAAAGGAGCCCCCTTTGATCGGGCTTTACCCACGTCGACCAGCATCAGCGGTGCCGTTGTCGCCTGCCTCGCTTTCTGCGCTCTTTTCCTCCCTTTCGCTAACTGTCCCAACGACTCTACCCAATTTTGTCGTGCCAACACCGACTTTGACGACTCCTCCATATACATTCAATTCCACCGTCCCAACCTCTGTTCTTGCTCTGAGCGACCTTGCAACGTCGGCGTATTCACCGCTCATAGAGGATATCGTCAACGGCGTGGTCGAAAAATTAAACGTGACTACCCTGCCAGAGGTAAAACCGACACCCACGCTTGCGACACTTCTCCTTACGGACGCAAGTGGCGCAGTGCATACCACAGTAAGCCCGCTGCCGATTTCGAGCGTTGTACTTGGCCAGCCACCAGGGTTCCACTCGGCCGGTGAAATGCTCATGCCATATGGCGTCATAGCCATACTCTCCATTGTTCCCACTATTTTTCTTGCTTTCGATTGGGGTTTCCATTGATCTACTACCTCTTAGTTTGCCATCGTCAGAGGATACGGACATGATATCTCGGTTCTGGCACTGGGAATCTGCTTCCCTTATGGGAATTGATGCGTTAACGTCTCTTCATTCATCGTCACCTACAAGCATATTATTAGACGGATTTTGGACTGTTAATAGCGATTTCTACTTATCTAGCGGTGCATGCATGTGTATTATAGGGCGTTCATCGACCTTAACCTTAAAACAAGGTTGGGAGCACGTGTACATTGCGAGGCGACGTGTCCGTACTCACTCACACACTCTTACTCGTCTTACTCGTGCTGGTCCATGCGTCAAGCCAGCTAGATGGCCCTCAATCCGATCTTTATTCTCCTCGCATTATTCGCGTGTGCTGTGCTTGTCAGCGCAGCTGACTTATACAAAGTCCTCGACTGTGCGTATCAACACCTTGTGCTGCCGATGGAAACTGAATGCTTGACTTTGGCTTGCTTACTTGAACAGTGGACAAGTCTGCATCGGAACACGACATAAAAAAAGCTTACAAGCGTCTCAGCCGCAGATATCACCCCGACAAGAACCATGAGCCAGATGCGGAGAGTAAGTTTGTAGAGGTCGCGCACGGTGAGTGTTACTAGGCCTGTCAGAGAAACCGTGGCCCACTCATCATCTCACGCGTCGCAGCATACGAGGTTCTCTCGGACCCAACGGTCAGTCCTACTGTCCCTGAGAGAGAAAAGGACTACGTGCTGACTGGGAACAGAAAAAACAAATATACGACCGACATGGCGAGGAGGGCTTGAAAGCGCACGAGGGTGGCCAACACCAATATGCAAACCCCTTCGACATGTTCTCGCAATTCTTCGGCGGCGCAGGCTGTACGTATACCATCTTCATCGGTTCCGTCTGCTCGCCTTGATATATGTCTGACTCCTTCGCATCCCTCTTTGCCACACAGTCCATGCACAAGAGCAGGTCCGCCGCGGACCCACGTCCGTCTCCGAGTTCGAGGTCTCTCTAGCAGATATCTACAAGGGTGCGAGCATTGATGTACGTCCTTTCCTCATACCCCGTCAACACCCCCACCCACACCCCACTCCGACATCTCACATTCCCTGAAAAATGAAAATATTTAAACCAATTCTGACTTATAACCAACCAGTTCATGATCAAAAAGCGCGTGCTGTGCGACCACTGTCGCGGCTCGGGCGCCGCAACGGATGGAGACATCCACTCATGTCCCGAATGCGGCGGTAGCGGCGTGCGCATCGTCAAGCAACAGATCTTTCCGGGCATGTTCGCCCAGTCGCAAGTGACGTGTAACAAATGCGGCGGACGCGGCCGCATCATCGCACGACAATGTCCCGCATGTGCTGGCCAGAAAGTCCTCGAGCATACGGCGCAGTTCACGCTTGATGTTCCCCGTGGTGCGCGTGAGGGCCACGAAGTCGTGTTCGAGGGCGAAGGGGACGAGAGTCCTGATTGGGAACCCGGAGACGTCGTTCTTCGCGTGCGGAGTCGCGCCGAGAAGGGCGGGTGGAGACGCAAGGAGAGTAGTCTGTATTGGAAGGAAACGATTGGGGTTGACGAGGTACGTCGTACAGTATCTAAAACAAAAGTATTGAGAATTCTGACTTGGGCGTTTCGCTTTCCGTCCTTTCCCCCCTTCCCTTCCCCGCCGGGTTTTTCTTGGTCTTTTGGGTGTTGACTACTAGGCTCTACTCGGTTTCACGCGTAACTTGACCCACTTGGATGGACGCGTCGTCTCGCTGGTGCGCAAGGGCGTCACGCAGCCCGGGTTCGTACAGACTATCAAGGACGAGGGCATGCCACTGTTCGAGCGTCCAACCTCGTATGGCGACCTGTTCATCGAATATAATGTCGTCCTCCCGACGAAGCTCTCCAGAGAGACACGACAAGGTGCGTCCTGCCACCGTCTCATCGACGGTCCTAATATGCCTATGTCGCTTGCTCAAACTTTCACAGGTCTCGCTGAGGCGTTTTATGGGAAATTACATAGAGATAAAGACGAATTATAGATCGATCTGTGACTATTGTATACCTCCCCACCGCATATTGGGATATTGTGGCATTCTAGTGCATAAATTATGTACTCGAGTGCAGGAGACAGGCCTGCTCTCAATGCCTGGATGGATCCAGAGTGCTATCTACTCTGTCGACATTCGCACTGCACACAACAGTCCTGCATTGCATATCAGCCAACACCCGCCGCACAATGATAATTACAACAAATAATACATCCAGTGGACGAATGAGACGGACAGAAGAAAGAAGGGGAAAAGATATAATAACAGACAGGCAAAATCTTAGTCAAATAAAGAGTGGAAAAGGGGGGTGACGAGAAAGAAAAAAAGGGAAGGACATAGAATGAACGACGGGAGCGAGTTGCACTGTGAGTACGCGCTAAGACTAATAAGAGAGCGTACGGATGAGAGCGCTGGGTAACTGACAAATGGGTGGGTAACGGGGGCCGCACAAAGGTCGACGGGACATCAGGCATCAATGACGAGAAAAGTGGGTTAGAAGTAAACGACATAAGTATGGAGTGGAGGCAGATGACAACCAAGGAGGGGTGGCGCGAAGGGGATGAGGGCGACCGGCAGCGTTTACCGTTTGGCGAAGACCTTTTTGAGTAGGCCTAGCACCTTGGGCACATTCAGCTGCACGTATTCGAGATCCAAAAGATGCTTGTTGTCTTTTTGCTACAAAAGGGTGATTCAGCTCGCATCACGAGGAAACATCAAGGTGTGAGTGAGCGGCGTACCTTCTCTAACAGATCATCAATTTTCAGGTCCATCTCTAGGATGGCCTTCTCGCGGCCCTTGTAGTGAAGTGCTATGATGAAAGTGCCAGGCGTTGGCGACGTGATGTTGAAGTAAATATTTGGCCGCCTACACACATCAGCGATTAGATCGGCGCACTGACGCCTCATCAGTCGTCAATCACCTACCTTGTGTCTGGAACATTACTTTCAACGATGATGCCCTCTCTCTCCAATTGGGCGTGTGTGAAGCGGTACGGGCCGAGCACAGCCGCCTTCGGAGGCTTCTTCTCCTTCCCTCCAACGGAGACAACCCCGACGGCGGTCGCAACACCTTTGTCCTTGGACGCGGTAATGCGCACATTCTGCAAGTACGCCTTATACTGTTCGAGCTGCCCGCGCATATAGTTGTTGTGATCAAGGATGGTCTTGTACACAGCCTCAAGCGACTTGGTCTCAAGGATGACTTTGTCGCGGAGGTTGCCAAGGTGGACGAGTTCGGCAGCGACTTCATCCTGCATGAGCTTATATCCATCGGTCGCCTCGATAATCTTGAGCTCCTCTAGCTCGCGCAGCATCTCCTTCACCTTGATACCCCTACGTACGAGCGTCCCATCCTTCGTCGTTGCAGCTCGTTCGGCAATGGCAGCGAGATGGTATGGTTGTTTCTCAGCTGCATGTGGTAGAGAGCGGATCAGCTGAACAAAAATAGACTTCGTCTCCATGTAGAGCATGTCACTTGAAGAAACCGAGTCTGCAAATGCAGCCTGTATGTCTTGCACAGGTGTCTCCCAGCGACTATAAAGCTTGAGCTCAATCGTCCTGTTCTCCTTTCGGGGAACCTGGGGAGGCGCTGGACCTAGCTCGTCCGTCAAAATACGTAGGTGCTGCTTGTCGTTTGGTGACTAAGAGACGATGAGCGATGTGACGACTGGACGAGAAAGGTGAGAAACGTACGAGGGCTTCTATATGTTGCAAGATCAAAGAGTGAGTGTTGTACAGTTCGTTTAGCGTGATGTGGATCATCATGTCCTTCTTCGAGAGGGCCATATACTGGTCCATCTGGAGAGGTGGGTTTAGCACGGGGTATTAGCCTTGGCAGCGAGGAAAGGATGGTACCTCGAGGGTGTCGTAAAAGTCGCCGACTTCACAAAGACTGTTCAAAAATTGGTTGATTCGTGCCTTGTTGTTTTCCACAAATGGGTTGAGGGTTGCCATGTATGCCTCTTTCGAGTAGGAAGGTTTGTTTGCCAAGTTTTGAAGCATCTTCGCGATCTACACACAAGATCCATGAGATCAACCGAGCCCCGATCGCCGATCGCCGCTACGTACCAAAGTCAATGTCCGTCTCGGGTGCTTCGCCGGAACCCCGTCAACGAGCATGTACGCTTGTGGCGTGACGACCGCTGGATTGATGAACCGGAGAAAGAAAAACCCGCCGATAAGCGAGCAAATCGCTATGTCGGTGGCCTCCGGATATTTTCTCTACCGTTTCCGCTTAAAAAGAAAGGCAAAATGAAAAAGGAGATTGATGGACGCACTCGTGTTAAACTGCGAATTTGTTTGCATATCCAGCGGATCCCATAGGGGACGTCTTCCAAACTGTCAATGATGGTAACAAGAAAGCTGTTGGCTATCTCCATCAACATGGTCAACCTGGGCGCAATGATGGCCTGCACATCAGGGTTGGCCGCAGCAAGTTCTGGAGGTACGCCTCGGGGAAGATTCTCTGGAAGAGAGCCAGTCTCCTCCTCAATTTGGCTGACCATCTGCTCATAGACCTAAGCGAATACAAAAGTATGAGAAACAGTGAACAATGAATGTAGATTGGTTAGCTGACCTTCACGGGATTGATCTCCAAGTTCAGTTCCTTGTGCTCGATCAGGCTGTTAATGCGTTCGGCGAGAACACTCTTGAGATAACTTTGACCTGGTCCACGACGTGTATAGGTTGTCATCATGCGGGAGACTGGGGTATTGGCACGCAATAAGGACCCAAACTCTGTTGCGGTATCGAACTGTGCAGACAGCACGGATTGAAACATGGTCAAAAGAAGATGCTCTTCCCTGCTTTCGTATTGGTTGCCATAAAGGGTGAACATAACGGTCTGAAGGAGGGTGTCGATTTCGGTCAGGCTAACGAGGCGACAGAGCGCGGCAATATGCCGCGGCTCTGATTGGAGGAGGAAGAAGAGGTTGGAGTATTGTTGCAGTTTGCGCTCGTCAGGGAAGTGACCTTCGGTAGGATCTACCTCTTCGAGATGTTTCTCGACTTCACGTTGCTGAGATGGGGTAGATGGGCTGTAAATACTTGACTAACAGAGGAGCAGAAAAAGGAGACACACTTCATCAAGGGCCATACGGTTCTGGATAAGCAGAGCTATCCTTTGATCGAGGAAGCGTACATCGCGCTCCAAGACGAAGTTCTTCTTGGACTGCGTTGAGATACGAGCCTTAAGGTCTCGTAAACGCTTTTGCGCTGATCATAGCATTAAAATTTGCCTTGGAGGGGAAACAGAGTGTTAAGTATATACGCACCTCTGGCCAAATCATCCTCGACTTCCACATCTTGTTCAGCGGCCATGCTGAACAAGGCAGTAACACTATATCTATTAGTGTTTCGGTTCGTGAGGCGTCGAGATGACATGGTGGCAGGAGAGGACGGAGAATCAGAATAGGAAGACATTGGAGAAGGATAGGATGTGGAAGCGTGTCAGCGGGTTATATGCTATCTTTGGGTCGTCGAACGAGGGCGATTGATTGAATATTGTCGTTTCTATGGGACGGAAATGGTGAACAGAGCGACACCAGCGCTTAGTCGAGAATACAAGGCCAAGTGGGATAGAGAGGGGATGGCGGGGGGGGAGGGGATGAAAGGTATTGAAAGCGATGGAGTGGCGAAATGCAAAACGATAGAGAAACAAATGGATTTCGGCCGAGTTTGCGGCATCCCGCGCCGTTCTTTTCTTCTTTTGGAAATCGTCGTCCCCGGGCCCGTTTATTCTTCCGAGCCTCTTCCTCGGTACCCCCTAATAGCCTTCCCGTCCGAATCGCAACAAACGAACATGCTCACGATTTTGCAGTGCTTCCTGGCTCGCAAGTTACCGTGCACCGCCAACGAACAATATAACTACAGTAGTTGATGTGTCACCCCGCCGTTGATGTGTCGTCCGCCGTTGATCGAATGGTTCAAAACGCTTCCCCAAATAGTCTCTTGTCAACAATGTGGTTAAGAAATTGCTCGGTTCCAGCGCAATGTGGCTGTAACCAACGTGGTGTAGGCGGCGAGAACAAAGATCGTACATGGGAGTTACGACAACATAGCCTACGGACTCGGACATTACCGGACATAACCTGAGACCACCATTCTGTTATCCATAGGGCGAAGCATGCAATGCATGTATACGGTGGCAGCTCTGCAATACCGGAACTGGCATTATGAAATGAACCTCGGGATACCTCAACCAGGAGAAAAGGCGTTGGATTAACGCCCCGGCCTATATGGCATCAACGCTTCAGGGAAGAACTCTCCAGTTTCGCGTCGTCCACTCCCATCTACCGACTCAAACTGAACCTGGTATTTCCTGCCTGTAATCTGTTCGATCGCTTCCTTCAGCCAAGCCTTACAACGTCGTATGGTGGGATGGTCACCTTGGCGGCAAATTGCACAATACCGACAATAATCCCTATGACCCAGGTGTCGGCAATGACGTTGACACGAACTTGTTGCATCTAAAAGAATTTTGAGAACATCAATCCCGTGAGGCAAACTTCAACGAGGAAAGAGACGTACCACTTGCTGCACAAAGTTGAATCAGGGTCAATGGACGTTCCACATTACCAGAAGAAATTCGCTTACATATTGTACATATTTTAGCATCGGTAACAGGCCCGAGTTCGATTGACGAGGCACCACAGAGCCACCATGATTAGGTGGTGAGAAGGCAGGGTACCCTGGAGGCGGGTCAGAGCAGTATGGTGTTGTTAAGTTGGGTGCTGTGCCACTATGAGAGGGGGAAGGACCACTCTGCGAGGCGTCATATGCTGGGAACGGAGGGTATCCCGAAGGCTGGTGGCATGGCACTGTGCCGTCTTGAGAGGGGTAATGACCACTCTGCGAGGGGGCATGTGGTGGGGCCGGAGGGCATCCCGGAGGCTGGTAGTGTGGGCCTGTGCTGCCTTGAGAGGGGTAATAACCACTCCTTGAGCCAGGCTGCACGTTGGGATTGTAATGGTTGTATGAGTGAGGATCCATGTAAATGACGGGGAAGGGGATGTTCGTGATCAACAAAAGAGCTACCGCTATTTAAGGTCGCTGGTAGTAGACTCCCAGAAAGAGGTGCGCCTTGAAGGAGGTAAACTTCTTTTGTCCTATCAACAAGGTCTAGATTTCCGACCCGAGAATGGGGGAGAAGGACCTGTAAAGACATCCCAGCACGATAATTGCATCATTGACGCTAAAACGGTAGATGGGCGTCGAATCAACGCGGCATCATGTTGATGTGTGGGTCGGTATAACGAGAGTCCCGAGGCTGACGCGTGCCACAATTAAGGTGGTTGGTTCGAGCGTGCCGCATCGTTGTTCGAAAGATTCACAGTACCATAACCGGATTGCGCTCTGTGTTCGCCACGCATACAAAGCATGGCGAGAAGCAACGTTCTAAGCTGGACATGATTGCGAATAAATAATAATAAATGCTATTTCCGTTTCCGAGACCCCGGCGGTGTGTGAATTGCTGGTGCCACACTCATTGTGACTGCCAGTCATCGCAGCCACCGATGTTATAGACAATTTGTTACCCCTCCCCAACCAAATCTATCATATTAAACCCCGGGAGGAACCTACCCTACCAGATGTCCAACCAGTTGTCCATCCCCTTCAAGAGGACATATGCTATCCCCTTGACGGGCACCGTCTACAGCCACATCCGTTCCAAAAATCACAACGTCCATCCCGAAGCGTTTAAATGGGACCTGAACAAATGGGAAGAGTTGCGTAAAGCGGTGGCGAGCTGTTCGGTTCACGTTGACCAGGTTGAGGCAATCCTAGTGTAAGTGTTAATCAGAACAATTCCGTCGATTATTTGGGTGATCCCATTGCAGGTATCATGCACAGCTCGCGTTTATTCTCACGAAGCTGCCGGCAGACGTATGGGAGCCATGGCCTTCTGTTTGACCTTCGCTTAACACCGCGTCCCAGGTATCGCTGGATATACCTTACGCGCCTGCCTTCTCTCCAGACGAAATTCCCGTGTCCCTACCCAACCTCCACTTCGAACGGTGTTGTCTGCTATTCAACCTAGCCTCTCTCTATTCACAGCTGGGTCTCGCTGAGGACCGCACTACTCAGGACGGCGTGAAACGAGCCAGCGCGTTTTATCAAGTGAGTCCCAAACTAGGCAGCCTCAGAAGAAGACTGTCGTTGATTTCGTATCTGTCACCAAGAACTCTGCTGGAACCCTCTCGTACCTGAAAACATCCGCATGGAATAAACTGAAGGCCTCCATCTCCGATGAGGGCGGGCTCCCCCTAGACTTGTCAGAAGCTTTCCTCAGCGCCATGGAGTTGCTCATGCAAGCACAGGCACAAGAGTGTGCTTGGCAGTGGGCGGTTATGGGTATGATCACGGGTTTGGTCCTTATCAGACTATTCCGACCTCCAATCCCAGCTCGCAGCTCGAACGGAACAATAGCAAAGTTGGCAGCTCAGGTCGGTCACCACACCTCCTTGCTGTGCGCTCCTTACCGGTTCTTCAGGTCTCCGTTCTTTACGACAATGCCCGATCGGTAATTAGCAACGCCGTCACACCCATCTGGGGAGCATTGCCATCGGTGAGCGAGTCATGTGCACTTCCTGTTCCCCTCCCAATCTCAGAAGACTTCCTCAGGAGTGGACTGTCCACATTGAAGTCAAGTGCCTTCATTTCAGCGCCGCGGCGCAGTATCGCAAGTCATTTGATGACACTGAACGAAACAAGTTAGCGTCGTGGCTGTATGCCTCGGTTTTGCGTTTGACACCTGACCCCTTAGGTACGGCCATGAAGTGGCGAGACTGGCCTTTGCACAGTCTACGGCGAAGAACGCTTTTGACAAGGCACGTCGCAGGGCGTCCAAGTCAGTCATGGAAGATGTCAAAGCATGTTATCATGTCCCTTTCTAATTATTTATCTGACACTCCTCGCACAGTCGCTTCTGGAGATCCTGGACTCAAACCTCACTCGCGCCCAGCGAGACAATGATTTGATCTATCACCAGGATGTTCCATCCGTGTCTTCTCTCCCGGTCATACAGCTGGCATCAATGGTTTCGAGTATCGTACCTCCGGGTCTTCTCGAACCTAGAAAGACCTTGGGAAACAGTAATTTGATATTTGGGGAGCTCATCGGCTTGGGGGCGCAGACCGCGATAGGTCGGCGACGAATTCCAATTGTCTTCCCCCTGTTTAACCACTTTCGCAGAAATTTATAATGACAGGAGAAACACGGCGATCAAAGAAGACATCAAGGACAGGGCACAGCAGCTGAATGATGTTTATGTGCAGTGAGTCACGATATCGTGTGATGGGAATTGGGGTTCATTTAACTACTCCAGGAAGTTACAAGTTCTCAAGCTTCCCGCCTCATTGGATGCCTTAGATAAACCCATCGGCCTACCTCCCAGTCTACTTAATAAAGCGGAAGAGGTCCGGTTAGAGAATGGACCCGAACGCGCCGAGAAATTATTGGAGGATGTTCAGACGTTAGCGCAACGTGCCCAGGCCATTTTGACTGAGGTACGCGCTCAACGTCGTGATGATCGATTGCGTTCTCATAGTTCTTCTCAGTCCTTAGATATCTTAGATCAAGAAGCCTCGGAAGATGAGCAATTCCGCAGAAATACATCAAACCAGCGGTTGCCCTCCCATCAAGCGAACGAACAATTGACATCAAAGGCCGAGCGTTATCGCAACATCCTCAATCAAGCCGCCGAGAGCGATGCCGTCATCAGACAAAGATGGGACGAATGGGAAAAATCCATTGTTCAACTTACCTGGGATGATGTATGTAGTTCTTGTGACATGTGCCCGCGTTTCGATCCAAACCTACCTTTCTAGGCTAAGCTGGAGGCCGCCGTTCCTTCGTCTACCGTTGTTTGGTCAAGTCCCCGTCGACCAGCGATCGGTGAAACACAGACGCATGCACGTGGACTTCGCGTGCTTTTGGAGCAGTTAGATGATCTTGTGCGCGAGCGCAATCAACTTGTTTCGCGGGCACAGCGCCTCGCGGATGCCGATGATATCAGCCCACGCATTGTAAAGGAAGCTGCTGGCCTGGAAAGATGGGCAGAGGTTCAGCCATCCACGTTCGAGGACACCCTGGATCAGGAGCTCGCCAAGTACGACAAATTCCGGCGTGATGTGGAAGATGGCGGTGTTAGGCAAGCGGAGCTACTCGATAATGTTAAGGAAAGCGTCCCATCGGCGGGGATCATATCCGACCTCGTTCTAACCGTTATTCTTGTTTAGACCCGAATGGATTCCTTTATTTCATCTCGAAGGGAAGATCCGTCCGTGAAGGAGCGAGAACACGCGTTGCAGTCACTAGACCTATCTTATCACAAGTACAAAGAAATTATTCGACATCTTGACGAGGGCATACAGGTACGTTTTCTTTTAAGCACCTCTTCTTCGCAGTATTATTAACGGCTGCTATTCCAGTTCTATAACGATCTAACTGCGATGCTGATACGTTTCAGAGAAAACTGCGTCGAATGGGCCATGGGTCGACGTTCCGAATTAAAGTGATTTTTTCTCTTTATTTTTTGTGCCTTTTGGTTGATCGGCTATAAAATTAGTTCAATTACTAGTTCAATGAGGGATCTTACGATCGAAGCTGATACAGCAGCGAGGCCCACAGCCCCTTTATCACCACGTTCTCACGTACCTGAGCCAGGAGTTCCTGATTCTACTTCATCGTACAATGCGCGGCTGTCGCGACACTCTGGCCGCCATATTGCGCCAGACCTCCCGCCCCCTGACTCCGATCAGTGGCAGGTGATGGAATTGCCACCACCACCACCACCGCGACCAACAACTGTTCGAGCCGGTAAACAAAGAAAGAAATAGAATCCACTGGCATGAGCACGCACGCACGCACGCATGTGTCCCATGTCACTGTCATACTGTACTGTATAACCGAGATGAATTTGTCTTTACGACGCGACGTCTATTCGTTTGTCTGCACGCACATCCGCTCCTATCGGGGGAAGGGTGGCGAGATTTCTTGCAAATACTTCTTTTGATGGGGAAAGTGCGCTCCGCTTGCGCGGGCGCCAAATAGGTAAATTGGCAATCTTCGGGTGCCACGCGGCATGCCCGGGAATACACAAAATATCATCCATCCACATCATATCATCAACCCATCAACGAACCAACCCTAAACCGAGTACCGAGTACCACAGTCCTAGGAATCCGAGTCCGTACACCAACCCCAACTCGTTGCATCAACGAGGCATTTCTTTTCACTCTCACCTATGGCTCCTTCGCAACGCCGCCGCAGCATTGATTCCTCCTCGAGCTCTTCCCAATCCGAGTTTTCTCCGAATACGCGCGACCAATCTCAATCCAACGATCACTCAGAACCGCTCAAGAAGAAAGGCCTACTCGGAACCGGTACCAGTCGCTCGGGGGATGCGCAGCAGTCAGTCACTGCAGGTGGTCCCACGCGCGGCCACCACGAGCTTGTCGTTGAGTCTCTTCCGCCACCGCCAAGTTACAGCCCTCCCTCGACATCATCGGCCGTACAGCCCGTGCCTCAGGTACCGCCTTCCGGTTACCGCATTCCCCTAGGGCCCCTTTCCCCTTCCCCTTCCTCGCCCTCCTCCCCGCCGCCCGCCTTCCCCGGCATCGAGAGAACGCGCGAGGCGCCATTGACAGATTCCGACAGGAAATCGCCCGTGTTCATCGGTTCGGCGC
>Ga0137362_10000909_pt1 | contig 17239 bp, 22 predicted proteins | sample MadtaG_2_FD_104801 | JGI IMG/M metagenome (GOLD analysis project Ga0137362, IMG submission 104801) | Vadose zone soil microbial communities from Angelo Coast Range Reserve, California, USA - Mad1_100_16 metaG | ecosystem: Environmental > Terrestrial > Soil > Vadose zone | place: USA: California... | reverse complement strand
GTTGATTTGCTTGGCAGATTGCTGTCGGCGTTATCGTGGCCTGGACTCGCACTGTCCATGCTCAGTTCGAGCTTCTGGCGGGGAAATCAGCGCCTCATGATTTCCTTAAGCTTATTATTTACAAGGCAATGACATTCAGCGACGAAATCGATAAAATCGATACTGTTCGCGCTTATCACGTGTGTAAATTCGATGTCTTTCCCTACGATGTTTGATTAACCCTTTCCTCAGAGTGGCCCTGTTCGTTTAGGCATCTATGTACCTGACGCCTTGATACCTGACTTTCGCTGCAGGATTATTTTGTCGAAGTTGACGTCGTGATGGACGCGAACACGCCATTATGGAAGGCACATGATATCAGCCAACAATTGCAAGATAAGATAGAGGTATTACCGAATGTCGAAAGAGCGTTTGTCCATGTTGACCATGAGACGACGCATATCCCAGTCAGCGCAATGAGTTTTCGAAAGCTATCTCTCACTTATACCCATACCACAGGAGCATCGAAAGCATGTTTGACCGATCTATGACCGATCTACTTTAACATCTCATCACGATAAAACTGGCGAAATACGGCCCACCTGCGAGACATTATGCTAAATGCTTGTAACGCTTTCCCTCCACGTCAATGGTTCACTTGGTAGTTGTTTTTGTATTCAGTTCCATGATATTCTGATGATGAGTGATTACCCTGTTGAGTTGATTCAGACAAGTCTTTCCCTCCAGGAAGGAACGGCATGACCCGGCGTGTGGGAGTGGTTTCATCTCTGTCATGGATGCGGATGCATTATATCCTCCATGATATCGGTCGTCGCTACCGGCGTGTATTTCCATAGCAGAAGTCAGCCAGCGTCTCGTACACCTCAATTAAACAGTCTCCTGTTATCATTCTGGTATGTATACTTTCACGCAGTTGGACTGACGGTCATCGCGATACGCGAGTGAAGTTGGATTACATACACTAACAGTCGCACGTCACCAACGAATCTCGGTCCAGAGAGGGTGCTACTGAGCTGTTATGCTGTTGGCATGGTCGTTTACGTGCGTCACTACCCATAATACCATCAGTCGGCCCCAATGCCATCGGGCTACATGCTCGCCAGATGGCGATCTTTATCTGCCATATACCGGGTTGAACGCGACGTGAACGAGTAGTACTCGTAGTCTATATTATTTGTAGGATTGCTTTGCGTATGATCTGTGGATCATCCCTAGAATACATCCGCGTCCGACGGAAACGAGTGCGGAGCTCCACCGTTGGTCGGTTTTGGAACTTGCGAAATCGACTGGTTCAAATTTTCACCAGACCGCCAGGCGACACCCAGAGGAGGTGGTCTTCACTGCAGTGTCACCTTGGTGTACGTCCGAGTTCTCATTCCCCATTCCCCAACAACAGTGCTAGAGATCGCATCTGCAGCGTAAAGGATGTCAACGAATCTCGACGCTCAATCGTACTGTATCATTGCCCTTACCTTTCTCCTCTCAACTCCATGTTTACGCTTCCCGTGCTGATCTCCCGCCCAGCACTCACGGCCCCACTACGCAAGACTCGTATGATCAATATCCAACCGAGGAAGGCTCAATCATCATCGCGAAGCCGTTAAGGCAATCCCCAGTCAGCAACCCAGTCTATGAGGACTACCTCCACGTCGCCGTCGCGTGCTTGCTCGCGCTCGTAATCGCCGTCCTGCTGGGGCTCATTATTCGACATTACGGGCTCACGCTTCCTTCCCTGACGCGCTCCTCACGATCGAAGCGACGTCAATCTCCAGCAGGAGACACCGAGAGCAGTCTGCAGTCAGAGGCAGGGCAAAGTGTAATTGGGCTCGGGTTTGAGGAGTCGGAGAAGGCAGAGCGTGGTGGATTGCCAGAGAAACCACAAGCGGCGCATCTGAAATGGCGATAGAGGGAAATTCGGGCCGAGTCAGCCTGGCGAAGCACGTGACAGCGGGATAGAGAGAGGCGCAGTGCCGCACCCGCTGCTGCCTTGTGCATCCAAGTCTGCCAGAGTACTTCCTCTGCCGCCGTCCTCTCTTTTCACCCCCTCTTTCTCTACCACCTTCCCCGCACATTTTATTTCCAACTATGGTTATCCCTCGATCTGGAATCTTCATACCACATTGTACTCTCACGTATACCCTCTCCCCAACTAGCTCTGTTTACCAATGGTGAGATCCACAATGACAGCGCTGTTGTTACGTACATTCCCATCACTGTCAAATCTAGGACTCTCACCGCTCGGACCCCGAAGAATTCTATGTAAAGCAGGACAGGATCGGTCGGTTTTTTCTCAGTCCCGCGTGTCAGCTTCGTGAGCTGAGTGTATATTAGGCAAGGGCTCATTTGGCGAGGTTTTCAAGGGGTACTCTTTTCGCCAACACATAGCCGCATATGGTACTCACACCTATATCCAGATATGATAAGCGAACTCAGAAGACGGTCGCGATCAAGATCATTGACCTCGAGAGTGCCGAGGACGAGATTGAGGATATCCAGCAAGAAATCCAAATACTCTCTCAGCTAGATTCTCCGCATGTCACAAAGTTTGTCCCTTCGTTCTTACCATCTCTGGTCGAATTGTTTAGGTGTGCAGGTATCACGGCTCATACCTCAAAGGTTCCCACCTCTGGATAGTTATGGAGTACTGTCGCATCACTTGCAACGCTTCCGCAATCGCCTGACTGTCGTTTGCAGGTACTGCTCAGGCGGTTCCTGCTCCGATCTTGTGGGCCTCCTGGTTTCTCATTCCCCGTCAGTTCCTGAAGACTTGCGCAGATGAAGCCGGGTGTCTTCCGGGAGGAGTACATTGCCATCATCCTCCGGGAATTACTTCGCGGGCTGGATTATCTCCACACAGAAGGCAAACTACACCGTGATATCAAAGGTGAACATGTCGTGCCATTTCGCTTCTCCTACTCAGTGTAGTGCTCTCGCCGCAGCTGCGAATATTCTCCTTTCCGCTGGGGGGGAGGTGAAACTGGCCGACTTCGGTGTTTCTGGACAGTTATCTGGCACGTTATCCGCGAAGAAGAATACATTCGTAGGCACCCCGTACTGGATGTCCCCGGAAGTTATCAAGCAAAGCGGCTATGATCATAAAGCCGATATATGGAGTCTCGGAATCACTGCCATAGAATTGGCGAAGGGTGAGCCGCCCTATGCTGAGTTACACCCTATGAAGGCATGTTTATGTAGCCCCCAATATCGATCCATGGTCTGACTTTAAACCGTACTCATAGGTTCTGTTTTTGATACCCAAGAACCCACCTCCACAGCTCGACACGTTGTTCTCAAAGACTTTTAGGGAGTTTGTTTCATTTTGCCTTCAACGAGATCCCCGTGACGTAAGTTTGGTCACTCCATTTGAGGAACTCATCTTCATTTTATACAGCGCCCAACCGCTCGCGAATTGCTCAAGCATAAGTATATCCGAATGGCAAAGAAAACTAGTTACCTCACTGAGTTAATCGAAAGGCACGAACGGTGGAAAGCGGAAGGAGGGGAACGCCTCGAGGAGGAAACGCAGAACAGACTTGAGGATTTGTCAGTATGGTTCTTCATCAAATATCCAAAAGCTTATAGCCTCTAGACCCGCCACAACTGATCCCGAAGATTTGTGGGATTTCGGCACAGTCAGAAGCACAGCGCGACCGAGTACCATAGGACGTGCTGGTAGTGTCCAGGTTTCTGGCCCACCATTGACATGGGATTACAACAAGACTTCCCGTTCACGCGGATCCTCAGGGTCAGGAGCCTCCATAGCGGGCCCCAATGGGCCAAGGAGGGCGCCTAATACAGAAACGGACAGCGCCGCTTCCTCTAGCACGGCCAGGGCAGCAGGCATTCAACCATTACCTTCATCAGAACGAAGCTCGTCTCGCAGGGTTGACCAACAGGCCACAGTCCGCCATGGAGTTGTTGGCAACAATGAAGGCAATGGTGTACAACGAGAGCCGTCGGATGAATACGATGACGTCGAAGATCATGTTCCTGAGGATGATCTACCTGACACGACCATGCTGGACTCTGTTGTTCTGCCAGCCATTGCTTCCGTAAGACCTGCAAGCTCTAACTAGCTTGGTTTAATTTGTTGATTTTCCTTGGTTAGCTTTTCCCCCGCGTGTCGACACAGGAAGCGCGCATCGCTTTGAGCGCCCTGCAGAGGGCATTTACGGATGCTGAGCGGACGATACCGGGTGTTACAATGGAGCTAGTGAATGAAATCGTGGACTCAGTGGAGCATGTTGAAGACGATCGATGAACAGCTTTCTTACCTGAACTCCATTAACTCTACCCTATGGGTCACATTATCTTTTCCTCACATCACACCATCGCGAAGACGAGGCCTCACACTTGTTGCACGTACTACGATGTGTCAAAGTCAAGCATTAATGTGTCTCGGGATGGACTGTACGAGTTGTAGTGCTAAAAAAACTATTATCACAATTAACTACGTCCGCTTGTCATCATTCTACGACTGTCCGTTTTGACTTTGAAGACGATACCCCTTTCTTTTTGGTGCGTTTCACCTTTATGGGCTCTGGGGTTATCGTGCGAGGAATCTCGTCCTCCACCTCGTAAGCTGGAAATGATGACAGCACCTGAGGTGCAGTATCGAGAGAACGGGAGACCATTGGTGGGTTAGGGTCTGGTTTCAAGGAGGGTAGAGGAATTGCGCCCTCTGGCATTTCTCCGTTTTTATCGACTACGAAAGGCTCGGAAGGAACGATGGACGCAGAGTCCCGCAACAAACTGGGATATTGGGGTTCCGTGACTTTGTCAATGAGAAGCAAAGTCAGTTCAGGTAGGAAACAGATGATCACTATACAGACCTTGTGATAACGGTGGGAGGTCATCGAGACGGACAACTGGTATGGCATCAATTTCGATGGCAGACGTGCCAGGGGCAGAGGATGGTCTGTCTGGGATATAGTATGGGTCCTGCCGACGAAGTTCCATTCTTGCTTGTCGTTGCTGTTTTTTGAGGGGTAAATCAGATGAGTCGTGACGTTGAAACTATACAATAACTGATCGACTTGCCTTCTCGCGCTCTACTCTGTCGTCTTCCGTTTCTGAAGGTCCTGGGGAAGGAATGGGCTCGGTTTGGGAGCCATGAGTCGCGGGCTGTGACGCCTTCTCTTTACCTTTACGCTTCCCTTTACTCTTAAGTTTCTTTTTGACCGAAGGATGCTCTCCCCCCTGGGTATCATCAGCGGGAGCTGTGTCGGGTACCGTATACTCTCGCGGGGGAGGGACAATCCAGGCATCAAGGTCGAGGGATTCCGGGACTGGGATACTGTCTTGGGCGGCAATGTTGACAGAAGTAAGCTCGTAGGGAGAGAAGGGTGGGTTTATCAATAGCAAGCTCTTTGGGTAGATTGGGATCTGGCTAATCTTATCAGCGGGAGGACCTGCAGTCGAATCATCTTCCAGGCGAAACGATGCAAGATCGGCACGGATGAAAGTAAAGAACTGCACTGCGTTTGCAGCCTAAAACAATATTTAATAGGATACTTAAAAGAACGGCATCAATCGGACATACACGTTCCTGGACCTCAACCTCGGAGTGCGAGGTGAAGTTCTCGAGTCGCGAAATAAGTGTGTCGACGACCTCTCTGACATCTTGTATTCTCCCGCTGTCCCAGTCCTGGGATAGTTCCATTGACCATGAGCCGAACAGTTTTACGGAAGCCTGAATGTATGCCGCGATAGTCTCCGAGGCGAGAAGGGAAACGTTTGGCTGAAGCAAGTGTGGAAGAAGCTTCTGTGGTTCAGCGATCTCTCTGCTCCACAGATTACTATGATGGCCAGATACAGACAGACGAAAGAGGTGCACCACCTGCTGTTTTCCCCACAAATCCAAGCTGCAGCCCATAAAACTTCTGCACAGCTACCTTCTTCCTGCGAATTTGCGAGGAACGTATCATCTCGCACCAATCTTGTCATCAATTCGACAGCCCAGCGCTTGACACCTCTGACTCTTGCCACGATATCGACAAGTTGGTCTTTGATCTGTTCGCCCACTTCGACGGACGCGACGTATGTTAAGTCCAGGAGAACAGACAAGTACCATTGGAAGTCCACGACATTGTCGTATGTGTCATGTGAACATATCGTGAGAAGGTGCCGGACAAGAGTGAGGCGATATGAAGAAAGCTGGGCTGGGGCAAGGAGTAGCCCGGCCCCATCAGAATTAGATGAGGAGATATTATGCGCAAGCGATTGAGCTGCTGTTGGGAGAGAAGATGAGTCTGGGCGGACGAGGTACGATAGCAGCTGCTGCACGATTGATTGCAGATTATCTCTCGTGACCTGGTGTGGTGTCACGACAGGGTGTCAGTTGGGGGGGAAAAGGGAATAAAGGATGCATACCATGGCCGAAAGTAGATCAAGAGCACGCATGCGAATGCTGAGATCCTGATCGCTGATACTGGATAATATCATGTCCTGGTATTGTGCCACTAGATTGCGATGTGTGGGAACTATTTTGACGAGTGCCAAAAGCGCGATGTACTTCACTTGGGATACAATTCTTCAGGTTAGGGAAACTCTGAGCTGGATTTCTCTTACAATTCTGGTCTGGATCCTGGAGAAATGCCGCAAGTTTTGTAACGCATAGTTCAGCAAGTGAGTCACCGGACGCATGCTGAAGCATCCCCCCGACGATACAGGTATGGACACATTCATACAGAAGAGATATGGCCGGTGTTGTGGATATGAGTTCCGTGATTGGAGGCTGGAGCTTTTTGACAAGGCGAGGTTCATGTGGGGAAAGAAAGCCAAACTAGTGGTTCCGTTAAACTACAGTGATTGACCGATATTGCAATCACCCACCAATTTAATCAACTTTATGAGCATCCAATTATTAGATGACGTAGTCATCAAACGGAAGAGCTGGGGGGCGAGAGAAAGATAGTCTGACGGCTCTCTTCGAGCCATCTCACAAAGAACATTAATGGTGGCAGCAACAACGCCTAGGATGATGGCTCGTGGATTCGTTGGAGGACTAGAACCACGTCACCTACCGGGATCTTGATCTTCTAGTCTCTCCTTGAGCCGCGTAAGGGCGAAAGGTGTAGCCTCGGGATACTTCACGAGTGTCTTATAGACTGCGATGACCGCTCTCTTGCGGATATGTGGTTTCGAATGATTGAGCATTGTCACAACGTCACGGGAAAGATCGCGAGCCAAGTCTGGCGAGATGGTATGGGAGAGTCCGTTTAGGCCGATGGCGGTATCGTTGGGGCTTGAGGTCAGGTCCTGCGCGCAGTCCTGTGACAACAATTCACAGCGAGAAATATCCGACCTCACCTTCTTTAAAAGGTTCGTCGTGAGCATCAGAACATCGGTGTCGGGTCCAAATGACTGAGTCGCGGCTAAGTATCCAACAACCTTAAGATGATACTTAGGCGATGACATGACCTCCACGACGTGAAAGGACGCCCAGGACATATCGTAACCGAGCATATCCAGCTTTTCATGGCCACATTATAGAAACGAAGTGTTCCAGATGAGGTGTGACGTACATAAGTGAGTTTCAGGACTGCTCCAGCCTTGAGCTCCATGTCCTTACTCTTGATCTCCTGCCTGATTTCATCAACTGCTTGCGCGATAAACTTTGATTCATCCTTTTTGTTCGCACGTAGACCGCGTATAAGGTCTTGCAGTGTCCTTTCCCACATGAGCGACGAATGCAAGTAGACAGTCTATAGCACAGATGGACACTCATGGTCACGTTCAGTTTCGTGAGGATCGGGCCGGAGGTGGTTCTCAACCGGCTATGTCTACGATAAACCCAAGCATTGTACAAGCGTTATATGCGCATATACACCGCCTATTGGACGAGTATGTTGCCGTGCACCTTACGACCGATTATGTGGATTGCACCCAGTCACGCGTTTTCCAGGTCAGTATCACCAAAAGTAACACGATGGAGACTGACTTAGTCCTTTGTCTACTAGATACTCACCGGTGGTCTGCTGCCAGTCTCTGTAGATGATCCTCATTCTCTTGTCCTCCCTTCTGATCCGCTGGACGATTTCATTAAGGAACATTGCCAGGTCGGAATGAAGGACATGTGCGAGAAGCTTCCGGGCATTACGAAATCACAAGAACTCATCTATCGTACTATAAACGCGAAGCCGGTCGAGAAAACTATCGCGGACAGTTTTAACGACACTTTCTGCGGCTGTCTGTCCTGATAATTAGCTAGAATCCTACATGCTCCTCTAATTCATTCTCTTCGTTCTAGACTCTCAAAGCGCCGACGATTTTGCAGACCCTCCAGTACTTTCCATTGATTCCATCTCGCATACCCCGAAAATTGGATCCAACAAAATCCGTCGTTTCGTTCTCCTTAGCCTGAAAGATGTCCTTAGCCTGAACACGGTGAAACTACTATCAGTAAAAGAGGATAATGACGCTGATACCCAAACAAAAGACGTTCTGTGAGCTTTATCTGAGTAATGCTCCTGTGCGTTAGTTTAATCAACTGGACTAGTCACAGCAGACTAGCTGTGGATCATCGTAGATGGAAGGAGATCTTGCTGTCATACCAAGCAAGTCCATTCTTGACCACGCACACTGGTGAAACAGGCTCCCCAGACCCTACTGTCTGCAATAAATTCCTGCGCAGGACGCCATCACCTTCCCTCCTGGCTCATTTACATCTAACCCCGCCCCTGTTTTCGGAAACTAACGTCGCACCAAAGAAACTTGTTTATGTCCATGCTTCGATGTCTGATCTCCAGTTAGTTGCAACCTCTACAAGTAGCGATAGCGACGACGGAACGCTTGAGTATGCGGCTGTCAATGACGAGTGGGGTACGTGATTGTGTCTCGTCTAATGGCAACGACTAAATAAGGACGTAGCTGCATCCTCTACGCTATCGCCGCCAACGTCATTGAGTAATAGTCCAAGCAAGCGGGATGAATTCTTGGTACCATCTTCCGAGCCGCAGAGGCCAATCGACGACCTTCTTGCAGCGGAAATGGGTAGGTTGAGTGTGTTTCTGAAAGGTCAATGGTAATAGGCTTGGGACAGATATGTTCCATGTGCCTAGACAGTCACGCGTCGGAGGTTCTTGCGAGACTTTTAGTGTACCTGGTCAAGGCCAGCGGTAAGCTCCCAGAATTTATCGGTCTAGCGTCCTCACCCTACAACTTCTGGATTAGGTTCCATGAGTACATCAGTAGGGCCGTATGCTTGACGAGAGGACGAAATACTATCGCCACGCCAACACCAACATCTTGCACCACAGTAACACCACTTACTTCTGTCCACCGTGTTGATGCCTTTCCGGCTCCTGATAATATGTGTCAATCTTCTGACAACTCGGAAGACGCGTTTCTCGGGCAGCTCAGACTTGACTTTCCCGATGAAGCGATAAATGCCATCCTTTTGGATCAAACAACGGATTCCAGAAGTAGTTTAATGGACGGTCAGTGGTGCCCGTCGATGACTCGTCATGCTAACAAAAGTACATATAGTACCCCAGTTACCGGCCCTAAACGTGCAAAGTCATAACACCCATTGGCCCAAGGATATGAAGTCCCTCGTTACTTATATGGGCTCTTCGGCCTTCAATATGGTCAAGTGTATTATGTCTTTGAATTTAGAGCTCGCATGGAGGCAAGTCAACTTTCCACGAAGTCAGCGTGTGGACTTGAATTCAATAGGGTTTTTCGAGTAGGCCTTATGACTCTGAACAAGCCATACCGACCGTGGAGGAACTTGTTGGAGTTTCAGAATTCCCCTTTACCATTGCGAATATTTCCATTGGTGGAGAGGAGGCCGAGAGCCAACTCGCCGAGTTCCTCAAGTGGTTAGACCCTTTGACACAACCTGTTTCTATCGAAGAGGAGAGTCAGGGAGAGCTTCAGACGTTTTTGAACCCTCTGGCCGAAATCGATTTTGTCACTGTTGATCCTAGTCCATTGGACTGCGAACTTTCAAATGCACTGCCAACCAGAGAAGAGAGTCTCAGGTCTAGGTTGCTTAGAACCCAGTTGAAAAGATCCTATGGTCATGCGGGACTATGGGATCACGAAGGCGGTTGTACTCCACAGTCGCACAGCCCTGGACGATTGAAAGTTGACGGCCCCTCAGAGGTATCTTGACAACCTTGTTTGCTCCACCGACTGACTTAGCTTTATCCAGGACAATAGTCACGGGCAAAGTACCGAGCCGGACTTGGTGGATCTGGGTGCCTTAGTGCGTGAACGTGCGCTTCTTTCAGATCCTTCAGAAGGTGAGGACAGATTAAAGCCTTTGATTCAGTTTCATGTATGCAATACAGATAAGGCACTTGACGCCCAAATTGACATTGTTTCTGTAGAGTCCTCGAGGTGCTCAACCCGTGATTGGATCCACCCGTCGAAAACTGGAGAGCTTGACGGTAATCACTGGCCAACTTCCTCTGGCCTGCCAACTTATGAGGAACAATCTCTGCGAGGGTACTTAAAGGTTCTCGCCAAGCAGCCTCCATCAGGACAAATCGACAATGACAAACATCTTACTTCGCCAGCTTGCTCTGAGCTACGAAGACGCTCAGCTTCCCCTGTTGACACCGAAGGACTACTCTGCGAGCTCTCAAAACTAGCTGCTCCCTTACCTCCTTTAGAGGCATCATCAGATCACTATCATCGGTACCTTGCCTCAGTTGAACTGCTACAAGATCGCCATCTCGTCCGTGCTCTCCACCATGATTCGCTTCGTATGGAGTTGCTTGAGAGGGAATGGGTTGATGGCGCTGACATCGTCTTTGACTGCGACACAGCTTTGGTCTTTGCGCCGTTGTTCCAAGTTTCACTCGACTCTAGTTTCCGCTCTCTCAAAGACCGGCTCAGTTCACTATCTTGGCGGTATACTGATCTTGACGTTGTCTTTATATTGGACGAAGGTAGCATCTCTGGTCTGCGACGACCCCAAGACGAGGGAGAAGGAATAGATTTGTTCAGCCGAGTGATTAGGTCCATCAAGAAGCTCCAAAGAGAACTGGCCCTTGCAGAGGCGTATGCAATTAAGCGACCTCAGACTGTTATTCAGATGTTCTTCGCTCGTTCTGTTGGACAAGCTGCAACGACGGCGCGTCTTCTGGGTGATGTGGCAGAATCTCGGTCTCAATTCGGTCCTTGGGGCGATCGCTTTTGGTTAGGGGTGGACGAAAAAGAGGTATATTTTGCACCACTGTTCTCTACAGAGCTTTTGGAGATGTCATGTCCAGGAGGAGCGTTATCTGGCAGGCGTTGATGGGATGAACGCATTTGCTGCCGCAGTTATTCTCAGCCAGATTTCTCTTCATGACCTCCTGGCCTTACGAGCTGATCAACGACTTCAACTTATTCTTCCGGTACCAGCGGGTATGATGGTGGGTGCCATTATTGTACCTATATAACACGCAATAACCGTCATGGGCAAGGAACGATTGAATGCGGTTATCGCACAACGGCGTGAAGATGTCGACACACTCGTCGAGGACGAGGATGGTTCCTATTAAATTCATGCGGCCCTTAACAGTAGTCAATCACAAATGTACTTACATCTGAGCAAACCGCTTTATCTCACTCTTTCACTTCGTGATGGGATCATTGTCATGGCCGAACCCTAATTTGGGGCTCTGTCGGCTGTAGTGTAGTGGCTTAGCGCTTGCCGCACGCGCTCTCAATACATCATCGTGCCGCCAGGGGTCCTTGACCAGAAGCGCAGCTCACACGGAATCAAGCAGCCAACAAGTAACCCTCTGCATGAAGGCCGCGACAAGCATGGTGGGTCCCGTTCAGGCACGCGGTTGGTGTGGTTGTTGTGGTTGTTGGTTTGCACAACTAATGCGCACTTGAACAACAGTGCTGGCGCAGCAGACCTATGCTTCAGATCCTAAATACAAGAAATACGCACAGCAAGTCGATAAGTGTTTGAATTCATTCGACAGCGTGCACGAGTGGGCAGACTTTATTGCATTTCTCAAACAGTTGTCGAAGGTGCGTGATGTTATCAACCTCACGAGCATCGGTTGACTCCAACCCGTAAAGACACTGCAAGCGTACATGCAATTCAAGGAGATCCCCCGAAAAGTTGTTGTAGCCAAACGTCTCTCACAATGCTTAAATCCTGCGTTGCCAACTGGAGTACATCAGCGAGCACTAGATGTCTATGCGCACATCCTTGGGGTAATTGGTGTAAGTCTCTTGTTCATTGAAAGGAATCTAGCTTAACCCCATTCAGCTGGATGGCTTGCGTAGAGATCTGTTTTTGTGGACGTCGGGTCTGTTCCCGTTCTTCGAATATTCAGCAACATCCGTGAAGGTATGTACGCGATGGGCCTTGTCAACAGTTGCCCTCCGCCAACAGTCCACGTTTCCAGCACACGTTGCTTAATATTTACGACACATATTTTCTACCCATGCAAGCCAGTCTGAGACCTGTGATGAAGTCATTCATCCTTGCCCTCCTTCCTGGACTCGAGGAGGAGACTGGGGAGTTTTTCGACCAGGTTTTGAACCTGCTTGACCGGCTGTCCACCACGGTGTCTCAACCCTTTTTTCTGGAGAATGTTTGGTTGATCTTGCTAACTATACCACCGGTACGGGGTACTGCTCTGAACTTGGTATCACGCCGCTTGCCTGGACTGGTAGCTGAAAATGGTACGTGTTTGGGTGAAGTAGAACCAAAGGCTGATGACTATGACAGATTTTGCAACAATGCTTGGACATGATGTCGGTCTCATGATCCGTGCTTTCGCTGCTGCAGTGGAGGACGACAATGTACTCGTCCGTCGCAATGCTCTTGATCTTATTCTGCAGGTTCTCCGCTTAGATGGTGTGGCAATCAAGAAAGCGTCTCATGAAGATCGCGTCATTATTATGCGAGCTGCGGCTAGTGTTGTTATGCGAAGGGATCTCTCTCTCAACCGTCGCCTGTATACTTGGCTCCTGGGCCCGGATGATAATCCAGAGCAGCAGATTGCATACCTTCACTCCCATTCACTGGAGCTACTCGAAACAACTTTACGTGTAGGTGCATTCGTAGAGACATTCGCTCGCTGCTCATTCACTTCGTAAGACCGAAATGTTCTCACCATCTATCGAGTACCCTGAATCCCGACCTTTCAAAATTTTCGTTTCCCTGTTAGATAAATGGGAATTAGGCGGTGCTCTAACGGAAGCAATTGTTTTGGATGCTTTCAAGGCCCTCAAGTCCTTGATCGAGTCGGACGCAGCATCCAGCGAGGACGTGGGTGCCTTTTATCTGTTGTTGTTTGATTTCCAAGTTCAAGTTTTTCAGGCTGTGATAACTGCGAGCACACTTTATGAGGCTGTGGAGCCACATATTGTGTGGAAACAGCTGTTAGCCGCGATACTGAGCGAACTTATCGGAGATGGGTTAAGGAATGAGGTTCGGGTATCCCCTTTAAATGGTTCTTGATGCTCATTTTTCTGTAAACTCAGGCTATCCGATTAGCTCACTTCATTCTGAATACCCTACACGTCCGAGACGAAGAGATTCAGGTCGTCCACTTACCAATCGTATTCTCCGCTCTTTGCGAAGCCTTACAGGTTGGAAGGTGTTTCGATCAACGGACCATGATCTGACCAAAGTACATATCAGGTTCAGATCACAGGTGATACAACAAGGGGTTCCCTACCGGTGGTGTTAGACGTTCTGCGACTTCTACATGCCCTTAGAGACGAGATACCTTTATCTTCGCTCCTCCAACTTTCCGTGGATGATTCACGATCAAATGCCCGAGGCCCATTGGAACTTGCGTTGAATTTTTATGGATTGAATATCCAATTACCGTACAATCACGTCCGGAAAGCTCTGCGGATACCATTCGTGACGGCATTCGAAGATACAGTCTCCTTTAGCGCCGTCTGTGCTACCGCAATGACTACATCTGTTGATCACGGAAAGATATTCCGCGATCTTCTGGTCCAGTCGCTTTCCCTGCTAAACGAACTAGTGACCGCACTCGCATTGGAAAAAGAATCGACCCTGATTATTGATTGGAATCCGTCCGAATGGCTTTCCTGTCTCGTTGCAGCTTTGGAAACCGAAGTAAGCGTTGCGTTACATTCCACATATTCCTTGATATACACCATTTACCTATTCCGAAGGATACCACGTTTGTTGTTGTTGATCAGGTGACGACTTCACTTATCTCACTGCAAAACGTCCCTGGACTACAACCGGCCTCATCGATCGATCATCCACTTGTGACATCTACATTGCTGCGCACTGTACGTTGATAAGTCTTTAGACGCCCAATGAGACACTCAGCTCACAGTAGTCTTCGGATCGCTAGTTATTCAACTATCTGCGCCCGAACTATTCAATGTATCATGCCCGCGCAGCTAACCTTGTATGGTCAGTTGAGAAAACGTCCACGCATCGGCGGGTGGAGTCAGTAATCGCCGAGACTCTCACATCTCCCGATGTCGTGGACAGAGAGGCTTCATACCATGCATTTGGAGCTTTGTGGAGACTAACAGGTAGTTCGCTCTCTGTGTGAACATGTTAAGTACAGTCATTTTGACGCATCGCATAGACGACAGCAACCTTCCAGGTTTCTTACTAAAAGTTCCGCTGATGATTATTCTTGATGCTCTGAAGAATGATGACCCCAGCCTTCGTCGAGTTGGAGAGACGTGGATGCGATGTAGCCTCAGATCCTACCTACGGTATAGTACACCCTTTTCCTATTTATCTTCATCTAATTTGTCTTATCGTGCCAGCGTACTGGACCCCATTTTATTTGACCTTTTGGATCCTTCCATGAAACAGATTCCTTCTGTCACAAAGATCAACGGAAGGGAGTTACAAAGCTTCTCCTATGAGCGTTCATTCGACCAGGCGTATGTAAATCACCTTCTGGACACATTACTATCGGTCGTCAAGTTCGGGGGCCAAGGGTTTGGAAAGACGGCACGCATGAATTCGGTCCGAAGGTCACACAGTTCTGAGCTTGTTGAACGAATACTATCCGGTGGGTCATATTGCTTCCTTGCACGAACAATAGTTGGTGTATAACGTGTGCTTCTAGCTGGATTTACCGATCCCGATGTTACCTACCAGGACGTCCTTTTAGATATACTCACCCGGTGCGTGCCTGACAGTCCGTAATGCATCAGATTGCCTAAATTCATGCTCGCTCAGTTTCCTGCAATCAGAGTGTAAAATTAAGCGCGTTGAGGCTATGGCACCTGCGAACGTCCTCATACAGTCCACCGCCATCGACCTTTTGCAGGCCATCGTCGCGCGCGGGGAGATTGACCTACCCTCTCTTCAGAACGTCCAAGCGGCCGTTATAGGAAAACTGTACCTCTCCGTTCATACACATCAATTGGAGCTCCAAAACAAGCTTCTTCATCTCCTGCATTCGGTTATCTCGGCCATGACAACTGGTCAGGATCCAAGCGTTTCACGTCCAAACAAGGGCGTTACCAGCGTCGCGGCCGACACGTCAGTCGAACCTTCTGCCCTTGACACGCCAGAAGACCCCCATGAACTCTCGATACACCCGCTTCTCTTGCAGACATTAATGGATGGCATCAATTTCCCCTCAAATAGTGCCGTTTTACAACACTGGCTAGATTTCGTTCTTATGGCTATCCCTCAATTTCATCACACACTCCAATCTCTGGTTTCCCGGCTGGGTGACTGTATCTGCAAGAACTTGCGCATTCGCCTGGACGACCTCCGCAGGGCCCTCAGAGAGGGTCATGATCACCATGATTTCCGGTCGAATACCACGGATGCCGAATTTATTATGCTACTCAATGCCTTAGAACGACTAGTTCTTCTCAATCTTTCGATAACTGAGACTGGTCACGCGGATGACGACGATATCCCAGTAGAGAAGCCACCAGGAACAGAAACTGGAGGGCTTTTGGGGATCGTGACGAGTGTTTTCTCGTCTGAATCAGCACCTGCCAATCTAGAAGAACAGTTAACGGTTCGTTGTTATTAGAATTCCGTGTTGATCAGTTAGTCATTGGTCTCAGGTCCGTTCATCGGGGTATCGTTCTCTGCACGAGGCCATTCGTATCCTCTACGCCGTCTGGACCGACACCGCACTGACCAAGCTACGCATTTCCACCCCAAAACACGAGATGTTGTCCCTGATCTGCGTCAAAGCCCGGACACGGTGTCGAAAAGTACTCGAGCACTTCTTTCGCCTCCAGTCTGCGGAAGTCCTCGAGTTCATCGTTGAGTACTGGAACACAGAGAAACAGGCACGCCCGAATAAATAACTCGTATGAAGCACAATGCTCACGAATTATACAGGCACCTTCATCGTCAATTATCCCGGCATTCGAACTCGCCGATGCTCTTGCAGCCAGTGCTCACAATGTTGTTCACATGATATGTGAATGTATCTCATGTCGTGTCACTGGGCTTCCTGACAGGAATCGAAAACAAGTCGTTAATCCGAATATGTATGTTTCTAACAGGTAATTAGATATTTCACTTATCGAGGAACTAGATCGGACGGCGTATTATTCCGGTTCTTGGAGAGCTATCTCAGTCAGCTCGAAGGACCACTTGCCGTCCAGGTTTGGCATCGCTTCTTGCAGCTAGCAAAGGACATCATAAGCAACATCAGAGACTCCCGGCCACAGGTTTTCCCGGTCCTACGGTATGCAACATGTTGTCCATCCTGTACAATCTTACTATTGTCCCTCAGATGTGTTTCTACATTGGCAGATAAGATAACGCAGACAACAGCCTTGGAAGATCGGCGCATACGAAAAGATCTTCAGGTGGGTTTGACTTCGTGCTCTGCAGAAACTGTTTGACTCTTTCTGGCTTAGGAAACATACGGGAAACTTCTTGAGGCTACAGTGGTGTCTATCAACCGGACTACAGACACGAATTATTGGACTCGACGGAATACCAAAGACGACCTCGTGGCAAACGGTCGGGATTCCCCAATGCCAAGAGGTGAGTTCGTGCCGCTTGGCGAGATCTCTGTTCATGACTGTGGCAGTGCCTTCAGAAACAAGGCTGGATGAGAAACCGATCTCAAGGCCGACGTCCCCACCGACGGGTGTCGACCGGGCGAACCAGGTTTGTGTCTAACCGGTCAAACCCACATTATACTCATTCTTCTAGACGCTACACATCGTTCAATACATTGGTGATACCTCATTGCCCCGTCTACGCAAGTTCCTTGTAGACAACGACCGTGTCCTAACGGCTTGCACTAACATCATGTATTACATTGTGTCGCCCGCCTTG
>Ga0137362_10000908_pt1 | contig 17239 bp, 11 predicted proteins | sample MadtaG_2_FD_104801 | JGI IMG/M metagenome (GOLD analysis project Ga0137362, IMG submission 104801) | Vadose zone soil microbial communities from Angelo Coast Range Reserve, California, USA - Mad1_100_16 metaG | ecosystem: Environmental > Terrestrial > Soil > Vadose zone | place: USA: California... | reverse complement strand
TGTCGTGGCCCTGATTCTTGGCGTCATGTTCCTCGGCGCACGATTGGTTCCGAAAGCCCAGGCAACTCACTTCGCGCGCGCCGTGCAGCCCAATTTTCCAGAAGTCGATTCGTACCAAGCGAATTGGTTCACAATCCACCAAGACGACCTCGACGAACTCGACGAGTTAAGCCTGCAATCTTCCGCGCACCGTCCGGATCTGATTATCTGGCCGGAAGCGCCCGCGCCCTTTTCCTGGCAGGACAATCAGTTTTCCAAGCGCGCTTCCAGCCTAGCCATTCGCGCTGAGCATCCGTTTCTTGCCGGCGTGGTTGAATGGAAAACCGAGAAATTTTCTTCCGGCCTTATCGGACCAGCGCCGTACAACAGCGCCTTGATGGTCGATCCACAGGGACAAAAGGTCTTTGTGTATGACAAGCGGCACCTCGTTCCCTTCGGCGAATACGAACCCTTCCCCCTGATTCACCGCGTGGTGCAAAGCGTCTCTGACGGAGTTGGCGGCTTTCACAAAGGCAAAGTCGCGGCCTTAGGCCCGCTTCCGGGCGGTTATAAGTTCGGCGTCTTCATCTGTTACGAAGCCATCTTCCCCGGAGAAATTCGCGAGTTTGCAGCCCGCGGTGCCAACTTGCTGATCAATATTTCGAACGACGGCTGGTTTGCAAAATCCGCTGCCGCAGTGCAGCACCTGCACATGGCTCGCGTCCGCGCAGTGGAGAACCGCCGCTGGGTGTTGCGCGTGACCAACAGCGGGATCAGCGCCGCCATTGATCCTTACGGCAAGATTTACGAAAACATCCCACGCGATGTGCGCGGAGCGGTGGACCTACCCTACGATTTTCGCACTGACACCACCGTTTACACGCGCTTCAGCGACTGGTTCGCCTGGATGTGCGTGCTGGTTTCAGCTATTCTTTTATCATTAACTTTCTGGGAAAAAATATGATTCTTGAAGACCTGCAGTACCGCTACGAAGGACTAACGCAACGCATCTCCCTTGTACGGAGCTATCTTTGACGTTCCGCATTTTCGCGAAGAACTGAAAGCCCTCGAAGCAAAAATCGCTCAGCCCGACTTCTGGAACGATCAGGAGAAAGCTCAAGCCGTTCTCCGCGAACGCAAACGCGCCGATGACCAGATTTCTGCCGATGCCAAACTCACTTCGCTGGTCGGCGACATCGATACTTATATCAACCTCGCGAAGGAAGAAACCAACGCCCAGCAGCGCGAGGATTTATTGAAGGAACTCGATCGCGAACTGACCAACGCCGACACCTACATTTCCGAACTCGAGACACGCACGCTGCTCTCTGGCGAAAACGATCACCTCAACGCCATCATGACCATCAAACCCGGTGCCGGTGGAACAGAATCTCAAGACTGGGCGTCTATCCTGTTTCGCATGTACCTGCGCTGGGCGGAACGCAAAGGGATGCACGCCGAGGTGCTCGACGAAACCGAAGGCGAAGAAGCGGGAATCAAGAACGCCACCATTCAGTTTTCCGGCGAAAATGCCTACGGCATGCTGGCGGGGGAAACCGGTGTTCACCGTTTAGTTCGCATTTCCCCATTCGATCAAGCCGCTCGTCGGCACACCTCGTTTGCATCCGTGTTTGTGATTCCGGAAGTGGACGACCGCATCGAAATCAACATCAAGCCGGACGATTTGAAGGTTGACACCTATCGCGCAGGCGGTAAGGGCGGTCAAAACGTCAATAAAGTCGAGACCGCCGTCCGCATCACGCATCTTCCCACCGGCGTGGTCGTTGCCTGCCAGGCGCAGCGCAGCCAGGGCAAAAACCGCGAAATGGCCATGAAAATGTTGCGCTCGAAGCTCTACGACCTGGAAATCAAGAAGCGCCAGGATGAAACCGATAGACTGGATGACACTAAGCTGGACATTTCCTTTGGCAGCCAGATCCGCTCTTACGTAATGCAGCCGTACCGCCTGATCAAAGACCATCGCACAAAATTCGAAGTCGGCGATGTGGATAAAGTTCTCGACGGCGACATCGACCCCTTCATCCGTTCCTATTTAATGGCCAAGAAAACCAAAGGCAGGTTGACAGTCGAGCCCGACGAAGACGCCGCGTAATTGAACGAGCCGATATTTCTCGATCGTCATCCACGAGCCGCGATCCCGACGTGATGTCATGCTGATGCGATAAGCATCGTCAATCGCAGATTCCGGCTCCGGCCGGAAAGGATCTCAACGTTTAGAATTTGCACGGCGGGTGCGCTGGGTGCGCTTAATCCTTGTACGGATCAAATTCATTTGCGCCCGCCATTGCCACCCCAACAGGCGTCAGGGTATGCAGAATACGAACGCTGTCCGCGTGCTCTGTTAACACTTCATCAAGACGCTTGTAGCAGTGCGGCGATTCGTCCAGCCCTGCGCCGCGCAATTCCACTCGGGCGCGGCTCACCCACTCCTGCATCATCTCGAGTGAAACTTTACCCGGCCGCTTGACTTGTCCCGTCTTGCGATCCACTTTGCCTTTTGCTTCCATACGTCCCATCACGCGGCCAGCACCGTGAACCGTGCTGTACAGAGAATGTTTCGCGGACGCATTCTCGACGCCTTCGAGAATTACGGATTTTTCTCCCATCGTTCCGCCTACAAATCCCTTTTGCCCCGGGAATGCCGGGGTAGCGCCCTTTCGCACCACCCAAAGTTCCTCGCCCTGATGTGTTTCACGCCATGCGAAATTGTGATGATTGTGAACTTCTTCCAGGATCTCTGCGCCCAGAATCCGCGCCACCCGCTGGCATACCCAGTCACGTCCCGCGTAGGCATACGCTCCAGCCAGGTGCATGCACTCGATATACTCTGCTCCCAGCTCGCTGGATGCCGGGATAACGCAAGGTTCGACATCCATTCCGTCTTTCGCGCCGGCTTTCTGCAGGAACCAGGTTGCCAGCTTGTGGCCCAATCCGCGTGAGCCAAAGTGCACGCCGATCCACACGCGGTCCTGCTCGTCCGTAAACAAATCCACGTAGTGATTTCCAGAGCCGACCGTGCCCAGTTGCTGGCGAGCCATCTCCTTCAGCGGAGCAGCGGGCTGCGTCTTCCACGCGTGATCCTCGAACAACGCATGATCTATGCGTTCGTTGTTTCTGCGGCCCACGCCGAAACTTACGGTGTTCCAGATGTCATCCATGACGCGCTGAATATTGGCGCGCAGTTCCTTGCCGGGCAAGTTGACCAGCACGGCCTTGTTACCGCATGCGATGTCGTAGCCGACTCCGGACGGACTGACCGCGTCTTGGTACGCGACGACTCCGCCGATGGGCACCGCGTAGCCCTGGTGATGATCGGCCATGAGCGCAACACGGTCCGCCGTGCGCGCACACGTCTTGATCTGCGAAACCGCGCCTTCTTCCGGGTTGCCCCAAACAGGAATTCCATCAATGAATTGCATTTTTCTCTTTGCTCTGGCGACTTGCCGTCACCGGCGAATCCGAGGGGAATTTTCAGCTGGCTGCAAAGCGCCGGCAGAGCACTACTTCTTGGTTTCACCCCGCCCGGATCACGCTACATATTAACTGTCGCAGCCACAGACTCACAACGGCGCAACTCAAGAGCAGCGCGTCTGTAGATACGTCCGCTCATAAATCTGCGGTCCCCGCATTTCTGAATCGTTCAAAAAATATTCCTTTTCATCGGGCGAAATCAAAGCCAAGCGGCTGCGGGCTTCCTCGACGAAATTGCATCACTTGCTCCGGCCCGAATCCCACCTTTTCCCGAAACGACAGTCTTCCGCTCGATGCTGAATTTCGCCGTTTAATGCCGGATTTGACCATTTGGATTCATTTCGTTGCCTGCTGCGCCATCGGAATGATATTTTAGAGAGTCGGGCAAACGCGCTTTATTGCGCTGTCGTGCGTGACAACTAGTTGTTAAATCGAACTGTGCACGGGCATAGCTGCACTCCACAAAGCTCATTTTCAGGCTCGACCTGAAAAGAACTTGACCGGGAGAGGACTGCTAACCCCAGAGGAGCGTTCGTTTTGAGCCAAGGACTTAAGAATTTTCTATTTACCTCGGAATCCGTGACCGAAGGCCATCCGGACAAAATCGCCGATCAGATTTCCGATGCCGTGCTGGATGAAGTGATGAAGCAGGATCCCAAGGGCCGCGTCGCTTGCGAAACCCTTGTCACCACCGGCCTCGCGGTAGTGGCCGGCGAAATCACCACCACTGCTCACATTGATTACGATGACCTCGTGCGCAGCACCATTCGCGGCGTCGGCTACGATCGTGCCAAGTTTGGCTACGATTCCGAAACTTGCGCGGTCTTGTGCACCGTCAAGCGCCAGTCCCCGGATATCGCCATGGGCGTGGACACCGGCGGCGCCGGCGACCAGGGCCTGATGTTCGGCTTCGCTTGCGACGAAACGCCCGAGTTGATGCCCATGCCCATCCAACTCGCCCACCAGCTCACCTTCAAGCTTTCCGAAGTCCGCAAATCCAAAAAAGTTGATTTTCTCCGACCCGACGGCAAGTCGCAGGTCACCATCGAGTACCGCAACGGCAAGCCGTTCCGCGTGGACGCCGTCGTCATTTCCACCCAGCACAGCGAAACCGTGTCCAACGACGATCTGCGCAACGCCGTTCTCGAATACGTCATCAAGCCAGTCGTCCCCGTCGCGATGCTCGACAAAAACACCAAATATTACATCAACCCAACCGGCCGCTTCGTCATTGGCGGACCAATGGGCGACGCAGGTCTCACCGGCCGCAAAATTATCGTGGACACCTACGGCGGTTACAGCCGTCACGGCGGCGGCGCTTTCTCCGGCAAAGATCCATCTAAAGTTGACCGCTCCGCGTGCTACATGGCGCGCTACATCGCCAAAAACGTCGTCGCCGCAGGGCTTGCCACCAAAGCAGAAGTCCAGCTCGCCTACGCGATTGGCGTAGCAGAACCCGTCTCCGTGATGGTAGACAGCTTCGGCACCGCCACAGTTCCCGAAGAAAAAATCACCGAAGTCGTGCGCGAAACGTTCCAGCTCACTCCCAAAGCGATCATCGAAACTCTCGATTTGCGCCGTCCAATCTACAAGGAAACCGCTGCGTACGGCCACTTTGGCCGCAAGGGCGCCGGTTTTACCTGGGAAAAAACCGACCGCGCCGACGCACTGCGTAAGACCGCTGGCGCAGCTGCCGAAGTTGCTGTCCGCGGCTGACGGCTCCGCAGTTCAGTTTTTCATTCGCAAATTTCAGAAAATCGAAAAGGAGCAAGTGTGGCGACAGCAGAACTCAAGAAGGGCGATGTAAGGGATATTTCGCTGGCCGATGCCGGCAAACGCAAAATCGAATGGGCGCAACAGCAGATGCCGGTGCTGCAAATCATCCGCAAGCGTTTCATCAAGGAGCAGCCGCTCAAAGGCCTGCGCGTTTCCGCTTGCCTGCACGTTACCAGTGAAACCGCCAACCTGATGATCGCGCTTCGCGACGGCGGCGCCGACGTTGTTCTCTGCGCCTCCAATCCGCTGTCCACGCAGGACGAAGTCGCTTCCTCGTTGAATCGCGATTTCAACATTCCTACGTACGCCATCAAGGGCGAAGACAACGAGACATATTACTCTCACTTGCGCGCCGCGCTCGATCACAAGCCGCAAATGACCATGGACGATGGCGCTGACCTGGTCACCATGCTTCTCACCAAGCGCCCCGAACAAGTGAAAGACGTCATCGCCGGTACCGAAGAAACCACCACCGGCGTCATCCGCCTCCGCGCCATGTCCAAAGATGGCACGTTGAAGTATCCGATCATTGCGGTGAACGACGCGCAAACCAAGCACTTTTTCGATAATCGCTACGGCACCGGCCAGAGCACTCTCGACGGCGTAATCCGGGCCACCAACTTGCTTCTTGCGGGACTCAAGGTCGTCATCGCCGGCTACGGATGGTGTGGGCGCGGCGTTGCCATGCGCGCCAAGGGCCACGGCGCCGACGTAATCATCACCGAAATCGATCCCGTGAAGGGAATCGAAGCCGTGATGGACGGTTTCCGTGTTCTCCCTATGGCCGACGCCGCAAAAGAAGGCGACATCTTCATCACCGTCACCGGCAATAAGAACGTGATACGCGGCGAACATTTCGAGCACATGAAGTCCGGCGCGGTCATTTGCAATAGCGGCCACTTCAACGTCGAAATCGACATTCCCGCGCTGGAAAAACTCTCTAGCGGCAAACGCGAAGTGCGCCCGCTCGTTGATGAATATCTCCTCAAAGACGGCCGCCGCATCAACCTGATCGGCGAAGGCCGCCTCGTCAACCTCGCCACCGCAGAAGGCCATCCCGCTTCCGTGATGGACATGAGCTTCGCCAACCAGGCCCTCTCCGCCGAATATTTGGTGAAAAAGGCGAAGGCCCTCAAGCCTCAAGTCTACGTAGTGCCCGAAGATCTCGACAAAGAAATCGCCAAAATGAAGCTAGAATCCATGGGCCACAAACTAGACAAACTCACTGCTGAACAGGAGCACTATCTAGCTTCCTGGCAAGAAGGCACGTAGTCCCGCTGCATTTTCCCGTAGGGGCGCTGCATGCTGCGCCCTTCCTTTTTGCAAGATGCACAAAAATCTGGTGCTTCCATGTGGGACCTCACAACTACCGCCCTCGACTCCGCCAAACTGCGCGGCGCTGCCTACGTCGATGTCCGCTCTATGCACATCCGCCAGCGCGACCTGACCACAAAAAATGGTCAGGTGGGCACGCTAGCTCAGTCCGAATCCATTGGCATCGGCATCCGTGTCCTCGCCAACGGCGCCTGGGGCTTCGCCTCCACTGATAAACTAACGCGCGAAGGCGTCTCAGCCTGTGCAGCCCAAGCCGTCTCCATCGCCAAAGCCTCTGCACTCGCCAAACGCGGCGACGTAAAAATGGTTCCGGAAAACGCGTACATCGACAGTTGGCAAGCGCCGCTGCGAAAAGATCCTTTCGAAATTCCCCTAGAAACGCAACTCGAGCTCCTCCTCAAAGCTGACGCCGCTATGCGCGCCGTCAAAGGCGTCACCCTCACCGAAACCGATATGCAGTTCCGCAAAATCGATTCCTGGTACGCCTCAAGCATCGGCTCGCGCATTCACCAGCGCAAAGTAATCTCCGGCTGCGGCATCGTCGCCACTTCCTTCAAAGGTACTGAAATTCAAAAGCGCTCCTACCCGAACAGTTTTGGCGGTCAGTACCAGCTTGCAGGGTATGAACTGATCGAATCGCTTGACCTCCTCCGCCACGCTCCGCGCGTAGCCGAAGAATCCGTTGCACTGCATTCCGCTGCGCAATGCCCGGAAAAAACCGGCACGCTGCTGCTCGATGGCAGCCAGCTCGGTTTGCAAATTCACGAATCGGTCGGCCACCCCATCGAACTCGATCGCGTCCTCGGCCAGGAAGCAAATTTCGCTGGAACCAGTTTTCTCACTCTCGATAAATTAAATAAATTAAAGTACGGCTCCGAAATCGTAAACGTAGTTGCCGACGCCCGTATCGAACACGGCCCTGGCCTCGGCACTTTCGCCTACGATGACGAAGGCGTTCCCGCGCAGTGTACTGACATCATCAAAGACGGTCAGTTCCGCGGCTATCTTTCGAATCGCGAAATGGCCCAGCTCATCGGCCTTTCGCGTTCCTCCGGCACCATGCGCACCGAAAGCTGGAATCGCCTGCCCATCATTCGCATGACCAACATCAGCATCAAGTCCGGCAGCGGCTCGCCCGAAGAATTAATCGCCGGCACCGACGATGGCATCTGGATGGAAACCAATCGCTCCTGGTCCATCGACGATCGCCGCTATCAATTTCAGTTTTCCACGGAAGTCGGCTGGGAAATCAAAAGCGGCAAAAAAGTTCGCATGCTCAAAAATCCCAGTTACAGCGGCGTCACCACAGAATTCTGGAACAGTTGCGATGCCATTTGCGGCAAGGAATATTGGACCCTGTGGGGCACGCCAAATTGCGGCAAAGGTCAGCCCATGCAGACCATGGGCACCGGACACGGCGCATCGCCCGCGCGTTTCCGCAATGTGAAAATGGGAATCGCATTCTCCGGTCACTGATTCGAATGTCGAAAAAATCAAAATCCGCCAAAAGCGACGCGCATCTAGCGTCCGAAAGCGATCTGAAAAAACGCATTGAATCTGTTCTGCGTCTAGGCAAAATTTCCGGAGCCGACGAAACCGAAGTCCAGCTTGACGAAACCCTCGATGCACTCACCCGCTTTGCCAACAACGCCATTCACCAGAACGTCGCCGAACATGGCATTGCCATCTCCATTCGCACTGTGGTCGATGGCCGCACGGCTCGCGCCACCACCAACCGCCTCGACGAAGACTCTCTCCGCGCAGCGGTACAAGCCTCTCTGCAACTTGCGCATAGCCAGCCAAAAATTCCCGGACTCCTGCCCATGCCCGGCAAACAGCGCTATCGCAAAATCAGTCGCTTCGCCAGCGAAACCGCCGCCACCACTCCCGAAGACCGCGCCCGCGCCGTCAAAAAATCCTGTGATCTGGCAATTCGCAACGGCCAGGTTGCGGCAGGCATTTTTTCCACCGGTCAATCGCAACTCGCTATTGGAAATTCCCGCGGACTCTTCACCGCACATCGCGAGACGCACGCGGAATTTTCCATCACCATGCAGGACGATCCTGCCGCCAGTTGGGCCAAAGCCAATTCCGGCAGTGTTCGCAATTTCGATCCGCAAAAACTAGCCGCCCGCGCCAGCGAAAAAGCCCAAATGGCGAAAGACGCACAAGAACTCGCTCCGGGCAAATACACCGTAATTCTCGAACCCGCCGCCGTGCTCGATCTGGTAGGTTTTCTCTTTTACGATTTCGCCGCCACCGCCGTAGCCGACCAGCGTTCCTGCCTTCTCAAGCGCATAAACAAACCGCTCTTCGGCAAAAATATTTCCATCACCGACGATGCCTACCATCTGCAACAGCTGGGTGCGCCTTTCGACGGCGAAGGCATCCCCCGCCAACGCGTCAATTTGGTACAAAACGGCGTTCCACGAAATCTTGTGTACTCGCGAGCCAGCGCAAAAAAGGCCAAGACAAAGGCCACCGGCCACGGTTTCGCTCTCCCCAACGACTACGGCGAAGCGCCCATGAACCTGGTCTTCAGCGGCGGCGACTCCTCGATCGAGAAAATGATCGCCGCAACCGATCGTGGCCTGCTAGTCACCCGCGTCTGGTACATCCGCGAAGTAGATCCCTACGAAAAAATTATGACTGGCATGACCCGCGACGGCCTCTACCTCGTCGAAAACGGCAAAATAACCAACGCTGTCCGCAATTTCCGATTCAACCAGTCCCTGATTGAACTACTCCAAAACGTCGAAGCCATGTCCCCCGCCTCCCGCGCCACCGCCGAAGAAGCCTTCGAAATGGTAGTCCCCGCCATGAAAGTCAAAAATTTCCACCTGACCGAACCGACCAAGTTCTAGTGGCACATGCGATCCTGTGCGCGGTGCGGTCCGCAGCGCGAGTAACCCAGCATTCACATGGCCTTTCTGTCTCTTCTCTGCGAACTCTGTGCCTTGTGTGTTAAAACGGACTTCTACCAGCATTCGAATCAACCCGTTCCACTCGATCCCGCCTAGCCTCCCAAATCACAATTTCAATTTTGCGTATCAATTTTCTGCGTTGTACACCATCCTCCCCCAAACCCTATAAACAGTCATGGACTTGCCCTCCCATTGGCGCCAGTGGCAATCACCCACCCGTGTGCGTCCCAACTGGGGCCATCCGGACCATGACGCCTGCGGCACGGGCTTCATCGCCCGTCTAGGCGGACCCGCGGGCCACGACATCATCGATTACGCGCTCACCGCGCTAGAGCGCCTCACGCATCGCGGCGGAGTAGATGCCGATGGAGCCAGCGGAGACGGCGCAGGACTTCTGGCCGCCTTTCCCAAGGATTTCTTTAAAGCCAAAGCCGCCGAGCAGGGAATCGGACTCCCCGAACAATTCGGCCTGGGCTTTGCATTTTTCCCAGCTGAGGCCGCCACCGCGGCAAAATCCGCCATTGAAGCCGCTGCCGACCAGGAGCGTCTGCGCGTCCTCGGTTGGCGCCGCGTGCCGGTAAATCCCAATTGCCTCGGTCGCCGCGCGCTCGAAACCATGCCCGAATCCTGGCAATTCTTCGTTGCGCCTTTTCACGCCGCGCGCCCAGCAGAACGCTTCGAAGGGCGTCTCGCCCTTCTCCGCAAAAAAGCCGAATCGCTCCTGCCCGAGCGCTGTTACCTCTGCTCGCTCTCGTCGCAAACCGTCGTTTACAAAGGCCTGCTCACACCGTGGCAGTTTCCTCAGTTTTACGCTGACCTACGCGACCCTTCGTTCGAAACCACGTTCGTCATTTTCCATCAGCGCTATTCCACCAATACGCAACCCTCCTGGAGTCTCGCGCAGCCCTTCCGCTACGTTGCCCACAACGGTGAAATCAATACCATTGTTTCCAATCGCCGTTGGATGCGCGCCAGAGAACCCAAAATCCGAGCAAAGCTCAACGTAGGGTCCTGGTTCCACATCTTGGAAGAAAACGTCAGCGACTCCGCCAGCTTTGACAATAGCCTGGAAGCCAAACTCCTCGAAGGCTTCAGCGTGGAAGAAGCCATGCTCGCGCTGGTTCCTCCCGCATTTGAAAACGATCCTCTACTCTCTCGCGACGTGCGTGGCGCGCTCGCTGCGCTCTCTCAACAGAGCGAACCGTGGGATGGCCCCGCGGCACTGATTTTCTCCGACGGCCAACACGTCGGAGCAAAACTCGACCGCAACGGCCTGCGCCCCATGCGCTACACACTGACCCACGATGGCCTGCTTGTTGTCGGCTCCGAAACCGGGCTCGTCGATTTTGAAGAATCGCGGATCGCGGAGCGCTCCCGTCTTGGCCCCGGCGACATGATCGTCGCCAACCCCGATTCCGGTACATTTCTCCGCTGGCGCGACATCTTGAAGCGCCTCGGCAGCCACCAGACGAAATTAACTCCCCCTCGCGTCAGGCAGCTCAACACTTCCGCTCCAGCCGCCATCGTTCCGGTTGAGTCTGCAAAGCGCGTTGCGGCTTCCTGCGGCTGGACCGAAGATCAATTCAAAATATTATTTTCCTCGCTCATCCACGGCAAAGAAGCTGATTGGAGCATGGGCGACGACGCTCCTCCCGCTTTTCTTTCCGCGCTTCCGCGCACCCTCTGGGATTACTGCAAACAACGTTTCGCGCAAGTCACCAATCCGCCCATCGATCCACTACGCGAAACGCACGTGATGTCACTCGAAGTGCGCCTGCCCGCTAATTCGGCGGCTCCTGGCGGGATGGTTCTGCCCGGCCCGATTCTCACCCAAGGCGAATTTGCGGATCTGGCAGCGCAATCCGGGCCGCTACAAACCATCGATTTTAGCCTTCCTGCCAAAACGGGAGTCTCGGGAGCGCGAAGCGTAATCGCTCAGTGCTCATCTACCCCTCTGGGTGGCGACGCGCGCCCGGGACTCTTCCTCCTCTCCGATCGTGGTTTAGGCCCGCACCGTGCCGCTCTTCCCGCTTTGTTGGCCACCGCAGCTGTGTGGAAATCCATGGTGCGCGAAGGATTGTGGGACGTGCCGCTGATCGTAGAAACCGCGCAGGCCTTCGACACTCATCACGTGGCGTTGCTTGTAGCCGCTGGCGCCAGCGCCGTCGTTCCGCACTTGATGGAACAATTCGCTGAAGCACAAGAGCCCGGCGGAATGGTGAAAGTTCGCTGCGCTATTTATGCCGGGTTGCGCAAAGTCCTGGCCCGCATGGGAGTTTCAACACTCGCCAGTTACCGCAACAGCTATCTATTTGAAATCATTGGTTTGTCGGAAGAAATTTGCGCGGAATTCTTCGAAGACGCCGCCGATTTTGCCGGCCAGAAATCACTGGACGATCTCCTGGCTGATTATCTGCGCTTACACCAAGACGCGTTCGCGAAAACCGCCGACGATATGCCCGATGCCGGACTGTACCGCTTCCGGAAAGGCGCCGAGCTCCACGCCAACTCTCCGGAGGTCGTTCGCAGACTCCATGCGCACGTCAAATCCCCCGATGCCGGAAAATACCCGGCATTCGAAGAGCTTGCCGAGAACGGTGGTGCAGTAGTGTTTCTGCGCGACTTGCTCGAAACCGTGGCCTCCTCTCCCATTTCCATCGAAGAAGTCGAGCCGGCGGAAAACATTTTGAAAAAGTTCAGTACTCAGGCCATGTCGCTGGGTTCGCTGAGTCCAGAAGCGCACCGCACGCTCGCGCTGGCAATGAACCAGCTCGGCGGCAGAAGCAATACCGGCGAAGGCGGCGAAGATCCCGATCTTTGGATCAACGAACCGGAAGCCGCTAACAAAATTAAGCAGGTGGCCTCGGGACGTTTTGGCGTCACTTCCGACTATTTAGTTCACGCGCAGGAACTCGAAATCAAAATGGCGCAAGGCTCCAAGCCTGGTGAAGGCGGCCAGCTTCCCGCGAAAAAGGTTACTCCGTACATTGCACGAATTCGTCACGCCACTCCTGGCACTCCGCTGATTTCTCCGCCGCCGCATCACGATATTTACAGTATCGAGGATCTGGCTCAGTTGATTCACGATTTGCGCGCGGTGAATCCGCGTGCGCGCATCGGCGTAAAATTGGTTTCTGGCGCAGGCGTTGGCATCATCGCTGCCGGCGTTGCAAAAGCCGGCGCTGACGTCATCACCATCAGCGGCCACAACGGCGGGACCGGATCTTCTCCGCTTACCTCCATCAAAAACACTGGCCTGCCGTGGGAAATCGGTTTGCGCGAAACGCATGAAACTCTGGTTCGCGCGGGCCTCCGTTCACGTCTCTCTCTCCGCGTGGACGGAGGCCTGAAATTTTCTCGGGATATTTTAATCGGCGCAATTTTGGGTGCAGATGAATTTGGTTTTGGCACCGCTTCGCTCCTTGCCATCGGTTGCGTGATGGCCCGGCAGTGCCACCTGAATACGTGTCCGGTAGGAATTGCCACGCAGGATGAAACCCTGCGCACCCGTTTTAACGGCAAACCGGAAATGGTGATTGCCTACTTCCGCGCGCTTGCCGACGAAGTCCGCAAGAAACTTGCTGCTCTCGGCGCCAATTCTCTCGGCGAACTCAAAGGCGCATACGATTGTTTACGGCCGCGCGATCCCAACTACGCGGAGACTCCCGCACTCGCACTCGAATCGAACATGTCGTTCCGCATCGCGCCGCAGCAAGTTCCCGGAATTCACGCGTCGCTGAGCCGAACCTCATCCACCCAGGAGGAATTCGAGTCTGGCGCGCGGATTTCCGCGATTCGCAATTCCGACCGCAGCGTTGGCGCTGGCTTGAGCGGGGAAATGGCGAGAGATCGCGCTGCGGGACGCGCGCCCAGAAAACTCATTACAAAAGAGTTTCACGGCAGCGCAGGGCAAAGTTTCGGGGCGTTCCTCGGCGTTGGGATCGACTTTAAGCTGGAAGGCGAAGCAAACGATTACGTCGGAAAAGGTTTGTCCGGCGGAACGATTGCAATCACTGCGGGAACTGGCGCTTCGCGGCGCGGCGATGTGCTTGCCGGAAACACCGTCTTGTATGGAGCAACTGCGGGACAACTTTTTGTCGCTGGGCGCGCCGGAGAACGCTTCGGTATTCGCAACAGCGGCGCCCTCGCCGTGGTCGAAGGCGTGGGACAGCACGGCTGCGAATACATGACCGGAGGCGTGGTTCTGGTGCTCGGATCGCTCGGATTGAATTTTGGTTCGGGCATGACCGGCGGCCTTGCGTATGTTTTGCGCGCCGAAGCGGAAGATGTGTTGCACCGCGAATTTGTAAGCGTCAAAGAAATCACCGGTAACGAAGACGCGTGGTTGCGCCGCACTTTGCGCGAACATGCTGAGCGCACCGGGAGTCCGCGCGCCGCGCGGCTGCTGTCGCGTCGCGGGCCGCTGCCGATGGTGCGCGTGCAGCCGATCCATTTGCAGGGAACGGTGCAGAACACTTGGGAACCGGTGCTGGCAAATTTGAAATCTGAGTTTATTTCGGTCGTAGATTCAGAAGCAGTAACTGTGGCTGCGCACGCGACCTCGCTATAAGGAGTTTTAATGGCTTTCACAAAAGGGGAATATTTTTCTTCTACTCGCAAGTCCGCTATACTCTGGTGCGAGTTAACCGCCTATGGATTTTGATCAACTGACAACGTTCGTATACGTAGCAAAGTTAAAGAGTTTTTCGCGCGCCGGACAAAAGGTTTTTCGTTCGCAGTCCGCGGTCAGCGCCCAAATCCGCCAGTTGGAGCAAGCATATCGCGCGAAATTGCTGGACCGTTCCGCGAAATCGGTGGAGCTGACTCCGGCAGGCGAAGTCTTGTTCGAGTATGCGGAAAGAATGCTGCGTTTGCGCGACGAGTCGGTGCAAGTGGTTGCGGATCGCGGCAACGTGGTGCAAGGTCCGGTGGTCTTCGGAGCGAACGAAGCTACCTGTTTGTATCTGTTGCCGGAAATTTTCGCGGAGTTTCAGAGAAAATATCCGCAGGTGCACATCAGCATTTATCGCAATTTCAGCCATAAAATTTTGCAGCGGGTAGAAGATGGATCCGTGGATGTCGGCATCGTCAGTCTTCCGCTGAAATCTCCTAACTTGAAAGTTCATCATATTTACCGCGACCGTTTGCGGTTGATGGTCAGCGTGAAAAATCCGCTGGCGAGCCGCAATAAAGTCACGCTTGAAGAAGTGGCGGGCCAGCCGATTATCGTGCCGCGGACAGGATTTACGCGGCAGGTACTGGATAAATTATTTCGTCCATTCCGCGCGCGGGTGCATGTGGCAATGGAGTTGCCGAGCATCGGGATGATCAAGAAATTTGTCGGCGCGGATGCGGGAGTTTCGTTCATCAGCGAAAGCTTCGCGAAAGATCAAGTGAAAGCCGGCGAAGTGAAACTGCTCAGTGTCGAAGGCGTTGATTTGTGGCGCGAACTAGGCCTGGTTTACCGGCGGGATCGCAGTTTACCGCGTTCGGCGCAGGCGCTGATCACCTTGATTCGCGAACACAAGAAACTTTCTGAACATTCCGCGGCAGACTAGCGTTTTCATTTACTGCAAGCGAAAAGCAAAAATCGTTAAATTAATGAACGTTAAAGTCAGTGCTGGAAATGGCGCGGGCGATGACGTTTTCCTGAATCTGGATCAAGTCGTTGTCGGCATAAGTCATTCCGAGAATTGTTAAGACGGCGTTGCCGCGTGCAACGACTACAAGTGTGCCGGACCATTGGTGTTCGTCGGCCAGTCCGGTGTACTTGAATTCGACGGCAGGCGAGCCGCCGACAACGGTTTTGCGGCGCGAAACCATGTGGTAGTTGGTATAGATTTCGCGCAGACGTTTTTCCACGCCGTTCGCTGAAACGTCGAGCGAATCCTTGGTTTCTTCCTGGCCGACCACCATCAAAGTGGATTCGTTGGAAGTGCCCATGGCGACGATGGCGTTGGGCAGGGCTTTGCGGGCGTCTTCGATAATTTCCCAACTGGGCGCTTTGTACATTTTGAATCCATGAGAGAAGTTGGTGTAAAGCGTACCTTGGACCTGTTCTTTGTTCGCGGGCGGTTCCGGTTCCTTTGTGACCGCGAGGGGCTGAGTGGTGGCGATCGCGGAGGGTTCCGGCGGCGTGGTGAGCCTGAGGGCTGGCGGCGTGACTTTTGCTGTGTGCGAGGTTACAGGGAGTTCGGGGCGGACCGGTTCGGTCGAGAGTTTTGGTTTTGCCGGCGGTGGCTCGGAAGGCTCGGCAGCGTTCCCGGTGGATGAGTCAGGAATTTGTTTCTTCTCGGAAGCTTTAGCAGGCTTGGCTGCGGCGGCGGGAGTGGCGGAGGCGGGAGCGGTCGGCCCTGGCGTGGTTGGAATGATGGAAGCGATTTTGTCTTTTTCGACGAGGACGAAACCGAAGTCGGTCTTGATTCTAAACATGTTGTCTTCGTAGGCGACGATGACGCCATAAAGTTTTTTGCCGTCCTTTAGGCGGATTTCGTCGGAGAAGGCGCTGGTGGCGGTGAGGCAGAGCGTCGCGCAGAGGAATGCGAGTTTTGCGGGGACACACATGAGAAAAGTATCGCGCTGGGGTTGCGGCGAGGCAAGCGCGGCGGAGCGCGCGGTTGCGCCGGTAGCAATGGGGCGGCGCAGACGCTCTGGAGTCGAATGGGTGAGGACTACTTACGGACGGCATAGTGGAGCTCGACCACACCGTCTGGGGACTTGGTGCAAGAGAGCAGTTCTAATGGCACGGTGCGCCGGCCAGACGCGATCAATGGAATGCCTTCGTCTATAAATATGGGAATCACGTGAATCATGAACTCGTCGATCTCTCCTGCGTCGAGAAACGACGCAATGATGCCAGCGCCACCCATTATCCAGATGTCTTTGCCCTTTTTCTGGCGCAGACGGGTTGCGAAGGCTTTGATTGGCTCGGTCACGAACTCCACACCCGCCGGTGCTCCTAATTGCGGCAGACTGCGTCTGAAGAAGACATAGTTCTTGACTCTTGTATCGAAGGCCGACCCGCTCACGCCTTTCTTTTGAAAGTCGAGCGCCATATCGCACGTCTTCCTGCCCTATAGGATCGTGTCGATCGATTTATAGAACGCACCCATACCGTAATTGTCCTTCGGGCGCGGACGGTCCAGCCAGTGTCAGCGGCGCCGTCAGGCCGGGCAATAAAGCCGTCGGCGCTCGCGGCGATGTAGACGATGATTTTTCGCTTGCGGACCATAGCGCGAGAATGACCCAATGCTAACGCGGAACGCTTTTGGATTTCATCGAGCGGACAGAGAAAAGAGCCGGGCTGAAAAGCCCGTCACTACGGAAGCCACGACAACGGGCAGCGGCATGCAAGAGCCACTACAAAGAGTAGCGGCGTAAGGATGCGACGGTTTCGACAACGAAGAAGGGCACGGCATGCCGTGCCCCTATAGGCTCTGATGAGACGAAGCGCGTGCGTCGATTAGGGCTTCTTGGGGACGCTGCCTGGCTTGAAGAGGTCGGAGAGATCGCTGGCGTTGGCGGCATCGCCGAGATATGGTCCGACGTGGAAAACATTTTGCCAGGTGCGCAGATCGGAAGAGTGCGTGTAGTTGACGGAGCTGGCGTAAGGCTTGTCGTTCACGTTGGCGTGAGCGCGATCGGAGATGACGATTTCGCCGGCGGTGTGGCTAAAGTCATCTTGTTTGTCGCCAGCGACGCCGTCTGATTCGGATTCGTCAAACCAAATGACG
>Ga0137362_10000903_pt1 | contig 17265 bp, 14 predicted proteins | sample MadtaG_2_FD_104801 | JGI IMG/M metagenome (GOLD analysis project Ga0137362, IMG submission 104801) | Vadose zone soil microbial communities from Angelo Coast Range Reserve, California, USA - Mad1_100_16 metaG | ecosystem: Environmental > Terrestrial > Soil > Vadose zone | place: USA: California... | reverse complement strand
GATCGTTTGCGTGACCGCACTTGCACCAGAACCGGTTCAGGTCTTTCTTGCCCAAATGCCAATCCCGTAATGCACCAGATCCGCGTCGAGGTAAGAGCTGCAAGTATCTCAACAATATTGTTGAGCAGGACCATCGCGCGATCAAACGCCACTGCGCCTCGATGGCCGGCTTCAAGTCGTTCGACGATGCAACTATCACCATCGCCGGAATCGAGCTGGCGCATCGCATTCATAAACGACAGTTCTCATTTGGTGCCGGCCGACCGCGACGCGTGCGGTCGTTGAAGGTGCTATGGGATCGGGAACTCGGGTAAGGTCGTCGATTGCCGAGATCAGATTTCGATCGTTTTTGCGTGACCGCACTTGCATCAGAACCTCAAGGAGTTCCTGGAGACGAAAGCCATCATGGGTTATTCGAGCGCCACGTGAGCTGGTGATCCAAACTCATCGCAGCGTTCGTCGTTGGGGTGAGAGAGTTTCCGGCAACCGACCACTGTGTCGTGCGATAATGCGTCGGCGACCCCAGTGTGAAAACCCATGGCGATTCTTAATGTCCACCACCGCACGAGCTACCGTTATTCGCAGCCCGTCGAGTTCGGTGAACACCGGCTGATGTCCCGCCCCCGCGACAGCCACGATCTGCGGCTCATCGACACGACACTCCTCATCGACCCGGCCCCGAGCGCGCTACGATGGATTCACGATGTTTTCGGCAATTCCATCGCGATTGCGACTTTCGACCGGCCGGCGGATACCCTCACGTTCGAATCCGCGTTTCGGGCGCAGCACTATCCAGTGGTCTCGGCGGAAATCGTGGTCGAGCCCTACGCCTCACGCCTTCCCTTCAGCTATTCCGCTGACGACGCGCTGGATTTGGGGCGGACGAAGGAGCGCCTCTATCCGGATCTGGAGCGCAGGATCGACCAGTGGGTAAAAGATGTGCTGGACCGCACGCCCGGAGGAAGAACGTTCGAAACGCTGGTGGCGATCAACTCGGCTATCTCGGAGCAGTTCAAGTATGTTGTGCGCGAGGAGCAAGGCGTGCAGTCCCCGCTCGAAACGCTCGCCCTTCGTCGCGGCAGCTGTCGGGATTTCGCGGTGTTCATGATGGAGGCGGCGCGCAGCCTCGGCCTGGGAGCGCGCTTCGTGTCGGGTTACCTCTACGATGAGCACCTCGTCGGCGCGGCAAGCGGCATGGTCGGCACTGGGGCAACCCACGCATGGCTACAGGTTTACTTGCCGGGCGCGGGTTGGGTGGAGTTCGATCCCACCAATGCCTTGGTCGGCGGGCGCAATCTCATTCGCGTAGCTGTGGCACGCGACGCGGCGCAGGCGGTGCCGGTGGTGGGCAGCTTCAAGGGCCCCGCGGGTTCTTTCCTGTCGCTGTCAGTGAACGTGACTGTCACTACTGAGTAATCGACTCCACGGTCACGGACACCGAAAGCTCGTGTGTTGCGCCGCCGAGGATCACCCCGTGCACCGGTGAGACGTCGCCGAAATCGCGGCCCCAGGCAACGGCGATGTGATCCGTACCCACCCGTACGTTGTTGGTGGGATCGAATTCGAGCCAGCCGAACGGTGGTGTGTACACCGCCACCCACGCGTGTGAGGCGCCGGCTCCGATCGCAGGCCGCGCGCCCGACCCGGCGCTGCGCGGCGGCGCGGCTCGCAGATATCCGCTGACGTAGCGCGCGGCCAGTCCTCGCGATCGCAAGCAAGCGATCATGAGATGGGCAAAGTCCTGGCAGACGCCACGGCGCTTGGTCAGCACCTCGTGCAACGGGGTGCCCACGGCGGTTTCACCCGGTGCGTATTTCAGGTCCCGGTGCAGCTTCACCATCAGCGCATCGGCGCACGCAAGGATCGGCCGGCCCGGCGGAAAGCATTCGGCTGGGTAGTCGGTGAACTCCTGCTTGACCCGCACGTAGGGCGATTCATGGCGAAACCGGCACGCCTCGAGATTCTCGCGCGTCGGCCAGGCACCGTGATAGGCAAGATCGGCACAGAGTTGTTCCCACGGCATGCTGTAATCGGCGAATACCTTCGGCCGTTGGTGCACGTCGACATCCATCTGCGTCACGACCTCGAGTCTGCGATGGGGATGCTCAAATTCCATGCGCGTCCGAACATTCCCGAAGGCGTCAATCTCGTCACGCCGGCGAAACGTTGCGGGCTCCACGCTGATCGTGTGCTCCAAGCATTGCTGGAACGGCGCCGGCCGCGGGATGAGATGCAGTATGTGATGGCCATGCAGTACATCACTGGCGTACTCGTAGGCCGTTTTGTGATGGATGCGATAGCGCATGCTCTCGCTCATGTCCACACCGACTGCGAATCACCGGTGTGGGAGAAATGACGCATCGAGAGCCGGTCCGAGAGCTTCGCGCTGGCAACGTGCAGTGCCCTGAGCTGCGCTGCCAGCGCTTGTCGCGACGCCCGCGCCTCATCGCCCTCACCCTCGAGTGTCAACAGCTCGCTGTCGGTAAACTCGGGTATCGTCGCCTCAAGTCCCGGATCGGGGCTGATCTGCAGAGACGCCGCCAACTCCTCCAGATCGCGGGCGATGGAATCGCACTGAAACGCCAGCGCAACCGGGTGATGGACATCGCGCACCAACAGATCGAGCGCCGAACCCAGCCGCGGAGCGACGAAGTAACGTGATCGATAGATGCTGATGCTGTGGCAGACATCGAGGAGCCATTCGACCTGACCCTGGCGCGTCGCCGAAGCGGCGACCAGATGCTGCGCCAGCAGTCCCGCGGTGAATTGCAGTCGTTCGACACGTCGTCCGATTCGCAGCAGCCGCCAGCCTTCATCGTGCGGCATGTCCTCGGCGGCGTAACCAGTCAGCGCGGCCAGTGAGAACGCGATTCGCTCCAGCGCTTCGCGTGGCTCCTGGCGTGAGGCGGCCGCCTCTTGAATCTGGCGCTGCAGCCCGACTACCGCGCGCCAGTAGCGTGCCGATAGACGACTGCGCACCTGGGAGGCGCACCAGACGATTCGCTTGACGTCCGCTGCGATGCCATATGGATCACGCTCGTCACGCAGGCTCGCGGGCGGCTGCGAGTCCTTCGCGATGACGCCGAGCGCGCGGCAGATGCGCACTGCGTGTATCCACACGCCCCGATCGACACGCACGCGCACGGTGCTGCGCAAGAGCCGCGCATTGTCCGCACACCGAACCGTGTAGCGCCCCAGCCAGAAGAGATTCTCGACCAGCCGCGAGGGCACATCGTCGGGCCGTGTGGACACCTGCAAGGGGCGCGTTACCGTCGCCGCCGGCTCATGCTCGCCGTGCGATAACACCCAGATATCCTTGCTGCTGCCGCCGCGCTGCGTCGATACGACATCGGCGGCGCTCTCCAAGGCGACGCGCGCCAGCCCGCCGGGCAGCACACAAAACCCGGCTTGAGTGGCAATGGCGTAGACGCGGATGGTGAATGCCGTGGCCGCAAAATTCGGCGCGCCGTTCGAGCGCCATACAGGCGCCTGGGACAGCGCGATATGCTCCTGCGCCACGTACGCGTAGGGGCGGCCCTGCAGCCGGCGGATGAGCCCTGCGCGCTCCTCTCCTTCAATGTCGCTGCCGAATACCGGCTCGAAGCGCTGATTGGGATAGGTGGGCTTCACGACGAGCCGATCGAGATTCGCGAGCACATAGTCGAGGGCCGGCTTCTCGCCGCACCACCACGTAGCCACCGCGGGCAGCTGCAACGGCTCGCCCAGCAGGCGCTCGGCGACGCCCGGCAGAAATCCGAGCCACGCTGCGGATTCGAGTACGCCCGTGCCCAAGGCATTGGTGATGACTACATTCTGGGCCCGGATCGCGCTGAGGAGTCCGGGCACGCCCAAAGCGGAGGCGCTGCGCAGTTCCACCGGATCGCAGTAGTCATCGTCGAGTCGCCGCAGGATCGTGTGCACCCGCTTGAGTCCACCGAGCGTCTTGAGATACACGATCTCGTTGCGCACCGTGAGGTCGTGTCCTTCCACGAGGGGCAGGCCCAGCTGACGCGCCATATAGGCGTGCTCGAAATAGGTCTCGTTGAAAGGACCGGGCGTGAGAATGACGACCAGTGGATTGGCGCCGTCGTCAAATTGGCTGCGCAGGCGTTCGCGCATCTCGCCGAAGAAATCGCGTACCCGCCGCACGCGCAGATCGCGGATTGCCTCCGGCAGAACCTGCTCGACGATGTCGCGATTCTCCAACGCGTACCCGGCCCCCGAAGGCGCCTGAGTGCGGTCCGCGAGCAACCACCAGCGGCCATCGGGGGCGCGCGCCAAGTCGGCGGCATAGACATGCAACCAACTCGCGCCCCTGGGCACAAGGCCGTGACAGGGCCACAGGAAATTCGGGTGCCCGAACGGCAACTCCGGCGGCACTAATCCGTCTGCGAGCAGGCGTTGCGGCCCGTAAAGATCGACGAGCAACGCTTCGAGCACGCGCGCGCGTTGCGCAACACCCTTCTCAATCGTTCGCCACTCGTCCTGCGAGAGCACGAGGGGTAAGGGATCGAGTGCCCACGGGCGGTCTGCGCCCTGCGGATCGGAATAGACGTTGTAAGCGACGCCGTTCTCGACGATCAACCGCCGCGTGAGTTCCAGCGCGCGGCGGGCTGCATCACGCGGCTTGCCGGCGCTCAGACGCTCAACAAGCGCCCGCCAGTGCGCACGGACCGCGCCGTGTTCATCGAGAAGTTCGTCGTAGCGGCGGGGATCGGGGACGTAGCCCGCAAGACACGCCTCGTTCCCGGCACCCGGCTTCACGGGACGCTGGTCGCCCATCGTTTCACTCTTCATGTGCGGCGCAGATCGAGCGTGCAGGGGAAATCCGGACTGATCTGCGCCGGCAGCAGCGAATACTCGCCAGGCGTGTGCCCCATGCGAGTGAAGCGCGCCAGCCGCCGGCTTTCGGACTCGAAGGCATTCACCGGGAACGCCGTATAGTTGCGGCCGCCCGGATGCATGACGTGATACTGGCAGCCGCCGAGCGAGCGGCTCATCCAGGTATCGAACAGATCAAAGGTGAGGGGCGAGTGGACGCCGATCGTCGGATGCAGCGATGCCGCCGGCTGCCAGGCCCGGTAACGCACGCCAGCGACGAATTCTCCCGCCGTGCCCGTAGCTTGCAGGGGAATGGGCCTGCCGTTGCAAGCCAACACATACCGCTCAGACGCGAGTCCCGTTGCCTTGACTTGCACGCGCTCAAGGGACGAGTCGACATAGCGCGTGGTAGCGCCGGCAGCGCCTACCTCGCCCATGACGTGCCAGGGCTCGAGCGCCTGACGCAACTCGATCTCGACGCCGCGCGCCGCGAAGTCACCGTACTTCGGGAAGCGGAATTCCATATGCGGCGCGAACCATTCGGCCCGCAGTGCATAGCCTGCAGCATTTTGCTCCGCGATGATATCGGCAAAATCCTGCGCGATGAAGTGCGGCAGCATGAAGCGATCGTGCAACTGTGTGCCCCAGCGCACCAGACGCGCGGGTGTGTACGGCGTGCGCCAGAAACGCGCCACGAGGGAGCGCAACAGGAGCTGCTGCGTCAGGCTCATCCGCTCGTGGGGTGGCATTTCAAAGGCACGCAACTCGAGCAGCCCCATCCGCCCGGTCGGGCCATCGGGCGAATACAGCTTGTCGATGCAGAATTCGGCGCGATGCGTATTGCCGGTGACGTCGGTGAGCAGATTACGGAACAGCCGATCGACGAGCCAGGGCGGGCACTCGGCGCCTGGCTGTGGCACCTGGCGAAAGGCGATTTCGAGCTCGGTCAGCGAGTCATTGCGCGCTTCGTCCAGGCGTGGCGCCTGCGACGTGGGGCCGATGAACAGGCCGGAGAACAGATACGACAGCGAGGGGTGATTGTGCCAATACGCCAGAAGGCTCCGCAGCAGGTCGGGACGGCGCAGGAACGGCGAATCGGCGGTGGTCGCACCGCCTAACACAAAGTGGTTGCCACCACCGGTGCCCGTGTGGCGCCCGTCGAGCATGAATTTCTCCGACGTGAGCCGCGACAGACGCGCGGCATCGTAAAGATGAGTGGTTCGCTCCACGAGCTCGTCCCAACACGAGGCGGGATGAATGTTGACCTCGATGACACCCGGATCCGGCGTCACTCGAAAGTTACTCAGACGCGGGTCGCGCGGCGGCTCGTAGCCCTCGAGGACCACCGGTTGTGACAACGAAGCTGCGGTGGCTTCGATTGCGGCGATGAGCTCCAGATAATCCTCGAGACGACCGGTCGGCGGCATGAAAATGTAGAGCACTCCGTGACGAGGCTCAGCGCAGATCGCGGTTCGTGCGATCCAGTACGCCGACTCGTGCTTGCGCGGCGCGCGTGGAGCTTGTGAACCCCGCGATCCTGGCGTTGACGTTCCAAGCCCCTGGTGAATCGTCGCGTACCCCGGAAGCGGTACAAATGTCTGGTTGGGATCTGGCGCATGCAGCTGCGGGCGATCGGCGGGTGCGGCCCACGGCAGCGAATCGAGGGGCAGCCGCATGCCCATGGGGGAGTCCCCGGGCAGCAGATAGCAACGCTCGCGACGCAGAACCCAGGCGCCCGTCTCCCAATGCGTGCCGGCAGCATCGCGGGCGATCGGCAAGACGTAACCGGTCACGCTGTCGAGCCCTATGTCGAACAGGCGAGCGAGGCGAGCGGCTTGCTGTGCATCGTCGAGCCGTGAATCCCGAGTATCGACGTTGGCGGGCAACCGGCGCTCTCGCCACTCGTAGTAAAACGGGTCTTCGTAAGCCGCGCGTACGAGCTCGGGGGACAGCCCGAGTTGGGAGGCGAAGGTTGTGAGAAATTGGTGCGCGGTCTGCGCGGCCGCGCCATAGTCAGTCGTCTCATCGGCAATCAGCGCGTGATTGCCCCAGATCCCTTCGGCGTCGCGACGCCAGAAGCAGTTGAGCGACCAGCGAGGCAACTGCTCGCCCGGATACCACTTGCCCTCGCCGAAATGCACAAGGCCCGTCGGGGCGTACCGCTCGCGCAGCCGCTGATACAGATCGACCGCGCGCGCGCGCTTGTTCTCCCCAAGCGCCGTGGTATTCCATTCCGCTGCATCCGGATCATCCACGCACACGAACGTCGGTTCTCCACCCATCGTGAGGCGCACATCGAGCGCCTCCAGGTCCTCGTCGATCGCCCGACCCAGGAGCTCAATCTGTGTCCACTGCGCTTCGGTGTAGGGCTTCGTGACGCGGGGTGCTTCCCAGACGCGATCCACACGCAGCGAATGCTCGAACTGTACTGCGCACTCTTCGACCGCTCCGGTAACAGGCGCCGCAGTTGACGGTTCGGGCGTGCAGGCGAGGGGGATGTGACCCTCGCCTGCGAGCAGGCCCGAGGTGGGATCGAGGCCGATCCACCCGGCGCCAGGCAGATACACCTCGCACCAAGCGTGCAGGTCCGCAAAGTCGGCGGCCGGTCCGGAGGGCCCGTCGAGGGAGCGCATATCGGCCGCGAGCTGGATGAGGTAGCCCGAGGCAAACCGGGCGGCCAGCCCCAGATTGCGCAGCAATTGTACCAGCAGCCATGCCGAATCGCGGCATGATCCCGCAGCCTTCAACAGCGTTTGCTCAGGCGTCTGCACGCCAGGCTCAAGTCGAATCAGATAACGCACATCCCGGGCCAGACGTCCGTTGAGATCGACGAGAAAATCCGCCGTCTTGACGGGCACACGGGGAATCGAGGCGAGGTACTCGGCAAAGCGCGGACTCGAGGGCGCCTTCGCCAGATACGGCGCAAGATCACTCTGGTCCTCGGTCGTGTAGGCGAACGGAAAGCGCTCCGCGTGGGGCTCGAGAAAGAAGTCGAACGGATTGAGCACCGCCATCTCGGCGATCAGATCGACTTCGATGCGCAGCTGCTCGGTCTTGTCCGGAAACACTACGCGCGCGAGATAATTTGATTCCGGATCCTGTTGCCAGTTGATGAAATGCCCGGCCGGCTCGATGCTCATCGAATAGGACAGAATGCGTGTGCGCGAATGCGGGGCCGGCCGTAGACGCACCACCTGCGGACTTAAGGCCACGCGCCGGTCATACCGGTAATGCGTAACGTGATTGAGCGCAACATGGATCGACACTGGCACGCATTATACGTATGCCACCGGGGGTATGGGGACGGCACCGGCCGCATCTCTTGTGCACCATTCTGGCCGTGCGGCACCGAAGCAGGTCACGCAGAACGGCGTTCGATTCCCGCCGAACTGGGCTAGTATGGTCAGCGAGTGCCAGATGTTCCGGCCCACGCCCCCTCAGAGCGCTGATGAGCATCAATTGGACCAGCTACTGCCCATCCGGCCTGCATGACGAACTGATCGGCCCGGGTGGCGGTGCGCGTGTCGCCGGTCGTGCGCTCATACGACACCTGTCGGAGCTGGGAAGTGAGGAGATCGGCGTGCGCCAGCAGGCCGCGGAACTCGCCATCAAGGTGATGGGAGTGACCTTCACCGTGTATCACGAGCACGGCGGCTCGATCGATCGCGCCTGGCCACTCGATATCATTCCGCGCATCATTTCCTCGCGGGAGTGGAACCGGATCGCGGCGGGCCTGAAACAGCGCGTCGCGGCGCTCAATCACTTCATCAACGATGTGTATCACGCGCAGCGTATCGTCAAGGACGGTCTGTTTCCGCACCACATCATCACGTCCTCGAAGAACTTCCGGCCGAATTGCGCCGGTATCAGTCCGCCGCAGGGCTGCTGGGCCCACATCTGCGGCTCGGATCTGGTGCGCGACAAAGACGGCACTGTCTACGTGCTCGAGGACAACCTGCGTGTACCGTCCGGTGTTTCCTACATGATCGAGAACCGGCAGGTCGTGAAGCGCGTGCTTCCGGAGCTGTTTGAGAACACTGCGATCCTTCCTGTCGACGATTACCCCTCCCAGCTGCATGAGATGCTGGTGGCGCTGTCTCCCCGACGCGAGCGAATGCCGGAGGTCGTGGTGCTCACGCCCGGTATCTACAACTCGGCGTACTTCGAACATTCGTATCTCGCGCGGCAGATGGGCTGCGAGCTCGTCGAGGGCAGAGATCTTGCAGTACACGACGATGACTGCGTGTACATGCAGACGATCCACGGCTGGACCCGTATCGATGTGATCTACCGGCGGATCGATGATGACTTCCTTGATCCGGAATCCTTCCGCTCGGACTCTACGCTCGGCGTTCCGGGACTGATGCGCGCCTGGGCGAAAGGCAACGTGGCTCTGGCTAATGCTCCCGGTGCGGGCGTCGCGGATGACAAGCTGGTGTACACCTACGTGCCCGACATGATTCGCTACTACCTCGACGAGGACCCGATTCTCCCAAACGTTCCCTCGTGGCGCTGTGCGGAGCCCGAACAGCTCGAGCATGTTCTGCATCATCTGGATTCGCTCGTCGTCAAGCCCGTCGACGGCTCGGGCGGCTATGGAATGCTGATGGGCCCGACGGCAAGCCAGCGCGAACGCAATCAATTCGCCACGCAGCTGAAGGCGGCACCGCGCAATTTCATTGCGCAACCGGTGATAACGCTGTCCACAGTGCCGACCTTCGTAGATGACCGCATCGAACCGCGTCATGTAGATCTGCGTCCTTTTATCTTGAGTGGTCCGAAGACCTATGTCACGACCGGTGGGCTGACCCGCGTTGCCCTGCGTGAAGGCTCACTGGTGGTCAATTCTTCACAGGGCGGCGGCAGTAAGGACACGTGGATCGTCGACGTGGAGGCATAACGCGTGCTCTCCCGTGTCGCGGAGAATGTCTACTGGCTGGCACGCTACCTCGAGCGCGCGGAGAACACGGCGCGCCTGGTCAACGTCAACGCGAATCTGGTCCTTGACCTGCCGCTCGAATACCGGCCAGGTTGGGTGGCGCTCATCGACATCACCGGCAGCCGCGAACTGTTCGATGCGCGCGTCAAGCGCGCCGAGGAACGTGACGTCGTTCAATTCCTGATTGCCGACCTCGACAACCCCGGGTCGATCCTCTCATCCGTCCGTTCCGCGCGCGAAAACGCCCGCGTGTTGCGTGACGTACTTCCGAACGAAGTTTGGGAGCATATGAATGAGCTGTTCATGGAAATCAAAGAGAAGTTGCCGGCCGCGCTGAGCAAGCGCACCCGCTTTCATTTCCTGCAGCACATCATACGGGGGATGCAGACGCTGACCGGCGCGCTGGAAGGAACGATGAGCCGCAACGAGGCATTCACGTTGCTGATGCTTGGCCGCAATCTGGAGCGTGCCGACATGACAAGCCGGATCATTGATGTGCGCTCCGCGCAGCTGCTCCCCGCGGATGCGCCGGGGTTTCGGCCGTTCGACACGATCCAGTGGCTTAACCTGCTGAAATCGCTGTCTGGCTATCACATGTACCGCCTGAGCCGGCGAACCCATGTCAGCCGCTCAGCTGTCCTGGAATTCGTGCTGCGAGACCTCCAGTTCCCGCGAGCGTGTCAGTTCTGCCTGAAAGAGGTCGAGCATTGCCTGCGGGCGCTGCCTCGCAGCGCTGGCGTGTTGAGCTCACTGGGAGGGGCCCGCAGCTTCCTCGATAATGCGACGCCGGCGACTCTCGACCAAGCTGGTCTGCACGAGCTCATCGATCGATTGCAGTTGCACATCATCGTTGTGCACGAGGGCATCGCGCAGACTTATTTTCCGCCGCGCGCCGGTGCCAGCGGCCAGAGTCAGGTGCAGTTTTCCAGCGATGAGCGGCAGAAGATGCCGCTGTTCTCGGACGCCCCTTCGATCTGAGTGCGGCATTCTCGAAGAATCGGTGGGTAAATTCACGGTGGTGCGAGGCTCTGGGCGACAAGAGCTGCAATGCTCACGCGGCCGGTGTTATTTCAGCCGTCGTGCCGACGGCGTTCCGGTCAAGCTGACTGTACCTCATCAGTCCAGACCTTGAAGCTGACGAGCGTATTGGCCCCGAACGTCGTGCTTATCGCGACGTCGATCGCATCGCGGCCTCTTGCCATCAGTACTCGCCCGATCCGCGGCACGTTGTTGCGGGGATCGAAGGTATACCAGCGTCCTCCGAGATACGCCTCGAACCAAGCGGCGAAGTCCATCGGACCGTAGGGCGGCGGAATGCCTATGTCGCCGAGATAGCCGGTGCAATAGCGCGCCGGAATATTCATGCATCGGCACAAGGCAATAGCAAGATGTGCGAAATCGCGGCAGACGCCGCGCCGCTCGTTGAATGTTTCCCAGGCTGTTCTTGTGGCGCTCGCATGCTCATAGCCGAATGAGATGCGATTGTGCACGAAATCGCAGATGGCCCGGACCCGACCCCAGCCCGTCGGGGTTTGACCGAACATGTTCCAAGCGATCTGTATAAATTTTTCGGTATCGCAATATCGGCTTGCTAAGAGAAAAACGAGCGCCTCTTCTGGCAAACCCTGTATCAAATGCTGCTGCGCAGACGTTGCAACGACGTCCGGCTCGCCCGAGTCGTTGACGAGGGCGGTGCTCGTGATCCTGACCCGACCTTTGGGGGCGACGATACGACTGCACCAGTTGCCGAAGCTATCGCGATAGGCGGCTATTGGAATGGATGGCTCTGTGATTACATGATCCGGAACGGCAAGGTCGGATGCGCGCGTATAGTGAATATTCAGCACCAACATCATCGGCGTCGGCTGCGGACAGTCGTAGATCAACTCGTAGCCCACCCTGATCTTCACAACGGGCCTCCTTTGGACCTTGGGCTCAGTTGCCTGGAAACGTGGAGTGCACCACGATCGTCACGGACCCGCAATCGAACGCCAAGCCGACGATCAAGGATGGGAATGGCTGGTTCCGGGCATGAGGGCGAGTTTCGCATTTCGAAGTCATTTTCTATATAGTTTCCGATAAATCGGAATATTTATTGGTGCACCGTGCGCGACTCGTTCGTCCCTACCGCAGAGGCTGCTTTCATCGCCGGCATCTCCGACCGAGATATGAACCGAGCCGTCGATGAGCACATCCTTCCTGAGCCGCTGATTCGCAGCGGAAATGGCCGGCGCTTCGCGCGTCTCGGAGATGCCCTTGCCGGCTTCTATTTCACAAGCGAGGACGTCTACACCGCCCCCCTGCGACGCAAGGTTGTCGAGGAAATGACAGCCAGGCTGCGGGTGCGGGCCGACTTGGAGTCGATCTTGGCCTTGCAAGCCGAGTTCCTCCGAGACATCGACTGGCGCATCAACGTGCGCGGTGTTTCCGTCGGTGTCGTTTCTGTCGACGTTGGCTCTTTGTGACAAGGGCCTTGAGCCGTATAAAAGCTATTGAGAAAGGCGCAAAAGCTCGTGATCACCGACCCGGAAATCTTGGGGGGTGTGCCGGTTTTCGCCGACCAGTACCGATGGATGCGGTCCTGGCTTCCCTCAAGAAGGGCATAGACCGGAAGAGAATCCTCGGTGCGTATCCGTTTTTAACGGACGAACACCTGGAAGCAGCGCAAGTGTACGTAGGGGTCCACCCGCGTCGAGGTCGCCCGAGCAGGGCTTCCGCTGCGCCTCATCCCTCCTGGAAGATCAAGAGCAGTCGTCGTGTTGGACCGCGTGACACCAAGGCATGATCGGACGCCTGCTGATAGACGAGTGTCTGTCTCCGGAACTCGTTCAGCTCGCGATCGCTGCCGGGCATGTCGAGTCAACCTGCGTTCGGGACCGCGGGCGCCTGGGCCTCAAGGATTGGGAGCTGATGGCGTATGTCATCGAGGAGGACTTCATCCTGGTAACCCGGAATGCCCAGGACTTCCGGGTGTTGGCGAGTGCCTCGCAGCCGATCAGGTAGCGGCTGGCGAAGTCGCTGATGGTGAGCGGGTAGCAGTAGCGCTTGTCGGCGAGCATGAACTCGCCTTTGTAGTCGGCGCACCAGAGATCGTTCGGTGCGCTCGGGCGCGACAAGGGCGTGCCGCTGGCCCGATAGCGAGCTTTGCGGCCGCGAGTGACGAGTCCATGCCGATCGAGCACCGCATGCACGGTGCTGATGGCCGGCAGCGGCACGTTGCGGTGTGCCCGGCGCAGATGCGGTGGCAGCTCTCGCCGCGATGGCGCCAGCAAGGACGCCAGCCGGCGTAAAATCACCGATCTCCGACAGCCGCACTCCTTGAGCGACCGGCGTCACACCGCCACACCACTCGGAGTATTTTTCAGCATCGTACACGGGCGGTGCTTCCGGATGGGGCACCCTGTTTGAGCTCACGAACGGAAGGTACCCTCACGACCGTTTATACCTTCACAAACGGACTCGATGGTGGCTCGGTCGAGGGCTCCGCTGGTCGAAACGATGACTGGCACGCTGTTCGGGACCGCGGAAACCGGCGGCGCCCACGGCTTTGGTACGGTCTTCAGGTTTGTGATTCGCTGACGCTTACACGATGTGGGACCGAGTGCAGTGCGGCTGCTTCTGGCACCGCCCACGGTTACCGTGGCTTCTGTGAAGCGTCCAGATTCTTAGCACGCCGTCGACGGATATGAAGTAAGCCTGTACGAGCTCTGGCTGAGCGATAGGTCCGGGCGGTTGACTGCTGGCGGACCTGTCTAGTGCGATCCGCGAAACCGCGTAATCGAGCACCCGACCTGCAAGAACCGCGGTAAGTATCCGTTCCAGAATCGGCGCGTTCTCATGCTCCGGAGCCATTTCCTGTGGAATCAGCGTTTGTATCCCCTGCGCAGAGTCTGCGTCGCAGAATGCTTCCGGAAGAAATTTCGCACGTACGTGTTGCACTTGGCCGCTAGCTGCCGATGGAGGGCACTCCCGGATGGATGTCCGAGCGACTTTCTGCCAACCGTCGCTACCGAGCAGCGACCACCACGTCACGGAAGCCGCCGTCTTACCGTCTTACCATCCGAGATCGAGCAGCTCCCCGACCTTCAGGGTTACCTCAAGCTCGCCTCGTCGCGGAGCTGGCGCCGAGTAACGGTGACCCGCATTTGAACAGAGCGGTAGGCGCGACCGACCCGTGCAGCCGCATGCCGGCGCGTGAAAACGTCGTCTGGCCCGCCGGAATCGGTCACGCAGCGATCCCGACAATCCGCGACAGCAGCCGCCGCACCACCGCGAGCTGAGATGTCAGGCCAGTCTTGGCATAAACACTCTTCAGTTGCGAGCGAACGGTGTGCTCAGACACGTGCAGCGTGCTCGCGATCTGCGCTACCGACGCACCCCCTGCGAGCAGGCACACGACGCGCGCCTCTGCGGGGGTGACATGCCACTCGCGCGCGACCTCGTCCGGGCTTGGCGCCTGTCGTGCGCCGGGATCCTCTATTGCCACAAGCCATTGCTGCACGGCCGTCATCCACGACTCGGTCGTGCTTCGTATTGGTGCAACCCACACAGAGAGGGGCACCGGAGAATGTCGTCGCGGGATCGTTAGCGAGGTCACCGTGGAATCTGCGAATGCGGCGGTGGTCAACAGTCGTGCAAATGCCCTCTCGTCGTCACGGCGACAAAACGCTATCCGGTCAAATATTGTGAACAGCCCGTCGGCCGCAGCGAGGATTTGTCGGCCAACGCGCGATGCCTCAAGGACTCGGCCACGCGCGTCAACGAGCAAAATTCCCAGGGAAAGCGTATCGGCAATCGCACTCAAGGAGGTCGAAACAGCAGCGCCAACAACGAGCCGATCCTTGAGTGCAATTGCGCGGGTAACGTGCGGCACCACGGCGGCAAGCCGCTGGCGCTCAGTCGCCGTAAAGGCGCCACGCTGGTGTGTACCTTGAATCGCAAGTTCGACTACGCGATCTGCGGAGCGATGCAACAGCGTTGCGAGAAAGTGTGGGGCATCAACTCGTTGAAGAAAGTCGTTATAAATGGCGCTGCGCCGGAGGGTCCGTATGGGCAGCAGCATCTCTTCCGTTTGTGGTGCACCCACTTGAGCCAAGAATGCCGGAGCGGCGCGAACATCGAGCGGTGCCCAGTGAGCGTTATAAGTCGCGACAACCTCCGGATCGAAGCGCGCGACGTCGAACCGCGTTACCGCCCGCGTCGACGGCTGCATGGCAAAGAGCAGAGTGCCAGTGCCACCGACGAGATCGGCTAGCGCGATTAGAGCTCCCTGCCAAGCGCTGTCGTCCAGGACGCCAGCGTAACAGCGATCGATGACGTCCAGCATGCGAGTCTCAACGCTTTGCACTGCTGTCTCTTCTTACAACGCGTTCCCGGCAGCGCCCGTTAGCAACCGGCGCACTACTTCGAGCTGAGATGTGATTCCGGTCTTCGCATATACGCTCTTGAGTTGAGAGCGAACCGTGTGAGCGGACACGCCGTGGATAGCTGCTATCCGGACGACCGATGAGCCTCGGGCAAGCAGACATATGACGCGCGCCTCCGCGGGCGTAACATGCCACTCGCGGGCAACGTCATCCGGCGCGGGCACGGGTAGTTCGCTCGGATCCTTTATCACCACAATCCATTGCTGCACGGCCGTCATCCAGGGCTCGGCGACGCTCCGTATTGGTGCAACTAGCAAGGAGAGCGGGAATGGCGAGCGCTGACGCGGGATTATGAGCGCGGGTTCGAGCGAGTCTAAAGAATGGGCGGTCGTCAGTAAGCGCGAGAACGCCTGTCCATCACGGCGGCGCCGGAAGACTATCCGACCAGCCTCCGTGAACAGGCCGTCTGCCCTGGTGAGGATTTGGAGCCCAACACGTGATGCCTCGAGCATCCGGCCCCGTGCGTCAACGAGCAAAATCCCCAGTGAGAGCCTGTCGGCAATCGTAGTCAGGGAGTTCGAGATCCCGGCGCCTAGGGAGAGTCGGTCCTTGAGCTCGATTGCGCGGGTGATATGCGGTAGTAGGGGAGCGAGACGCTCGCGCTCAGCTGGCGTGAAAGCGCCGCGGTGGCGCGTCCCCTGGATCGAGAGCCCGACCACGCGCTCTGTGGAGCGATGCAGCCAGGTCGCAAGGATGTGAGTCAAGTCATGCGGCTGTAGAAAGTCGTTGTAGATTGCGCTATGACGAAGGGAAGCAGTCGGCAACAAGGTTTCTTCTGTCTGCGGAGCCCCGACTCGCGCCTGAAGGCCCGGGCCCACGCGAACGTCGTGCGGCGCCCATAATCTGTCGTACAGTGCGATCGCCTCACCATCGAGGCGTGCGATGTCATAGCGCACGATCGTTTGAGAGGCGGGTCGCATAGCGAAGACGAACGTCCCCGTGCCGCCTACTAGGTCCGCCACGGCCACCAGAGCACCTTGCCAGGCGTCGTCATCGAGGACGCCGGCGTAGCAGCGGTCGATGACATCCAGGATACGGGTCTCAACGCTCGGCATTTCCCATGTCCCCCGACGGCAGTTTCATTAGTGCGGGCACGGGATTTACGGCTCGCCGCTGCTGAACCATCCGGGCGAGCTCACGGTGTGCGCGCGCGCCCGTGTCATGCTGGAACGCATCTCCGAGGCGACGTGCCGGAACGTCGCGGCTTGCAGCGCGCCGCACGAATGTCGAGGATCACACGGTCGATCTTCGGACGGGTGCGCATGGTCTGTCGCGCGCCGACTCCAGCGTCATTCTTAGTCTGTTATGAAAATCGCGGGTGTAGAGAAACTATCCCTGCCACCGGCACCCCCGCCAACGATCGTACGCCTGCCGTACCCGAGCTGTCGAGAACTCTCCTGTACACCACGTGGGGGATGTGGGGCGCGCTCGAACGCGGTCTCATGCGCTTCCTGTGCACGTGCACGGTCCGTACTGTCTGACCACACATGAGCCGCAAGTCCATGATTTTGAATAACAAGACGCTCCCCGCGGGACTGCGGAAATCCTGCTCGCTCACTCACGCTGAGTGGTGTGCGGTGCAGGGCCTCGCCAGGGGTCAGAGGCCCGCGGACATCGCCGCCGTCCAGGGGATATCCGTGCACACCATCCGAACGCATCTCAAACGGGCGATGGCCAAGGCGGGCGTCCACTCGCAACTCGCGCTCGTGCTGCGGGTATTGTCGGCCAGGCGTTAGCACAAGTCGGTGTGCGCGAGGAGGGGAACACCCCATGCAGCGCGCTTCCATACACCACATGGGTGATGCAACCGTCCGTCGTTTCCTGTGCTATGGCCTCCCAGAGCACGTCCGGGCGCCGCCGTGGCGCCTCTGAAGGGGGAAATTGAATGAAGACCAAGACCAAAGTATTCATCGGCGCCGCCGCAATCATCGCCCTCGTCGGAGTTGCGCTCGCGACGCCGATCGTCGGGCTGCTCTCTCCTATCCTGGCGTTGGGGACTCAAAACTCCGACATCCATGCGAGGGGAACGGCCGTGACGAGTAACGGCCGTTCCCCTCGCATGGATGTCGGAGTTTTGAG
>Ga0137362_10000902_pt1 | contig 17268 bp, 24 predicted proteins | sample MadtaG_2_FD_104801 | JGI IMG/M metagenome (GOLD analysis project Ga0137362, IMG submission 104801) | Vadose zone soil microbial communities from Angelo Coast Range Reserve, California, USA - Mad1_100_16 metaG | ecosystem: Environmental > Terrestrial > Soil > Vadose zone | place: USA: California... | reverse complement strand
TCATGTCACCTCAGGACAAGGCCACGACAGAACGAAATGCGCGCACCCTTAGAGAGCTAGTCAAACGGCCGGAGAATAAAGTCTGTGCGGATTGCAAACACAATGGTACATTGAATCTTTATCTCTTTTCTTGCTCTTACTCCCAACCTTAGACCCCCGTTGGACATCTTGGAATATGTGCGTTCTCGTCTATTCTTTCTCCTCCGGCGCTTCATTTTCGCACTAGCGGTGTCTTTTTGTGTATTCGCTGCTCTGGTATCCACCGTGGAATGGGCACTCACATCAGCAAAGTCAAGTCGATCGATCTTGACGCATGGACACCTGAGCAGATGGACGTATGTCGTTTCATCTCATCTAACAACGTCCAGTCTCATGAACCTGCGAGATAGAACATACAAAAATGGGGCAATCGCCTTGCCAACTTATACTGGGAAGCACATCTCAAAGCGGGCCATGTTCCCCTAGATCAGTCAGTACAGGTCTTTGGTTGCATTGCAACAGGCCAAATATCTGATATAGCTATTTCAATCAGTAAGATAGAGTCTTTCATTCGGTCAAAGTATGAGTCGCGCCGCTGGGCCATGGATGGTCCACCCCCTTCAGATCCTAGGGTTCTTGAAGGTGGCGAATCTACTGAGGAAACAGCCACAGTTTTATCACCCGCCATCCCAGGCCCGACACCTGTGCGCACAAACCAGCAGAATCCCCCCGTCCGTCAGCCCTTCGCACCATCCGTCACGCCTGCAGTTTCCGCGCGTCATTCACAACCTCACCAACTGCTCTCTGCCCAATATGCGCGTGGCCAGGCGACATCCCGATCGACACCCATTCAAGTCACTTCAAATTCCATCCCCGTTCCAGTGTCTATGCCTTCATCAGAAAATGACCTCTTCTCCCTCGATTTCCACGCACCGCCTGTAATCGCCACACCTACGACAGCAGAACCTGCACACCAAAAGGACACCAGGCAGAATATCCTCTCACTTTTCGGTGCACAAGCTGCACCATCGCCTTGGTCCCAAACCCAGACACAAGCCACCCAACTCCAATCTCAACCTCTTCCACCGTTCAGCAATACGACCTCTGGTTCCTCATCTACCACGAATTGGAATGTCGGTCATAATTGGAGCAATCCAGTTCCACCCGTGCAAGTAAATATGTGGGGCGCTACTACGCCTGTTCAACAGCCATCTTTGCTTGGTTCTGAAAGCGACATATGGGGAGGATCTACTGGGAGTCTAGCGGGTGCAAACGCTGGCGCCGTTGGGTCATCAACGTCGGCTAGGAATATGCAAACAAACAAGGAGGATGTGTTTGGGGATATCTGGGGCAGTTTCAAGTAGATTCCACTAAACCGTGTCTGCACTCTGGTTGGTACCTCTGTGTGCCTGGCAATTTGATCCGAGAATAACACTTCCTCACGCCTGGTCGGTAACAGGCGGTGCTGTTCGCCAAATTTCGGAAAGGTCAACAATCTTAGGCGACGGGCGCGTATAGAAGGAATGTGCTTGGTCAAGTTACATGTCGTCGTGGAGCCACTATAGTTTTAGAATACCTTCCTTGTCTGATCACCATCTATGCAGAGGCGAGATCCTTTCCAAGCCGTTAACAACCGATGCTTCGCAAGACTCTGTCTTGCGCTCACCTTCTCAATCAATTTCCTTGCAATTGGATGGAATTCTTCCTTTGACCGCGCAAAATACTCCCTCGCAAGAGCAGCATTGACCCTACTCGCCGCCTGGAACGTAGGGCGGCAAAACTTCATGCGACCCTTGATCACACCTGTTCCATCACGCCCGGTCACCCATTTAAGTGCCTGGTCTGTGAAGTCGAGCGCTGCCGAAGATGTCGGATCTCTGAGTGCGACATTGTAGAAACGCAGGCGGATTTCGGCATTCGCGGAAGTAGCCACTTCATAGAGCGTGCCGAGGTATCCGATATGCTTAGAGGGTAAGGGGGCATATGTCGTGAGGCGCTCGAGGAATACAACTATAGTGGATCGTAAGAAAGTTAAAATATAGCTATTGAGACTTCTCACTCTTTTGATTTGAGTTGAAGATTGCCACGTCAGATGTTGCGAAATCCAGCTCAGTTATATCCGAGATGGACCTTGAGGTGTCCCATCGCGCTGCAAGGTCGAAGGCGGGGTCGGCAAGGGTCGTGTCATATGATGGCATCACAGGAAGCTTCGGGCCTTCCCCATAGAGCCATGCCTGAGGACGGGTCAGCCAACCATTGGAACTGTACGAAACATGAACTCACATCCCAATCAACACTATTCAACGCATTGATCTTTTCGGGACCACCGTGCCTCTCAAAGTATGTGTATAAATGTGCTTTCCAGTCCCAAGTTGTGATGCTTTTCCCTTGAAAGCTTGAAACGTAGTCCCGGATATAGGGTAGAAAGAAGTCCAAGCCGCCAAGTGTTTGTTCTGATAACTAACACATGAAATTCCGACGTTGTGAGTGTGAGAAGTTATACATACCCAGGTACAACAGGAAGTTGGAACCCTTCTCATATGGGATGCTGCTGTATGCGTCATCGGGGTCCTCGCCGGGTTCGAAATCGATGACTAAACGCTGATACTTGGGTTTTTCTGAGTATTTACCCAATGCCTCGCTCAAAGCCGTAGAACCGATGACATATTGAAATCCACGCTCTGCGGGAGTGTGAAGAAACTGTTGCAGTAGACGTTCGATATATGTGGTCCATCCTTCGTTGAGCCAGAAGTGTGTTGCTTCTGCGTGCCTGTATATATGTTAGACAGGCTGGATGTGAAGCAACATTCAGAGCTCACGTAATGCCGTTTCCGAACCAAGAGTGGGTCAGTTCATGCACGACAACGTCAACCAGACTTCGGTCTCCGGCAAGAAGAGCTGGAGCACACCAATCAGGGTTTGATGGGAAATCCGAAAAAACTAACACGCACTGGGCGTCAAAAAAGAAAGACAGGCGTTTTCCTTCCCAGTCCGTCAACGAGATTGTTATGCTTTGAGGAAAACTACAACTCACCATTCCTCCATAAGGGAAGGAAGGAGGAAGGACCAAGACGTCGTAAACCCCAAATTTGTAGGGACCGACGATATCCTCTTCCTTGGAAAGGAACCTGGAGCTGGTTAAACAATCAATCACATAGAGGGAAAACGGATTTCGACCTTCCCGTGTCCTCGCTGAACTCCCAGTAACAAGCATTTAGCAACTCAGGCTCTGCCCACACGCCACATTTCCAACTTCTTCCCTCAACTGCTGGGAAAGGCCTGTAAAGGAGATTGCCGCTAGCAATGGCAATCAGATATGATGGTATTCCGACTGGCTATTAATCGAAGTTGAGACTTCAACCCCGCCCCCGGAGCTTAATCTTGAGACACAAACATCGCCCATACCTGCTTGTATACGTAGCTGACAACATCATTTCCAATGATCTTCCCATCATGAGCAGCGCCTTCGGATGGTGGCGAGATCCTGATGGCCGAGAGAAGGACGGGGAGTACAGAAGCTACCCTTGCCGTGTACGTCTGAATGAAGGTCAGAGCCTCTCTTACTCCCATCATTTGTGAACAACGCACAATCTTGAGTGAAGGCGTGTCTGCGCATACTATAAACCCACAAGATAAAATCGCATGGAATAAGGGTTCTGACCTTGTAACGGTGCCAATGCACGGGCATATATTGGTTGACACTGGCTGAAAAGATAGGGGAATTGCTTTCCTTGTGTCTGTCTAAGGCATGTGTAGCATGAATAGACCTCAGTGATAAAAGCCAGGCTGGATTTACTCTTTAGCTAACCACTGAAGTGCTGTGCTATACTTCGTTGTTTTGTAAAATATGGTGACCTTCGCCGTGGAACCTGCCTTGGTCCCCAAAAGGAGGGGTACGTGTAATGCCGAGCCCATTACTTGGTGTTTCGCACCAAGGACGAACTTCGACGGTGTGGAATAAGCAAAGCCTGTCGAAAAATCTAGTCAAATGACTTACGTCAACCGGACGTTCATCCACCAGCACCTTGCTGATTTCGAGATCAGAAGTGTCAAAACTTTCGAGATGACGTTGTTAATACGACCCAGGGAGGGTAGAAAGTCGGTAATTTATCTACATGGCTTCTTCTATCCCAGCTTCTCGGGCCAGGAGCGTGTGTGTTGCAGTCCCTTCCAGGATCTGTTTTGAAAAGTCCAGTGCCCAGTTGAAATCGACATTTGTAGTATAAATTTGCAGGTAGTTGGATTGTGTGGTCGGATCGGGCATATCTGAAGATGACAACAACCTTTTGCTGTGCCAGTACTAGTGGTGCCAGTGGACATGCGGCACATCATTAGTAAGCGATCAAATCGGGGCGCAGCGCACTGTAAATGCACTGCGGTATGGGACGCTACTGCCTACGTTGAGAAGTTGAGATCTATATAGTCATACATCTACAATCCTAGGCGGACATCGTATTTTAACGAGGAAACACTGAGCACTAGCATAAGAAAGGAAGTTGTAAGACATAAAATCATAACTGGCGACCGAATACTGCATTCATTCTTGTTGACCAGAGAATATCATGAAAGGTTTTTCGTTGGAATGGAAACAATTATGCGCGGCTTCTGTAGTGACGTTCGATGAGGGAAGACGCACGTGCAAGATAGGGGATAAATACCTTTAATGAGTTGCTGGACGTAGCAAAGCCATTCTCACTTGCCAGACGTTTCAAGGTGGTGTACAAGGGCCGGGGCTCGATGGTATGCGATTTGGATGTAGAGGAGCATAGAGGCGTCATATTCGGGACAGACAATTGTGCATCCGAAACAACAACCAATGACGCTTCTCGCGTGTCATAGTGTTTCATATCTTCCGCTGACATTCGCTTAGCTGAGGAATCCATCACCCGTTTAGACGGGATAAGCTGCTGTCGTGGAGATTGAGGATAGGGTTCTTGGGGGGGGCCTTGCTGGGGTAGCATAATGTGCGGGCCGTGTACACTATCGAGATAGGCGCGGACGGCATCTGCGTTGAGAAGAACTGAGGGCAGTGGAATGTCCACGTCAATCTCCGACTGGGAGAAATATTAATAAAGAGCAGGCGGTTGGGGGAGTTCTACGGTACATACTAGCGGCGAATCACAAAGATTTCTGTCCAGCCAGGGTATGGACCATTCTGTTTCTAGGATCGTAACGTGTACCAAAGGACGCCGACGCAATAAATGCGAGGATTTCTGGGTTGACTGTTCTGACGGCGGTTGTTGTCGCACTGATGATGCCATCGTACTGACGATTTCGATTTGCGAGGAAATCTCCAAGGGTGGGGGTATCTTTTCAGCTATATTCCTAGATGGCAGGTTACAAGTTTCCTGGCTTTCACGTTTCAACGGCAACGGCACGCCTTCCTCGCCAAGCAATATACCTAATAAGAGAGAAGTAGGGGTGGAAAGAGGGAGAGGGATAGGGTGCTTCCGCTGAAGTAGTGGTGGTGAGTTTGAAGTAATTTGAAGAAAGACTCCAAGTTGCAGTCTCTGGCTCTCTAAGGCAGTAAGTTCGGCCTCTCTCTCCTTATCCGAGTATTCATCGAAAGCCCGGCGTTCGATGTGACGCTCCCATCGTCGATCCTGGAGAAATCGCTCTCGCCACCCCGCGGGTACAGGTGCAGCAAATTGGGACCATGAGAGATTGCTCTTGATGACTTCGTTGAAGTCACCCTGTTCTGGAGGACCACTAGGGTGAATTATTATGGGGAACTACAGGCACTGTAAAGGGGCACGTACAACAAACAAGGAGACAGTGCACTTAGAGGTGGATATAATGGGGGAACCGAGATCATCAGAGGGGATAACTCGTTCAAGCCCTCCTGGTGGAAATCTAAGTAATCAAAGTATCGTTTGGTGAGATTGCCGACGAAACGCCTCAGCCGGCCGCACTCCATGATAGCCTTGGCTTTTTCGTGATATTTGGCGGGTCGGGTGGAGAGCATTCGTCTGTGTTTAGCATTGAAGATAGACTGCCTTTCCCTTGCGTTTTTGGTAATGAGGCGTATATTTGCGAGACGAGGTGCCATTTTCTCCTTGTCTGGGAGAGGTATGCGGAAAGGAACTTCGAAGCATCTCTCTGGGTCTATATAGTGAAAAGTCATTAAGGATCGTCTAGGGTTTCAAGCTTCAAGCTCCAGGTCTTCACTGCCAGGTCGGAGTTTGTGGCACGCCAGCGTGCAGGGAAGAAGAAATGGAGGGAGAATAACCTGGACATAGGAATGCGGGGAAGCATAAGGTATATAAGGCCCCGGCATGGAAGTCATAAACAATGAGCCTTTTGTTCGGTAAGGGGCAATCACGTCCAAGCACACAAGGAAAACAAAAGAGCTGTTCTACGGGCCCAGCCCCGGGTTACGTCTCCGCCCGCCGAATCCGTATGGGTGAAACCGTGAACCATTTTCGCTACCATTCTCGAACCACAATTCTGAACGCTCGTCTCTAACGTGTTACCAGAGACACGTAGCTGATAACAGAGTAATCTAGCAGATATGGCTACTCTTGCTCACAAGATCGGTGCGTTCCCTAGTAGGCGTTTTCGCGACTCCGTTGCTTGAGAATGTTGTTGGGACGACTAGGCTCGTTGCTTTTCTGCCCAGATTGCGGTACGCTTTTTGATCCCCCCTTTGGAGATGAGGCAGACGTCAGGTGTAATCAGTGTGGTCATGTTGAGCCAGCAAGCTGTGTGTCCACTTGCTTCTCCACTTTTTCCATATTGTGCGAATTTTTGTACAGCCTATGAAAATAGCAAGATCACGACTCATTCACACCCTGATGCGTTCCCATCGTCGCTGAGACAGCTGCGAAAAACTAAGACGAAAGTTCATGAAGGATCTGATGCACTATTAAAGGTGATCACCGTAACGTTTTCCGGAGTAAGGTCATGAATACTCTTTGTTTGGGCACGCAGGTTACCGAAACATGTCCCGAATGCGGTCACACGGAGGCCTACTCGAAGGAGATCCAAGTGCGTGTTTGTGATCATGGACTCCCTTACAGACTCAAATTGAATCCCTAGATGCGCAGTGCCGACGAAGGATCCACTATACTGTATACCGTATGTATATCAGGGTTCATTAATCATCTCGCTCATGGTATCTATTCACCAGTGTGTCAACTGCAAGCACGGTTGGCGTATAAATAATTGATTATGTGTCCCATTCGTTGGTGAATGAGCATCTTCTCTAAGTTGTCATACTGGAAGTTGTGCTGCTACACATAAACGCCAACGGAGCAGAAGAGAGCTACAATGCCATAACCTCCGAGTGTGCTGGCAACAACAGCCACTGCCGCCTCACGCAGAGGGAATGTTGATTTTGAGAGGCTGCGGGATAAAATAGATGAAATCCGTGATGAAATAAAGGTACTACAATCACGTACGTCGTGAAGTAGAATGCAAGCCCAAAGGTCGCAGTAAGAAGGATGAATGCGAGGTACGAGAGGACGCCAACTGGCACATATGGTGTGAACGCTGGCACAATCTTGTGAAGATGCTGAACGTAATCAGATAGGTTGAACAAGGAGCAAGTAGAGAACTGACATACCTTTACGGATGCGTACGTTCCTAGAGGACCATCAGACATGGTTAACTATCCCAGAGTATTGGAGCAATAAATCCACGGTCGCCAAGTCGGGGAGCGGCAGCCGAGGTGAGGCAACGATTATGTAAGCTCCTTGTGACAAACACGTGTCACCAGCACCACATCACCCCTGCTCCAAGTCGCCCCTCCTCTCCTTTCAACACAACATCTACGACCTCCACAACCTCCCCGTCGATAATCTCATCGTAAGTAGCTACATTGTATTTAATCGGTTTGTTCTTTGGTGTTCCTTCGGTGCATTTCTCATTTTAAGCCTTAAATGTGTCGCCCGCTAGATGTCGTCTGCCCAGCAAAAGGTCCAGCAGCATCCCGCTTTCCAGCAGGCACAGGCGAAGGCGCATTATTATCTTGCCCAATTGGATAAGGAGGTGTGTTGTGTTTCTTTCGGGCTTTTCTTGTGTTGCTAAAAGTGTCGGACGATGGTGCGCAGCTCTCCAAATACCCTGTTCTCGTAAGCCTGGAGCAACGCACTCAGGTGCCTAAGGCGTATGCTTTCATTGGCGCTGTTACCCTCCTTACCCTCCTTCACTTTGTCAACGCCCTCGCTGCGCCTGTCTCCAACCTTATTGGGTGGGGTCTTCCTGCCTATCTCTCTTTCAAGGCCATCGAGTCACCTGGTAACGACGATGACGCACAGTGGCTCACGTATTGGATCGTTTTCGGCTTTTTCAATTTTGCCGAGGGTTTCGCCCTCCGTGCATTACTCTATTATTTCCCGTGGTATTTTTCATTCAAGACACTGTTCATTCTTTGGTTGCAACTTCCTGCATTCCGCGTCAGTACTCCTTATCCTCCCTTTTTCTAGACTCACCGTTATCACGTGTTCTAGGGTGCACAAACGGCTTACTACAGTGTACTGAGACCCGTGCTCGCCAATGTTGGCCACCGCTCCGGCCCTTCCCGCAGTTTTTCCAATGACACTGTCACTGCCGAAGGGCTGCGCGATCGCGTGGCCACAGCAACGAGCGAATAAGCTTCCGATTACTGCCTACGTCATGGAGCTCCATATTTCGTGGAATAGAGCCTGTTCTTCCCCATTATGTCGGAGCGAACGATCGTCACATCAGCTTGTATCTATGCAGGCCCTTTGCCTAGTTTTGTCGTAGCAATGATTGAGTGTCGTTCTTAGGGCCATGAATAAGGTGCAAAGCTACCTTACGCAATGACGATGATTAGTTGCGCCAGCCATGTCGCAGGCCAGGCACTCTTTTATTTCTGTTTTCTCTTCGGGTCATATTGGATAAACCGGGCCCGGTGAATTCTTTTGTGCAATAGCGCCACCGCCTCAGGGCTTGTTTGATTTAGATATCAGCTTGGCTGTCACAGTATATTAGTCGCCGTCAATCTCCACTCGATGTTCCTCATCCCCGCCCAACACCTTCCCTCACCCGGGGCTGTGTCCCATGTCGGGAAACCCCTCTGAAAAGCGTGGAGGTAGCTCTGGTGTTGGCAATGATGCTGTCCATGACTATGATCCCTCCTCCAGTCCCGCCCTGATGGACAATCCCGACCCCAGTAGTCCAAGCATTGCGTGGGACACCATCACACGTTATCCAGATATCCACCTCCATCCTACCAGTTTGAGGGGCTTCTTTTACAACCCGTATACACAGGTCGTACTCCTCGGCTTTGTCTGCTTCTCCTGCCCGGGTCTTTTTAATGCGTTAAATGGACTCGGTGCAGGAGGTCAAGTTGAGAGCACAACAAGCGCTAACGCAAATTCAACGTTGTATGCTACATTCGCTGTAGCAGCTTTTTTCGCCGGGTCCGTATATTTCATCCTCTGTTGTCCTCCACACTGACTCACCTTAGCTCTATAAATAACGTCGTCGGCCCTCGAATGACTCTCCTTCTAGGAAGTTCCGGTTACGCTATCTACATCGGGTCGTATCTGTAAGCGCCTATTACCCTTATAATTGGAGCCTACTAATCGCCCTTTCCAGTGTTGTTAACATCCATGAGAACGCTGGAGGTTTCGTTATTGCAGCCGGGGCCATACTCGGCTGCTGTGCAGGCTTTCTTTGGACCGCCCAGGGATCGTTAATGCTTGCGTATCCCACTGAGGATCAAAAGGGCAAATTTATCGGGATTTTTTGGTCCATCTTCAATTTGGGTGGGGTCGTCGGTGCTGCAGTTTCCTTGGCGAGAAATTTCCATTCAGAGGTTCGCCTTCCCACATACTGTGTTCGCCTACTCGTTGCTCACTCGTCGTTCGTAAGGCGAACCGAGGTGAGCGCTTGTTGCATCCCGGCGTAATCATCTAATCACCCACCCAGTCTCCAATGGCACATATGTGCGCTTCTCCGTGACTGTAGTAGACGCAGGCATTTCTGACCATGTTACGATAGATCGGTTTCATGGTTCTTACAGGAATGGGCGCCCTCATCCCTCTTTTCATGGCAGACCCGGAAAAGATGATTCGAACTGATGGCACCAAGGTGACGACGCCCCATCAGCCATCTTGGAAGACCGAAATATATGGCCTATACGTTGCTTTGCGTACCGATCCGCTTATCGTGCTCCTCTTTCCCATGTTTCTTGCTAGTAATTGGTTCTACACATGGCGTAAGTTGGCCCGCATCCCAAGTCACTTATGATCCAATTGTCTCTGTTACTTAGAGTTCAATGACTACAACGCTGCATTGTTCAATATTCGTGCGCGGTCGTTAAACAACCTCGTATATTGGATTTCCCAGATTCTAGGCTCGCTTTCTATCGGCCTACTCCTAGACCAACACCAATTTCGACGTCGAGCCCGTGCTTTCGCTGCTTGGACTATACTTCTTGTCTTCGTTTTAATCGTCCATATATGGGCCTTTTTCTACCAGCGGTAGGTGCCTTGGCCCGCCCCCATTCCTGCTAATCGAAGCTGTGAAGCACCTACACACGCCAGTCCATCCCACCTTATGCGTTAAAAATGGATATCTATGACAAGGGTTATGCAGGCCACCTTTTTTTGTACATTTTTTGTGGCCTTCTCGACTCTATGTGGCAGACAACAGCGTATTGGATGATGGGTGCCATGTCAAATGATCCGGCCAGGCTGGCATATTTTGCCGGATTTTGTAAGTAATACTTTTTGGCAGCTCTTACCCTGTGTGCGTCCTAGGGCCAATTTTTGTATTATTTCCAGATAAGTCCATACAGTCAGCTGGGGCTGCGGGTGTTTGGCGCGCGGATGCTATGAAAGTGCCGTAAGTGTCGTAGACCGATGCTCATCTGTTTGGCTGATATCACTCCCAGGTACATGAATTTATTTCTGTCAACCTGGGCACTGCTCGTCGCGGGATTGGTGTTCTCATTGCCTATGATTCACCTTCGTGTAAAAAACCACACCGACGTTGAGTGTGAAGACCTGTGAGTTTCCCCTCGGCTTCCTGTAGAATGTACGCATTAATGTAATGAAGCTCGCATATGGATGAGTTTCAATCCAACTGATTTGGACAGGCAGTACTGATAGACGTGGTCGTCTTACTCTTTCGGTTTAGTTTGGGTTATGCTAAAATTCATGGTGGGAGCTATGTACAGTACTTCTATATTACCCATATCTATCCTGCTCCTAGTAGTAATGGGACTAAGAATAGGACTAAGTTTCTAGAGCAACGTTGAACGATCTCAGTTTACCCGAATTGAAAACGGAGCGGTGGCATCGCACTATTTACGGTAACGTACAAAAAACCCAGACATTGGCGACTAAAACACGTCGCATAAGACACCTGTCAGTTTTTTTTTCAGGAGCCTGTATCTGCAAATGCTCAAAAAATTGTAGTCAAAGTGCCCTGATCGTCGCCACCGTCACCCATGGCATTTAGCGCCTTGAGACCAGGCCCGTTTTTTCCAAACGTGAATCCCACCCAGACCCCACGGGTGAAAGGCTCGTCCCTTTCCCTTAGTCGATCCACGTTACGCTGTTTCTCGCGTACCTCTGCATATTTAGTCATGTCTTCAGGCGAGGTGAAGTCATCATAGTATCCCGTGTCTTCATCGGAGTCGAGAGCAGGAACGAACGGTGCCGGGGCGTCACGAAGGTTGTCCCAAGGTACAGCTTTGAAGAAGGGATGAATGCGAACTGCATCAAGAGTGCAATACCGCGTGCTTGTGTGTGCAATGAGTCTAGACAGAGCGTCAGAGAACGCATCGGCAGCTCGTGCGGGGTCTATACCGAGTAATGGCGTCCCACGCAACGTCTGTCAGATTGAAAATCAAGTCTTCGGGTTTGTCGTATTCAGGACGTCGTAAAACTTTGGTCCAGTTCTTGAGATTGGTCCATGTCTCTTCTGGTGTACCACCACTGAATGGGGGAAAGCCTGCAAGGAATTCGAACAAGATGCACCCCAAAGACCAATAATCAACCGCGTAAGAATAGGGCTTTCCGCGCAATACCTCGGGCGCCATGTAGTCCGGCGAGCCGACGACTGAATCTGCGTAACGAAAATCCTCATTCCGAATAGAACGATACAGAGAGCGCCGTTCCATGGTAGAGCGATGCACAATTTGATTATCTTTGACTTTGTCCAGCTACAACCAGCACTCGTTAGAATGTCCTAAAAAAGAAGAGAAGAACCGAACTTTGATCTTGAGCGACTCGATGCGCTTCGGGTTGAGTGCACCTGTAGCAAGACCGAAATCCGTGAGTTTCACATGGCCAGTAGAGTCAACAAGAAAGTTCTGTCGCGGGTTGATTGTTCGGTAAAGTAGGGATGGCTTCACAAGGTTCATAGCATACCTCAGGCTTGAGATCCCGGTGTATGTACCCAAGCTTGTGTAGCTCGCTGACGGCCGCGAACATTTCGCTGATATAGAAGCGTGCATGTTCCTCTTTGAGTACACCCGAATTGTTTAGTAGCGTCCTAAAGTCTCCTCCAGGGACATATTCCATCGCGAGGTAGACATGCTGGGCATCTTGAAAAGCATATAGTAGGCGGACCAACCAGGGAGTTTTTGTCGCGGTGAGAATGTCTCGCTCTACGAGGACGTGTCGGACCTGGCCCCGGTCAGAAGTAATATGGCTAGGGGAGGCCGAAAGCGACGTACCTCGTCCATTTTGAAAAGAGTTCGTTTGCGCATTTTTTTTAGAGCGCATACCTCGCCAGTCTCTTGCTTGCGTGCCAGATACACCTCGCCATATCCGCCCTGTCCGACTTGGGCAATGATGTGGAATTGCTCTACTCGCAACTTTGCGCGCCTTCTCCGCAGAAGTACACGCTCACGTCCACAATAAGACTTGAACTCTTTACTGTACTCTGCAGAGGTGAGGTTACGCGAGGCCGTATCTCCATCAAATTTTGCCCGACGTTCTTTGCGGGCGCTGATATAGCCTAAAAGTTGGAAGTAGTAATCAAGGAAGTCTGAGAGGTGGTGTCAGCATAAATTGAATTCTAGCAAGATAACACGTGCATAACTGTGCCACGGTGGACTTTCGGCGAACCTCAGACGATTCAAGGAGCTCGCGCTCCCACAGCTGGAATCTGCCATTCTTGAGGGTGCCGGGACGTGGAGAATCTGTGATAGTATCGTTGGAAAGAGGGGCAATAGGAACATCGGGAAGGCCGACAACGGCAGAGTTCTTGCTTGCTCGGGTGTCCATGTGAATAAGGATGTGGTATCTGAGACGAGACGACGATAAATGGCGATTAACAACTGGCTTTCATAGTGCATCATGTAAGCACCAACTCTGCACTGATAATCAGGTTTTCTAATTGTAATATTCACATTCACTGAACCAATATTCACCCTCACCCAACATTACCGGCGATGACTTCAAATCTCCTTCAAGGCGTTTTGAAGCATTCAGCACACGAGCGTCTCGATGCTCTCGTCCACGATAAGGATGACGATTCAGATGATGAACTTGTCAACGTCGTGCGTTCCATCCCGTTTTCCTGTAGGCCTCAGTACATCTTAATATGCCTAGTTTTCGCCTCCAGGAACACCCGCCCGCTCTCGCCCATCAACGCGGCCCTCATCACCATCTCGCGGGGCACCTAGTCGTCTTGCCCATAGACTTGTACTTACAACATCCGCCAAACAATCTGCCGACCCCCTTAAGGTATTCCCGACTGAGATATCTCAGCGGATATTCACTTTACTGGGCATCCATGACCTCGCTCGATGCGCACGTGTCTCTCGGAAATGGCGCAAGAGTCAGACCCTAAATTATGGTGTGTACAGTTATAAATGCTGTCTCCGAGTTTGTCCGTAACACAGCCGCCATCTAGTTTGGTTTCAACATTATAGAAAGGAGAATTTTTACGACACAAGCTTACCTCAAGGGAAATGGACGAAACGTGAATCAAAGCAAAACTGGGTGCAGTGTGACTTGAATCTTTTTGCTTTCAAGTATTGACGAAGTCAGTAGTCGGCCATGTATGCACAAATGATTTCAAATCGCTCGCCACCTCTCGGCCCAGTCCAGTCCCGTTCAGGACATGCTTCACCTGCCGCATCTGGATATTTGACCCCTCGGGAAATCCGGGAGGAGCGTTGGCGTCTTGAAGCCGAAGCGGTTGAAAAGCCAGGTAAGATAGAAATGCGGGAGATGTACAAGGAGCTTAATGGACGCAAGTCAAAGACTAAAGGCAAGATAGGAGGCACAATAGGTATAAGAGACAAGGGTGGGTGGACAGAAAGTTTGGATGAAGGATGGGATTAGGGGATAATTATGATACAATAATTATATTGTTGTACAACCAAATGACAACACTTTGTTATCAAAAAACTTTTGTGCTGAATGGATTTATCCACATTTGAAGAGTTTTTTATTTTATTTTAATTTTTAAATTCCATTAACATCCACCTGAGGGCAGTGGAGCCCCATGTAGGACTGACTAGCAATGGGTGTGTTCAAAGTTGCAATTATTTGCCACTTATTTGCCACTTATTTTGTTCACTTATTGCTGATTTGGCAGTAAAGTGCCAATAAGTGGCCAATAAGTAGGGATTTAAGCAGCCAATAATGGGCTACTTTGAATGACCCTAATGTTTACATGATTTGATCTGATTTTCTACTTAATGTTTTGTGCTAATAAAAGGGTGAACAGTCTGAGTGGGGGTTTTAGAGAGAGGAGTGGAGCATGCTTATTTTCCCTCTCTTGGATGCCCTATTGCCACCAGACAGGTAGCAGTGTGTCGCATTTCAGTGACAAGATGATTTCATTCAAGTTTTAGGGATCTCAGAGATGAGATATCTCAAGAGATTTTGTGTTGAGGTTTGAGGATCTCAGAGATGTGATACCTTGAGAGATTCAGCTAAGACTTGCATGTGTCTTAGATCAGTGGTAAGAAGACAAGGGCCAATGACACCAACAGTAACATTGTGGGTCTGGCAGGTAGATTGCAAGGGATCTGAGGTGAGATACAATAGACAACCTGTGTCTACAGGAGATCAAGCTTAGGGCTGACCTCTACTGGTATGAATGTCTTATATACATCGTCGATGGAAGCTGCTAGAATGTTCAGATCTACTATAGATAGTGGTGATGTCAGATGGAATGGTACAGAACTCTGTGGAAGCTTGTAGAAGCTTCTTCCCGTATGTAGAATTGAATAGAACATAACAGAAGAGAGTGAAAAGAGGAGAACTGGTGACACATTATGGTCACATTGAGTCATGGTTGTGACACCTATATTCAGTGATATGTTACAACTCTACAGGGTCATTCAATGACAGGTCTCTTCTGGAGGTGCTGGTGGCTCTTGGGGATGACACTAAGTTGGTGTAGACTTAGTGTTGTCTGTTCTGGTGAGAAGTGTTCAGCAACTAAGGTGTCATAGACCTCACTGTCAAGGATAGCTCAGAAGATGACGAAGAGCTGCAGTGGGGCCTAACCCTGTTCAAGACCTAAATGTGATGACCAATTGCTGTACTAATAGTATGACAGATTGCTTTGTAGTTTGCTGACTGACTGATTACTTCTTGCTTACTCATCTCTTAGAGTAGCTGACTCATACTTACAAACCTGCTTACGAAAACCCCAGTCATGTATGGTACTTATAGTCTTCCTTGCTGTCTCTAGGATGGCAAGTTGAGTCTCCTGTCTAACTAGCAGAAAACCCAATTATCACTGTCTTGTCCTCTTCCCTCTTGTGTTCACCTTTCCATCTAAAGTTGGGTCTTGCAATGCACTGCAAGGCAGGAACCAACTCTTATTAAAGCATTCTAGGAGAGGTGCTCTCTTAGCTCATCCATATCTCATATGCATACCTTCACAGTCTAGTGCCCAGTATATACTGCATTTGGTTGAGCCTTGCTCCCATATCACATGATCTCTTTAGGGCTGGCACCATCTCAACTTTGCATTTTGCTCACAAGTCATGTGACAGCTTTAGGGCCAGCATTACAAATGACTTTGTCCTAGTCTAAAGTCATGGCAGTGACATTAGACTCAACTTTCTATCTAACCACAGATCCACAAGGAGTAGGACTCCTCAAAGGAAAAGTCTTCACAAATCAAATAGGAACTCTAGTCAACCCCCAACATATCACAGACGTACCAAACAACTCACAAATCACTATATTAAAGAAAGACCACAAGGAAAACATCTACAACTTTGACATACCACTATTCTGTGATTCAGACAAAAAGCAGATCAATGGCAAAAGCATCCCAGCCATATACTACAACCACACTTGGTACTCGTTCACAAGAGCAGAAGATTCATCTTGGCTACAACTCATTGCAGTACTCCTGCACATACACAACTACGACTTAGAATCTGACAGTGATTCAACCAGTATTGCATCCAGCAGCACTGCATCTATAAACAAAACTATTTGAAACACTCCTGCTGTACTATCAGCAGCTAACAGCCCATGTGTAACCACACTGACCCAACTACCTAAAATGGTGATGACAACTACCACCCAAATGCAAGCAACCACCCAATCAACCATGTCTTTAAGCTCCACACAACCCCTCTCTGCTGCCAAGCTCCACACACTGCTCCACATGGCTGTTTGAGATGGTGGAGGAGGAGGCAGTGGAGGAGGAGGAGGAGGACAACCAGCAGCAGCACAACCCCTACAACCAGTTGCAGCAGCAGCAAATGTTAAAGCTATGGGGGCAAACCCTCCTCTCTTTACAGGAAATTGAGACAAGGCAGATGACTTCATATCAAAAGTTGAAGAATACCTACTCCTCAATGACAATGTAGCAGGGTTCAACTCACCAAGGAAGAAAGTCACACTCACCCTAACCTTCATGCAAGGACCTAAAGTAGCTAAATGGACATGCGGTGTTAGGGCTTGGCTCCTTCAACTTATGCCTGCCCAGAACACTGACAACATCTGGAACAAATTCCTAACCAAATTTGAAATGTGCTTTCAAGACATGCAAGCCCATTAAAAAGCCAGAACCAAACTAGAGGCACTCCACATGAAGATGCCAGAAATAGATGCCTATGTGGCTGAATTTGAGCAATTAGTTAGGAAATCTGGATACACTCTAGGATCTTGAGAAATGAATCAACATTTCATCACTGGGCTGCCCATGAGTGTAACCAAAGACATCCTTAAAGATCCTAAACCCACCACATATCCAGAAATTAGGGTTGTTCAAAGTTGCCACTTATTTTTTTGCTTATCCATATTACTGTCAAATCAGCAATAAGTGAGTATTAAGTAAGCATAATAGATGACAAATAAATGTCATCTATCATACTCACTTATT
>Ga0137362_10000897_pt1 | contig 17319 bp, 14 predicted proteins | sample MadtaG_2_FD_104801 | JGI IMG/M metagenome (GOLD analysis project Ga0137362, IMG submission 104801) | Vadose zone soil microbial communities from Angelo Coast Range Reserve, California, USA - Mad1_100_16 metaG | ecosystem: Environmental > Terrestrial > Soil > Vadose zone | place: USA: California... | reverse complement strand
TGGCCCGGCCAATAATCAAATCGCGAGGAACAAAGCCCCAGGCTCGGCTATCCAGACTATTGTCGCGATCGTCACCCATCACAAAGTAGGAGTTGTCAGGAACCTTTGCCGGCTTGCCGTTGACTGCGAAGTGAAAGTCGGGACTACTGCCCGTTTCCTGTCCGGTGCGCGCCGCGTTAACAGTTCTGGCAAAGTAATAAACGTCATACTGCTCGTTGCCCTGACGTGGCGTGTCCTCGATGATCTCCAATGGCGCCTTGTCGTTATTGTTCTGCGCGACGATCACATGCTCCGGCAAGGGTTGCCCGTTAATGAAGACGCGTAGCCCCTTCACTTCAACTGAATCGCCGGGCAATCCGATCACTCGCTTCACGTAATTAACTTTGTAAGGGATGTTGTCTTCCTGCTTGTCGCGCTCGGGATCGAATGGATTGCCGGGATATTTGAAAACGATGATGTCGCCGCGTTTGATCTCGCGCTGTGGCAGAAAAGGAAAGCGCGGGCCAGGCGCAAAAATAAATTTATTGACGAGCAGATGATCGCCGACCGTGATCGTATTCTGCATTGAGCCGGTGGGAACCTTGACGGCTTGAACGATAAAGGTCATGCCGAACAAAGCCATGATTACCGTGACGACCGCAGATTCGAAATATTCACGGATGACAGTCTTGGGTGGGCCGGTTGGTTCGGTCTCAACTAACGATTCACGATCGCGTCCGTTAGGATTGACAGGTCGCGCGCTAAAAACTCCGCTCTCACTTTTCTCGGTCGCGATCGCTGGTTCATTCATTGAGGACATCGTAGATGCTGGGACGCGCGATGGTCAAGCGAGAGTACTTTCGCTTTGCTCGTTTTCCATGAATTGCAACGCGGCTCGCGCAGCCGCTGCCTCGGCTGCTTTGATCGTCGGACCTTCGCCTCGCGTCGAGCCGCCATCCCATTTCAACTCGACGTGAAACATGCGCTTGTGTGGCGGGCCCAGCGTCTCGATTACCGTATATCGCGGGACCGGTTGACGCGTCGCTTGCAGCTTCTCCTGCAACATAGTCTTAGGATCGGCCGCGGCCGCCGCTATCGGATTAGCTCTGCGAAGATCGTCGCCGAGCGCGCGTTCCACAAATTTTGTCGCTGCGTCTAATCCGCCATCCAGAAAGATTGCGCCGGTCACCGCTTCGAACACGTCCGCTAAAAGCGCATGCTTGCGCCGGCCGCCGCTCTTCTCTTCTCCACGGCCGAAACGCACGAACTCGCCGAGACCCAGCTCCTTCGATGTCTTCGCCAGCGTCGGCGCACTCACCAAGCGATGTTTCATGCGCGAGAGTTCGCCTTCGCTGGCTCCCGGATAAGCTTTAAAGAGATAGTCAGCGACAATCAATCCCAGAACTGAATCGCCCAGGAATTCGAGCGCTTCATTGTGAAGATCACGGGCTTCTCGGTGCTGCCGAGGCGAAACTTGCTCGTGCGCCCAAGAGCGATGGGTCATCGCCTGAACAAGCCGCGTGCGATCGCTGAAGTAGTAACTCAGAACCGCTTCGAGTTGATCCAGCTTTTCAATTTCGGAACTTCTCACGTAGGGGATTCTAGCAAAACGCCGAACGCAGCGTCGAAGGACGTTACATTCGGCGTGTCAGTAGGACGTGCGATCGCGGGCTGTCTTTACATTCCTACGCGATGATTCGAGCGCCGCTGCTTTGGTCTGGGCGTCGGACTCGGGCTCGGCTTAGCGCTTCCGGTTTGCCCTCCGGTTGTTGACGTCGAAGTCGTCTTGGTCTGTCCCGTCGTCGAAGTGTTGTTGCTGCCCGCAGTCTTCGTGCCTCCCGAATTCCCGGCGCCTCCGTTCGTTCCGGGTGAACCAACGTTAGTCGGAGTACCTGTCGGGGTCGACATCGGAGTAGTAGGCAGAGAAGTTATCGGGGTCGGTATGTCGGGTAAAGGCTTCGAAAGAACGCTGGCCACAAGCTCATTGAGACCCGTTTCTGATTTATTTCGATATTTGTACAACGCGGTGAGATCGTCCATTACCGTCTTTTTATCATTTGCGTTCGTGGTTAACGCCGCAGCGCGTGCAAGAGCGTCAATTTGGCGATCAATCACCTGATTGAGGTTCTCAAGAACTAACTTACTCTCTGGTGTCTCCGTACCATTTGGCCCCTGCTTGCTTTTGTATTCGTCCGTGAACTTGGCGCGAGGTCCATTTTCGTAAGCCGCTGCCAGCTCCAAATAAAGCTGAGGGTTCTTCTTTACTTCGCTTTCAAGTTTGGCAGCTTTCAGTAAGTAAGGGATAGAGTCGGCCGGAGCACTGCTAAGACTAGCTTTGCCAATGTTCCAATTTAGGTATGCGAGCGCCTGATCCTTCTGATACGGTGTGGCCGGCTTTCCCGACTCGATCAACGCGATCGCCTTCCTCGCGTACTGTGACGATTCGTTCAGAACGTTCGCGTCACCCAGTCCCGCGACACCCATGATTATGTTCACCGTCGCGTTGTCCGGGTCGCCGGTCAGTATCTGCTTCCCAAGACGCATTTGGTCAGCATAATTCTTGTTCTTATAAGCAGCGTCAAACTGCTTATTGAGGTCTTGGGCCTTATTGAAGGTGTCAATGAGATCAACGAACTTCTTGAGGTATGCCGCATACTGGTCGCTCGGATCGCTGGTACATGACAAGTACTGTTTGGCAGCATCATAAGCAACCTTTTGCTGGGCCGACTCTCCTTTGTAGTTCTTGAGAAAGGTGTCATACCAAGCTGCTTTGTTCTCGTCAGTGCAATCCTTCGACTGGGCCAGGGCCGGCACGGCGAACGCGGCCACGATGGCGGCGAACACGAATAACTTGATCATACGTTTCATGGGTTTGCTAAAGCCTCCGATCGATTTCTTCCAACTAAATTGTGCGCAACTCGGGAGTTGTTCACCGCCTTTCGGCGCCGTCCCTAAGATGCAATTCCCGCGCCGCCCGTTGTCGAACTGCAAGCGGCGCACCACTTAACAACGAGAGAAGCGGGAATAATCAATCAACAGAAGCCGTAGTGTCAAGCCCGAACCTGATCGCCCAAGAAACTGTTCTGCTATCGCATGAAAAATGCCGAACTCTCGCAAGCAAGCCGCGCAAGTTCGGCACTCTTCGTCTGTCGCAAAATCAACCGCTCAATTCGAACAGTCGATCACTGCTTTTCTGGTTGGATACGGCGAGGACGGCCATCGTTCGTATCTTTCGAAACAGCCCTTGGCGGGGCCGAGTTTTTGGTCTCAGTCTTAGATTTGTTTTCAATCGGCATCGAAGTGGCTTTTACTTTGGATTCTATGTTGGCCTTGGATTCGGCGCCGGCCACCGGCTTCGCGTCGGGGCTGATAAGCCCGGACTTGGCCGGGTCGGCTGCATCGTCGCCATTCTCTTCCGCTTCAGTGGCGGCCTTGGTCTCCCTGGCCTCCTCGTTCAAAGCAGCAGCCTTCCTGTCCTTGCCGGTATTGGGTGTTTCATCATCCGGACCTTCAGCAATCTGGAAATTGATCTGCGTGCCGAAACGCGGACTTAAGGCGCGATAGATGTTACCGGCGATCGCTGCGGGCAAATGCGCATGGGCGTCGGTGCCACGCGTAATCACCACTACGGCCAGCCTTGGGTTTACAACCGGAGCGTACGAAGTGAACAATCCCAGCCATGCTCCCTGACCAATGCACGTGCCGGTTTTGCCAGCCACCGTTTGTTCCGGGTTATAGGCTTTCTTCCCAGAACCGTAATTAACTGCGCCGATCATTCCCGGCAGCATCCGCTTCCAGGCTTCATTCTCAATACTAATCTTGCGCCGGAGTTCGGTCTTGAAATGCGAGTTCTCTTCGACCGTGCGCGGCACATGTGGCATTAGCAGCTTGCCGCCGTTCGACATCGCCGAAACCAAGGTCGCCAACTGAATCGCGGTCACTTCGAAATCATCCCCATGAGAACTCATATGGTTTACCGCGTATCCCGATTTGAATAGCGGTACCTTGCCGGGAGATTCGTTTATGTAGTTGATACCGGTCTTTTCGCCGAGTCCCAACTCGCGCGCATAAGTGACCATCTTGTCGAAACCAACCTGGCCGCCCACGTGTTGGAAGTACGAGTTGTTTGAATAGGCCAGGGCGTCCGTCAGATCGATTTTATAATTGGCGCCGTCACTCACGGTCTCGATTGGCTGAATGACCTTCTCGCATAAGCCGGCGACGCCGGTGACGAGTTTGATAGTCGAACACGGTTTGAAGCCGCGCCGCAGCGCCCAGTCCTGATTGACGACGGTGTACACGCGACCCGTCTTGGGATCCATCACGACGACAGTGCCGGCATGATGGCCCAGCGCCTCGACTGCGACTTTGCGAACTTCCAGATCTTCGCCAACCGTATTGTCTTTACCGATGTTCTCCTGAACTTCGCTACGTAAACCCTCATCGAGTGCGCGCTGCCGCGCAATCGCTGCTTGTCGCGCAGCCTCAGCGCGGCGACGTGCTTCTTCAAGATCTCGGCGATGCTTCGATCCGAACTTGCGCATCTCTGCGGCACGCTCGCGCTTGCTAAGTTTGTGGCCGGCGCGTTTTTCGAGCTTCGCTAAATAGGCGGCCTCCTCGCGGGCATTTCGCTGCCGCTCAGCGCGCAACTCTCGTTTCGACAGATGAACGCGTTCGCGCCCACGACGTCCCGAACGCGCCACTTCTCGACGCTCGCGTTTGGACATCCGACCGCCGCGCTCTGCTTTGCGCGCGGTAGCCCGCCCACGCCCACGTTTAGCGCGTGCGAATGTCCCAAATGAAATTGACCCAATTAATGTAAAGAGAAGGAAGAGATTAAAAGCTACAAGTGCGATCCTGAGGGAACGTTTTTGGTTCATCGGCAACTCCCGTCGTCAAAAAAATACAGTGTGCTCGAGGCGGAACCGGGGTAAAACTCTTACTGCTTTGATTTTCGCGCCGAGGGGCGGCGCACCGTTTCGTCCTTGTAAGCCTAAGAAACCGTTAAGGGCGCTCGAATTCCGATATCAAAACCTCTTAGTTCTAATCCGCCAACCGCCAGAAGTGAGGCGGGATCGTCTCCCGCGGGCAGCCTCGCTTGGGGAGTTTGATTTGAGGCCGCGCCAACTATAACATCGGTGCAAGGAAACGGCAACCCGAAATTTGTCGAAATTGTAACTAGCTCAGTTGCTGTGTGGCGCGCGTTTTGCTGACGACCGATGGCTTTGTCGAGATTGCTCAATAGTTTCCGCGTCCGCCTGCTATTGCTTTTGGCAGTGCTGTTGATGTTCACCTTGAGCGTCCAGTACTACGTTAGCCTCAGATCGGTGCGCAGCAATACGCAATTGATCGTTGAGCAACAGCGCGCCATCATGGCTGGAGTCGCTCTCGGCGTTAACAGCCTTTCGAGTGATTTGTACCTTGACCAAATGCGAGAGCAAACAAAGCAGCCGCCGTTTAGCGAACAAGCCGTAAAGAATGTTTTGATCGTGGACGACAGCGGAAACATCAGAGACAGTCTCGACAAGAATCAGATTCCCCTACAGAACTCGGATCAATCGATTAAATACGTAAAGATCAAAGACGTTTCTCTGCCGCCGCTGAGAAGCGCCGTCGAACTTCCTTCCGAAAGCGCGCCGCTACCCGAAGGCATGACCATTGGGCGTCAGACTACGGCGGGCCAGGCTGGCGCCTTTTATTTTCCGGTGGAGACTACCAAAGGGCGTCGCTACGTAATCGTGGTGCTCGGGCCGGCCAATACTCTGATGGCCATCATGAGACGCCAGGCGCGCAAGTCATTGCTCTACACACTCGCAGTCTTGCTGGCCACGACATGTTTGACCGCAATCGTTGTTTGGCGCTTCACGCGACCGATTAAGTCACTGTCGACTGCCGCGCGCCGAGTTGCCGGTGGAGATTTGTCTTTTCGCGTTCCGACCAGCGGACGTCATGATGAGATGGGAGAGCTGACCGAATTATTCAATGACATGACCGTCAAGCTGGGCCGCACGCGCGAGCTCGAAGCACAACTCTATAATGCCGAGAAAGCCGTGGTCGTCAGTCGTTTGGCCTCTGCGATCGCGCATGAGATCAGGAATCCGCTCAATTACATCAATCTGACGCTTGATCATCTGCGCGCCACGTTTGCGCCGGATGATCCGAAAAAGCAGGAAAAAATCGACAACTTGACTCGGCAACTTAAATTGGAAGTCGCCCGCATTAATACTCGCATCACGGAGTTTCTGAACTACTCGCGTCCGGTGAAACTTGAGCCGCGCAAACTGGAACTGGTGGAGATCGCGAACGACGCATTGAGCATATTCGAAGCTCAAGCCGCTGACAGCAATGTCGAAGCGCGGCTGGAAACACAGGGCGAGATTCCCGCCGTGATCGCCGACCCCGAGTCGTTGCGGTCCGCATTGACTAACCTCATCATTAATAGCTTTCAGGCAATGGACGGGAGCGGCGGCAAGTTAAAGATTAGTCTGTCAAGCGAAGATGACGGACGAAGTGCTCGCATTGAAATCAGCGACACTGGTCGAGGGATTGCGGCCGAAGACATATCAAAAGTATTCGAGCCTTACTTTTCGACTAAAGAGACCGGCACCGGTCTCGGCCTTGCGATCGTTAAGAAAGCAATCGATGATCATCAGGGAACGATCTCGGTAAAATCGAAAGTAGGCGAGGGCACAACCTTCGTAATCACGCTACCGACGACGCAGCCACGGAACGTTGAGGTCAGAACTCCCTCTCCCGCTGTGAGAGGGCCGGGGGAGAGGGCTTAGCGGGCAGCCACTCGTGAAGTATTTTATTTGGTATTTGGCTGCGTGCTTCGATTCTCATACTACGCCCTCATCCCGACCCTCTCCCAGAAGGGAGAGGGAGAAAAACTTTTGGGCTGAGAGCCTGTAAAAAGATCATGCCAAGAAAATCCATACTTGTAGTCGACGACGAAAAACCGCAACGCGATATTTTGCAGGACATCCTGAGCAGCGCGGGATACGATGTTACCTCCGCCGCTTCCGGCGAAGCCGCGCTTAAGTTCGCGAAAGACCGCAGCTTCGATCTAGCTCTCACTGATTTGAAGATGACGGGCATGGACGGCATCGAGCTTTTACAACATCTGTTGGCGCACGATTCTTCGATCATCGTCATACTGCTGACCGCACACGGCACGATCGACTCGGCCAAGGAAGCGTTGCGACGCGGCGCATTCGATTACCTGCAGAAACCATTCGAGCGCGATGCGCTGCTGGCAACGATCAAGCGCGCGCTCGGCACTCTCGACAAAATCGACGTCGAAATTATTTCCGCTTCGCCAAAGATGGAAGCGGTCAAGAAGATGATCTTAAAGGTTGCGCGCTCAAACTCGACCGTCTTGATTCGTGGTGAGTCAGGCACCGGCAAAGAATTGATCGCCCGCGCGATTCATAATCAATCACCGCGCTCGTCGGAAATGTTCCAGGCAGTAAACTGCGCCGCGATTAATGAGAATCTGCTCGAATCAGAGTTGTTCGGTCACGAGAAAGGATCGTTCACCGGCGCTCATGCAGAAAAGAAAGGACTCTTCGAGGTCGCCGATCGCGGCACGCTCTTCCTCGATGAAATCGCCGAGCTGGACGTGAGCATGCAAGCGAAGCTTCTGCGCGCTTTACAGGAACGCCGGATTCGCCGCGTGGGTGGCACGTTTGAGCTTCCCATAGACGTGCGCGTAGTGGCTGCCACCAATCGTGACCTGCGGGCGATGGTTTCTGATGGCCGCTTTCGCGACGATCTTTACTATCGGATAAACGTGCTGTCGATCGATGTGCCGCCGCTCCGCGAACGTCGTGAAGACATCCCGGTGCTGCTTGATTACTTTCTCAAGAAGCACACGCGCAATACCTCGCGCCTGGTGAAAGGATTGACCCCGGAGACGAGAAGGATGATGCACGACTACGCCTGGCCCGGCAACGTGCGCCAACTCGAATCGGCCATCGAGCGCGCCATTCTCTTGTGCGAAGGCGACATGATCACGCCCGAAGATTTGCCTACGGAGGTGCAACAGGAAACAAAAGGCACCGGGCCGGGCGCTTTCAAGTTACCGCCCGAAGGAATCAGCTTCGAAGAAGTCGAAAAGAACTTGATTCTCCAGGCAATGGATCAGACTGATTACAATATTACGAAAGCGGCAAAACTGCTGGGTCTGACGTTTCGCACGTTGCAATATCGGCTGGAGAAGTTTGGGATCAAGAGAGCTGACGGAAAAGAGAAGGAGCCAACCGAAGAATGAATAGTATCTAAAGAACGCAAGCTGTAAGTCTGGGGATCGTTCAAACCCAAACTGCTAGTCATCGGAGCTCCTATGAGATTAATAAGCTCAGGCCGAGGGATGAAAGGAATGTTCATCAAGTCATTACCGTGTTTGTGCCTGTTCATTGCTGTGGCGCTCAATGGATGTAGCGGTAATCACCAGCAAGTTAATAGTGGTGTTCCTGCGAAATCTTCGCCTCCGACCCAAGTCTCAACATCAGCCGAAGTTGTCAAAGTGCGAACCACCGGGGTGACGATCCCTTCGGGTGGGGAGGCCACCGCGACCGTGACACTTTCGATCTCATCCGGTTTCCACGTCAACGCTAACCCGGCAACTTTTTCGTATCTGATTCCCACCGAAGTGACTGCTGAGAATGCCGAAGAGATTAACGTGGACAAGGCTGTCTACCCTGCGGGGCGAATGGAAACGTTTCAGTTTGCAGACCAACCCCTAGCCGTTTACGAAGGCGAGACCCAAATCAAATTGCCGCTGCGCGCGAAGGCAAATGGCGCCAAAGTATCTACTTCCTTGCCAATCAAGGTTCGGGTTCAGGCATGTGACAATGAACAGTGCTTTCCGCCCGCGACACTGAACACAACTCTAGCCGCCGACGTAAAATAAAGAGTGCATGAACGAGCGAATATGGATGATATTGGCAATTCTCTTGTTGATAGTCGCGGCAGTCTTCCTTTGGCGAGGCAATTTGTCGGCCGCTTTCGTAATTGCCACGCTCGGCGCAGTCACGTGGTTTCTAAGCTATCGTTCTCAATTGCGCGCCAGCGTCGCAATTGATAAACAGGATGACTTAGTCGATAAAGAAAGAGATGAAAACTAAGACGACATTACCGATTCTGCTTCTCCTACTTTTCTGCTTCGCTAGCTCAGGACTCGCCATCGATCCTTCGGATCAATCTGATGTTCGGGCTGCGGTCCAACGCATCTTCAATCAATTGAAAGCCGGCGAGTACGAAGCGCTTTATGATTCGCTACCGTCGTCCTCGCGCTCGCGCATCACGCGCGATCGCTTTGCCAGTTCGCTGCAACGTTCGCGAAATCTGTATCAACTCGATCGGATTGAAATCGGCGCGCCGCGCATCTCAGGAAATCTCGCCGTCGTCGATACGGTGATGTACGCGCATATCGCCCCGCCCTTCGATGCCGACGGTAAGTTAGTCGTGCAGCAGTATCTGGTGCGTGAAGAAGGAGGCTGGCGCGTGGCTACGGGCGATCGCGCAACGATCGATCGTTTCTTGAAAAGCAATCTCGCATTTGCGCGCCGCTTTCCGATCAAGCAGCCGCGCGCTTACATCAAACAGAATGGTAAATGGAATGAATTTGATCTGCGCGGCCGTCAACCGCCAAAGTGAGGATGAATTATCTTCTAGTTACTAAGCCACGCGGTCGAGTTTTCGTTGCGGCGCTGGATTCAAGCATTAACTCGAAAGCAAATCCTCAAAGGACAACTGCGCATCGTCAGTGATGAGCCCCTGTGGACGCGCTACGCGGGGCACATCCAAAGCCTCGCGCACGGCATCGAGATGGAATCGAATAAGGCGCGGCGTCAGGCGTACTGATGGGATGCGGCGCTTTTGAGCCAGACGACGGACTGTCGATTCACTCACCTGAAGAATTTCGGCGAGTTGTTTCGCAGTTAGAAACTCTTCCCGGTCAGACATTTCACTTCGGATTCGACTTCAACGTCAACGAGACGCGATAGACAGCGGCGCTCTCGACCGCGACATCTTGTGTCACCGGCGCTGAGCCCTCAGCCTTAAGTGTGACGCGATATTTGGCAGGTTCAGGCGGAAGTCGGAAAACAAACGCGCCATCCTCGTCCGTAATTCGCGCATCAAGCTTTTGGGTAGAACTCTCGTCAACGATTTTTGACAGCTCGATGCGCACGCCGCGTACGATCCTGCCACCCTCGCTGAAGACGCTGCCCTTTATGAAGGCAATCGATCCTTCATCGATCTTCAGGAAAAGATGATCGCCCAGCGCGCGTGTCTGCCCGCCTCTTACTTCAATTTTTTCAATCGAACCTACGGCCAGCCCGGGCTTGCGGAGCGTCACGCCATAAATCCCAGGGTTGACGTGAGACAGCACAAAGTCGCCTCTCTTATCAGTTGTCGTGCGCATTATCTCGCGATCTTCCTGCCGCAGAATCACGGCCACGCCTCCGGCCGAGCCTCTCTCGACGCGAACTTTTCCTTTGATCGCGCCCTTATTCTTGTCCTGAGCCAGACAAAGAAAAGCAGCGAGAAGCACCAAGACGGATGCGCAGATTAATCTCTTCGAATTCATTTGTTTCCTCAACTCCAAAGTTATTACGTACGGGAATGCGTCGCCATGAACGTGTCCCTCCTGACAAAGAGTAGGAAGGTTACTACACCAAGCGCCGTTGCCCGCGGTGCGTTTGGCGTGAGCAATTGTTAGCAGCGTATAATTTGCCCTGATCATGTCATCTGCTTTTATCCGATCTCGATGGCTACGGCAAGTTTGTTTGCCCGCCCTGGCGTTTTTCTTAATCGCTCTGGTCCCTTTTCTCGCGCAAGCCCAGCAAGACGCCGCCCAAAAACAACGGCCCCGTCGCGCGCTCCCAAGTGAGAGTGAACCGCAGGATGTCATTAAGGTCGATACGGATCTGGTTCCGCTTGACGTCACGGTAACTGATTCGAAGGGGCGGCTGGTGCGTAATTTGAAAAAGGAGGACTTCAAATTATTCGAAGACGGCATCGAGCGCCCAATTGCGTCTTTCAATGTCGAGAAGATTGAAGGCGCACCGCGCCCCGTCGCGATTGTTTTCGCCCTCGATCTCTCCGGCAGTATGTCTCCGGAAGAAATCGCACGGGTCAGCGATGCGATGCGCGAGTTCTCAAAGCGTCTGGCAGAGCATCCGGCAGTCTTTGCGGTCCTAATCTTTGGCATGCGCGTAAAAACGATTCAGAGTTTTACCGGCGATCGCGAGAAACTTGAACGCGCATTCGAGCGTCTGGCGCATGAACCAAATGGAATGTCCACGCATACTTATGATGCCGTTGACGACGCCGTGCGCATGCTCGCGCGCCACGCGCCCCTGACGCGAGCACATCAATCGGTAAAACGCGCCGTCGTCGTAATCACCGACGGCTTTCCGGTCGGCGACGTGGTTTCGCCGGACACGGTGATCGAACGCGCCAATGCCGCCGACACCAGTGTGTACGTCGTCACGATGCCTTCATACACGCGCCTGCTCGCGTCCACTAACATGACGCCGCTGCCGACGCCGCTCGACGTCAGCGGCTTGGTTGAGAAAACCGGCGGCCGCAGTGTCTACGCAAACGAAAAAGATCTGGGGCCGTTGTTTCGGGCCATCGCTGAAGAGGTTGCCACCGCCTACGCGCTATCGTTTTATCCGCCGAATGAAAAGAGAAACGACGGCAAGTTCCACACGATTAGAATTGAAGGGCCGGGCGGACTAACACTGCGCCAAAGCCGACCGGGATATCAGGCAGGAAAGCAGTGATCATTTTCCATTTGTCTTTCGATATAATTTGATATTTTTCATTTGCCATTTTTCCGGCAAGCGGAATCCAGATCAAATGAGGTGATCGGCAAGCTCAGATCCGATTAGACAGCAATGACAAATGGAAAATGAATTACTTTTTCCTCACCGCTTACTGATCACTCTCAGAACTCATCCTCGTCCTCATCTTCGTCGATGCCTTCTTCTTCGACAATGTCCAATTCGACGGGATCGAGGCCAACGACTTCCAATTGAATTCCACACTCTTCACAATCAACTATCTCGCCTTTGTCCGCGTCGGTATCGACATGAACGTCGGCTTCGCATTCGGGACATGTTCCGGTCGGCACTTCTCCTACCTCCAGTGAAGATTTGGTCTACTTGCGGCGTGAGTACTCACGCACCTTAATCTCTTAAATCCTTACGGCCTCAATCTAACCGGAGCCCTCCCGATTTTGCAATAACTTTCTGCGGGTAAAGTGAAAAGACTTGGTCTTGCCATCGAAAATCAAAATTTTGCGCACAACCAAGCGTCCACGAATTTTGTCGCGACCATAACTGAGGGAATCCACACTTAGGCTCGTCGTAGCATGCCCCAACATAAAAGTGGTTGGCCTGACCGATCCGTGTTAGCATCCGCGTGCAAAATGAACTAATTACGGCGTCATAGTAGGTGGCAATGCTAATCCCCTTTCAAATGCGTGCCCCTTCGAAGCGCTCGACGACGATGGCGAGCATGCTCATCGTTTCGCTCGCGGCCGTGGGATGGAGCGTGAATCGATTGCTGCCGCGCGCGCGGGGCCTCGAAGGGGTACCCGCCGCAGCAGGAAGCCGGAGGCAGGAGGCGGGAGGCACTAAGCAGAACACAAGTCCATCAAGTTCATCCACGTCAGAAACCAACCAATCGTTCCTCTCTGACCATAAACTGATCGACTCAGATAACGACGGCATCCCCGACGCTGTCGAACTGCACACGTTTCAAGATCGCGACAACTTTCGTTGGTGGTTCACGGCAATCGCTGAAATGCAGTTCTATCAGTTGAGCGATCAATGGAAGATCGAACAGCACGATTGTGCCGGACTGGCGCGCTTTGCAATTCGTGAAGCGCTGCGGCGTCACGATCGCCTCTGGTTTCAGAAGATGGGCCCGGGCTACGACCCTGTGGCGTCGGATGTTGCTGGTTTCGATCTCGATCACAATCCGCTCGGAGAAAAAATCTTTCGCACTGATTTCGGATCGTTTCATGAAAGCGATCTACGCGACGGAAGACTCTCCGAATTCGCCGATGGCCGCGCGCTCAAAAATTTCAATGCGACTTTTGTGAGCCGAGATCGGCGCCAAGCCGAAGCCGGTGATCTGCTCTTCTTCTATCAACCCTGGGTCCAGAAGTTTCCTTATCACGTGATGATTTTTCTGGGCTCGCCGCGCGTGGCGCCAAATGGACAGCGAGATTGGGTGGTCTATCACACCGGTTCGTCGCCGACAGACAAGGGGACGGTTAAGAAGGTCGAGCTTTCGGTGCTCGAACATCATCCCGATCCGCGTTGGCGGCCGCTGGAAAGCAATAGAAATTTTCTTGGGTTTTATCGACTGAAGATTCTTGAATGATTTCATTGTTAGTTGTCATGGGAAGTCTCCAGGGAGGCAATCGATCGTGTCTGAAACTAATCAACGCCTGCGCAGCCTATTACTGACCGCAGCTACATATTTAATCGTCGTCGCATCCGCTTTTGGCTTCAACGTGATTCGTTCGCGCGCCGTGCGGAACCAACCTGCGCCACCCGCACAGCCAGAGACGCCCGCGCCGACTGTCGCCAACAGTAAGCCCTATTTCTCGCTGACGACGAATCGCACTTATTCGACAAACGAAACGTCGCGGGTCTGGGCCAGCTATCAGAACATCGACCATCTCGACTTCCGTGTATATCGCGTCAAGGATCCGAACAAGTTTTTCAAGCAACTCGGCGACCCGCATCAGATGGGCGAGAAAGAGAAGGAAGAAATCTCGCAGGGCTACGGCGCGCGGATTTCTCTGCTTGAGCGGACCCACCGATTGAAGATCTCTCTGTTCACCGCCGTCAGAGATTACGTCCGCATGCATTTAATGAAGCAACACCGCGAGACTTTCAATCAAAAGTTCCGCAGAGAGACTGAACCAACCCGCACGCCGCTGAACATAGCCGACTATGCGCGCGTGCCTTTGCTCAATCCCGATCAGAAGGTGAAAGATTGGCGCGAGCCTCTGCCGCCACTCGAAAATGAATACGACGGCCGCATGGTCACGCTCGGAAAACAGGAACCGGGTGTCTATCTGATCGAAGCCGTGAATGGCGATCTGCGTGCCTATTCGATCGCCATCGTCAGCAATCTGACAATGATCGAAAAGACGACGAAGGACGGTCAGGTTTTGGTTTATGTCGTCGATCGTAAGACCGGCGCGCCGCACGAAGGCGTCAGTATCGAAGTCACCAAAAGCAAACAGGTCCTGGCCAGCGGCCCGACGGATAAAAGCGGTGTCTTCAAAACCGAAGTGAAACAACCGACAGCCAAGGAGGGTGCAGAAGAAAATACCGACCAGGAGGAATCGCAGAAAAGCGCTTACCTGATCATGGCGCGCGAGCGCGACAACTTTGTCATCTCCGACGTCGAATCATTCTATTTCAGCGGCGAGGGCGGCGAAGACGATGCACTTACTAGCGAGGACGTCACCAGCTATATCTATACCGATCGCCCAATCTATCGCCCGGCACAGAAAGTCTATTTCAAAGGCATCCTGCGGCAATGGGGCCGCAATGGCTATCAACTGCTCGACAGCAAGACCGTCGACGTAACGATCGAAGATCCGAATAACGGCAAGATTTTCGAGAAGGAATTGCCGCTATCGACGCGCGGCAGTTTCAGCGGAGAGATAGACCTCGCCGACGAAGCACCGCTCGGCAACTACAACATCACGGCCGCGGTTGGCGACGCGAAATCGAGTGGTTACTTCGAGGTTCAGGAATACAAGAAGCCAGAATTCAAAGTGACGGTCAAGGGTCCGAAAGAGTTTGCCGCCATCGGCGAGAAAGTGAAGTTCACGGTCAACGCCAATTATTTCTTCGGCGCGCCGGTGACGAACGCCGACGTGCATTACTACATCTACAAGCAACGTTATTACCACTGGTGGTGGGGCGACGAATCAAACGACGAATTCGACGACGCGGCGGGACCAGAGAACGAAGGTGGCGACGAAGAAAACTCCGGTTCCTACGGCAGTGATCTGGTGACTGAAGGCGATGGCACGCTCAATTCACGCGGCGAGATGGCTGTCGATTTCGAAGTACCGGCGCCTGAAGAGAAAGATGAATGGGACTATTCATATCGACTCGAAGCGCAGGTCACTGACGCCTCGCGCCGCGAGATGCACGGCCAAGCCTCTTTCATCGGCACGCGCGGGAAAACAGTCGCCGACGCATACCCAGAACGCTATCTCTATTACCAAGGCGACACCGCGAAGATCAAAGTAAAGACTGCTGACTATGCCGGCCATCCAGTTTCCGAGAAAGTCACGCTCAAGTTCATCGAACAGAAATACGAGAAGGTCGAGAAAGAGGAGGAGTACAACGGCTATAAGTACAAGAACTACGATTACATCCTGCATGAACGCGAGTTGGGTTCTGCCGATGTAAACACAGACAGCCAGGGCAATGCAGCGTACGATTTCACTGTTCCCTCGCCCGGTAGCATTTACGTCAAAGCCGTCCTTAACGAAAACGGTAAAGAGATCGTGAATCGCGGCGGCTCGTTCTGGGCGCCCGATAAGAAAGGCGAATGGTCCGATTTTGAGTATCGTGACTATGACGAGAAATCAATCAAGCTCGTACCCGACAAAAAATCTTACAAGCCTGGCGAGACCGCGCACGTGCTCGCGATGCTGCCAGCCGACAAAGCCCACCTGCTGGTAACGACTGAGCTGTCGAACGTCATAACTGCGCGAGAAATTGACGCGGCCGGCCGCAGCATCGTGATCGATGTGCCAATCGAGCAGCGCTACGAACCGAATATTTATCTCGATGTGTCGTTCGTCAAGGACAGCGACATGTACAGCCAGAGCCAACTCATCGCCGTGCCCGCGCGCGACAAAATGCTGAAGCTTGACATCGTGCCCAATAAGAAAGAATTCAAGCCACGCGACGTGGCGTCATACACAATCGTGGCGCGCAACGAAGATGGCTCGCCCGCGGCGAATGCGGAGGTAAGTCTCGGAATTGTCGACGAAGCGATTTACAGCATCCAGGCGGAAACTGCGCGTAATATCAAGCGTGAGTTCTATGGCAAGCGCTACAACGAAGTACAGACGAGTCTTGCGATACACTACAAATTTGCAGGCTTTGCCGGCGACAAGCCAGTCGATCTCGCGAAGAACAAATCTGCTTATCAGCTCGCCGATTTCAAAAATGAAAGTGCTTACGCTGAACCTACTATTCGCCGCGAGTTCAAGGACACTGCGTTTTGGCAACCGGATGCGGTGACCGGCGGCGATGGCAAAGCCACGGTAAGTTTCAAGCTGCCGGACAACTTAACTACCTGGCGTGCGACCGCGCGCGCCGTCACCACCGACACCCGCGTAGGTTCAGCCGTGCAGAAAACAATCGCGCGCAAGGATGTGATCCTGCGTCTGGAAATGCCGCGCTTTCTGACTGAAGGCGACACTGTGACTATCTCAGGCGTCGTGCATAACTTCCTGAAGAGTGACAAGTCGACGAAGATCTCGCTCGATCTTAACGGGGCTCAATTACTCGATTCGCCGAGCGAAACTGTGACGATCAAACAAAACGGCGAACATCGCGTTGATTGGCGCGTGCAAGCCAATCAAGTCGGCAAGCTCACGCTGTTGGCGAAGGCGTTGACTGATACTGAGTCTGATGCGGTCGAGATGACCATGGAGATCGTGCCGCATGGATTGAAGCAGACTGTCGGCAACACGACGACACTCACGCAGAATGATGCGGACCAAACTTTCTCGCTCGATCTATCAGCAAATCCTGATAGCCAGGCGCGCAATCTCCGCATCGAAGCGTCGCCTTCTTTAGCTGGAACTCTGTTTGGCGCGCTCGATTATTTGACGAGTTTTCCATACGGCTGCACGGAACAAACGATGTCCAGCTTCTTGCCGAATGTTATTGTCGCGCAGACCTTGAAGGACGTGCCTACCGCGAAGATTCGCGCCTCGAACGATCTCGATAAAAAAGTTCAGCGCGGACTTGATCGTCTATATGCCTATCAGCATGACGATGGCGGTTGGGGCTGGTGGAAAGACGACAAGAGCGATCCGTTCATGACGGCTTATGTTGTTGACGGGCTGACGCTGGCGAGCAAAGCCGGCTACCAGATCGATCTCGGGCGCCGCGATCAGGGTCGCGAGAAGCTCGCGTCTCTGCTGAACGCGGGCAAGAACGACAACGGCAATCCGATCGATGATGAAACCAGAAGCTACATGATCTATGCCTACACCGAAAGTGGTGACAGCGATGGTCATTATCTCGAAGCGCTTTATGCGAAGCG
>Ga0137362_10000893_pt1 | contig 17350 bp, 13 predicted proteins | sample MadtaG_2_FD_104801 | JGI IMG/M metagenome (GOLD analysis project Ga0137362, IMG submission 104801) | Vadose zone soil microbial communities from Angelo Coast Range Reserve, California, USA - Mad1_100_16 metaG | ecosystem: Environmental > Terrestrial > Soil > Vadose zone | place: USA: California... | reverse complement strand
TATTGCGACAAAGGGGACTTCCATGTTTCCTCCTAAACGTGAGAATTCTTATTTCGTCGCTGAAACAGCCACTTCGGCCGGCTCAACGTAAAGCTTCAGTCCTTCAACACGTAAGATTCGTACGGTCTCGCCTTCCTGCACAGGCTTGGATGATTCAGCCTTCCACAGCTCACCGTGCACGCGAACCATGCCCTCAGCGCCCGCTGCCAGTTGCCCTATCGCGACGCCTTGAGATCCGATCAGCTCTTCCTTCCCGGTCGCCGTCTTCCATCGACGCGACCGCAACACCAGCCGCATCAGAACCACTGCAAGTATCGCGAACGGAATCGTCCCCGCCAGCGCCACGCCCACACTCACTCCCCCGGGCGTGAGCGGCGAACGAATCAGGAAGATCGCGCCCAGAAACATCGATACAACTCCGCCGAGGGCCAGCACACCATGGCTCGGAGCTTTCGCTTCGAGTATGAAAAACGCCAGGGCCAAAATAATCAGGAATACGCCCGCAAGATTGATGGGCAGAAAGTTCATGGCGTAAAGCGCGAGAATCAGGCAGATACCGCCAATGACTCCGGGAGCGATCGCTCCGGGATGCGTGAACTCCGTGTAGACGCCAAGAACGCCAAGAATCAGCAGCACAAAGAAAACATCGGGCTGAACAATGCGCGCGAGGAATTTCTGGCGGGCCGAAAGTTCGAAAGGCGTAATCGCCGCGCTCTTCAGAGAAAGCGTCGTCTGGGCACCGTCGAAGCGTTTGATCGCCCGGCCATCCAGTTGCCGCACCAGATCATTGGGCGAACTCACGATCAGATCGATCATTTTCGCGTCGAGCGCTTCCTTCTCCGTGAAAGCGCTGCCTTCCGTGATGGCCTTCTCCGCTACCGCCGGGTTGCGCCCGCGCCTCTCCGTGAAACTCCGCAGAAACGCGGTGGCATCGGCGTTGATTTTCTTTCGAAACGCCTCATCGATCTGCATGGGCAGAAAGCCGCCAATGGCCATGACCGGCGTGGCCGAACCAGTATGCGTACCAGGCGCCATTGCAGCGATGTCTGCCGAAAGAAGAATGTAGAAGCCCGCGGAGGCTCCGCGCCCACCCGTCGGCGAAACGTACACAGCGACGGGTACCGGTGACGCCAGGATGTGCTGGATGATGTCTTCCATCGAAATACTTAGCCCACCCGGTGTGTCCATGGTGATCAGAACAAGAGCGGCGTGGCGGTTCGCGGCGTCGGCAAGACCTTCATCGATGTAGGTGGCCAGGATGGGATCGACCACGCCCTCGAGCCGCAGTTCAAGAACGAGAGGACCGGAGGAGCGCTGGTCCGCCGCGATTGCAGGCAGCAGGTAGAGAATCGCGCAGGCACATACGCCGCACAGAAGGAAGAAGATCGCTACCAATTCGGACCGTTTGAGGCAAAAGGAGCGCTTCCTTTCAGGGAACCAATCGCTCATGGCGCACCTCCTTTTGGTTTTTTCTCAGGGGGCTTGGAATTCTGCAAATGTTCGAGCAGTTGCTTGGCTTCAGCATAGTTTGGCGCCAGCTTCAGAGCTTTTTGGGCTTCCGCTCGCGCGAGATCAGGCTTTTTCTGCTCAAGGTAGATTTTCGCCAGCATCGTTCGAACCACTGCGGAATCCCTCGCTTCCAGCGAAGCTTGTAATTCCTTCACGGCATCATCCATTTTGCCGCGGCGGCGGTCAATTTCAGCGAGACCGCGGTGCGCCGCTGGGCTGCTCGGATCCTCGACAAGTACAGCACGAAATTCCTTTTCCGCAGAGTCCGGGTTTCCCGCAGAGAGCTCTTGCCGGCCGCGCCGAAGCCGTGACACGAAGGCGTCAACCGAGGAATCGGAGGTCGCCTCGCTCGCGGATGGCTGGAGCGATTCAATCTCTCCGCGAAGAGCTGTTACATCGAGCTCCGTCTTGAGGCGACTTAGGCGGGCCAGGGTTTCGTCCTTCCCGTCCAGACGAATCTCAGGGAGGCCGTTGGGGCCAAACGTTTCTTTAGCTGTCTCACGTTCCTGGTCGGCCTCGGTCTTCTTATCGGCCTTTTCCAGGGACACGATCAAAAGCGCCCGGTCCTCGGGATTATCGGGCTCTCGATCCGCAGCATCACCGAAATAATCCGCCGCTGCGGCGGCATTATTGGTCTGGAGCGCAAGCAGGCCAAGATTGAACGGATAGTCGTCTTCTGCCGGGTCCAACTCAGCAGCCCGGCGGAGATCGGTTTGCGCCGCAGCCGTCTTGCCTTGCCGTGCCCGCGCAATCGCCAGATCGTTCAGAATTTCCGGCAGGTCCGCCCCGGAGACCATGTTGTTCTTCAAAGCCTCCTGCAACGAAATGAACACTTCCTCGGCAAGGTCTGGCTGACCGAGCAGGAGCCGGCAAACACCAGTGGCAAAGACTGCTTCCACATAGCGGCGGTGCGTTTTGGGAACGCGAGCGTACCAGGAAAGCGCGGAATCGCAGTCGAGCCGAGCGAAATAGACATCGCCCAGCGCGAAAGCGGGTTCGGGCCAATCTGGTTCGAGGCGCGCCGCCTCGCGCAGTTCGCGCAAACGGGCATCATCTTCGCTCGCTGACAATCCCCGAATGTAATGTTCAAAGGCATCAAGCCGCAGGGGACGCTGACGTTTGGTGAACTCGGCAAGGCTCAGCGCATACTTGCGATCACTGGCGGAGAGCATCCGCCAAGCCAAGCGGGAGTGCAGGTCCATCAGCGAATCCAACGAGCCGGTTTCCCGCAACGGCGGGAGCAGCCGCGCCGGATTCACCTTTAAGACCCGCGCTTCAATCGTAAGCGTAGTCCCTTTCGCCATGAATCTGCCAAAAACCACGAAGTCCGCGTCGAGATCTTCCGCGACATGAAGCATGGTCGCGTGGCTGAGTCTTGAAGAGCGTGACAAGCCGCTCCGTTCCAGTTCGACCAGGCGCCCGGCGTGCGAATAGACTTGTGCACCGGCTCCCGTAAGCCGCTGGATGGTCAGCTCTTCCAGGCCCTCACCGAGCCATTCCAACCGCGGAGGTGCGCCCGCATTTTCAAACGGAAAAACGAGATAGATTCCCGGCTGGTAAGCGGCGGATGCAGCTTGCGGGGTGGCAGCGGGTTGTTGCGCGCCAACGGAAGTCCCAAAAATGAGAACGACGGAGAGCAGAACTAAATAACGCGCGCTGAAGAAAGGGCGCCCCATGTCTGTTGCATTGTAACAGACGCAGGCGCTCGTTTTGCCGCAGACGTGAGGATCGAGGGTGAAGCCGGCGATCGAAATCAGATCAGGGCTGCGTGCTGTCCGGAGGCTTGGTGGCAATAACCTCTTGTATCGCGGGGTCCTTCAAGACCGCGGCGAAGGAGGGATCGGATTTGACCGCTGACAGATCTTTGTAGCCCTCGTCTTTGGCCTTGCGCAGATAAATCACGCAGCGCTCCAGGTTGCCTGCTTCCGCGAACGACTTTGCGAGCAGGAAATAGAACCGCCCCCGGTCGCCCACCGAGCGATCCTGAAGGATCGACCCGCTTCTTGAGCTGCTGTGGTCGAAGAGCTGCGGGTCCAAAGCCAGCGCCTGCCGGAACGAGGAAATGGCCTCCTGGTATTTTTTGTCGCCAAAGTAGGCATAGCCAAGGTTGCTGTGGAGGACGGCCATGTCACCACGAATGTTGATCGCTTTCTGATATGCCTTGATGGCCCGGCCGAATTTCTTGCGCTGATACCAGATTGTCCCGATGTTGTTCTGCGCATCGGCGTAGGTTGGATCAACTTTAGACGCGCGTTCGTAATACTTCAGGGCCGCCCCCAAAGCGGCCTGCTGATGCAGCGCAATCCCCAGTTTATTGAGATACACCGGATTCCGAGGGTTCTGATCGGCAAGCCGCTTATAGGAACTTGCCGCCTCCCGGTATTCCTTGCGCGCCATATAAAGGTCAGCAAGCTGCTCTTCGGTCAGACCGGGCTTCACGACAATGACGGAAGAGTCCGCCGGTGACTGCGCCGGCGTTTGCGCCGGCGACTGAACCGCCCGAGGCACCACGGGCGCACCCGGAGTCTCAACGAAAGTCTGTCCTTGGGAGGGTACTGAAAGGGCGAGGAGGAGAACAACCGCAGGAAACGCCATTTTGATTCTGCTCATGGCGAATCTCCCTTCTCCGGCTTAGGCTTGGCCTTGTCGGGTTCCTTCTTCTTACCCCCAAAGATACCAAAAATCTTCGATAAAGGATTCTTTTTCTTTTCGCCGGATTCCGCGGAAGGATCGGCCGGACCTTGGCCCGTCGCACCGGGCGGCCGGTTGGGATCATACGATGTGACCGGCTTTCCATTCGCATCCACTTGCGGCGCTTTGGGCTCGCCTCCACCAAAGACTCGGGACAGGACTGAGCCCGCGGAACTGAAAAGGTTGCGGCCTCCATGGACTTCGCAATAAACCGTCGGCGCCGAGCCGGCAACATAGACTTCCTCCCGGGTCGTGGGGCAATTGGGCGTTGCAAGCTGAAGAGTATCCGGATCGATGAGCACGGATTGGACGCCGTCCGGCATCGCAAAATCCTTTACGTCCCGATATGGTGGGAGCGATGTGGCGCGAATCATGAAGTCTGCCCAGATTGGTGCCGCCACTACTCCGCCAGTCAGCCCAATGTCGCGGTTGTCATCGAAACCGATCCAGATCACGCAAAGGAGATTTGACGTGAATCCTGCAAACCACCCATCGCGGGAAGTCCCGGTCTTTCCGGCCGCCGGCAGGGTGAAGCCACGCGCGCGGACTCCCGCGGCGGTGCCACGGTTCATGACGTCTTTCAGCAGGCTGTCGACGAGAAACGCCACTCTTGGATCCAGCGCCTGGTGCGTTTGCGGCGAGAATTTTTCCAACGGCGTGCCATCAGCATTGACGACGACGCGAAGGAATTGCGGCTCCGCGCGCGTCCCCATGGTGGCAAAAGTTGTGTACCCCGCGGCGACATCGACCGGCGTCATTTCGTAAGCGCCGAGAGCGACGGCTGGCGTCGGCTGAATATTCGTGCCCAGGCCCATTTTGCGCGCGACTTGCACAACCCGGCCGTAGCCGATGAGTTCCGCGACTTTGACAGTGGCAACGTTGAGAGAATTCGTGAGCGCATCGCGGACCGTCACGCGCCCCATAAATCTTTCGCCATAGTTGTTCGGGGTGTATTCCTTGCCATCGAATTCAAATGTCGTCGGCTCATCATCGATTGTCGTCGCAGGCGTAATCACGGGCTGCACGCCGTCCACGGCATTGTCAAAAGCCGCGGCATAAACAAATGGTTTGAACACCGAGCCAGGCTGGCGGCGCGCCAGAGCGTGATTAAGCTGGCTCTGCCCGTAATCGCGCCCGCCAATGACGGCCTTGATCTCCCCCGTGCGCGGGTCCAGCGCCACCAGCGCGACCTGCGCCTGCGGAATCGGCTCGTTATTCCCCTTCTTGGCCTGTTCCTTGCGCCACTTTTCGTACTTCTTTGCCAGGAGCAGGTCCACATTCTTCATCCCGGCGTCGATAGCAGCGGCGGCGGCACGCTGCAAAGCAGGATCAAGCGTGGTGTAAACGCGGAAATTCTCGCTCAGCAGTTCGTTTTCGGAATACTTGTCGAGCAGGTGGTCTTTCACCATGTCGACGAAATAGGGAGCCTCGCTTCCCGAAATCGACGTGCGGATAATCTTCAGCGGGGCGTGCTTCGCTTCCTGAAGGTCTTCTTCAGTGATGTACTTGTTGTCCAGCATCTGCGTCAGCACGCGATCGCGCGACTGCACTCCGCGCTCCGGGTGACGGTCGGCCGACGAATAGTAATTGGGGGCCCGAATGATCCCAGCAAGATACGCGCATTCCGGGAGCGTCAGTTGCCTCAAATCTTTTCCGAAGTAAGCGACGCTGGCCTGTGAGAATCCGCGGATGCCAAAGCTCCCGCGGTTGCCCAGGTAAACTTCATTGGCATACAGCTCGAAGATCTGCTGCTTGTTGAAGCGTTGCTCGAGCTCGACGGAAATCATGGCTTCGGATAGCTTTCGTCGCCAGTTGCGATCCGTGGATAGAAAGAACGTGCGCGCCACCTGCATGGTGATGGTGCTGGCGCCCTGATAGTGCTGGCTGGTGTGCCGCAGGTCGGCCCATGCTGCTCCCACGATGCGGATGAAGTCAAAGCCACCATGCTCGAAGAAGCGCTTGTCCTCGGCGGAAAGAATGGCGTCCACCAGCATTATGGGCAAATCTTCGTAACGCACAGGCCGACGTTTCTCACGCGCGCTGTCGAAAAGATTGGTAATGAGTTCCGGCTCGATTTCCGCGGAATCCAGTTCCGTGCCGCCGGCAAGCGGCTTGATGGAACGAATAGTCTTCCCGCGGAATTGCACCGCAAGAGCATTGCTCCCGCCAAAATAGGAAAGCTTGGAAGGCCGGATATCGACGGTGTTCTGCTGCACTGTGAATTGGCCGATGGCATTGTCATCCTGCAGCGGGCGATACCCCACGCGGGTGAGATAGGCGGTCAGATCCTCCGGTCCCCAGGCCTGGCCCGTGGAGATATGTTCCGGCGCCGAAAAGATTTGTGTGGTGTTCTGTAGGACGTTGCCGGAGAGCCGCGCATCAATCATGCGCGAGTACTTGACGTAGTAGTAGGTGAAAACGCCGCCGGCAATCAGAAAGAGGGCAAAGAGAGTACCCAGAATCGTCAAGCCGATACGTGAGGTAAAAAATCCCTTTTGAACGCGGATGCGCAACAAGCGTTAGCTCCCGGGGCTGGACTTCTATTGTCTCGCAATACCGTACTCTGGGAAAGACGGAGTTCTTCGAAGCCGGGTTGCCAACGAAAAATCGTAAATCGACGAGCTGCAGCTCCCTCCTGACTCAGAAGAGGGCCTTATTCTCGCTGGATGGCGTGAAGTGCAGATCGAAGCGGTAAACTATCAAATCAACCGGGACCGTATAGTCCATCGCAATCCGCACCACCCCGGCGTTGGCGACAATCTTGATTTCCTCACGCTTGACGGGGAGTTCCAGATCCTGCACCTCTTTGAAAATGATTTCGCGAACCTTCTCTTCGGGGTAGCGATTCACGACCGCGAAGCGCGCTTGCTCCTGCATCTTATCCTGTAGCTCGTATTCCTTAACGTAAGCAGGCACGATTTTGATAGCGGCGTAGATCACAAACAGGATGATCGCAGTGACGATGATGGCCTTGGCCTTGCCCTCGCCCCGTTCGGGGCGGCGGCGCGCCGCTGCACGGCGATCTCGGATGCCTTCAAGATGCACTAGATTCATCTCCCCTAGGCCGTTTGTGCCGCAGATTGTCCGCGGACGGGAACGGCGATGCATGATTCGTTGGCTTTACTAAAGTTAGCATTCGCGCGAACGGGTGTCGAGAAATTGGCGCGGAGGATGTTCCCGAAAAGAAACGGGCCTAGTAGGCTCGGGCGAAGATCGCGCGTTCCGTGGCAGGCTGGCCGCAACACACACAGGGCCCGGATCCGCCAGGCTGCTCCAGGGGGATGCAGCGCATGGTGGCGCGAGTTTCTTCCTTGATTTTGGCTTCGCACTCGGCGCTTCCGCACCAGAAGGAAAAGGCGAAGCCACTCTCGACGGCCTTTTTCAGGTCGTCGTACGTTTTCGCATCGTGGGTGTTGCTCTTGCGGAACCCTAAAGCCTTGTCGTGGAGCGATTGCTGGATTTCCGCCAGCAACTTCTCGATGGTTGTGGGCAGACCGCTTAGCGAAGCGCTGATCTTCCCTTCCCTGCCTGGCCGATCGCGGCGCGCGAGCATTGCGGCCTGCTTTGCGACGTCCTTGGGACCGAGTTCCACGCGCAACGGGACTCCGCGCATCTCCCAATCGTTGAATTTCCAGCCGGGACTTTGGCCTTCGCGCTCATCGAGAGTGATGCGGATGCCGGCTTTGACCAACTCGGCCTTCAATTTGCGCGCGGCATCGAAGACGGAGGCCTTTTCTTCATCGGTTTTGAAGATGGGGACAATGACGACCTGATAAGGAGCAAGCTTCGGCGGCAGGACCAGCCCTTGATCGTCGCCGTGGACCATGATGATCGCGCCAATGACGCGCGTCGAGAGACCCCAGGACGTCGTCCAACAATGCTGCAGCTGGCCGTTCTGATCGAGGTACTTGACCTCGAAAGCCTGGGCGAAATTCTGTCCGAGGAAGTGTGACGTGCAGAATTGCAATGCCTTGCAGTCCCCCATCATGGCTTCGAGGGAATAGGTCGTATCTGCTCCTGCAAATTTTTCGGCATCGGACTTCTTGCCAGGAATCACTGGAATCGCCGCGTCGTTTATGGCGAAGTCTGCGTAGATATTCAACATTTGGAGCGTTTCGGCTTCGGCCTCTTTGCGCGTGGCGTGCGCCGTATGGCCTTCCTGCCAGTAAAATTCGAGCGTTCTCAAGAAGAGTTTCGTGCGCAATTCCCAGCGCACCACGCTGTTCCATTGGTTCATCAACACCGGCAGGTCGCGGTAGGACTGAATCCACTTGGACCACATGTGGCCGATGATGGTTTCTGATGTTGGGCGTAGAACGAGAGGCTCAGCGAGCTCTTCCCCGCCGCCAATGGTGACGACCGCAAGCTCGGGCGAAAACCCCTCGACGTGATGCTTTTCCTTGTCGATGAAGCTTCGTGGAATGAGCAGGGGAAACGCGACATTTTGATGGCCTGTCGCTTTAAACCGGCGATCGAGCGCTTGCTGGATGTTTTCCCACAGCGCCCATCCGTACGGCCGCACGACCATGCAGCCACGCACCGGCGCGTAATCGGCCAGCTGCGCCTTCAGCACCAGTTGGTTGTACCACTCGGAAAAATCTTGTGCGCGGGTAGGAAGCTTCTCTTCGGCCATGCGGCGGTTTGTCCGTTCCTCTCAGAAGCGATAATTCGAGCTGAGCAAACTTAAAAGCGTATCGGACGCCTGCAAGCGTGTCAACGCGGGCGCTGGAAATGGATGGACTCCTTATTGCAGGCCTTGGGGTCGAGGCATTACAATGCCACTCGCTCTGCACACACAGTTTCTCGTATGTATCCGGCCACCGAGGCTCTGAGGGAGAATCCACAATATGAAACGCAGCACTTTGATTGCCTTGCTGTTACTTTGCGGGGCCCAAATCGCTTTGGCACAGGATTGGGCCAAGGCCACACTGGAAAAATCTCCGCGCCATCGCGAGTGGGTCACCATCAAGCATGATGGACGCTCGCTCGAGACCTTCGTCGTCTATCCCGAATCGAAGAGCAAGACGCCGGTCGTTGTGATCATCCACGAAATCTTTGGCATGACGGACTGGGTCCAGGACTTGGCCGACCAGGTCGCCGCGGCGGGATACATTGCGGTTGCGCCCGATCTCCTCTCCGGCATGGGCCCGAACGGCGGCCGCAGCAGCGATTTTGCTGAAGGCAAAACAATGGAAGCCGTAAGCCATCTGAATCCGGACCAGGTGACCGCGGATTTGAGTGCCGCGGCGGAGTACGCGGTGAAGATTCCTGCCTCGAACGGCAAGCTCTTCGTTGGCGGCTTTTGCTGGGGAGGCAGCCAGACCTTTCGCTTTGCCACCAGCCGCGCCGACCTTGCAGCGGTTTTCGTTTTCTATGGCGGGCCCCCGGATAAGGACGCCATGGCGCAAATCAAAGCTCCGGTCTACGGCTTCTATGCGGGAAACGACGCGCGCATCGGCGCTACGGTTCCGGATACCGTCGCGCAAATGAAAGCCGCCGGCAAAGCGTATGACCTGGTGACCTACGAAGGCGCGGGACACGGCTTCATGCGCTCCGGCGAAGCCCCCGATGCTAAAGATGCCGATAAGAAGGCGCGCGCGGAAGCCTGGGTCCGCTGGAAGAGCCTAATGAGCGGCGGCAAGTAGGATACGTTCCAAAGCTGTGCGAATTTAACGAATGCCGAATTCCGCCTGGATAAAAGGTTTAATCCCGTCTTGTCCTTTGAGCTTCAGCCAAAGCGGGCCGTTGTCGCGCTCCAATTGGATTTCAAAATCGAAAAACGGGCAGCATTTGCTCTCGTAGGAAATCCACTCCGCTACTTCCGCCAATGAAACTAATTCGTTCCGCAACCGGAATGCATAGCCGTGCGGCAATTCCCGAATCTCGATTCGTGCCACTTCCAGTTTGCCGAAAAGTTGGTCGTATCGCTGCCGATCCACTCTGCTGAGTGCGTTCATGTTGCAATAGAAGCCAGGCTCTGCGCTCATAGTGGAAATCTCAAGTGTGCGGCGCGTCGCGCTTTATGAGGGAGCCGAGGCGCGGCGGGTTCCCGCACGGGCCGGGATCGGCGGCGCTTGCGCCGCTTTTGCTTCTTCTGCTGCAACGAATTCTTCGTACGTTCCCTTGAAGTCCTCGATCTTTCCGCCATGAAAATGCCAGATGCGCGTGGCGACTTCGTCGATGACGTCGTGGTCGTGCGTAACCAGCAGCACCGTCCCGTCATAACGCTGCAACGAAATGTTCAACGCGTTGATGGATTCGAGGTCGAGGTGGTTGGTCGGCTCGTCCAGCACCAGAAAATTCGGTTTTTGCAGCATCAACCGGCAAAAAATCAGCCGCGCGGACTCGCCGCCGGAGAGCGCCCGCGTCGGCTTCAGCGCATCTTCGCCGCTGAATAGCATCTGCCCCATCAAACCGCGCAACTCCTGTTGCGAAGCAGAAGGATCAAACTGCCAAAGCCAATCAATCGCCGTCATGCCTTTGGTGATGGACTCGCCGTGGTCCTGCGCGAAGTAGCCCACCGCCACCTCGTGGCCCCATCGCACTTCGCCGCCATCAATCGGAAACTGTAAGTCCTTGTCCTCGATGAATCCCGGCGCATTGCGCACCAGCGACTTCAGCATGGTAGTTTTGCCGACACCGTTGCGGCCCATCAGCGCGATTTTTTCGCCGCGCACAACGCTCGCCGAAAATCGTGGAATCACCTTCAAGCCGTCGTAGGACTTCTCGACGCTGCGGATTTCCAGCGGGTGCTTCCCCGAATTCTTCTTCATGTCAAACTTAATGTACGGCCGCTGGATGTTGCTCCTCGCCAGCTCCGTCGTTTGCAGGCGCTCGACTTCCTTCTTGCGCGAAGTCGCCTGCGCGGAACGCGTGCCCGCTGAAAACCGCGCGATAAACTCCTGCAACTGCGCGATCTTTTTCTCACGATTGGCGTTGTCCGCTTCGATGCGCCCGCGAATCTGCGTCTTGGCCACTACCATGTCGTCGTAGCCGCCGACGTACATGATGATCGTCTCGTAGTCGATGTCCGCGGTGTGCGTGCACACGCTGTTCAGAAAATGCCGATCGTGCGAAATGACGATCAGCACGCCTTCGTAGTCGCAAAGATACCGCTGCAGCCAGTGCACGGAATCCAGGTCCAAGTTGTTGGTCGGTTCGTCGAGCAGCAACGCCGTCGGATTCCCGAACAGCGCCTGCGCCAGCAATACGCGAATTTTCTGCCCGCCTTGCAGTTCGCCCATCTTGCGTTCATGGAGCGCGTCTTCCACACCCAGGCCGTCAAGCAGCACTGCGGCATCCGCCTCCGCCGTGTAGCCGCCCTCTTCACCAACGATGCCTTCAAGTTCTCCCAAGCGCATTCCATCGGCATCGGTCAAATGATCGTGCGGTTTGGCGTATAGCGCGTCGCGCTCCTCGAGAGCCTTCCAAAGCGCGGCATTCCCCATGATGACCGTGTCGATGACGCGATATTCATCAAACGCAAACTGGTCCTGGCGCAGGACGCCCATTTTCTTTGGCCGCGTGACCGAGCCGCTGGTGGAGTCGAGCTCCCCAGTCAAAATCTTCATAAACGTGGACTTGCCGGCGCCGTTCGGCCCGGTGATCGCATAGCGGCGCCCGGCCATGAAGGTGCACGTCACATTCTCAAAGAGGACGCGCGGGCCGAACCGCATAGTGACGTTGTTGACGGAGAGCATAACCCTCCAATTATAGCGTGGAACTGTTCGTCGCGCATTCTCCTTCGGTTGAATTGCTGTCTGAAATAATTTGTTGACCGCGAAGGGTGGCCCACCGACCAGGGTCCTTGTAACCGTCTTTCATCCTGGCATTCTCCGGCAGGTAACACGGGATTCCTGCGATGAGAGAAGGTATGCAAACCGCTCAACTCTCGCGTTGCGGCGTGGCTCGCCAGAAACTGGCGTCACAGTACTGCTATACACTCAGTTTCATTTCTCTAGTCCTTGACACCGCGCAACAGGGCAGGCACAATGCCGCGCGGCTGTGCCCCGAACGGTGGTGGATGACGCTGTCCCGCGCTTCTCTAACCGCTTATGCACAAAGGCCTGCAGTGCCATAAGGATTTCCCAGTCTGACTCGAGGAGAACAAGATGAGATTCTTTGAATTGAAGATGCGCCTAATCGCGCCTTTGGTAGTGATGTGTTGTTTGATCGGCGTTGCCAGCCGGGTAGCTCAGGCGCAAGCGCCAACGAGCGGCGCGCTCCTGACGATCAATGGCACGGTGGGAGCTACCCCAGTCAACTTATCCGTCAGCGATAAAGACATCCACTCCGGAGTATTCAACGTGGTCTTCGTCGGGGCAGGGAGCAACTGCACCGCGGGCGACCAGATTTCCACGGATGCGTACGTTTTGCAGGGGGGATCGGCGACCGGTTGCGATCCCGGGGACGCCTTCGAAGTTACGGACAGTAACCCCAACTCCGTGCACCAGCAACCTGGGATGCTTGACCTCACGGGGACCGGCTTTTCGTTCCACATTGATACCCATTATATTTGCAGCGGAGGTTGCAGCGGATTTCCCGCTGCCACTTTCGTTGCTACATGCAACACCAGTGGTACGATTTGCACCAGCCGCACCGGCCCTGACACGGGGTTTCTCACAGTCACGAATACCTCCAATTCATCTTTCACCGGAACAATAACGCTTTCAGGCACTTCCCCGATTGCCGGTCCTCCTTTTTGCCCGGTCAACGGAATGGCATCGGATAGCTTTACTGGAACCCTTAATCCTACACCCACGATAACTGCAACCACGACAGCTGCAACCACGTCAGACCCAAGCTCAGTGACGTTGGCTTTAGGCTCACAGGGTACGGTCGCGGCGCCCTCGCCGTCCGATAGCAGCAACTGCGGCGGATTTACCTCCGCGACGCCGCAGCAGCCGATCGCGCCGGGCACCACCACCACGTTCCTCGATGGCAAAATATTTAACCAGTCCGTTCAGCTCCCCGCCGATGCAACTCTGGGCGGGGCTGCTTTCATGTCCGTCAGCTTCATGAACACCGCGCAGGGTGATTGTGACTCAATTCTATCCGCCAGCGCGACGAACGGGCCGAATACCTGGTCTGGAGGCGCCCGGGTGCCTGCGGGGTCGACCTGCACCATCATTGCGGATACCGGCACGAGCAGTGCAAATGATACTCCCATCGTCACCCAGAACCTCTGCTTCGACTCTAACCACAACCTCCTCCCCCGCACTACAACTTCGCCTGACTCCTGCAACATAAACGTGGGGCCGAGCGGTACTAAGATCCAACTCACTTCTCAATATCAAACGGAATCGGGCTTAATGCAGCCCAACCCAGCGTACTTCATATGCTCTGACAACGTTAACGACTGCGCGAACATTACAACTGACCCCCTCTGCTGCACCGTATCGGGAGGGACTAACAGAATCAATTCGCGTGAGCTCGTCGGAAGTTTACCCGCGCTCAGTACCTGTCTCCTATATGACCCCGCCAAGGCGGTAAAGAGTGGCGCCACCATTTCGCTCAAGATGTACCTATGCGACTCAACTGGCAGCGACGTCTCCGGCGCGAATGTTGTGGTACACGCTACACGATTAGTGAAAACCACAGCCACGACGACTGACCTCATGATAGACGATGCAGGCAATGCCAATCCGGATAGCGATTTCCGCTTTGACCCCACCTTGGGTACGAGCGGCGGTTACATCTTTAACCTCAAGACAACGGGGCTGACCACGGGCACCTACAACTTGTACTTCACCGCTGGGTTTAATGCGGAGCAATTGCTCGGCCTGCCGAGTTTCACCTTTACGTTCCAGGTGAAGTAGTTCGTACTAAACTCGAGGCATGAAGGAGGATGCTGGCCCCGAAAGAGCGGGATTGCCCAAACGGAAAAGCTGGATATCTGTCTGGGTGGCTTGGACGGCGCCGGGTCCCAGTGGACCTCGTTGGTTAGCCTAACTCTTACCGGCTTGCGACCAGCGGGTGGATTCCGTGTAAACGGGTTTCAGGTCGGCGCGTTCGATTACCTTTTCAACCCCAGCTTCCTTGCGGATTTCGTCCAGCAATCGGAGCGCCTCCCGGTAATGCCCCATAGCTTCCGCTGCGTTGCCCGTCAGGCGAAGAGTGGCGCCTAGCAGGTAGTGATCCCTGGCGAGCAGGGTCCGCAAGCCCAATTTCTCGGCCTTGCCCAAGGCTGGCTCGAGTTCCTGTCTTGCTCGTGAATAATCTTTGCTGTTCACCAGAGCCTCACCCACGTAAACCGAGCATTCCACCGATAGATACTTCAATCCCAGACTGTCTGCTTCCTGGGCCAGGCCCCTCAAGGACCCGATCGCCTCCCGCGAATGCCCTTCGCTGACGGCCATTTTAGCCAAGCCGATTTTGGAAGCCAGCACCTTGTCGCGTTCCTTGGTGCGCGATGCCACCTGGATGGCCTGCCCGTAAAGATTTCGGGCTGATTTGAAGTCGCCTCGATAGAAGGCGGAGTCCCCCTGAGAGTTAAGCGTCGCGGCAACAGCCGGTTGACTCTTGAGCTCGCGTGCCAGGCTCAGTGCTTCATCCAGAGTCTTCTGAGCTTCCTCCGGTTGTCCCGCTTCAGCCAGCGCGCCGCCGTAGCCGCTCAAGATTTCGGCCATCATGGGGCTGCGATCCTGAAGCTCCCGGAAGGTCTTGAGAGCCTCTTGCTTGGAATTCAGAGCAGCACCCAATCGCCCCTGATAGCCAAACACCATTCCCATGCCGTACGAATCGACAGCCGCCCCGCGCTTGTCGCCGCTGCTCCGGTAGAGATCGAGGGCGCGAAGATACTGGCTGAGCGCTTGGTCGTATTGTCCCATCTGCGCGTTCGTCTCGGCCAAGTTGTGCACCGTGTCCGCGATATCGCCCTGGACTTTCAGTTTCTCGCGCAACCCAAGAGCCTGCTGGAAATAGGTCAGCGCGTCATCGTACTGGCCGCTTGAGAGGTAGACGTTCCCGATGTTGTTCAGGCACAGTGCCTGATAAACTTCGTCGCCCGAGTCCCGCTGGATTTGCAGCGACTCCTTGTACCTTTGGAGCGCCTGGTCGTGCTGGCCGCGTTCTTGGTAGAAGTTGCCGAGATCGATCAGTGAGTCGCCCGCTTCCTTCTTGGCGCCGATTTCCTTGTACACTTGCAGCACCTCTTTGAGGCTGGCCAGGGCGGCATCCGGCTTGCCCAGGAGAGAATAGACCTGGGCCATTTCGCTGAGGCTGGCGGCCACGCCGCGCTTCTGGCCGAGGCGGCGCTGAATGGCGAGGGACTCCTGATAGTTGCGCAGGGCTTCCTCCGGCTTGTTCATAAGCTTGTAAGCGATGCCAATGGCTTGCAGGATCAGAGCTTTCTTCTCGTCGTTTTCGAGTTGGATCGAGAGCGTGAGGCCACGGTTTAGGTAATCCAGACTGCCCTTCGGATTATTGCTCTCGATCTCCACGGCGCCCCTCCTCCATAGCACCTCGACGGATTGCGGATCGGCTTTCAGCACCGCTTCGAAGTGCTCACGCGCCTTTTGAAACGCTCCCGTATCTTCGTAAAGCCTGCCAAGGGTGAATAGGACGTCGGAGTCTCCAGGTGAAGCCTTGGCAAGATTCTCGTAGGACTCGATGGCTTTCGGGTAGTCCTTGATGATCCGAGCATGGCTCGCTGCAATCAGGTACTTTTCCCGAGGAGGCAGGTTTTGGCTGAGATCCACGGCCTTGCGTGAGAGCTGTTCGGCTTCGTTGTCATAGCCCAGGTTGGCGTCAGCCTGAGCAAGCCCGGAATAAGCCAGTGCGAACTCCGGGTCTTCCTTGATGGAAGCCTGGAGCTGCTTCTGAGCCTCAAGGTCCTTTCCCTGGCGCAGGAGCTGCACGCCCTGGTTGTAGTCGCGGAGCGCCTCCACGGATTTTGAAGAGGGTTGGAAAGAGCTAGCCTTCAACTCTTTGAGTACATCCGTGGAGACGGCCAGGTTTTTGCGAATAAGCTCGGCGAGCCCGTCAACTGCGCCGGGAATCTCTTTTTCGCTGGCCGCTTCGATTTTGAGCGGCGCGCGCCGGTTGTGTTTCAAATCCAGAAGCGTGGCATCGATCCGAATTTGGTCGCCGAACTTTGCGTATTGACCCCACACGAGAATATCCGCGCTCGAGAACTCCGCCAGGCGCCGCAACGTTTCCGGATCGAAATCCGCGTTCGCGGGAACGCGCAGATCTTTCAAGATTTGATGGACACGATTCGAGGAAACAGTGCGCAGCCCGCTGGACTGTCCCACACCCGTGCTCAGCATTTCCGCGAGGCTTGGGCCCAGCCAATCGATTGATAAATCCGTCGAACGGTTGTGGAAAGGCAAGATCGCCATCGAAATTGGCTGAATCGCCTCCACAGGCTTCGACGAAATCCGCACTGGCAACTTCTCGCGGAACGCGTAGGCCCCCGCTATCACCAGGCACGCCGCCATTCCCGCGGCGAGCCATTTTTGATGCGGCGGGGCATATTTCAGCCAGCGCGCGACGGGGTTCATGGCGCTGCGAACTTCCCCGCCTTTCCACTTCTCCAGATCCTCGATAATTGCTCGTGCAGAGGGATACCGCTGCTCTTGATCGATCTCCAAGCATTTTGAAACAATGTCGCTCAAGAACACTGGCACGCCGCTCCCCGCCTGTGCCAGCGGTACGGCGCGTTCACGCGTGCGTTTGAACATCGTGGCCATTGCCGTGTCGGCTTTGAAGGGCGAGGCGCCGCTCAGCATTTCGTAAAAAATGATTCCCAGGGAAAATAGATCCGAGCGCGCGTCCACTTTCTGGCCCTTGGCCTGCTCCGGCGACATGTATTCCGGCGTGCCCATCAGCGCCCCGGTCTGTGTCATGCCGGGGGTTTCCAGCGATCGCGCCACGCCGAAATCCATCACGTAAACGCGGGCATCCTTGTCCAACATGACGTTCTGCGGCTTCAGATCACGATGCACGACTCCTGCTTGGTGCGCCGCTTCCAGCGCCGCCGCAATCTGCAGGAAAACGGGAACCGCCTCTTCCGGAGCAAATTTCCCTTTCTCATTCAGGAGGGCGCGCAAGTCTTGCCCCTCCACGTAGTCCATGGTGATGTATCGGACTCCGCTTGCTTGTCCCAAATCGAAAATACGAATGACGTTGCGGTGAGTAACTTCGCGAG
>Ga0137362_10000887_pt1 | contig 17395 bp, 17 predicted proteins | sample MadtaG_2_FD_104801 | JGI IMG/M metagenome (GOLD analysis project Ga0137362, IMG submission 104801) | Vadose zone soil microbial communities from Angelo Coast Range Reserve, California, USA - Mad1_100_16 metaG | ecosystem: Environmental > Terrestrial > Soil > Vadose zone | place: USA: California... | reverse complement strand
ATGCACGCGGAGATGCACGCAATTTTCAGCCTCACCGGTATGTCACCCTCGTTCCGCAAGCAGCAACAGGGTGCGCGGGCCGGCGCTGCCCCGCAGTTGCAAACACAGTGCTTTGCACGAGCGCCCCCCCTACCACCCCCACCACCACAATTATCACCATCGTTTAAAGGGCAGGCGCCCCTCGCTACATGTGGGGGGCACCCGTACCGGATCAGCCCGCGCGTTCAATGGGTCGTCGAGGCTGGATCTGGTATCTCCCTCACAAGCTGGCAAACGGTCTCCCCAATCGTCTTCTAAGCGTAGGTCCGCCAGGCGAGAGGAGCATGCCGCGCTCGGTGACTATGGGAAGGCGCGACGGGCGGAGAAGGCGGAGGATGGGGAGGTAGAAGCGGAGGAGGGGTTGGGCCGAGGTGATCGAGATGGGAGCGAGAGCGGGGGTAAGGGCGTTCTTGTGGGTGGCAAGCAGCGGACACGCCGACTGTCGAGTGGTGCGTGCTGGGCTGCTGGCGGCCCTGTTGTTGACGTGGAAAAGGCATGGAGTGCGCGAAGGCGGGATCCGCGCATCAATGGGGCGGACATTTACGTCGCGCGTGTGACGAAGGGCGGGATGGGCAGCGCGAGGCCGTGCTGGAGGTGCGTTGAGTGGTGTCGGTGGGCAGGAGTGAAGCGTATTTTCCACTGGAACGGGGAAGATGGCAAGTTCGATATGGTCAAGGTCAATACGGCGGAACGGGGTCAATATGAGACTCATGCTGATATCCGTCTTTTTGCTGGGATGGTAAGATGTTGATTGATTCCTGTTTCCCTTTTTTCTCATCGCGTGTTTGGTGCAGGGCTGGTAGTTTCCGGCGATAACAATCATGGGGCTAGTTGGAATTCCCACTTACTCTGCTCGCGGTTTTTGGACGTCGATCTGCATCGATTTTGTTCTCATGGATCTACGATTGTACTAACTTGAATGTTCTGATGTGAGTTCTGGAATATACTCCCACAATACGCCATACTTTTAATACAAATGTCGCGATCTCAAGGGGGCAGACAGTTGCGTGTACACATAATTGATGGGCGCTTGTGGGACAGAGGTAATAAAAAACATCCATTACGCATTATTGTTTCCACCTTGGGGTGGCGGGATTGAAGGATGACGGAATACACTTCGGTAATAGAATCAATTGTCTCCTCCTTAACCCCAGTAGTACATTGCGCCCATGCACAGGAGCGTTTAAATGGGGTGGGACATGAGACAATACTATCTCAGGCTCCCACTTCGCCAACCCTCCATCCTCTGATAGAACTCCAACGTGTTGCCAGAAGACTCGGGGCGAAGAAATATTAATTTGACATGCTAATGTCATCACGCTACAGTATAGCGGGCCCCTCGACCACATGCGTACGCGCACAAATGCGCGACGAAATTTACCAATATCCAACTTACCACTTGATGCTGCTGTCAGCGGACAACAGCAATCAACGCCATTTGACTGCTGTTATCTGCCACCACGCGACCAGCAGTGACTGCTCCCTTGACAATGCTTGACCGAATGTACACGCCAGGTGCGGTATGGACGCATACAGGCTGTTCTAAGTTGACGTACGTAGATAGGTTGGGCATGTGGGCTCTAAACACGGCATTTTCTTCCACATTGTTTTCCTTATTGATTGATGTACTGCAAAGGAGTATTGTAGGAGGGAGATGGGATGTAGAAATTCTTGTAAACTTCAATTGTTGAGGTGCTATGAACATGTAACAATGACGCCTACATGATCAAGGCTCAACCAATTTTTTCGACTGTGAGGCGTGTCGTAAAACGTACTTCTGAAGATACGAGGAAGCAGCTGAATTAACGCCTAGCTATGGGGTTCTCTCTTCCCCCTCATCAGCAACTCTGCACCGGGTGGGTTGAAGCCTAGCGCTGAGTGAATAACGGGGGAATAATGAGACAAGACATCACATTCATTGGTAGGGCTAATTGAGTAGAGATTTGCTGCCACTGGGAATGGTACTTCATAGTTGACGGTGGCAGTTGACAACGTTGATGTTGAACGTTGAACGTCGAACGCGTTGACCCGAGTCGGAGCGCGCGTAAATCGTCCGACGAATTTTTTTATTTCAAATTCAAATTTCAATTTTTTTTTGAAAATATCACGTGATAGAGCGGAGGAGGGTTAGCGAAAAAGGCGCGAGGTGCTCCTCGATTACGTCCGTTCTGCTTTTGCATTTCGACTGCCATGTCGGCCATAATCGACGACGGTCTGCGACAGCGCATCCCGCCTCAGCGAGAGGAACAGGCTCAGGCCACACAGGAGCCACAACCAGATGACCCCCCACGGGATCCCATCGTTCTCGGAAAGACACCATCGGGCCAGGGTATGCACTTTACGGACTTGCATCTGTTCACCGTCTAACACGTGTTCTCTCGCCATCTTTTCAGTTTTCCGCGTCCCGACCACGCACGATGTCGTGACAGCGCTGTTCCATCCCTCCCATCCAAAATCGCACATCGACATCCTCAACCTCGGCCTCCTTGCCTTCCAGCTCTTCCTTTTCTACATATTACCATCCTCTCCCCGAAAACTCTTCTTCTTTCTCTATTTTGCTTTTTGGAGGGCCGCGTACGATGCCGGCTTGGGATATGTGCTAACCAAGCAGAGCAAACGCATGTGGATCGTCAGGACTGTGCACAACCTTGGATGGCTCGACCAGGAACGTAGACCACTGGTTCGTGCTTGGATTCGCAAGCAGCTCGTTGGTAAGATGGGCAAGGACTATTCCTTTGATGTGGGTTCCACCATTTCTATGACCTATTTGCTGCCTCGATTGACCGCGCCTTCACAGGAACTTCCACTCGAGTATAACACGTGGCTTCTCTTTCGCCAGGTTGTAGATATTATCTTGATCAAGTGCGTTTTCATTCTTGTCATCTGCCTTTGAGCATTTCCGAAACTCAGATTCCCAGCGATTTCTTGTCATTCTTTCTATTCGCATGTGCCTGCTTCCGCGTACCGTCGGGACTCTCCATGTTCGTTCACGTGCTACGGTGAGTTGCCATTGTCCTCCGTGTTTGCGGAGATGCCTATCGCGTCGCAGCTGGGTCGGTGGTTACGTCCTAATTGGATTCAACCTCTGGGTCAAGTCGGAAGCGCACCATGTAGTCAAGGATTATGGTTGGTACTGGGGTGACTGCTTCTTCCAGCGTGGTGCGCTTGTCTTCGACGGTGTGTTCGAACTTGCGCCCCATCCCATGTACACCGTCGGTGAGTGCACATACCTGTTCTTTACCAGTCACATGATCATTCATAAGAGCCGTGATAGGCTATGCATGGATTTATGGAATATCCTTGATGTCGGGCAGCTACCTCGTCTTGTTCGTGAGCCTCGCGGCGCACAGTGCGCAATTTGCTTTTCTCGTCTTTTTTGAGAACCCCCGTAAGTGTCGCAGCGTATTGAACTCGCTTTCTCAGACTCTGATCCGCTGGCGCCAGATATTGAGCGCTTTTATGGCCAGCCTAAGCTCCTTGCTCAACGCGTACCCATTCCTCAACCGCCATTAGCTAATTGCTCAGCGAACGTGGTAACCCAATTACGTTCATCCTCCCGAGGACAAGGAGATATGCTCGCTCGCGCCCGCGCATTTTCTGACCCGACTTCAACGCCGTCGGCTACGGAAGGCTTATCCCCATGCGATAGCGAAATGGAGAGCGATGCTGAGTTGGAGTCACAGCAAACGAGTGTCAGCGAAGGAATTGGACCAACCAAACTATCCCATCACGATCTACGCAACCGGTATTTCCGCAAAGACACCATTGTTCTATCTCACTTCGACGTATTCCGGTGCGCCTCCTTTACTCGTGGTGCTAGGGTGCTAATGTCTTCTTCACTCGATAGGGCTCAAGACTTCATGTTACTCCTCGCAATGGCATATGCTTTACTAACTTCAGTCCTTCCGACGCATCTGTTCACGAGCGCGGGTTTGCATTTTGGGCACGCACTTGCCTGGACAGTTTTCCACACACTTTGCCTCGGTCTCGTTTTGCGCGCACAGAGCACGCGCAAGTTCCTCGTGCGACACTTCTTAAAGCATTATCACTACTCGGCACGCGACTTGAAGCGTGGTGCCGTAAGGGAGGCATTCGCTAGCTGGAAAGTGGTGTACAATATGAGCATGTGCATGAGTTATGGTCCGTGGTCCCTATTTGTCACTGTTTCAAAGATGGGCTGACATGAGGGAATAGTGTCCTGCTTCGGGCTTGTGTGGAAGACATACGAACTTCCAAGCACTTGGATAACGGGTAATGAGTTACTACGCCACACAGTTGGGACGGTAAGTTCATCTCCGCATTAGCTGCGCGTGTGTCTGAACTCACAGACTGCAGATATTGATCGTCTTTCACATGTGGGTGGCGAGGGAGTCGTACGAGGTCCTCGGCGTTTTCGGTAAGTGATTTATGTAAACTCCTGGCGCGTGGGGACAACAGTGTAATATGTTGCCTTTTTAGGCTGGTTCTACGGTGACTTTTTCATGGACGATTACCCTTCGTCACTCGACTACTCCGGTATCTACCGGTAAGGCACTCGTTTACCGTCTTATACCAGACCTTATGCCACATTAGGTATCTGAACAATCCCGAAATCACTGCCAGCGCTGCGTTCTTCGGGATGGCTCTCATTAGTGGGAACAAACTTGTCTATATCCTCGCTGGCGTGAGGCATATATCTTATCTGTGGTTCCTGCGTTACGTTGAGCGGTACGTTGTCTCCCCTTTTTCGCCTCCAACCAACCCCATAAGTTTTCGTATAGCCCACATATGCGGAAGTTGTACGGAGATAGTCTGCGGAAGGACGCGGGTTTCACAAAGGTAGTCAAAAAGGTCGCGCGGCACAACGCGCGACTGCTCGAGAGGCGTGCAGGCCGTCACGCACCGGAGATTAAGCGCGTTGTGCGGGAAGTACGTGGTACGTTCGAGAAGGTGTACGAAGATACAGCGGAGGTCTTAGAGGAGTTCCTGAATAAGTGTATGTCTGCTTCGTCTCCTATATCCGTCCGCTGCGACTGATGGGTGTATAGCTCGACCAAAGTTATCTGAAGTTGTACAAGAAACGAAATTCCTCCTCCAGCAGTCGCGAGAGAAACTCGTTATCACGTGAGAAATTCGCTGTAACCGGACTCGGGACGCTGACGAGAGCTTTCGATGGCGTAGGCGTGTGGCAAATGACTTATCGGCATACGCGACGGACAAATATAGGATACACGTTGTACCACGATCCACCGGCAATACTCTACGCTTCCACCTCGGCGAGCAGATCGAGGTTGAGTGGCGTGTGCCGCGGCATCACTCGCGGAAAGACTGGATCGGGTTGTATCGTGTTGGTGCAAACCAGTCGTCGCTTGTTACCCGAACGTCATCGCTAGGGATGTGGGTGCCCGTTCACGACGAAGAGTGGGATGGAGATATCCCGATTGGTGAAAACAGTCAGGCGAGTACTCCGGCTGGTAGAGAGGGCTCAGGTGCGAATGACGAGGAGTGTGGTACGGCCGTGTTCAAAGGGGACTCATTGCCGTGGACGGTCGGACGCTACGAGATGCGGTACCACCATGACGGCAAGTATAATGTCCTCGCGCTTGAAGGACCAATTGAGATATACGGTGCGTAGTCTGTCTTCTCACTACATGTTCCAGAGTGTGCTAAATTGTATAAATCGGTGTCCCAGTTGACCGCCCAGAAAATGTCGACTTTGAGACCGTACGCTCGACACTCTCACACGTTGTCCCGTTATGCCTCGATGGGGACCCATCACTAATCCCTAGCTCGACAAAGTACCAAAATGGAATGATTGAGGATAAGGACAATGGCGGAGACCCAGACGATTTCCGGTTCTGGTCTGCGCGGCAGGCATGGCGGATTGCGCGTGCAGTGCGGGAGATGTTTGGTGTTGAGTATGCACCAGACGTCGTTGTGGCTGATGCGAACTTGACTGCCCTCGCAAAGCGCATTGTAGCTTCGCACAAGCTCATGCAAGGTGGCGATGATTAGATTAGATGTACAATACTTGCATAACACTAGTTTACAGCACGTGATAGAGATTACGTACACGACGCAATGTGGATTCCTCAAAGCCCCCTTTGTGGTTGACGTGCGGCGCAGCCCCTTGGCTTCGTATCGCATTCTCAGGTCCTCGGTCTGCTCGAGTTAAATGGTTAGGAGACATGCCCCAGGAAAACAAGAACTCTTCTCCCTCCACCATGGTCGATGAGTCTTCCACTTCACGCCGTCGTGGTCGCAGACGGAACAAAGGCCCCAAGCCCTGGTTTGTGCTCAAGATGTCTGTTGCTTTTGCTGCTGCCATCATCGCCTACGCGGGGTACGTATACATAGGAAGACTGTGCATACCTATGATCAAGCGCGACCGCGACTCGCTAGGCTCGCGCAGATTGGGCAGTGAGTTTCAATGAGTTTCAATGTCCTCTCCCTCCCCTCCCTGTTCTTTCTTCCTTCACCCCTTGTGATTTGGTTGTGTGGTGATGGCTTTATTTTCTGACGGACTTTCTTATCCATGTCCTCGAATTCCTGGGGTTATCAGTCATTTTCTTGGTTGTTTTTGTCGTGCTTGGGATGATGATGATTTGGGCGTATATCAAGGTGCGTACTCAGTTGCACCACTCCCCATCACCCTCTCCCCCCCACCCCCTCTACCCCAACGCTCAGTGTGTGTGCTCATATGTGGACCCCATATTTTCGGTTCGATTGGGGTCAGGTTGTATTCACCCCTCCAGGCTATGCCGCCAAAGTGAGTTCTTTCCTCCCCTGTCATGTGCTCTCTCTTTCTCTCCCTCGTCTTCTATTTGCTGCGTATCGTGATACCCCACCATCACCATCACCACCACCACCATCACCCACCGCGTGTCTGTGCCCCAAGGCGCTACTTTCTGATGGAGTAGTCTCGCTTCTTTCCTGCGGCGGACGTGTATGGCCATGGGCGTGTGCTCGGCGCCTCGTTTTCTTTCCTTAAAGCGCACCTCGCGGTGCTATCCGTGCTCGTGGCCACGATATCCTCCTCTTGTGAACGACTCCTCCGGAGCATTACGTCATCGATCCTTCTTAACATAAGGGCGTGTTAGTTGATTGATCGACTGGGCTGGGCCGTCTACACGCGTCGAAGCCTTACCCTGTTTTTCTTAGCCTGTGATACCGATCGTTCTAACTAGATGCTTCCTTTCTTCCCTTTCACAGCTCATCTCAAGACAACCGACGTCAGTTATGGCTGGCGAGGAACTTGTATCTCGTGAAATCTCGACACCCTACCGGGAAATCCCGCCATCATCATTACCACCTCCGCAGCTTCCGCGACCACCAGCGCCCGCGCTGCCAGCACAAATATCTCAGGATTCATCCACCCGGAGCATACCACCTTCGCCATCTTCTCTCACATCACCTTCTCATATCTCTTCGCGCCCGACTTGGCCTGGGCAACAGTCACGCGTGTCTAGCACGCTCCATTCACATTCCTACTCTGCTCATCATTCACAACCTCGCTCAAATCGACCGAGCGCCGAAAACACCGGTCACACTGAAGCATACAATTCCTTTCCATCACCTGCGGCTGCGGAGAGGCAGCGCTCGACAAACACAGATGGTCAAGGTCAATTGCAGGAACGCAGCAAATCAAAGCTCCCGGTCCGGGCGATCACTCCGCAGTACAAACCAAGTCGATATTGTCAGCCGTGTGGGATTATGAAGCCTCCACGGGCACATCATTGCAGGACGTGTGATACGGTGTGTCTCCGTTTCATCCATCTTGTTGGGTGTGGATAAAAAAGGGCTCATGAGGGGGCCTGGATACTGTAGTGTGTGTTGAGATTCGATCACCATTGTCCTTGTGAGTCTTCTGGTGTCCTTTCGGGCTAGTATTGGTGAGTTGGGGAAATTGACTGTGCGGTGACGTAGGGATCGGGCAGTGCGTTGGCGCGCAAAACCAGAAGTTCTTCTTCGTCTTTGTTGTGTGGGACGCCTTCTTCTGCCTCTGGACGTTCAGCACACTTCTTGGTGTCAATGTGCGCGCCATCTCGCGCCCAGACAGGACGGTTGATCCTGAACAGGTTGCCATGATTGCCATGTATGCCTTGTCTGTCCCTTTCTTCCACTTGCCTGCAACTCACAGAGTGACAGATCAGGACTATTCTCGATATTCACTGTGGCTATGTTTTCGACGCATCTTTCGCTCATTAGCCTGAATCAGACGACTGTTGAGCACCTCGCTGCGCGTGACACCAAGGAGCGCGAGAGGGCCACGCTAGATGAGAAGTACTCTTGCTGTGCGTTCAGGTTTGTATCATCTCCTTTCTCCTACTCCCCTCCCTCGCTCCCCCTCTGTGCATCTGCAATTCGGGCGTAAATTGAACTCTATCGTGCGGCTTTTCCAGGGCGAAGCAGCGTACACGCAAAGCGTGGGATGCAGAGTATGGCCGTATCGGGCGCGAGGCTAACATATGGTGGCTTGGCACCTCGCGCGCAAATTGGGAACAGGTCTTTGGCCCGCGTGCGTGGACATGGTTCCGTGAGTCACTTTCCCCCTATATCCCTTGCGTTGCGCGTTGCGTCGTAACTGATCTTAAACTGCCCATTAGTCCCGATTGGGTCGACGAAGGATAAGGGGCTCGATTATCCTCGGAACCCGCGGTTTAACGTGGATGGGCAGTGGTTGCCTCGTAGACAATGGCCATCTCCATTGCGATGACGCTTCCACCAACTCTTTTCCTCCGAAGACGATGACGATGACGATGACGATGACGAACAATGATGACTAGACGATCTATCGTGCTATACACGATGCCCGCACGTTCAATAGGAAGACTTGATGTATATAAAACACACTATCACATATGGACGCTGACTTTTTTATTCCCGCTGTGGCTGTTTTGGCGTTAACGATTTTGAATATATGCGCATTTTTTATATCATGCTCCATATGGATTTGTTGTGACTGGCATCAGGTTTACAATTGACAAATTATGTACAGTACAGTATGTACCGCACACGCCCCTTTGATGTTGTATATTATCGCCTATAGAGCTCAGTTCCTGTTTATTGAACATCGAGGTTGTAATTACCACCAGTCTCGAGTGCTATGGAACTTGATGCGCGGACTATGCTATGGTCTGGGAGGCCCAAGAAACAGAAAAACCTGTTGGTCCGGTTGTGTCATGTATACTATACTGGAGTGCAGGACGACAGTCAGAAAGCTGCCCACCCTTTGAGGGAGAAAAATAGATACCATGTAGGGTCAGCCTGAGTCTAATCAATCACCCACTTCATCCCTCATTGTGACACTCCATCATTTCAAACCTTTTATCGTTCCACCGCTGTGACGCCATTTCGGCTTCCATAGCTCGCATGCGTTCCATAAGCCCATGCACGACTCTGTCCTCACCCGTATCAACGAGATTTGCCGCAGTCTGGGCGCGCAATGTGTCTGCCTCCGCCTTGCACTTCGCCCGGCCATTCTCCGCGTCCGTGAGTCATAAACGGACTGCCGCCAATTCTGACTTGCTCGCCTCGGGCTCGGCACGCACCTCTGCGAGTTCACGTTGACTCCGCTCGATGGCGTCAGCGGCGTGGGATGTGGCTTTCTGCTGCGGAGCACCTTGAGCCTGCTCGAGCACGTGGTCATGAGACAGCACCAATTCGTCGAGCTTCGCTCGCAGTTCGCGTAGCTCCAGTTCTACATGCTTATTTGCTGCCGCCACATTTGCCTCGGCCTGTTTAAGTAGTGCTCTAATTTGCGCGAGCTCGTCAGTTAGATGTGTAATACGCCAGTGCCGCACGGTTTGCGCAGCAAGCGTTGCCGACAGCTGTCACTCAAGCTCAGTGAGACGCTCATGCTCCGACCGTGCAACCACTCCCTCAGAAGAAGCATCAGGCACCACGAGCTTCGTATGGTGCTTTGTCGAACCTTCGCTCTTGTCGCCTTCCTCCGCGACACGTCCTAGCTTATCGACCACACCCGGTGGTTGTGATGGTAGGTCATTCGGACTGGGGTTTCGCTCGTGAGTGATCCGCGGGGAGGTTTTGAGGTGGCCTTTGAGATCGTGAGAGAGTATGCTTGCGCCACAGCCGACGACGCCAATACTTGCAGAGGTCGTTGAGGGTCAGCAGGAGAGGGCGGGAGAAGGTAGAGACGTACGTGCCAGGGTCAACCGTACTCTGCGACATCTTCTGTGCTATATTCACAGGACCGCAGTGTAGCTAGAAATATTTTCGTTAGCTTGCTTAAGAAATTCTCGGACTCGGGGGCCGCGGGATGCTGTGGTTCCGTGCTCCGCGGAGGGATGGTCATTCGTCAGCTGGCGTGGCCCTGTTGACGGCCATGAGTTTGGCGGCTGGGCCGATTAACGATGAGGATTGTCTGGTAACGACAGCGGGCTCGACGGAGGGTCACTCGTCAACACTGGGCGCGACGCGGGGTGCAACCCTGTTGACAATGGCGGTCTTGACGCTGCACTGTCCCCTGTCGACCATAATGACCTCGACACAGTATCCGACTCGGACCCATGGTCGTCGACTCATCCGTCAGGCACCGCGTTCATCGACAATTGATCCCCTGGACCCACATGCTTCTGCAAGGCGGCTATCCCGTCCTTAGGTCGACCGCGTTGACACGCACCTCAGGTATCTCTCATACAGCTGCAGGAACCATGAGTGTGACGTTGAAGACAGAAAAAATAAGAAGGATCCGAGAGGCTATCTTATACTGTCGCAAATTTATGAGATCTGTGATGCAGATGGGGCGATGTTGTCAGTTGAGTAGTGAAGGTGAGCGTTCAATCGCAGAATCGAAAAGAGAGAAAACCTAGAGCAAACGATAGTGGGATGAAAACAGGAGATGGTTATGGATTGAAATCAAGGGAAAGGGACACACACATCCAGTACCTAGTAACGGTTAAAGCGAGCAAAAGAGGCGTGTGTTCCAGGACCGTGTACACCCGACATTGATGATTACCACACAGGATCAGTGTTTCGCGTATAATGAGTATCGCATCTGGGAAGTGAGTCATGGGCCAAGCAACATGTAGTAGCTTCAACCGAAGTAAGTGCGATGAAGACGGTTGTTCGGCTTGTTCCGTGTCGCTTGCAGCTGGTAGCTGAGCACTGAGTGACCACGATAACATCCGCCTCGGCCGTCGAAGATGTCTGGGAAGAGCGCCACCATTTCTTCCCAAGCTTCAGTGTATTGCCTTTGCGTGATGGGCCCAGCGAAGGAAATACACTGCGGCCTGTTGGGAGAAAGTGACGTTCTTCCCAGACATCTTCGACAAACTCGAGCAATTAAGCCTTGACTGCTGATATTCGTGAGCGATATCCGATGTGTAAATCTCTGAGTAGAGACGCTCGATTTGCTCAGGGTTGTTGTCATGGCATCAGGAAATATCCGAATTTACTTACCAAATGAGTGTCGCAACTGATAAAAACTTGACCATTCGTGGTTCCGATAGAGAAAATGAAGCTCGAAAAAAGGGGGTTGGTTGGGTATTCTTCAATGCCCAGACAGGCACCAGTTGCTGGTTGGTGTCGTGTTGGTGTTGTGCGGCGCGCGCGGGCCGGAGGGAGGAAGTATAGCGCTGTACTACAGTACTCACTGTACTGCAACGGCGACACGATTGGGTACCACCTCCCATTCTTTTCCGCAGGCTCGTGTACCCGAACACTTCGCCGGAATTGTTGTCCCTATCTGTGTTCTCTCTTTGTTAGCCTCCTGGGAAACTCTGCAACCCAGTAGCGAAAATTCTCTCTTTCTCGGCGTCTCTCAGACCTTGCTTCCTCACTCTGCCCTATCTATGCTTTCCCTCTGGGTGTCACCACCACAACTGCGCCCCAATTTACACTGTCCGGTGAGCGAACTGATTCCACAACCATAGCAGTCAAGCGAATGTCAAGCGCTCAGCGTCAGCGCTCACCGGTCTTCCAATTACGCCCGCCTTCTTTAGACAACTAGCTTGCGTAATTGTTTGTAATCCGTCAACGAGTCCATCAGCGAGACCCTGCGCGCTACCTTCCCTTTCGTCCACTACCACCACATCCCTGGGCCATCAGTTTCTCTTTGCGAAGCAAATCCGCTCTCCAATCCCTCAATTCTTCCATAATTCTGACATGACTGACCAATCGTCTCGTTTACGGGTGCTCTTCGAGACTGCCCTGCAGGACTACGAAAGACAGACGGGTATAGCATTGGCCAAACATCCTCTCGCCGACCAGCTTCAGAATTGCGACTCCGTCGAGTCCATAACCGCAGTCCTTCGTGAACAAATACAAGCCTCCAATGAATTTCAGGGAAGGGACAAATTTTTGAAGCCGCTAAAAAGTGCCGTGTCAATTTTATATAAACTTTCTGCCAGCGCGGATCTTGGCCAGGCCATCGGTTTGGTACTTCCCTGGGCGCTGATGGGGTGTCCAATGTCGCTGACCTACATCCTATAAGATTTTCCACCTGTGAAAGCAATACACACAGGCCTCGCCATTTTACTGTCGGTACGTGCCTTTCTTCGTCTTAAATGTGTATTTTCGTGACATCCAAATATTTCAGGCGATCAAAGGTGCTCTTGACAGCTACGATGCCCTGATCGATTTGCTCGAGTCGATCGAACATTTTATATATCGTCTCGAAATATATACCAAGGTCCCTCCCACGGTCGCCATGACCGAGATGGTTGTCAAAATACTCGTGGAACTGCTCTCTACTCTCGCGTTGGTAACCAAGCAGGTGAAGCAAGGAACATCAAGTGAGTTCGTTTCTGGAGAGGTACTGTAATACTTGACTCAACGCTGCGCAGAAAAACTCTTTAAGAAGCTTCTTGGAGAGAAGGATATCGAGTCAGTACTCCAGAGGTTGGATCGACTCACCCAAGACGAAGCTCGAATCACCGCAGCACAGACACTAGAGGTCATATATGGTCTTGTCCAGAATATGAGGGTTATAATGGACGGTGAGCGAATCCACAAGGTTTGTTGTCGGCTGGGTGTTGAGAAACCTTCGCCCTAGATGGTAAGGTATCGATCGACCGTGTCAGGGGTGCCCTCGGTATGTTTTGTGGACTACCATCAAACGACGCCGTGTCTGACTGAGCAAAAGAGATTTTGCACGAAGTCGCGAGCGACCTGAACAAGTCAAAGCGTAAGTCACTTTTCAAACGTTGTGTTAGCTGACTGGGATCACCGAGATTGTTTGGCAGGCGACAACTTACAGCAAGATATTTTCAGGTGGCTATCACCACCTGATCCTTGGAAAAACCACGATATTGCCCGCAAATCATGCCACCACGGATCCGCAGCGTGGTTCATTCAGGGCAACTCCTTCTCAGAATGGAAAGCATCCTCGGCCCCGGGCCCTCACCTTTGGATTCATGGGAAACGTCCGTTCATTCCCAGCTCTTCGGATTTGCGGATACTGAGCTTTCCTTTTCGTAGCGGGTGCTGGGAAGAGTGTTCTTTGGTACGCTCAACTTTCGATATATTCAACCTGAGAACTTATTGCGTTGGTTAGCTCCACAATCGTCCAGGAAATTGATGCCATGCGGAAAGCTGGGCTTGCGTCACTGGCCTTCTTCTACTGTGATTTTAGAGAGGATCAAAAGAAGGACCTGCGCGGACTGCTCTCTTCCCTCCTAGTTCAACTTTGTCATCAATCTGACTCTTACTGTGATATGCTTTCCGAACTCTACTCAGAGCACGCCAAGGGTTTGCGTCATGCTGGTGACGAAGCACTTGCAGGATGTTTAAAGGCCCTACTCAGCATCCCTGAGCTAGCCCCCGTTTACTTGATCGTAGATGCTTTGGATGAATGTCCAAGTACATCTGCCATCCCATCGCCCCGCGACGAAGTTCTGAACCTCATAGAGGAGCTTATCAAATTACGATTACCGAATCTCCGCATATGCGTCACTAGCCGGCCGGAGACTGATATTAAGGATGTCCTCAATCCTTTAATTTTCCGCTCTGTTTCCCTACATGACGAGAGCGGACAAAAGAGGGATATTGAGGCCTACATCAGGTCGGTCATCAACACGAATCCAAAGAACAGAAGGTGGAAAATGGAGGACAAGCAACTGGTTATCGACGTCCTCATAGAAAAAGCTGATGGAATGTAAGGCGTCAATACTAAATTTTTGATGGCTCTCGCTCATTTCTGTGACGTAGGTTCAGATGGGTGTATTGCCAGGTGGTTTACATTTGTGGCCTCATCCCAGCACGTATCCGACATGCACTGGCCGAGTTACCAGAGACACTCGACGAGACATACCAGCGCACCTTGCGAGATATCAATAAGGCAGAGTGGGAGATAGCTCATCGGCTCTTTCAATTCGTCGCAATAGCTTTCCGTCCGCTCCTCGTCAACGAACTTGCAGAGTTACTTGCATTTGATTTCAATGCAGGACCAGTTCCGAAATTTAACGAGGGTTGGCGCCTAGAAGATCCAGTAGACGCGGTGCTGTCTACATGCACCAGTTTACTCGCTGTTGTCGACATCGAAGGTTCCCCCATTATACAATTTTCTCACTTCTCCGTTAAGGAGTTCTTGACGTCCGCTCGCCTTATTGAAGCAACCGACATCCTTCCCCGCCGCTATCATATTTCTATTACACCCGCTCATACCCTCGCCGCACAAGCTTGTTTGGGCAGTCTGTTACACCTGGATAAGGATGTCGTCACCAACGATAGTCTGGAAAATTTTCCCCTCGCTAAATATGCTGCAGAGTACTGGGCTGACCATGCCCGATTTGAAGACGTGTCGCGAAGTGTGGAGGATGCGATGGAACAATTGTTTGACCCGAGAAAACCCCATCTTGCGGTCTGTGTCTGGATTCATGACCCAGAAGCTCAACCATGGGAACGAAACCGTCGAGCCGAAAGGCCATTGCCGCCCCGCCGAACCCCTTTGCATTACGCTGCAATTTGGGGCTTACATTCCATAGCGGAGTTCCTCGTCATTGAGCACTCACAGGATGTGCGCTCTCAAGGTTCCAATGACGATATGACACCACTGCATTTGGCGTCAAAAAATGGACACATGGCAGTTGCTCGGTTCCTTCATGCACGCGGCGCGGATGTAGCAGCCCAAGACAAGTTTGGGGGGACTCCCTTACATATGGCTTCGCGATATGGACAAGTGGAAGTCGCCTGCATGCTCATCGACCACGGCGCGGATGTCACAACCCAAAACAAGAACGGGGAGACCCCGTTACATCTGGCATTACAGTGGGGACAAAAGGAGGTTTCTCGCCTGCTTATCGAGCGTGGCGCGGATGTGACGGCCAAGAATAAGGTTGGGTGGACACCATTACATCTCGCATCACTTCGTGGACAAGTAGAGGTTGCTCGCATGCTTGTCGAGCGCGGTGCAGAGATGGCAGCCCAGAACAACGACGGGGATAGTCCATTACATCTGGCGTCACGTCAGGGACAAGCGGAGGTCGCCCGCCTGCTTATCGAGTGCGGTGCAGATGTAACAGCCCAAAACAAGGTCGGCTCGGCTCCTTTACACCTGATATCGCGCCAGGGACACATGGAAGTTGCTCGCATGCTTATTGAGCATGGGGCGGACTTAACAACCCAGAACAAGGACGGGTCGACTCCGTTACATCTAGTATCACAATGGGGAAAAGTGGGATTGGCCCGGATGTTTATCGAGCGCGGCGCAGATGTGACTGCCGAGAACAAGAACAGAGATACTCCTTTACATCTGGCGTCACACATGGGAGAAGTGGAGGTCGCTCGCATGCTTACCGAGCATAGCGCGAATGTGACGACCCAGAACAAGAGCGGAGAGACTCCACTACACCTGGCGTCATACGAGGGACAAGTGGAAGTTGCTCGCATGCTTATTGAGCATGGGGCGGACTTGACAACCCAGAACAAGGACGGGTCGACTCCGTTACATATAGCATCATATTGGGGAAAAGTGGGACTGGCCCGTATGTTTATCGATTGTGGCGCAGATGTGACCGCCGAGAACAAGAACGGAGATACTCCTTCACATCTGGCGTTACTCATGGGAGAAGTGGAGGTCGCTCGCATGCTTACCGAGCATGGCGCGAATGTAACGGCCCAGAACGAGGACGGAGAGACTCCATTACACTGGGCGTCACGCGAGGGACATGTGGAAGCCGCTCGCTTGCTTATCGAGCGCGGTGCAGATGCATCAGCCCAATGCAAGTTTGGGTCGACTCCTTTACACCTGGTGTCGCGCCAGGGACAAGTGGAAATTGCTCGCATGCTTATTGAGCATGGGGCAGACTTGACAACCCAGATGAAGGACGGAGAGACTCCGTTACATATAGCATCATATTGGGGAAAAGTGGGACTGGCCCGTATGTTTATCGAGCACGGCGCAGATATGACTACCGAGGACAAGAACGGAGATACTCCTCTACATCTGGCGTCACACATGGGAGAAGTGGAGGTCGCTCGCATGCTTACCGAGCATGGCGCGAATGTGACGGCCCAGAACAAGGATGGAATGACTTCATTACACCGGGCGTCACGTGAGGGACAAGTGGAAGTCGCCCACTTGCTTATCGAGCTCGGCGCAGATAAGATTGCCCGGAACAAGAGCGGAGAAACCCCATTACATCTGGCGTTGAAACACGAAAAAGCAGAAGTCGCTCGGCTGCTTATCGCGCGCGGCTCAAATGTGGTGGCCCAGGACAAGGTTGGGATGACTCCGCTACATCTGGCGTCACTTCAGGATGATCTTGAAGCCGCCCGGATGCTGATTGAGCGTGGCGCAGATGTGGTGGCGCAGAACAAGGTCGGCTCGACACCGTTACATCTGGCGTCACTTCAGGGAAAAGTGGGAGTCGCTCGCATGCTCATTGAGCATGGTGCGGCTGTGACAAGCCAGAACAAGGACGGGTCGACACCGTTACATCTTGCGGCGCTTCGGGGACAAGTGGAAATTGTTCGCATTCTTATTGAGCACAAGGCGGATGTGACAGCCCAGAACCGGGATGGATCAACCCCGTTACACCTGGCGTCACTCCAGGGACAAGCAGAAGTCACTCGCATACTTCTTGAGCATGGGGCAGATATGACGATGCAGAACAGGCGTGGATTGACACCACTTAATCTAGTGTTGCAGGGCGGGCACTTGGAAGTTACACACGTATTTACTGAGCATGGTGCTGATCTCGGCACTGATGACGATACGAATTGAATGGAATGAATGTCTTGCCTCTGTGCCGCCCCTGCGTGACAGATGCGAAACGTAAATGCGGCTCCTAACTTGCAGCCCGAATAGGTAGGTGCGAGAGCCACCTTAGGACAGCCGCAGGAGACGGCCATTCAAGTTGTCGTCGATGCTCGCTCCACGCTTTGTCGATGCCTTGCCCTTGTTCCCTTTCACGAT
>Ga0137362_10000880_pt1 | contig 17429 bp, 20 predicted proteins | sample MadtaG_2_FD_104801 | JGI IMG/M metagenome (GOLD analysis project Ga0137362, IMG submission 104801) | Vadose zone soil microbial communities from Angelo Coast Range Reserve, California, USA - Mad1_100_16 metaG | ecosystem: Environmental > Terrestrial > Soil > Vadose zone | place: USA: California... | reverse complement strand
GGCTAGGTCTTTCTTGGTCTTGCGTCTGTAAGATTCCAAAGCGGCGTTGAAAACAGTAGTAAAATCGGGACATGAGGTGGATGTGGAGGTGACAGAGGACATGGTGACTCGTGGATAAGAGAGTGATAGTTAGTGGTGAGTGAAAGATGCGAGTGGGCGTTGATAAGTAGCCCTCTCAGTATGCGGCAACGGACAGTGCGCATTGTGCAACTATTGTTCAAGGGCGATCAAGCAACCGTCGGACTGATGGCTCTTGGTACTCCCACGCTGCTTGTCCTGTCATTTAAACTCGCCCATGTTGGAAACGAGCCGTCGTTGGAGTTGTGGGTGCCAGTGTGGGCGCGTATTTAACGCAGTGCATCCCAAGTCTCGTGTTTCACATTTCCGTATTTGTACCTTATTGTTTTTGCGGTCCGGGCCGTTGTCGCGGGTCGTTATCTCTGCACGCGCTCTTCCCAGTTCGAGCCTCCGAACATGCCCAGGCTATGTGGTAGTAGTACTTTACTTAAGCCGTTGCACTTGTAGCTTAGTCCTTCAGATCTGTGTCCGAATAGAGTGCACGGCTTCTGCGGTAGGAACCCAGCCTGCAATTATAACACTTGAACTTTCTAGTACCGGGGGAATTTACTCATCTGGCGCGCGTTAATAGCTCATCCAGCTACGAGGCTCCGGACGGCCAACCTTTTTGTCATGCGTTTTACTCCAAATGTGATCCTTCTTGTATTGATCTAAACCCGTTCGCTCGTCCTGAGGATGATTATCCTGTGAGCCTTGTATCATGTATATAGGCCTCCGTCTCTACTTTTAATAAGGTTCTTCTGGAACTGGTAGCAATGAACGCGTGCACAAAGACATAAAGTTTGACTAAAAACTCACGAACCCGCCCTCTGGATCATAATCTCCCTTCTACACTCCCTTCTTCCTACAAGTCAGGTATTCCACTGTGCCCGTGTTAACTCCAGTCTCGAGAAGAAGTGCGACCACTCGTCCAATTTCGGTCCATCGACCATTTCTAACCGGTGGCCCTTCTCTGCGTGACATGTCACGCGTTTCAGAAAATGGGGTCTATCCAATGAACATGGGATGGAAGGATAGTGCAAAAGTGTGATATAGATCTTCTACACAGCGAACACATGCAAAACCGTCTAGGGTTGGGCGTAGTTGGTGGCAGTTAGCGGTGCATTTACGATGACCTCTAGGTTGTTGTCAAGTGGGGAATCACACGCACTTCCCCCGGCGGATGAGGCAGGCATGGTTCTCGTAAAACGGAAAATGCCCCATTCGAGGGCGGTAAGGAAGAGGTACTGATGTGAAGACACCGACTAGCTGCTTAATGGACTGAGCGAGAGGCCTGGGATAGGTACATACAGTACTACTGTAGTACTGAAGGAAACGCGCAACGCGCTCGAGTCGGAACTTGAATTCTGTATGCTCTCGGAGACTCCCGAGTCAACCGCTGGTCCTACAGTCACGGCAGTCAACAGGCACCATCGACCCATCGACCTTTTGTTTGTTGTTGCTCAAATCTTGACGCCAATTGTGAAAAGGTACTGCCTCCTCCGTCGCGCGTATTTGAAATCTCCGCTGTACTCCAGTAATGATCGTATGGCTTGGATATTTCCCGCCACTGTTACAAGTACCATGGGTAGTAGAGTCTTGCCGAAAACAACACGAGCATCTTGATCTTCAATCACTGTCACATGCAAGTAGCGCGTACAGAAGCGTGATGGTGCGTAAAGTTCCCAATAACAGCGTATCCTTTAACCTTTCCGTATTTGTACCTTCAATTGTTGATGGACGGGTTGTTGTGGACACGCGTTGATCCCCGTATTACCCTGTTAATTTGACTGATTCGTTGTCTCTGCTCCTGATCGTAACTTAGTAGTATTGCACTTAAGACGCAATTCCGGTAGCTTATTGTCTCAGGTCTGTGTGGGTAATGTAGATTGTCGGGCATCGTGCCAATAAAAAAGCAACGCAGAAGCGAGTATTCCGTCCGTGGTTTTTGGAACACTTCCGATGACCTCTAGAATAAGAAAACGGAGACTTGACGCACTTCCTGGAAGAAAAGGAATAGAGAAATGCTCGAAGCATGGGAAGTGCCCTACTCGAGTGTGTCATACAGTATTTGAGTGCGGTAAGGAACCATTATGACTTGAAAGTACCGATTAGCCGCTCACGAGGCAGATATATAAGATCACGCGAAAGGGGACTCGAAATTGTGTGACAACTCGGGCCAGGACTCGAGCTCACAATCGGTCTCAGCGCGGCCGAATGCGCGGCCGAGGCAAAGAAAAGGGCTGTGCCCCGGGCCGATCGCTCTCTAGATCTGGCGCTGTCCCGGTGACGGCCCGATCACGGCCGACCGTGACAAAGCAGGTCCTGCCATCGATGTTGTTTGTTCCCCTTTACTTCCTTACTCTTTTCTCCGACCTCCTGGCTTTCGGAACGAAGCTAAAGACGGTCTTTTCGCACACACAACTCCCCCAATTGCGACAAAGGATTGATATTGTCAACCGAGTTATATGCCCAACCAATTCCTCAAGACGTCGTTGCATGGGTCAAGATAGGTCCAATCTGGTTGGCATCGTGCTCGATACGAGGCAACGTGGCGAGGCTCAGAAACTCCTTTACAGAGAAATGGGTAAATTGCATGACTTATGTGATATCCGTCCTCCAATCATGCTTTTTCCCTACTTTTTCCGTGATGGAGGTCCTGGTCTCAAGTCACTCCCTGCTCCAAGTAGACCTCTCCCTCTACCGCATTTGCCAATCAGACGCACCATGTTATGCATACCTATGTGTTTTAACTGAGATGGCGCCAACATCCCCCGGCTCCATATGCTACCATTCAATACTGGACAGTGCCAGTTCGGGATGTCATTACGCGAACAAGGCTGAATGAATCCCCTTTTAACCAAAACAGTTACGCCTTTCGCAGTGCGCTGGATGACCCACGACATGGCCTGGTTTCGATGGCTTTATTTCCGATTCCTTACCTCAGGGGTGAAATAGTCATTTCATATCCTGCTATTCAATGTGGATGTCGCCTCGAACTTTGCTGTCAGTATATGGCATCTCTACAGGTGGCTGCTTTGGCTGGGTGCTACACAACTGTTATACGCGGTGTCGGTACCTAATTTTTTCCATAACATTGATACCCACTTATCAAATGTCTCAAACCAGACTTTATCGCATCCGACCGTCACAGCTCGAGCTTCCCTCTTCCGCCCTTGCTGTGCCGCTCCATTTAGATACTCATCCGTTTTCTCTGTTTTCCTGGAGATTACTTGTCGGTTCCCGTACGCTCCCCAGGCCGCTGGCGTAGATGACGGAAGATCCGTATCCTATCCCATTCGACCATCTTGTGCCTCCACCCTGCCTTATTAACCCTTGCTATACATTCTGTCTCTGTGAACTGCTCACTCTGCCGTGCGGATGGCTCCTGTTAAACGGGCAGGTCCCCACCCTGGGATGCTTTACAGCCCTTCACACCCGCGCCAAGCGTCCTGTCCCGGGCGTGTTGACTTCCTTGGCCTTTTCGCGTCTCGTATATTTGTACTTTCCTGTCTTCGAACCGTCTCCTCGATTCGTCCTTATCTTTAATCGTTTCCAGGTGGTCATCTCTAAATTTGAGAGTCCTCGAATCATCATCTACGATACCAAAGATTTGACCCGGAAGTGCCTATCAATTATGAACACTCCTTGGTGGGGGTCTGTTCTTGGTGCTCTTGGTGTGGTCTGCGGTTTCCGCTGGAGCCAGACCTAGGAGGGCTGAGGTGACAGACCCAGACGCTGGTTCTATAGTCGTAAAATAGGATAAGGCTTGTAGCATCTAAAGATCAGTTACATAGTTACCTTGTGAGTTACCCAAATACGCCCCCAGGCTGCCGTCGTCTCGTTTGCCGCGTGTGCGGGCCGCACAGACCCCAACCTTAGTTTCGGGTTGGTAGGTAGACCCGGAACAGTAGCTTTGGGCAGCTCCCATTTACACTGAGACACACACCATGATTGAACTGAAATAAATACCATCTGCACTGATGTACGATGATAATTTTTCTTTCATACTGTGATGGACGGGAGATGGGAGGTTGAGAAGGTGTTTGTTTGGTCCATACTGCATGATAGTGTACTGAAAAGCAACACCATGACTGACATTCATTCTTGCCACACACTCTTTATTCCGAGTTGACCTTTCGAGTTGTCAGAAACATCGTGCCATCTAAGCGTTCTCTCTTTCATGGTCGCCCGGACAATCTCTATGCGGTCAATCAGTATTAATCAGTCGTCAAAGTCTCCTCGGCGTCTCCCGTTCGTTACCTCATCGTTTGTGCCCTCCTCTCTGGGTGTCATCGCCACAGGCCTACAGTCCTGCTGCCGTGATCTCACTTTGAGGGCCTGCCTACTTCCTGTGAATTCATTTATCTACACAAGCAGTGGAGCGCTCAACGTTCAATATCGGCGTTTATCGATATCTTCTGCCAATTACACCCCATCGTTTTTCGCAATTGCTTTGTCATTTCAACCCTCTACCACCGCATCCCATTGTCCCCCATCACTTCCTCCCACCGAACCAACTGTCCTTTCCGATCCCACATTTCTTCCCCCACTTCTGATATGAGTGACCAGTCAGAATCGTCTCGTTTACGGGTGCTCTTTGAGGCGGCCTTGGACAACTACAAAGAGCAGACGGGTATAGAATTGGCCGAACATCCTCTCGCCGAGCGCCTCCAGGATTGTGACTCAGTCGAGTCCGTTACCGACGTTCTTAGTGAACAAGCGCAAGCCTTCAAGAAATTCCGGGAAAAAGACAAATTCATGAAGCCGCTCAAAAAGGTCTTGACAGTTCTGTATAACCTTTCTCCAGCAGCCGGTTTAAGTCATTATGTCGGTCTGGTACGTCCGCAGTCGCTGACTGGGTGTTCAATGACTCTGACCTCCATCTTATAGCATCTCCCACCCGTGAAAGCAATACAGACTGGCCTCGGTGTCCTACTCTCCGTACGTACTTTTCTTTAGTCCCTGTGGGCACATCTTTGTAACTTTTCAGAATATCAGGCGGTCAAGGGCATCATTGATGACTATGATGCGCTGGTCAATTTGCTCGAGTCGATTGGAAACTTTCTCAATCGCCTTGAGATCTATACCAAGATCCCTCCTACGGACGGTATGAACGAAATGATCGTCAAGATACTCGTGGAGCTGCTCTCCACGCTCGCGTTGGCGACCAAACAAATGAAGACGGGAAACTTCAGTGAGTCCGTCATCGGTGAGGTAATTTATTACCTCACCCATGAAATTCAGAAAAACTTGTTGGGAAGCTTGTTGGAGAAAAGAAAATGGAGGCGATGGCCCAGAGGCTGGACCGACTGACGCAGGACGAAGCTCGGCAAGCCATAGCGCAGATTCTCGATGTCGTCCATGGCCTTGTTCAGAATACGAAGGTGGTTATGGAAGGTGAGTAAGTCTACTAAGCTTTTCACTATTTGGGGGTTGATGACCCTTGTAGACGGCAAAACATCGATCGACTATCTCACGGATGTTCTCAGTATGTTTGTAAACGACAATCAAGTCAACTCCGTGTCTGACTAAGCAACAGAAAGCATGCATCAAGTCGCGAGCGACCTAAACAAGTCGAAGCGTGAGACCTTTTTTGATGTCGCGATATAACTGGGAATCACTGAGACTGTCCGACAGGTGACAGCTTACAACAAGATATTTTCAAATGGCTATCACCGCCTGACTCTTGGAATAATCATCATAATGCCTGCAAATTACGGCACAGCGAGTCTGCAGCTTGGTTCGTTCAGGGTAAGACGTTCTCAGAATGGAAAGCATCTGAGGACCGGAGTTCCCTTCTATGGGTTTATGGAAAACGTCAGTTAACGCCTAGCTCTTGTGCTTTTACCGATATTTTTTTTTTTTTTTTCATTTTGTAGCGGGTGCGGGAAAGAGCGTCCTTTGGTATGTCGGAGGTTTCGTATATTCATTTCTCGGGAACCTACCATGTCGTCCAGCTCCACAATCATCGAGGACATCGATGCCATGCGGAAAGCTGGGCTCGCGTCATTGGCCTTTTTCTACTATGATTTTAGGGAGGACAAAAAGAAGGACCTGCGCGGACTGCTCTCGTCCCTTTTAGTCCAACTTTGTCATCAATATGACTCCTACTGTAATATTCTTTCCAACTTCTACTCGGATCACGCGAAGGGTTTGCGTTCTCCCAGAGAGGATGCACTTAGAAGATGCCTAAAAGATCTACTTATTTGCCCTGGACTACCTCCTGTCTACCTCATCACGGATGCTTTGGATGAATGCCCAAACCCATCTGCCGTCCGATCGCCCCGTGCTGAAGTCCTACACCTCATAAAGAAGCTCATTCAATCACAAATTCCGAATCTGCGCATATGCGTTACTAGCCGGCCAGAGACCGATATTAAGGATGTCCTCGGTCGATTGGCTTTCCGCTCTGTTTCCCTGCATGACGAGAATGGTCAAAAGAGGGACATCGAGGGCTATATCAAGTGGGCCATTAACACGCTTCCCAAAAAAGGAAGGTGGAAAGCGGAAGACAAGAAACAGGTCATCGACGTTTTTTCAAAACACGCCGACGGGATGTACGGCGTCAATACCGATTTTTTTTGATGACTCGCTCATATTTGTGATGTAGGTTCCGTTGGGTGGATTGTCAGGTGGTCTACATTTGCGACTGCATCCCAGCACGTATCCGGCATGCACTGGCCAAGTTACCAGGGACGCTCGACGAGACATATGAGCGCACCTTGCGAGAGATCAACAATGCAAATTGGGAATTCGCCCATCGCATGTTTCAGTTTGTCGCGGTGGCTTCCCGCCCCCTTATGGTTGAGGAACTCGCCGAGTTGCTCGCATTCGATTTCAAGTCCGAGGAAGGATCGATGCCGAAGTTTTATACGGACTGGCGCCTGGAAAATCCCCAAGAGGTGCTGTCTCTATGTTCCAGTCTACTTACCATTGTCGATCACGGTCACTCCCCTGTCATACAATTTTCTCATTTTTCTGTGAAAGAATTCTTGACATCCACCCGCCTTGCTAATGCAGCCGACGTCACTTCCCGCCGCTATCATGTGTCTATGACACCTGCTCACGCCCTTGCGGCAAAGGCCTGTTTGGGCATTCTACTACACCTGAATGAGGATGTCGTCACCCGCGATGGTCCGGAAAACTTCCCTCTCGCCATATATGCTGCCGAGCACTGGGTTCACCATGCCCAGTTCGAGGACGTGTCGCGAATCGTGGAAGATGGCATGAAACAATTGTTTAATCCGAGGGAATCACACCTTGCGGTCTGCCTCTGGATATACGACCCATGCGGCTCATACTACCCATACAACCAATATGTTCCTCGGCGGAAGCGAAACCTACAAGCTGAAAGGCCATTTCCACCCCTCAGAGCACCCTTGCATTATGCCGCTTCCTGGGGCTTACATTCCATAATAGAGTTCCTCGTCAGCGACCACTCACAGGATGTGCACTGTCGAGACTTCATCAACTGTTCGACCCCTTTACATCTGGCATCAAAAAATGGACACGTGGAAGCTGCTCGCATACTTATTGAGCGCGGCGCGGATATGACAGCCGAGGACAACGACGGGGAGAGCCCATTACATCTGGCATTGCATCAGGAAAACGTAGAAGTCGCTCGCATGCTTATCGAGCGCGGTACAGCTGTCGCAGCCCGGAACAAGGTCGGGGATACTCCACTACATCTGGCGTTGCGTCAGACAGAGATGGAAGTCGCTCGCATGCTTATTGAGCGCGGTGCGAGTATGACAGCCCAGAACGGGGTCGGGGAGACTCCATTCCACCGGGTGTTGCGTCATGGGGAAGTGGACGTCGCTCGCATGTTTATCGAACATGGCGCGGATATGGCAGCCCAGAACGATGATGGAGAGACTATGTTACATCTGGCATCGCGTCATGGACAAATGGATTTCGTTCGCATGCTTATTGCCAGTGAACATGGTGCGGATATAACAACAGCCCAGAATAAGGACGGGAAAACCCCATTTCATCTGGCCTTAGACCACGGACAAGTGGAAGTCGCTCGCATGTTTATCGAGCATGGCGTGGATATGATTGCCCACAACAGGGACGGCGGCACTGTCACGCCCGGCCTCGGCATATCGAGGTCTGCCAAGCGGAAGCAGGAATCAGCCTAGTCCAGCTTTCGCCATGGTTCTTTTCTTTTTTTTGTTTTTGGATTTACTATACTCTGTTTATGACGCGCCTGCTTCCTTCAGGTTAATTGTAACGTTTATTATCTATTACGAATAAAAGAATGTTTTTGTATGAATTCACTGGAATTACCTTTGATCGACATTCCTACAGTCCATGCGCTCTGGCTATTACACGTGTCCTAACAACAGCTGTGTGCGCGCAGAATTTGTCGGTTTGAACTCTGGTTTTGGGTCCATGCACTGCGTTATGTCTGAAGAAGATTTACTCGTCGGACACACTCTCGCGTTTGTTCACGATTTACTCACCCTTCTCGTTCAGTACACTTCCCTCAACGTCACACTTCTCCATGAAGTGAATTAATAGTGAAGCTAAGGTGCTGTGTATTTGTGAGCGTATAGGAAAGTGACATTACACTCGATCGTGGAGGCAACAAGTAGATACTACTTTGCGGACTCGGCACCATACATAGACAATAGTTTTAGAATTTCTTGTCGCCGTAACAATGACGCCAACTGCGAAGGGGTCTCGCCATGTCTGTTGCGCGCATTGACATCCGCGCCGTGGTCCAGTAATAATTGTACGTCTTGGACTTCTCCGTCGGATACTGCCCAATGTAGCGGAGACCTGCCAGAGACGCTTTGAAAATTAATATCTGCTCCGCGTTCAAGCAGCATCCGAGTAAACGCGACATGTCCTTCGCTCACCGCCGGGAACAGCGGAGTCCACTTATCGCAGTCTCGAGCATTGATATCCGCGCCATGATCGAGTAGACACTCCCCAACTTCGAGTTCTCCTTTCCACGACGCTCGATGCAGAGGAGTCCCGCCATTTATGCCCCGGCTGTTCACATCTGCGCCATTGTCGAGTAATAATGACAAAGTGTTAGCGTGTCCTGCTCTCGCTGCAGCATGAATCGGAGTCCCTTCATAACCTCCCTCGGCAAGTACATGCTCTGGATGCTCAGCGATGAGGTGTTCTGCCAGGTCACGAAATCCGAGCCGTGAGGCGTAATATAGGGGGACTGCTTCCGGTTGCTCGGGGCGCATGGTTGATATGAAAGGACTTGGCCTATCTTCATTGTAAATCCAAAGCCACGTTGCAAAGTGAGGGTTGTCTGCTTCAAACAGACGTTCCATCCCACCCATGATGTATGACGATACATTCTCAACCCAGGCATGCGTGGCCCAGTGCTGAGCAGCGTAAAGAGCCAACGGGAGGCTCTTGAGGTTGTCACGGTCAATGTGATCGTCCAAATGGAGGAGAACAGCAAGGCATGCTTGTGCAAGAGTAGTATGAGCGGGCTCCAGTGAAACGTGATAGGGCTCAAGACCGCTGCTGGACACGGCAAGCCGCTCCGATGTCAAGAATTCCTTGACACTGAAATGAGAAAATTGGACAATGCGTGAATCTCCGACCGCCACTATGCTGACCAAACTTGAGCAAGTCGACAAGACTGCTTGTTCTTCGTCCTCCCAGCGCCAGTTCGGATTTAGCCTCGTAATATCCTCTTCGAAATCAATCGCAAGGACATCTGCGAGTTCCTGGACTTGAAGTGGGCGAACAGCCACTACCAGACAATGCAACAATCGACGTGCATGGTCTCGGTTAGACTTCTGGATCTCCCTCAGGATGCGTTCGTATGTCTCGTCCAGGGTTACGGGCAACTCGAGAAGGAACCTCCGGACACTTGATGGGAGACAATACCGCAGTGCTTCCAATTGGCAAAACACCCATCTGAACCTGTGACAAGTATTAAGGTTTGTTATAGACAGATGTCAACACGCTTACATTCCATCCGATTTCTCACATAGTATTTTGATTGCCAGACTCTTGTCTTCCTCCCGCCATCTCCGCGTCCACTTGGAACGTACGGAAGAGGCGACATAGTTGGCGATGTCCTTCTGTTGTCCACTTTGGTCATGAAGGGATACACGGCATGAGGTTAAGAGTTCGAGGCAAAACTGAATGTCAATCTCTGGCCTGCTGGTAACACAGATGTGGAGGTTTGAGAGGGAAAGGTCAACGAGTTCCTTCACAAGTTCGAGGACCATTTCTCGCGGTGATGGTAGCCCAGACGTGTTCGGACACTCGTCAAGGGCATCCATGATGATGTAGGTAGGCTTTTGCGCCTCGAGGATGAGCATCTTTTTGAGGCATTCTACCATACTGTGGTCACTAGGTTGCCTTGCTCCACCATCGTGTGAATAATAGAATTGAGAGAGCATGTCACAACAGGGATCGGACTGAGCAGAAAGTTGGGTGAGGAGAGACGAAAGCAAGCCGCGAATTGATTGTTTATGGCTATCCTTGAAGTCGAAATAGAAATAGGCCATCGAGGCCCTCCCGGCATCGCGCAAAGTTATGATATCTTGTATGACCGAGGAACTGAATTGATGTCAGTTTCAATAGGGGGGGAGTGAAAGAAGAGCGAACCAGAGCACACTTTTCCCTGAACCGGCTGTAGGAACCGAGGGATAATCAGAGTCGTCGTATGGTGAAAGTCAACAGTAACGCACGTTTTCCATGTATCCACAACACTGAACCGGTAGATTTCCACTGATTGAAAATACTTCCTTGAAAGAACCATTGGGTTGTACCGCCGTGATGGACCTTGTATGCAATGTTATGATTTATGGATGGATCCGGAGGCGAAAGCCATCGTAAAAGACTATCCCCAAGCTGGTTCCCTGTAAAATCGGTAACAGTCTGAACCCTCGGAATAATGACCATGCTTTAAAGAGATTACGAACACTTGACCTTCTCTAATTTGTTGGCAAGATCTTGGACCTCGCTGGGAGTATCTTTTATGTCGCTACCAATGCCTTGCATGATGTTACCAACATCTTGAAAGTCACCTAGGACAGCTCGCACGATCCCCTTGACACTATGAACCTTGTTGCCAACACCTTGCACATTGCCGCGGACGTCTTGTACTTTCCCTTCAACACCCTTCACGCTATCATCGATATCCATCGCGCTATTATCGACGGCCATGACTTTGCCATCGACGCTGTGGGTGACATTCAGCAACCCTAAAAATGCCATCTGCGCATGTTCTTGAGTCAATTTGTCCAATCTCTCCAAGCTATCCTCGATGTCTCTGTTTCCCATCAACTTCTTAAAATACTTTCCTGAATGAGGTATGAGTCAAGAATGGTGAATCTACGTGATATCGACACACTCAATCGTCCATATTTCGCTTCTTTGGAGGTGACCACAAGGATGGTTAGTACCTCGACCATACTTTCAACGACCAGGTCCATCATAGCTGTAGTCGGCGTGATGCTAGTGTATATCTCAAGCCACTGGAAGAAATGTTCGATGCGGTGAAAGACATCAACGAGCTTGTCTTGACACGTGCTGACATTACCCGCCTGGGAGCCTTTGTTGTCAAACAAGGTTACGCAGGAGAGGAGAATCATGAAGAACACCGACCGAAAGGACATGGATCCCCGCAAAAATTACAATTGCAGGTGGGAACGCCTGAACATGAGCATTAGAGCAGGAATTATCCCTAAGGATACGTCCGATCTTCACCAGTTCAACAGCCTGGCCAACTTGAAGCCAGTCCGAATACGCACACAAGGCACTCACGGTCTGGATGACCCATTTTGTGAGCCCGTTGTTGATATTCTGGGACCTGTCGGACGCGGGAATTTGCTCTCGCAAGATAGTGAGGATATCCTTGGGGGAAACACAGGATTGAAGCCTGGGAAGAAGCGGATGGGAGGCTAGGCCATTGTTGGTCTTGCGTTTGTAAGATTCCAAAGCAGCGTTGAAAATGGAGACAAAGTCAAGACGTGAGGTGGGCGTGGAAGGAGCGGTGGACATGGTGGCTCGTGGAGAAGAGAGGGATAGTCGGTGATGAGGGGATGATAGGAAGGGGACAGGTGACACCGATAAGTGGCCCGGGTACAGTGGCCGCCATTCCGGGCCGCGGAAGTCACGAGGCAACCGGGACCCCATTCCCACCGTGAAGTTGCATGCCCAACTGGTTCTCCCCATCAGTTTATTTTCGGTACAGTACTTGCAGTATGATGACTTGTTCCCGTCCGGCGAGTGCGAGTGAGTCACAGGATATGGTCAATGTTCCGACATAGTATGGATGCTCTGGGCTGAGACGGTGGTGCTCGGTGACCAAATTACATCAACACCAGGTGTTCGAATGTCGATGTTGCATGAAGTCCAGGAACTGTAGTTTCTGTATCGCCGAGACGTACATCTGGGACACCATAAAATTAAATAAATAAAAACAAAAAATACTTGACAGTAACACGAGGAGAATGTGCAGCGAAGTGAAGTAGTGGTAAGGGTAAGCCTATGCTGTACTGTACTTATACAGTATCCCGGTTGCGAGAGTCGGTCGCGCTACAGCAGCCGGCAGCAACCGGTACGACGAAGCTGTTGTACTAAATTAGTACAATAGCCCAAGCATCTCCCACCCCTTCTCCTTAGTCTCCACTGACGCAGCCGCAAAGGAAGTCGCGGCGGCCGCAGTGACAGTGGCGACAGTGGCAGTGACGCGCGCGCGTAATCGCGGGTCCGCGGGTGCAGTGGCCGAATTCGGAGTCGGGGTGGAGGCTACGGCGGTGCTTGTGTCCGATTCTGCGGGCTCTACGGGCGTCGGCTCGTCGTCCTCCTCGGCGTCCATCTCCACGCCATAGGCATCGTCTTCGTCCGCGCTGAGATCCATCGCTTCTTCCACGCTCATCTCCATCTCCATCTCCATCTCCATCTCCATCGCCATTTCTGCATCTTCTTCCTCTTCTTGTAGCGATGGGGTTGATAGTGGCGGTAATGGGGGACGTGGTGGTGTTGTCGTATTTGGGTCGCGGGGGTGACCACGCGACTGCGCAGACGCGCCCGAGCCAGAATCTGGTGGGCGCCGCTTGCCTTTCTCGAGTTTGTGTAGAACCTTGTGGATATACTCCCGCGCGAACTTTTTGATCTTTGTCGTCTTCTCATCCGAGAGCACATCTAGTTTATTGTCCTTGTAACTCGACGACTTTTTTTCCTTCTCCGCAATGATATGTGTGAGCTGTAACCCATCCCGGCTACGTAAGCGATAACAGCCCCGGAAGGAGGGGGAAACCGCGCACCTCTTTCGCATGCTTCTTGAAGGTGTCGACATCCATCCGCGACCGGTATTTCGACATCGCCTTGACGACAACGGCACCCACGAGTTTCAGCAGGCGTACCTCACGGTTATCCTCCCGATCCCGATCGTGATGACGCTTCTTCTCGCCACCCTCCCTCTCCTTCCGCTCTTTCCGCCGTCGCTCCCGTTCCACATTACGTTCCTCCTCTTTCATTTGTTCCTCCGCGGCAGCGGCAGCCTCCGCGAGAGCGCGCTCTTCCGTAGCTTTCTGCGCAGCCGCTGCAGCAGCAATGATCGCAGCCGTCTCGGCTTTTGTGCGCTCGAGCCGCGCGAGGCGTGCCTCCTGCTCCATTATCTGGATCTGGAAGAAACCTGAATCTTGCTGAGGCAAACCGCGCTGCGGGTAAGGGTGCGGATGTGGATGCGGATGAGAATTGGGGTTGAATGGCCTGACAGATGAGAAGCCTAGCGGCTTGATGGCACACTCAACCTCGACGAGACCATCCAGCTTGGAGCGCTTTGGCAGGCGGTCTTCGGGGGGCGGAGATGGAGGTAACGCCCAGTCGTCGCATGGATCTCCAACCTCATTATCCTGAGTTTGGCTGAGTATATTGAACGAGATGAGAATATGATGTGACTCACGCCCTTCATGCGCTTCGGTATTCGATAGGCAGTCTCCAGGGTACTCCATTTCTCTAGAAGCTGACACATAACGTCAGTTAAACCTGTTACAAACTGGAAGAAACCGCACCCACGTCTTCAGAGGCCTTCTTGAGAACGACATTGTCTGACTCCGTACATCTCTGAACAGGCACGCTGACTTTGGAGTCTTCGACCTTGTTACGTGATATTAAAGGCCATGTACTCATACAGTCTATAACCTGTGCATTCTTAAATTTCCAGTCAATCCACAGCAGTAGTCAAGGTACATACGAGCATAAGAATTTCGAGATCCTTCTCGTAGTCGTCCATGATGTTCGTCATGAGACTGAACCCTCGTAATCGCATCAACTGACGAAGAGCAGACTGGTCCTCCGACATCTACAACCCAAATAGTCAATGGGACCCAGACTAACCGATCTGAAAAAACAAACCTTGATTCGAGTGAGCAACTTGACAAGAACCTTGCGGCTCTGGGTTTGCCGCATGGCTTGGATAACCTTTGGCACCTCCTTGAGAGCCAGAGGCTTGAGTATTGGCTGTAAATGCATACGCTTCAGTACTTGTCACCGAAGGAATACGACGCGACAAATCACCATCCAGTCCTCATCTAATTTCTTGCTCTTCTTCTTTTTACTTCCCTTGAGCCCGAGCCTGTCAACCTCGTCCGCAATACCAAGTGCTGCGACAAGCGCTCGTAAAAGCCGTACCGGGAAATAGAGGAAAAAGGCGTACCATCTAGATAGAGATCATCCATTCCAGCTATATCAGTCTGCGTCTTCCCTCCAATAAAACCAACGCATTTTTCCTCGCCACAGTAACATGGCTGCGCGTCATGACTGCCATTTTGTCAGCCCAGAACAGAGCCTATCAATTGCGCGCTTTGAGAAGGCCAACTCACCCATAGCGATCGACGTTGTAATTGAATGTCAATTCCTCGTCCTTCTTGATCGCACGATTTGAGAAAATGCCCATCCGGACGTGCTGCCCGATCGTCCACTTTGCGACGAAGCAATTTGGATCACAGGAGTGAATTGCGAATCGACCGATGCCGCCGCGCTTCGTCGCATCGATGAACTGCGATGCAGCAGCGAGATAAACCGAGGGTTCCATATCAGTGCATAGAACCAAAGGGTGTTCCACTCACCTCGTCCTTCTGCAGCATCATAAAGTAGAAATGCTCGATGCCCTCTTCCGCATATTCTCGCATCCGCTTGATGAATGACGGGTTCGAAACGACGTCGCCGACATACTCGTATATGAATGTATCCCTTTTGTGGGTCAGGGTCGGAACGAACAACGCCTGATACTACGACACACCTTAGCATATCCTCCGCCGCCCGAAGCCCAAACCCCTTTTTCTCCGTCTTAACGATTTCAATTTTCGCATATTCCCGCCGTTGATACCTTCATGATGTCAGACATATAGTCAACTATGCAAGGAGCTGCCACGCACCGTTGGTTCATACAAAAGGAGCCACCCTTGCAGTCACCGGGAAGACACTCCACCTGCGTCAAACGATTGATGCAATCCTCTACGCAAATTTCATCTGAACGGCCCTCAGCACATCGTCCACAGCCCCAAGGATACGAGAAAATAGGAAGGAACTCACCAAAACCATTCGGTGGACACTCGCAGGTCATGCTCTCTAGCGCCTCCCGACTCCGACCTAGGGTTGAGTATTGGTATTGGTTTTCTTGTATCTCAATGAAAGTTTTCATGGCCTCTTCCCTCGCGACTGGTAAGTTTCCGATGAGTTGTGGACCTTTCTTTAGGGGCTTCCTCTGTGCGGGTGGGGTGGACTCATATTTGGGCGAGGTTGATGATGACGTAGAAGTGCTGGGTTCAGACTTTATGGGGATGAGATCTTCAGCATTGGGTGAACGTTTAATGGTTTGTGGTACTTGCTCCTCCATCTTGACGTCGTCTGACGGGGCTGGGGATGGTCGTACTCCATCCACAGAAACGGGTCGGTCACACATCTTGACAAGGTCGGACTCGACATATACCTTGGATGGCGACGTCGAGGGGTGATCCTCCAAGGTGATGGACGATGTAGAGGCGATGGGTGAGGGGGTACCATCATCGACTTTGAGAGCCATAGCACGAAATTTGGACATGGCAACGACCGGGACGTCCGAGTGCAACCGAGCAGGGGTTTGTTGGGCGATTGGTAGACAAGCGCGCGTGAATTGAAGAATTAAAGGGACCCCCGAACTGGGCACAATACAGAGAGCCACAAATTGCTCAACCTATATCAGACAATGACGGTTAGTAGTTGAGCTGCGAGGTGGTACGGACAGCCACCATGGGTGTCAGTAAGTAAGCGGCGACACGCCCAGCCAACTGTCCCGAAAATTGACCACAGCTCAAGTGTTTCGTATTGTACATGTCATCGTTAAACTAAATGTACTACGCATCAGCACGGCCAACGAACAGGAGTCGTTGTCCCTCATTCGTTGGCGCTGAATAAAAAAGAGAGCGCGAGTGGCATGCTGCCACAACAGTTGGCTCAACGAGCGTAGCTCAGGACCGGACCTGAAGAAAAGACAGTCAACAACGGGGGATTATGGTGTCGGAAAAGGGTGAAAATCAGCAGCGCATAATGTTTGGCTGTATGCTATAAGTGCCACTCATCACGGCCTAGGGCTATGACTGGGGCGGCATATCTCATCCTGAGAGGGGATATAAACACACAACTTACCAGTAGACGTATTCCCTAGGTTCTCCATCCTATTCGACATAACCGCTTGCCCATGGATAACATTGAACCCCTCGACCTACCAATCCATCTCTTCCAAAATAACGCAAGGAAAGGCTACCAAATCGCACCAACCTCAGACTATGCTTTGACGTCTGGAAGAAAAGTCTATATAAATGCGGAAATATTACACATTGGGTGATGCAGGAAGAACAGCATCCTCGTCCCTCCCTGAAGGAGATACAAGTGGGTCAACGCATGGTTCGGCGACACAGAACGGGCATGACAACCCACCTTCATAGAACTTTTGCAAAAACGTTCTTTGAGGTCGATCTCTATGATTCAACAGGGGACCGAGCACATGTGGCTCCTGCTTCCAAAAGTTTATTGCCTCCTGGTAATCCTGCCGACTCTTGTGGAGCAAAATGTCGATCACCTTCGGGTCAGACACGTAGCGGTTATTCTCAAAGCGGTGGCGGATAACGGCGCGCAATGCAGACGGCGGGACATCGAGGGAGTATAGTGTGCAGATTTCCGGTGCCTATGGTGTGTTGTGGGGAATGTGCCCAGAGGGTAGGAAGGTGAGACCTGGCAAACGCAGAAGAAAAAGAACGTACCCCGCGCATCCATTCTCTGTATAAATCTAGTACACGCTTACGCTGCTGCACGGAGCTAGTCGATACGGTGGCCGCGCGGGCAAGGCGCGTTGGTATAGTAGTCATTGGCCGTCGTCGTCGTCGTCGTCGGTG
>Ga0137362_10000866_pt1 | contig 17529 bp, 21 predicted proteins | sample MadtaG_2_FD_104801 | JGI IMG/M metagenome (GOLD analysis project Ga0137362, IMG submission 104801) | Vadose zone soil microbial communities from Angelo Coast Range Reserve, California, USA - Mad1_100_16 metaG | ecosystem: Environmental > Terrestrial > Soil > Vadose zone | place: USA: California... | reverse complement strand
CATTCGTTCGACTGGAAAATAAAAATGCTCTAAGCCACTAGAAAATCATGACTAACATGCGGGGACCGTCACCTCGAACAGGTCAGCTTAAGTCGGGGGAAAGGACATTCTTCGGCCCTGCGACTATTCGTCGAGCTCTCCTGCCTCGAGTTCGTCCATTTCGTCAAAGTCTTCCGTCTCCCCAGTTGTGTTGGCAAAGTCCTCGTCCATGTCTTCTATCTCGGCGTCGAGGTCCATTCCACCATCTTCATCTTCATCACCTTCGCCATCGCCATCGCCCTCACCGTTGCCATCACCCTCACCCTCGTCCGTCGGCGACCCTGGGTGCGACGAGCGTGCAGATTCGTCCACTTCGGAACCATCGTCTGCCTAGATTGAGAGCCAGTCAGCAGAGAAAAGTTTAGACGGTGAGTAATGCAGCGCGACGCCTCCGCAAGGCACGTACGTCGTTCTTCTCTTCATGCTGCGTCAACATCCTCCCTATTGGCACCAGGAAGCCATATCCGCGATTCTTTATCTCGAGCGTCTGCTTCACACCCCCGTCAGTCAAGAAGGGGGAAGAGCACTCGAACGCACACTATCCTCGAGTTCGGCCTCCTCGTCGCTAAGGTCGTCCATCTCTTGCACCAGATCACGTCGCAGAATCAGCTTACCGACTCGACGCCCGGGTATGGCTAGGGGTGTCGGGTACGGCTGCTGTGGCCGTGGCATGAGGGTTGGAAATAGCGGCGGGCGGGGAAGAACAGTTGGAGTTGCTACAAACATGACGAGTGGTATACAAAGTGGAGCCGAGGCCGGAGAGGAGCCGAGCCGCCGTAATCCGTAATCCATCACGATTATTTCTCATCCCCCGTCCGCACATGGGTTCCAAAAAGAACAGGGTGAAAAAAGTCTTTGCACCATCACCTGCTCTTACCCCAACTTACCACGCCATCGATGACGACGACGACGACAACAACCTCGTGGACGAGCTTCTCACCGGACTTGATTCAAGAGACAAGACCGTTCAGCGAGAGTCTGCGACTGTACTGGAGGAAGTACAGGCAAGGCAGCAGCCTCAGATTGCGCAGGCAGCTGCTCCTGATAAAGCAGGCAGCAAGAATAGGTTCAAGGCAAGACAGGTACGTTCGGGTCATCGCAATTGCTCTTCGAGGGTGACAAGCTTATCCTCAAGGCAAGGAAAGCCGCAGCTCTCGCTGATCTGCAACTACCCATCAACACGGAGGCAGATGCGAAGCTGGAGCGAGAAGCCAAGGACGAGGAGCGCGCGATTAATAGGATATGCAATGAGCTAGGGCTTGAGATGCGTGAGGTACTGACACCCCCCTCTCCTTCCCCCCTCAACATTGATTTTAACCCCTACCCATCCACACACCTACGCATGAACAGATCAACCCAGACGGCCACTGTCTCTTCTCAGCAGTTGCAGACCAACTTGCCACCCTCAATGTCGTCCCGTCACAAGAGGCGCATTACCTCTTGACACGCCGAGCCGCGGCTGACTACATGCTAGCGCACCCGCAAGACTTCGTACCGTTCCTTCCGAGCATCGAGGGCGAAGATGGCACTGGTGTGGGTGACTCTGGGATTATTGGCCCGCGTGAGTATGCGCGCTACTGTGCGAACATTCGTGACACCGCCGTATGGGGTGGGGAGCCCGAGATCCTCGCACTCAGTCGCGCGTACGCCATACCAATACACGTTGTTCAGAGTGGTCAACCCCCTGTTGTTGTGCACGATCCTAGTGGTGCACCAACAACCAATAACCTCAAGGAGCAGCGGGCGGTGCGGATAAGCTATCACCGACGGATGTATGGGCTTGGCGAGGTGCGCATATTGATCTAGCCATTCATTTATCCTGATTACACACCCCACCTAGCACTACAACTCGCTTAGACCAAAAACAGGTCTCCAGAAAATCACCAGCCCGCTCAAGAACCTCTTAGTCCCAACATAGCAGCCGCCGGTTCTTTATGTAGAATAATCGAGACATGGATCATTTGCTCGTCATTTTATACACGTTCATATGCAGATCATCATATCAAAACAGGAGTCCTGCATTCTGTCCTGCCGCACCTGGCTGTGGCACATCTACCGCGTACTCACCGAACGCTGAATTCAGGTTCGAATATGGGTCTGCCGTGGTCATTTGGCGCACAGGAGAATGCTTGCCTTTCACAAAGCCTGCATCCTCGTCCTCGTCCTCGTCATCCCCTGCGCTACCCTCCCGTTCAAGTAACCCAGCCTCGATGCCACTGTCAGCTGCTGGCAGCTGTGGAGCCGGCTTGAAAGGGAGCGAAGACGGCTCGGTAGAGGTACCCGGTTCAATTGGCCCCGGTCCATGCACGACGATAGGACCGGTCGCTGGCGCTTCGCGCTGGACGGGCACAAGGAACTGTCTTGATAGTGCATTCAGCGCGGGTGAATCGACGAGCGCCTTGCCTGCGGCGGTGCGGATAAACGTCTGGTCAGACAAGGAAAAAATGAGATTGACGTGGTGAACAGTGCCAAGTGGGGGTAATCGAACCTCTGGATTTTTGTGATAGATGCTTCCTAGTGTGCCTGTATGCAGCAATAGTTGGTCGAGCGCTCCACGATCCATACGGTCTGCATCCATCGTGATTGCGGGCTTCTCCGAGAGTACGATTTCACTGGCGACAGTCGGGTTGATCGCGAGCAGACGCCAGTACATGAAGCCCCGGTCACGCAGGTCCGGGTTGTCGATGTCCTCCGTTGTCCACTTGAGCACTTTGTGCACAAGTGCCTTGACCGAATCGGAAGAACTCTTGTAGATGAACAGCTTGACGGCCGCAGTGACGAGAGCGAATTGAACTTCGATGGGCTCCTCAAGAAAGTTGTATGTGAGGTCATCCATCAACTCGTCAGCATTGTCGATGTGGTTTGCGAATTGTCCGATTACCCAGACCATGGACGCTTTTGCCTCGGGCTCATCGAGAACGTCCAGGTTCTCACAGAGCTTTGGAATAATTCCTTCGTACCTGCCAGGATATCGTCGGAAGATGTCCTTGATGACGACGATGGCCTCTTGCACGACATAGGACACCTTCGTCTCGATGAGGCCGAGGAGAGATTGAATACATGCGTCAGCGGCTTCTTCTACTTTGATTGTGATGCGGCCTATTGAGCGCACGGCTTTGCGCACAAAGTCGATATCTACCTCCAATGCGTACCTGGACGTGATGGTCATGAAGCGTCGGCCCAGGGTGACGTCGCTACGTACTCTTCCAACTCCGCGAGCACCTCCTTGACATTTTCCTCGCTGGCAAGTCTGTACATGATCTCCAGCTTGGCAAGCTTGACATAGATTGGATCATTGTACTTGCAGAAAAATACTTTAACGTCATTCTTGAGGACAGCCGGCCGTCTCTGGATTATGAGCAAGATGTTCCGCAAGGCGACATATTGCACCTCCGGCCCTGAGGACAGAAGTGTTACTGCAGCCCTCATCATTAACAAACTGAACGGTGGGACTTTGACACGCGTTACCTAACGGAGGACCCATCTTTTTACAAATGAGGTCCACTAATTTTTTATTGTCCATGTAGTTCATTAAGTAGAGCAAAATCTTGATGGTAGTCAGAACCACGGCCGAGTTAGCATGCTGTAATTGCACGGATATGCGCTCGCCAATGAGCTCAGCATCAGCATGCGTCTCTGGAACGTAACGTAGTAGCGCGTCGAGGATATAGATCTGGCCCCACCTTTACACCCAGTCAGTTCATGTAAAATACAGAGCGGGCAAGTCACTCACTCTGAGCTCTCACCGAGCGCCGCGATGAGTTTACTCACAACGGGCAGATTTAACTTGAATACGACCCCGTCTGGCCTGTCGGCGATCTCAGAAAGCGCTGCCACGGCGTTGGCGACGACGGTAGCGTTGCTGTCGACCAATAGATCACGCAGGAGCTCGACAAAGCCACCTCTCTCTGCTTTGCGGGGATCGGCAGCGTACAGCTTTGCAACGCATATTGCCGCGGTCTTCCGAACGTATGGGTCGCGGTCCTTGAGGTGATGGCGAAGTTGGTCGGTCAGGTGTTCTAGGACGGCGGGGATGGGTATATAAGACATGGTGCGGATCGCGAGCGCGCGAATGAGGGGGTTGCGGTCGTTGCAGTCCTGCAAAGGTAGTTGACGCATGGAACGAAGGAAGAAGATCATTGAGATACTACCTGAAGGAAATTCGGAATAACCATGTTAATAGATTCTGCCTTGGCCCGTCCATAGTTAATGAGGAAGAGGTAAACCACTGATGGGATCGTCAACCTAGGTTCCACTAGATAGAAGACACGGACACACTTTTCTTGATCTCTAATAAAGGCGTCCCCAGACATTGCACAACGTCGACGAACAGAGATGACACTGCGGGCAAACTTCCATGAGGAACGCGCCAGCAAACGTCGCAATACGCACTATCATTTCCCATAGTAATGTTCGCCACTATCTTCTTCAATACAGTCTTCCGCTTCGTGAACTTCTTGTCCTTCGTCTCTGCAGCCTGAAGTTCCTTGCGGAACTCCTGGAAGATACATGAACATTACGTGGTGCAACGACACGCACTACTACACGTACCTGTATCTTTCCACGCTGGAAGAACTTGGCATCTTGGCTCATTGTTCGAGAATCGGTCCCCGAAGTGATTAAGCGGCGGGGGTAAGTCACATGCGGCGGCCCGAAACTGTCCGCCTCGCTCTGATGGTTCCCGCTCACGCACCCCTTGCACGCGCCTCTCTAGACTCGTCCAAATACACTTTTATCAATGTCTTTCTAAAGTCTCTAAAATTACATACACGCACCCTTGGCGCCCTCTTCGCGCAGCATGCCACAGAGCTTGCCGTACTCGAGCGCATATACTATCTCAACAACAACCAGCATCGTCCTGCGCTCTTCTGGCAGCGCGTCACCGAGGCACGGCGGTATTCTCGTCGTCTTAGGTCGTTCGATGTACCTTCGCTCGTGGATGGCCTCCGGAGGTCATTCTATGGTGATATGGTACACGCTAGGTAAGATTCCGGCTGCTGGCGTGATGTATACCCTATGAAACACCCTGCAAAGCTCAAAACTGCAAAAGGGGGCGTGGACCCATTACCCACCTGCGTCCTCTCTCAAGTGCTTCCTCACGCGTGTGGGCACCTGTACTACGCTGCTGGACAAAGTGCGTTAATATTCCATACCTTTATCCTCATAAAGTTGAATTCCCGACTATGCAGACTTGCGTGCGTATGCGCGCAATTTACCGGTATGCATTTCGCTTTCTCAGATGACACGCCTCACGCGTCAACCAACTCGCGCAGCATGCTCACGCTCGCCATGCAGAGCGGCGCGTTTCTGCATCTCCTAGTCACGCTCACCGCGCTTGTCGCTCGCATGGCTCATCTCTGTTCTGCTGTACGCAGCGTGCTATTCACACAACACACTGAATGCGCGCATCTCCTGGCTAAGTTGCATGTACGTAACGAGTGACTTGTTCGCCCGTGCCAATGAGTGAAATGGGATTCCAAAATAACGCCCTTTTCTATTTGTCCAGCCTACAGAGGCCTCGCACAATTTAGCACCGCTACTACCGCCGCTTCCACCACTAGAAGGGGAGGTTACAAACGTCTCTGGGACTACACTGGAGCGCAACAGGCAGACGGTGCTAGATACTGATCTAGATGTATCTGTTGACCTCGGCGAGGCAGTCGGGATCACGTCGCAGCCAGAATCCAGATCTGCATCCCCGGTGTTACCAAACTACCTCGCACCGGTACACAATGCGACTTTCGCGCCTGTGATTGGAGCACAGCGACCAGGTGAGCTTAAGGGACTCACCTGCTTACTATCATGTGTTGCATGCGCTGAACGTCAATTCCCATTCCGATGCCTGCAACCGCAGCCACGACCCCCGCCGACCAAGCACCGCCTTCTTCAGCTCCCCGGCGTTCTTCACGCGTCACCACTGCAGTAGTGAAGAACCAGAACCGCGCCAGGCAGCCTTCAAGCTCCCGTACCACCGCAGAAGAGCGGAAAGAGAAAAGATTCCACAAGTCGAAAAAGCACCAGCGCGACGAGATTGATGACATCTTTGCGTAGAGATTTAGCCTATAGTCCTGTGCAGTACTTAGTGTCCACCGCGGAGAAATTATGTGCAGTCGTAGAAATAATGATATCATGTTATGTCATTGACGACCTAATTACTACAATATACCCGTCATTTATGAAACAAAAGGTCAATCGTTTCGGGTGTTGGCATGGTGTCAGTCGGCGGTTGGCAGGGGTGTCAAATCGCCCCAGCCTGTTACAGTGGCATTTTCTAACTTGGTGAACATCCATCAAAAAAAAAATTCGTGAGCGTGTCCGTGTACGAGACCACGGACGACAACCGATGGTGGCAGTGCATGCACGTCCGGCTCTAGTCTCTAGAGGATATAGAGCGAATGATGCTCCTGTCTGAACTGAGTCAGTTGGGCGTCTATCATCCGCAGCCGCAGCTTTCTTCCTTTCTCGAATCTGGTCACGATGCCAATGCACTGCACGGTGCGATACCATACCGGTGTTTCAGGATACAGTACAGTATGGTACTACAACTGTACGGCAAAAGGTATTTGTTGTGTTTATCAATTTTTTGCCGTCAGGCCTGGTCAATATCGATCAATGACCGCTGACCGCTGTGCTAATCGAACCGGGCGGGTCATCGATTTTGCTGTGACGGTTACGGTGAGAACAAAAAACTTGACGTTCACACACTAGCGCAAGTGTAAGCGCTGATTGGTGCTGATTTTTGGCATTTCGACGTGAATGTTGATATTGCGGTGCGGCAACGTATGATTAACACTGATGCGGACTTTAGTAAGTTACGGGCCATACCGCAAGCGGTAAAAGTGTAACACTGGGCACTTTCAAAACCGATGAACCAGCCTCAAATCTGACATCACACCGAACTTGCCTTGCCAAAAGGTGTTATTGCGATTACATTTTTATGCATACATCAACAAAAACACCCTAGCAGGGAAGGGCAAGACAGGATCCTTCCTCTACCGTCAAACACATGAGAGAATGTGTGAAAAAGAGATCACGAAACGCAAGTGCAGTGAAGAAATAGTCAAACGCGTTTGTCCAAAACAAACGGCTCAATAACACGAATTTATGTACTACGGCCAGCGCCTTCGGGGGTATGCAAATGGTTGGAAATACTGTCGAAGGAAACGTCTAGAGTGCGAAGAACGCAGCAGCGACTGCAACGAGAGCGACGGCTACCCGTGGCGATGAAAGGGCACCAGCGCCACTGCTAGATGATTTGGAACTACCACCGACAGCCGATGCCGATGCCGAGGCACTCGAGGGTGTCGACGAAGTGGCAGGGGAACCATAACCATAAGATCCTGTGGAATTGTCCGCATTGTTCGACATGGCAGCAGCGACGTCGGTGGGAAACATGGTGGCGGTGCCGGCGAGAGGAGACAAGTCGACAGCGCCATCATTACTGACCGTCTCGGGGTTCGCTGCGAGGAAAGCCCGGGTGTAAAGAATGTTTGTCGCAGCGTATTGTTGGGCCCAATTTGGCATACCACTCATGTCCATGTTCATTCCCCAGCTTGCGGCAGAGGATTGGTTAGCGGTGATATTGGACGTATATGACATAGCAGCCTGAACTGAAGGATATTGGCCCGCAAGAGAAGGCATCATCATTGAGGCAGAGCTAGGCTGCATGTACGCGTTAGGTGGGTTGATGATACCAAACATGCCCTTCTGGCAGTGATTCGGGGTACCGCAGTAGTAGAACGTGGGATTAGTGTCGTTAACAACCTGAGTGACTAAGGAGACAGCTAGTTAGCCATTGTCACGAGATGAGCAAATGGATCGTATTCTTACAAACAAAAGTCTTGTTCTGTGAGCCGGACGCGAAGGGCTGGTCGCCCGTCTTATTGCAAAGAGAAAGTTGGGAAGACTTGGTCACTGTGTGTACGTTTGCCCCCCACACGAATTTCACAGTATCGCCGACAGATGCATTGAGGGCGAAAGGCACATATCGAAGAACGCCCTGGGTAGGCGCAACAATGACCGTGTGGGTTTTGCCGTTACCGCTACTGCCAGAGGAAGTCGTTGAGGGAGGCATGTACATGCTAGACGGGCTGCCGAATTGGGCCACACATTCTATCACCAGTCGGATTAGCCTTGTCAAGACATGTGCGGAAAGAAACATACGTTGCACACAGCTGTCATAACTACCCTTATTCCAGTTCGCAGAGCCAGAGCCATATGAGCTGGGGCTGTAGGATGACGACGACTTTACGGAAGAACCGCTGCCGTGGCCACTGCTGCCCGAGGCCATCGTGTGGGAAGGGGGAGCAGCAGAAGAGCTCGAGTCTGCTTTGCCATAACTGTTGCTACTAGGAGACATCATGGAAGGGGGAGAGCTGTAAACAAGAAAAATTAGCTATTAGCTCATCGCCGACGTGACTCTAAGATAAATGTTAACGTACCCCATAGAACCGTATTCCATTGGAACGGCAGAAGTTACGCGAGCAAAGATGGCAGCAACGCCAATAAGAGAAGCAACGAAGGTGACCATTGTGTCAAGAGATCAAAAGAGCCGACGAAAAGTAAGTTTGGACGAAAAAAGAGCGGTAATATTCCTCCCAGGGAAGCGAAGCGTGTACTCTATCAAAGAGGGTGATCTGCATAGAACCGACGTCAGTGAGAAGAGAGGACAAGGGAGAAGAAAGAGCCAACCTCGAGAAAGCAGAGGAAGGATCGGAAGTCGAGGATCAACTCGACTAAGAAGAGAAGGGCAAAGAACAAAGGAAAGAGAGGAGAGTGGGGGGGGAAGAAAGATGGGAAAGAGAGGATTGGGGAACAGAGTTAATAAGAAGCGGTGTTCTATCGGGGCTTGAATCCTAGTACCTTAACGACGAGACGATCGTCGTTACAACATCCAGTTATGGAAGCCCCTTGACTAAAAATTATCGCTCCCACACGCTTTCCGAGGTGCCCGACTGCCCGTCCTGCTGGTCTCAACCTTTTTCCACGGTTGTCGAGTCCCTTGTTACCTGCACAGTTTTCCACCCACACAAATTGAATCCGAGTTAAATTACATTGTTTTCATCTGGCCAAGGTTTTCTCATTTTTGGGACAATGCCTATGGTGCATACATATTGTATAATTAAACCCATCCCGTATATGGAGGAACTACCGGGTTTTCACACAAAAACTGGGACTCAGGTTATCCAGATGTGTAATACAGGATCATGCCGAAGTACTAAAACTTCCGTATGCTCGGTCGTGGAGGTAACCCACCCCCATGGAACGGCCGAACGCTAGCTGGCAACGAAGGTGAACGATGCCGTGGGCCCGCGCCGTCTGCGCGATCTGGTCCGTACCCTCTACCACGCTCCTCACGCATAGGCAGTTCCTCGTCCGTGGGACGAGAAGGGCGGATACCCGCATTTCGCTGTGCCGCATTGCGCTTCGCGTCCCGTAATGCCTTCAGCCGATCATTTGCCTTTGACGGAGCGTTCACAGGAATGTCCTCCTGTAGCCGCCCGCGGGACCCTTTGCGCATCTCTTCTTGCCTTGACGCGTTTGCGGTGTCTGTGGCTGCCGCGTCATAGATGTCGCGTAGGCCACGACCACTAATGCGCGGTGGTGCTGTGGCACGACGGGAGTCGTACTCGTACTCGCCACTTTCCCAATGCCGCGGGCCCGTCTCTGAACTGGCGAGCGGGCGGCGCTCATACTCCTCAAACAGCCACGACGGTAAATCTGTCGGGTCACGCGCCTTTTCGATGTGATATGCCTTCATGGCGCGCGTGAGGCGTGACTCCTCGCCTGGTGGTGTATCTGCATGCCATATGGTAGATGATATTTATATAAACCCCGTACCAACAGAAGAAAGCCAAAAAACGTACTTTCGCCAGAATACGCCGCAATATTAGATGCCCATGCCTTGGACACGCTAAAAGTCAAAGTGTTCGCTGCAGTTGCGACACGTGACCAGAGTGACAATCCGTAACCTGGCTGGACCGGCGGCAACTCAGTTCGATCGTCTAATTCGCCTAAATATCTGGTCCTTGAGCAAGCGCAGCAACCCAAAATTGGAGTTCCATAACCGTACCGTACTCCGCCTCGGGCCTAGCGGCATTTCGCTGGGCGATCCACCCGCCCCGCTCGGGACCCGTCACCTTGCGCGGTGGATCCGCCTCTTCCTCCAAGCTCGTCCGCGATGATCCGTACCCGTACTCCCTGCGGTTCTTCACTCGATCCAGAAAGGTCGACGAGGACCCTGAGCCTGATGCGGGTGAGTATGATCCAGAGCTGGTACTCGACTTGAACGAGGCGTCCGAGCGACGTGGGAGCGGAAGTGGCGGTACCTCTGGCACATCGGCGTATGATGATGATCCGCCACGAGAGGGCATTATATTCGCCAACGAGCGTTGCGGACGCACAGAGCGGGTTTGCGGTGCGCGTGTAGATGCGCGTGTGTTATGATGGGGGTAGTAGCCACTGTCTCTGGTCCTTGTCCTGTGTTCCTTATTCTCTCTCTCCTGTGCGTCGTAGTGTCCTACGGAGCGCGCTCGTGGATTGGAGGGCAAACCGCCACTGATATTTTGGCCTGTTGGTCGTCCCCTTGGCACGGAATTCATTGAGAAAGTGAGGAAAAACTATCACGCTAGCCAGCTAGGTGTGAAGATAAAGTAGAGTGGAAAGCTCGCCGCGGCACTAGGAGATAATAATGACTGTCAGCCCCACGTAGCCGTAGGGCTAGGGAATGGCTGTGCTAGACTGTGTGGGCGGCGATGTAAGTGGCACTTTAGGATATGCATGCCATAGGTTTGATATCCCATTCGAACAAAGTCGTCACGGGTGTCGTAGATGGTTGCCATCGGCCCGGCCGCGGCACCTGTGCCTCGCTCGCCGTCTTTGCTCTAGATCACCATCAAATAATGCCCCTCATAGGATATATGCCGTCTGGCTGGCAGCGCGCGGCGCGGTAGTGTTGTATTTCGCACAGCCCATCATCGATCATCCGCCAGTGACATGATGTGAGCCTGACATCTGCCTCGGAACTATGATACGGGCCATCATCGTTATCATCATCGTCCTTTCACGAGGATGAACAGTGGACCGGATAGCCTTGCGACGAGAAAGCAATCTGTGACGACCGGCTACGGCCCCGTCTCCAAGGAGAAATAGTCTCTCCGTCTCCCACCCAGGGTCCTAGGGACCGTGTTGCCATTCAATCGGGACCCGGACATGGGGTACGAGAGCATCAATATCTGCGCCTTTTGCATTCAATTCTCTCACATCCCCATGGTTCGAGGCTTCTCCGACTTCCACGCTTTTGATCTATTAACTTCTATCCCCAATACTCAGCTTCGAGTTTAACTAATAGTTAGATAGTTGGTCATTTCTTGGCAGCCCTTGATACAGTACCACCAACTCTCAACAGTTCCCCGACTCGGCGCCTCGTCGCGAATCTCCTCCAGAACATCTTTTGGGAAATTGCCGTAGTCAGCCCTTGCCGACAGATAGGATAGATCACCTCCCCCATCTTTCGTCAGATTCGGCTCCATCTAAAATGCAAATTATACTGTATATTGAATCTCGGAATCGTCCGTTGCCTTTGCTGTAGCGTTCCTTCAGGGCCTACAGTACTGTCGTGAGGGGAGTCACTTGATATACATTACCCCACGTCCTTTGAATCCGCTGCCGAGGTCCCCGCTCACTTGGTCCCTCCTCAGGGTCAACCGGCGTATGTAAAGCCACTAGCAATTTTCCATCACAGGGATCGTCAAGCTCACCGGCGTACCATCGTGCAGAGACACTTTCTACTGGCTACTCGCACTATACAGTAGGCCGGTGGCGTTCTTCTACTACACAATGATCTCCGCGTCTACCGGACACATACGGCACTGTTTGAAACATACCTCTTGCTTGCGTCCCATGTTGGAGCAATACGGGCTGCTTCTTGATCGCAACCTGCGTGGGTTTTTGCAGCATGCCCGTTTCCTGTCACAGGATAGGGCCAGGCGGCCGGGTGGTGCACCTTCGTGTGCCAGTGTGCCAGTTGGGGTAATGCCACCGTGAAACGTATTATGCCATCTGACCTTGGACTCGTCCGTTGCCCAGGGCCCGGCTACGACTCTACTTACAAACCACCGTGCAGATATGATAATCTAATTAATCCCCACCGGAAGAATTGCTCTCAGCCGCGGCTCGGTGATAATGAACGGTGATTCCGCGTAGGACTAACCTTACCCTCCCCGCTAAACACCAAAGATACATGTACCTAGTTTACGGTCACATCATGCCATAAATCCGCAGCAGCCCCTTAGATTCGAGGCAATCGGGTTCTTTACAGTAACAAGGGTGCATGATTCGTTAGTATGCGACAACCGTTGTGATGTCGCCTCGCAACGCGGAAAGATAGATTTTCCGGCTCCCCTTGTCCTGAGCCTCTCATTTCTTTCGCTATGTGAGCATCTTACTTAGCCTTCTACGTCATTGATGTTACGGTGGGAGTTGTGGTGCACTATACATGGCTCGTCCGCAGGAAGGCACAAGAAAAGAATTCCAACTCTCAGTGGGTGACTGGAAGAAACGACTTCTCTGATTATCTCAGGAAGGGTAAGAAGTTCGAACTATGGCTTGGGACTTGTGAGTATGTGACAAGCGGCGTTTCCTGAGATGTCAAAATTAACTCTGTTGCACGGATTAACGGCGAAGACGGAGATAAGTAAGTATACCATGAGAGAGTAGAGATGAGAACTAGGATTGTGTGCCAAACTATACATTATCTCCGTTAGACATGGTAAGATGTCGTTGCCACCTTGGTATAAACTGGCCGATAATGAATATGGTCTTCACCCTGCCTCGAAGTAGAAGACACTCTCAACGTCACCTACATTGCAGTTCGATGACATTGTTTCAATTCTCTAAAAGCCCGAATTAGTCTCATCTCCGTGCCTAGCATGTTAGCAACAGCAAGCATTGATCCAAAAGTCTATCATGTATTGCCATACACCGGGCTAGATTCCTGTTCCACATCGAGGCTGGGCACGTGAATAAGGAGAGAAACTGCATACCACCTTGAAGCAAAAATGGACCAGAGGGATGGTGATTATGTGGCTTGCTAATTCCGAGGCTATATTGGCCTGACCGGCCTCAGGCTGACCTGCAACTGAACCTTCGCGTCTACCTTTTGAATGACGGCTCACTCTTCAGTACCGTCTGCAATCCATTTTTTTGGGGCCTGCACAAAAAATATTGGCCACCCCAGACACTCACCCAAAGAGTGAGGTTGTCTCGATATAGTACAACCCTGATACCTAGATGACCATGCCATTCCGGTGACGCCTGTAATGGTGGTTTCTCTCTGCAATTTCCGACAGATCCATAGTCTTCTGTTTTCCAGGCCGTGCCTCCGGGTATAGCAGAATTCGACTCCTGATCGCGTCTGACACAAATCTAGATCAGTGTCGTCTGAAAATCATAGTTGCCTCAAAGATGTCGTCTTGAGCTCATCACTTCATGGAAACGCGAAAATTTGCGCCTGATGGACCGGCTGACCATCTACTTGGGGAATGCTGTAGAAAAACACAGAGCTCCCTTCAGCGTTCATCCTGCACCTGTTACTTGAGAATAAGAAGCGGTTGCCCACAAAATGAGAGGTACGATTATTGAGTCATGCAGATCTATGGACCTTCGAAGGTCACTAATAAACACAGTGAAGTCATGTGAAAGATGGGTTTTCGTACTTTGAATGGGTGGTAAATGGTATAATTGTCGGTGGTATTCACCTTGCTAGAAACCATAACTTGTCCTGAATGGGTATGTCTGTAGTTAGTCGTTTGATGGCCTTCGCAAGCTTCACCTACCAATGTATCCAACGGGACTGCATCACTTGGCGAGGCCGAAGATCACCTCCCATGCGATCTCAAATGATGAAAGTTCTCAGGCTCCTGGCTAAAGATCTCCCGCTCCATACTATGGAGGTATTCACGTGAGAGTCAAATACAAATTCTCACACGAGCACCTCTAGCTAGATATCTACTGGCAGGTAGTCCAGCGCATGTGGTGATATTTTCAATGGCTGCGCTACCGTAAGTTTATGTCGATGCTCACGACACGATCGATTTACTCACATGTACTTATTTTTATAACAGATTACAGCGTATAGATGCTTGGCGTGGACATCACTTGAATACGTGCGAGTGCTAGTGGGAAAAGGCATTTGTGACATCTATAACATGCGGCCTGTAAAAGGCTCAAGTGACAACTGCGGTGAGCGTTGTCGCGGACGAAGGGGCCACTCTGTAAGGAAGGACTTCGGAAAGTGGCAATGCCGTGAGGTTTGCGCGCCACGAGGCACCATGTCATATCACGATAGGCGCGATTGCGCCATTGATGCAAAGAAAGTTCCCATGCTCAACTGGGTGCAGGCACCGTGGAAAGTCTTTTTGCCTTAACCGCGATGTCCCAAGTACGGAGAGTCTCTAACACCCTGCGACCCTACGCGGTGGGTCGTGTGCGATGGGCCAGCACCGATGGGTCACCGTCCAAGGACAAATTCAAGATCCTCGTCCTAGGGGGAGGTGCGTCCCACGACCACATGATCCCACCAAATCCATTTCCCGCCTTCGACTTCAACTGAACAAACCCCCGCGGACAGGCTCTGGCGGACTCAGCGTCGCCCAGCAACTATACAATCGTTTCGAGCTCGCGGGCAAGCCTTTGAAAGCTGGAGACATCGCGATCGCGGATGCCGCCGAATATCACAACTACCAGGTAGGCGTGAACGGAAGTCTACTATGTCTATCTAATGATAGCTCACCCAAATTCTAAAACCCAAACTTCACATTTCCGTCGTATAGCCTGGATGGTATGTTCAATCAAAAGTTCCCTCATTCCATACCGCAACCGAGACCTGAACCCCTCTGGTCTGATTCTGTAACAGGACCCTCGTCGGTTCCGGCCTGAAGCAAAAGTCGACGCTCCGTCGGCCGCTGGCGTCCCTTATTCCCCCGCACATCACATACATTCCAGAGAATGTCGCGTCGTTTGACCCGGCGCGCAATGCCGTCCGCACGGACGCGGGTCGTTCGCTCGAATATGATGCGCTCGTCGTCGCGATGGGACTCCAAGTGAACTTTGACGCGATCGAGGGCCTGCCCAAGGCACTCGCGGACTCGTCCAGCGGCGTGTCGAGTATCTACTCGTACCAGACGTGCGACAAGACCTGGGAGGATATTGATGCACTACGCGCCGGACGCGCGATCTTCACCCAGCCTCAAGGCGTCATCAAGTGCGCAGGAGGTTAGCATCAGTGCTTTATGTATTGCTACTCTTGTCTCCCCTTACCCAGACCCTCCTCAACCGCTAACATTTTTTTTCCTGTTGTGATATTCATTGCAGCGCCTCAAAAGATCATGTGGATGGCTTGGGACCGGTATCGCAAAACGGGTCGCCGGGACCAGATCAAGGTGGACTTTTACACGGGCATGCCGACCATGTTCAGTGTGAAGAAGTATTCCGATGCGTTGGAGGCTCTGCGCGTAGATCGTGGCGTTGGCGGATACTTTGGTCGCAACCTCGTGGCCGTCGATGCTGCCAACCGCAAAGCGGTTTTCAAAAATGTTGCTGATGGAACTGAGAGCAAAGAGGACTATACATTACTACATGTCACACCACCGATGGGACCTCTCGGTGTGATCAAAGGCAGCCCGATCGCGGACGCAGCGGGATGGGTGGAAGTAGACAAGGGTACGCTGCAACATGTCAAGCCTGAATACGGCAACGTATTTGCGCTCGGGGACGCATCGTCGTTACCCACGAGCAAGACCGCTGCGGCAATCACTAAACAGGCTCCTGTCCTGACGGAAAATTTGTTCCGTTTGCTGGACAATGGTAAGATTGGGTCCGCCATGTACGATGGATACACGAGTTGCCCTGTACGTTTATTAGTTGTTGACGTGTGGCGGAGGCTAAGTCGTCATCAACGGGAATAGCTCTTGACAGGCTACGGCGAGCTCATGCTGGCAGAATTTAAGTATGGGCTTGTGCCGGCGGAGTCCTTTGCCAGGTCTGTCGGGGATCAGGCGACCCCAAAACGGTAAGGACACCCTAAAATTATATCAAAGGATCATAGGATATTGATCCACAGTGCGTGTCCTAGGGTGTTCTATCATCTGAAGAAGGTACAAGGACGCTTTTTGTGCGTAGGGGCGACCGCTGACTTGATTTCAGGATCTCTTCCCTTGGATTTACTTCAACTACTATGTAAATCTTTATCATCGTCCGCGGCACACTGAGACTGACAGAAACGCAGGTGAAGGGAAAGTGGTTTGGCCCGTCTGGATTGGCTCGACCGCGGTTCAAACACGTGGCTGTGTGACTATATGTAGTGTGACTGGGTGTGACCGTTGAATGACACGGGGTTGTGTTGGGTTGTTTGTCGGACGAGACTCAGCAAGACGCAATCAACGTCGCCATGTCGCGCTCAATGTCGGCCGCTCAGGTCATCGCCCTCGGCGAATATCTCGACCCAGACTTCGACCCCTCATCACTCACAGTAAATCAGTTGTTGGGCGTCTTTGGTTTCCACAATATCAGATATCCAACGCCTTACACAAAACCAAAGTTGGTACAACTCTTCAACGATGAGATCAAGCCCAAGATGAAGCAATTTAAGAAGGATAAAGTCAAGAAGGAGACTAGTTTAGCCAGCGATGATGGGATTAAGGACGGTGTCACCGGCCGATACCTCAATGAGGATAGTAACAAAGTGTGTGGATCTGCCTCGTTGTCTGCATGCTCGCTGACTCGTGTTACGCCCAGCCCCTGCGTCGGTCCTCGCGCCGCGGTTCGCGCCCGCCCTCAAGTGAAGTCGAACCTAAAGCAGAGGCAGTAAGTCGCGTCATGTCGCGTCAATTACGCGTGCTGTGGTCGCGTACTTATTCAAACCCCTAGCCTAAGCGCCGAAGGTCTGCCCAGCCTGCACTCGGTGTTCCCCCCACACGCTCGGGCGAGCCGGCACAGCCCGTTCTTGTAGAGGAGAGCGAGCCCGAGGAAGAGCTTCCTCCCCGTAAAGCCAGTCGATCCAAGAAGAGCGTGCGTCATCTTGCCTGTCCTGCCGCAACTAATCGAATTATCCTTGATTTATTCAGGCTGAAGATGCCGGATCGCGTACTCGTCGATCCTCAAATGTGTGCTAGGTCTTCTTACATGGCTCTTTTCTGAGTGTGCTCACGATGCTCGCAGTTTGCTGAGGACAGCGGGTGGGAGGATAACAATATTTTCCAATCCGGTGCAGAATCATCCTCCCCTGCGCGTCCGCCACCAAAACCACGGACCCGCAAAGCTGCGGCTCCCAAAGCCTCCACAACTACCCGCAAATCTCGCAAGGCCACCTCGGCCCCTCCAGAGTATCTCTCATCATCCTCTCCACCACGTGAACCAGAGGTCCCTAAAGAGGAGCATATCGAACCTATTGCCTCGCTACCACGATCCAATTTCGCACCACACCTGTCTCCT
>Ga0137362_10000863_pt1 | contig 17537 bp, 14 predicted proteins | sample MadtaG_2_FD_104801 | JGI IMG/M metagenome (GOLD analysis project Ga0137362, IMG submission 104801) | Vadose zone soil microbial communities from Angelo Coast Range Reserve, California, USA - Mad1_100_16 metaG | ecosystem: Environmental > Terrestrial > Soil > Vadose zone | place: USA: California... | reverse complement strand
CGTGGCGCCGGTGCTGCTGGACGCCGCTTTCGACGCATCCCCACGCGACCTGAAACAGTACGTGATCGCCGTCAGCACCCTGGCATTCCTCGTCGTCGGCGTGACGATCGCTGCGGTCGCCGTGATCGTGAGACAGCTCGTTCCCGACATGAGTTGGGCAGCGGCTGTTGCGCTCGGTGCGATCGTGGCGCCGCCGGATGCCTCCGCGGCGACCGCCGTGCTGCGCCGGCTGCGACCGCCGCATCGCTTGGTCGTGATACTGCAAGGCGAGAGTCTGTTCAACGACGCCGGCGCACTGCTGGTCTACCGCGTTGCCGTGACCGCGGCCACGACTGGCGTCCTCTCGCACTGGAGCGTCGCGCCGATGTTTGTGCTGACTTGCGGCGGCGGAGTCGTCCTGGGAGCGGTGCTTGGGCGTCTCTATATGTGGCTGACGACCCACGTGGACGACATTCCAATCTGGGTTCTGCTGCAGTTCATCGGCACGTTTGCCGTGTGGATGCTGGCCGATCGCTTAGGGCTGTCAGCCATCATCACGATGATCAGCTATGCAATGACTCTAGCGCGCCGGGCTCCCGCGCGATCCGACGCCCGCCACCGGCTTTCGTCCTACGCCGTGTGGGACGTGGCCGTGTTCGTGCTGAACGTGCTTGCCTTCGTCCTCATAGGACTGCAGTTGCGAGGGATCCTGACCCGGATGCGGGGCTCCGACTGGCACACGTATCTCACGTGCGCGCTGGCTGTGTGCGCGACGGTTGTACTGGTGCGAATCGTCTGGGTGATGTCATACAACACGGTCGCGCGCTGGAGGGCCCGGCACGTTGGCTCGCAACAGCGCCGCCCGATGACCATGCCCACGGTCGGCGGCGGCCTCGTCGTCTCGTGGTGCGGGATGCGCGGCATCGTGACCCTGGCGGCGGCACTGGCGCTTCCCGATGGCCCCCCGTCCACCGCTTTCCCTTATCGCGATCTGATCATCCTGTGCGCCTTCTGCGTCGTGCTGAGCACGCTGGTCGTGCAGGGAATGACGCTGCGTCCCCTGATTGAATGGCTCGGGCTGAAAGACGACGGCACGGTGGACCGGGAAGTCAGGCTGGCGCGTGCCGAGACTGCGCGCGCGGCACTGCGCATCCTCGAGGGACAGGAGTCTGTGCCCTCCGTCGACAAGCTCCGGCGCCAATACGAAACGCGGATTCGCCTCGGTGAAGCGCCGTTGCCCGCCGAATCGACTGCACGGAGCGGTGCGGGCTTCAGCGAGCTGCAGCGCCGGGCGATCGCGGCCCAACGGCAGGCCCTGGTGGAGCTGCGGGAGCGCTCGGTGATCGGCGATGACGCCTTTCACGCGGCCGAAGAGGAGATCGACCTGCTCGAGCTGGCGGCGGATGAAAGGATTCGGCCGCAGGTCTGAGGATCCGGCCGTTGCGGGTGCTAGCCTTTTGCGGCCACTCCGTGCTCGCGGAACCAGGCCAGCAGACGCTGCCAGCCGTCCTGCGCGTCGGCAGCGTTATAGCTGGGGCGGTAGTCGGCGTTGAAGCCGTGCTGCGCGTCCGGGTATACGATGATGTCCGCTTTCTTGCCGGCCTTGTTGAGGGCCGCGCGCATCTTCTCGATATCGCTCGCCGGGATGCCCTGGTCCTGGCCGCCGTACAGACCCAACACCGGTGCCTTGATCCGCGCGACAACATCAAGCGGATTCGCAGGCTGCAGCCCGGTGGTATGGCCGTCGAGACGGCCATACCAGGCCACTCCTGCGCGCAGCTTTGGATTATGCGCGGCATACAGCCACACGATGCGTCCACCCCAGCAGAATCCCGTGATGCCCAAATGCGAGACGTCGCCGTCGCGGGTGTCCTTGGCCCACGCAACGGCGGAGTCGAGGTCCGACATCACCTGTGCATCGGGAACGGTGGAGACGATCGGCATGATGTCCTTGACGTTGCTCAGCTGCGAGACATCACCTTGGCGCGCATACAGCTCCGGCGCCACTGCAAGGTAACCCGCCTTCGCGAAGCGGCGGCAGATGTCCTTGATGTGCTCATGGACGCCGAAGATCTCCTGTACGACCAGCACGACCGGGAACGGACCCCCTTGCGCGGGCATCGCTCGATAGCCCGGGATGACGCCCCCGACCACCGGAATACGTACCTCGCCCGCACTCAGCCCTTCGCTGCTCGTCGTGATGGTCTGCGCCGAGACCGGCCGTACGGCCATCGCAAAACCCGAAGCCAGGGATGTCACGATCACCGCGCGGCGCGTGAGTCCCATCTGCGGCATCAGGCTGAGAACGTCGGGATCTTTTGTCTGCAGCGTCATCGCGGCTCCCACGCCAAAATGGCGCCGGCCGGCGCTACCCGCTACTGTATTACGACGCTCGCCGTGACGGAACGATCACTCTCCAACCCGCCGACGTCATAGGCGGTCACCGCGAAGTACCACGTGGCCGGCGATAGATTGTCGACCACATAGCGGGCGGGCCCCGGGTTTGCAACGGTTTCCTGGATGCGGCCTACGCTGAACACCGACGGCAGCACGCTCACTGATCGCAGGGCGGCCAAGCGCGATTCCACGATCTCGATGCAAATCGAGACCGAAGGACTTGCGTGACGACAACACGCCGCTCGATGGCGGCTTGGCTGCCGGCAACCCCGCTATCTTGCGCGACCCAACCGCTTCACGAAGCGCCTGAGGATCGCGCAGATCGGTGGCTTTGCGTCCCCGTCTTGCGACGGGTTTGCCCTTGCGTGTATTCGCAGTAGACGTGGTTCTGCGCGGATACCCAATGTCTCGGGCCACAGACAGCATGCTCTCGCGGGGAGCGGCCCTGTCGCGAGCAGTGACCGGCTACGGTCGGTCGCCTGACGTCGCTCCATGACAAGGCGCGTCGCTCGAGCGCAACACTCGGCGCACCGCTGCCCGCGTGATGCCGGCGCAATCGTCGCAAATTTGACAAGTCGGCCGCCGCGGTCTCTGATGACGCCCGTGGCTTCCCTGGCGAATCAAGAGATGACGTGGTGAGCGCAGCAGCCGAGCCGGCCGGAACCCTTGAAGTCGCGCTCGCCCACGCCGTGCGGCTGCTCGATCGGGATCCACTCCTGGCCGCAGAACAGGCCGGCGAAATACTGAAGGCGGTTCCGGGTCAGCCCAATGCGACACTGTTGCTGGGCATCGCGCAACGGGCCGGCGGCGACCTGCGGGCCGCGCATGCTGTACTGGCCGCCCTCACGACAGCTCATCCCCAATGGGCCGCCGCACACCTGGAGCTCGGATTGACGCTCGGCGCGCTGGGACAGGGTGAGGACGCGGTCGTCTCGCTGAGGCGGGCCGTGGAACTGGAACCCGACCTGGCGAGCGCATGGCGCGCGCTTGCTGATCATTTGAACGCGATGGGCGATGACGCGGGTGCCGACGCTGCCCGCGGACGCTTTCTGAAGGCTTCGACGAAGGATCCGCGCCTGTTGAGTGCGGCCGCGGCGCTGTGCGACAACAAGATCGCGGAGGCCGAAGCACTGCTGCGGCAACATCTGCTGGAGTATCCGACCGACATCGCCGCGATCCGCATGTTCGCCGAAGTCGCCGCGCGCCTCGGCCGGTATCGCGATGCCGAGAATCTGCTGGTTCGCTGCCTCGAGCTCGCGCCCGGCTTCGACAGTGCGCGCCACAACTATGCCGTCGTCCTGCTGCGCCAGGGGAAACCAGCCGCGGCGCTCCCGGAAGTCGAGCGGTTGCTGGCGCTCGAGCCGCGCAATCCGAACTACCGCAGTCTGCACGCCGCGATCCTCGCCGGGATAGGTGAGTACGCACGCGCACTGGAGCTCTACACCGGGATACTGGACGAATATCCAAATCAGGCGAAGATCTGGTTGAGCTACGGGCATGCGCTGAAGACCGCCGGCCAGGGACCGGAGGGGATCCGCGCCTATCGGCGCACGATCGAATTGGACCCCGGCCTGGGCGAGGCGTGGTGGAGTCTCGCCAACCTCAAGACCTTGCGCTTCACGCCCGATGATGTGAGCAAGCTGCGGGCGCAGCTGGCCCGGCCCGATCTCAAGAGGGAGGACCGCTATCACCTGCATTTCGCGCTCGGCAAGGCTCTCGAGGACGAAACAGACTTCGGTGACTCATTCGAGCACTATCGACAGGGCAACGCCCTGCGGCGCGCGGAGATCCACTACGATCCGCATCTGACACGCGCGCACGTGCTGCGCGCGCGAGCTTTGTTCACACGTGAGTTCTTCGCAGCGCGGACGGGTTGGGGCGCAGCCGCACCGGATCCGATCTTCATTGTGGGCCTGCCGCGCGCCGGCTCGACCCTCCTCGAGCAGATCCTCGCAAGCCACTCGCAGGTCGAGGGCACGATGGAGCTGCCGGACGTCCCCGCCATCGCCCAGACTCTGGGACCGAGCGGCAGAGGCGATGCGCCGCGCTATCCTGAGTCCTTGGGGAAACTCGCACCCGCGGAAATTCGTGCGTTGGGCGAGCTGTATCTTGCACGCACGCGCATTCAGCGCAAGACCGGCGCCCCGTTCTTCATCGACAAGCTGCCCAACAACTTCCTGCACGTGGGGCTCATCCATCTGATGCTGCCGAACGCGAAGATCATCGATGCCCGGCGCCATCCGCTCGGCTGCTGCTTTTCGGGATTCAAGCAGCATTTCGCCCGCGGCCAGAACTTCACCTACGATCTTGCAGAGCTCGGCGCCTACTACCGCGACTATGTCGAGCTGCTGGCCCACTTCGATGAGGTGTTGCCGGGGCGCATTCACCGCGTGCTCTACGAGCGAATGGTCGAGGACACGGAGACTGAGGTGCGCCGGCTGCTCGATTATTGCGGCCTGCCATTCGAGCCGGCCTGCCTGCGCTTCTACGAGAACGAGCGCGCGGTGCGCACGGCGAGTTCCGAGCAGGTGCGCACGCCGATCTTCCGCGATGGGATCGACCAGTGGCGCCACTACGAGACGTGGCTCGAGCCGCTCAAGACAGCGCTGGGCCCGGTACTGCAAGCGTATCCGAGCATACCGGACGTGCACCGAGATTCATGACGACATCCGATTCATTTCGGCAAATGCAATAACTGGGGGAGAGGTCATGCAACGCAGTCGATCGAGAAAACTGAAGAACAGCGACGGATTGGGGCGCGCGTCAAGCGGCCGACGCCTGCCGGTGTTCTTGAAGCGTGCTCCCATCGCGGCGGCGATCATGGCTGCCATACCGCGTGCCTATGCGGCTCCCGAGGAGACCGGTGGACTGGAGGAAGTCGTCGTTACGGCCACGAAGCGCGCCGAGAATCTGCAGGATGTTCCAGTCAGCATCACAGCGCTCGGCACGGAGAAGCTGCAGGAGCTGGGGATCACCAATTTCAACGACTACGTGAAGTTCCTTCCGAGTGTCGCCTACCAGTCGCTCGGACCTGGGTTCGCGCGCGTGTTCATGCGCGGCGTGGCGAGTGGCGACAACGGCAACCACTCGGGTCCTCTGCCAAGCGTGGGCGTGTACCTCGATGAGCAACCAATCACGACTATTCAGGGCGCGCTCGACATCCATGTTTACGACATCGAGCGCGTCGAGGCGCTGGCGGGCCCGCAGGGCACGCTGTACGGCGCGAGCTCCGAAGCGGGTACCGTCCGCATCATCACCAACAAACCGGATCCGAAGGGTTTCAAGGCCGCCTACGATCTGCAGGGCGACACGGTCCGCGGGGAGGGTGGTTATGTGGTCGAGGGCTTCGTCAATGAGCCTTTGTCCTCGAACGCTGCCATCCGCCTCGTCGGCTGGGCGCAGCGCGACGCCGGCTTCATCGACAACGTTCCGGGCAGTATCACTTATCCGAGCGCGGGGTGCATCGCAAACACGAGTCCGCCACCTGCGGGCTGCGTGAGCTCGCCGGCGCTTGCGTCGAAGCGCTTCAACACGGTCGACACCTACGGCGCTCGCGCGGCGCTCAAGGTCGACCTCAATGACCAGTGGACGATCACGCCATCACTGATAGGGCAGAAGACCGACGCGCACGGCAACTTTGCCGTCGATCCGAGCCTCGGCTTGCTTTCGAGCAGCCGCTACTACCCGGACTCGATCACGGACAAGTGGTGGCAGCTGGCACTGACCCTCGAGGGCAAGATCAGCAACTTCGATATCACCTACGCCGGGGGGTACCTCAAGCGCGACGATCGAACCCAAGCCGACTACACCGACTACTCGTTTTTCTACGATAAGAACACGACCTACGTCAGCTACCTCGAGAGCAATGTCGGTCATACGATCAATCCATCGCAATACATCCGTGGCACCGACGGGTACAGAAAGCAGAGCCATGAGCTGCGGCTCACGACACCGCAGGAGAATCCGCTGCGGTTCATCGGCGGACTCTTTTACGAGCGCCAGCAGCACTACATCCTGCAGGACTACCGGATCGATCAGCTGCCAACGGTCAACTCGGTGACGGGTTGGCCGCAAACGCTGTGGCTGACCGATCAGATCCGTGTCGACCGTGACTACGCCGTCTTCGGCGAGCTGAGCTACGACCTGACGCCTAAGTTCACCGCGACAGCCGGCTACCGCTTTTTCAAGTACGACAACTCGATCGACGGCTTCTTCGGCTTCGGTGCGAACAACCCCCTTGGGTCGCATACGGGTGAAAATGCCCGCACGTTCCAGCCAGATGGCACGCCAAACGCGAACGGCACGGCATGTCCTACGCCCGGGATCCTTGGCGGTCCGTGCGTCGACCTCAGCAACGAGGTGTCCAAGACCGGCTCGACGCCCAAGTTCAACCTGACCTACAAGTTCGACGACAGTCACATGGTGTACGCAACGTACTCGCGCGGGTTCCGCCCGGGCGGCATCAACCGACGCACCCAGGCGCCGCCAGCCCCAGCCCTGGCCACCTACGATCCGGACTTCCTGAAGAACTACGAGATCGGCTGGAAGACCAGCTGGATGAACAACCATCTGCGCTTCAATGGCGCGTTCTTCTGGGAGGACTGGACCGACTTCCAGTTCTCGTTCCTGGGTCAGAACTCCTTCACCATCGTTCGCAACGCGGGAGCTGCGCGTATCAAGGGGGTGGAGACGGAGATCGAGTGGGCGCCAACCAGCGGGCTCACGCTGACGGCCGCTGCCACGGAGCTTGATCCGAAACTGACGAAGGACTTCTGCATCGATACGGACCCGGCCACTGGCGCGCCGTTCCCGCTGACGAACTGCCCGAGTTGGGACGCGGTACCGTCAGGCACACAATTGCCGGTGACGCCGAAGTTCAAAGGCAACCTGACGGCGCGCTACGCCTTCGCCATCGGGGACTACGAAGCACACGTCCAGGGCGCGTACGTCTATCAGAGCTCGAGCACACCGGCCCTGGCGCCTGTTTGGTCGAGCTATCTTGGCAATCAACCGGCCTACGGCATCGCCAACGTCCTGGGCGGATTCAGCAAAGGCAGCTTCTCCGCGGAGCTGTTCGTCGACAACCTGTTCGATAAGCGAGTGGAACTCTATCGGTTTGCGGAGTGCACGGTATTTGTGCCGCTCAACAGCCTGTTTCCCGGAGTGCCGATTTGCGCATCGAAGCCCTTGGCCAACATCAACACGCCCAGGACGATCGGCCTGCGGTTTGGACAGAAGTTCTGAGGTCCTCTCGGGGAGCGCGGCGCACCAGCCGGTGCGCCGCGCCCTCCAGCCTGCGATAAGCACCCCCACGGCCAGGGTCGCGGAGCCCGGCCAGGCCGCCGGCGCGTCCTAAGCAGTAGCGCTTCGCCGGGAACCAGTACCGGTGTCGGGTCGCTCCGCTGGTGCCTTGTCGCACAGTCCCCTTTTAGAGAGATGGGCCCGGAGAACGAAATCGGGCAGATTATGCGGTTGTCCATGACACGACCGCAGGGGCCAGCCGTGAAGGCCACGCCATGGTGCGCGTGGAGGTCTACTTGAGCGAAGCAGCAGCAACCCTGAACAGAGCCAGCGCCGCGGGCCGGACGACCTTCACGATCCTGGCCGCGATCAGCTTCTGCCACCTGCTCAACGACATGCTGCAGTCACTGCTGCCGGCGCTGTATCCGATGCTGAAGAGCGCCTACGAGCTGAGCTTCGGGCAGATCGGCCTGCTCACCTTTACGTTCCAGGTCACCGCCTCGCTCCTGCAGCCGATCATCGGAGCCTATGCCGATCGCAGTCCTCGACCCTACTCTCTCGCCACCGGCATGACCTTTACGCTCCTCGGCCTCCTGCTGCTCGCCTACGCCGGGAGCTTTCCACTGCTGCTGCTCGCGGCGGCGCTGATCGGCACCGGCTCCTCGGTATTTCACCCGGAGTCCTCGCGTGTCGCACGGATGGCCTCCGGCGGCCAGCACGGACTGGCGCAATCGATGTTCCAGGTGGGCGGTAACCTCGGCACCGCCGTGGGTCCGCTGCTCGCGGCTTTCATCGTCCTGCCGCGAGGACAATCCAGCGTGGCCTGGTTTTCGTGCGCGGCCCTGCTCGCTATCTTCGTGCTCTTCAACGTTGGGCACTGGTACAAGGCGCACGGCATCGCCCGGCTGAAGCCGCGCGCACTCGACGGCGAAGGCCGCTCCGTGCCAGAACGGAAGCACGTAGCACGCGCCATCGCTGTCCTGCTGGCGCTGATCTTTTCGAAGTACTTCTACCTGGCGAGCCTGACCAGCTACTACACCTTCTATCTCATCAACCGCTTTCACGTTTCGGTTCAGAGCGCGCAGCTGCACCTGTTCGTGTTCCTCGGCGCGGCCGCGATCGGCACGATCATCGGTGGACCCCTGGGCGACCGCTTCGGACGCAAATACATCATCTGGGCATCGATTCTTGGCGTGCTGCCGTTCACGCTGCTGTTGCCGCACGCGAACCTGCTCTGGACTGCCGTGTTGACCGTGCCGATCGGCCTGATCATCGCATCCGCATTCCCGGCCATCGTGGTCTACGCGCAGGAGCTGCTGCCCGGCCGGACTGGCGCCGTCGCCGGGCTGTTCTTCGGGTTCGCCTTCGGCATGGGAGGGATCGGCGCGGCGGTGCTCGGGAAGCTGGCGGATGCCGTCGGCATCAACCTCGTCTATCAGATCTGCGCTTTCCTGCCGCTGATCGGACTGCTCGCAGCATTTCTGCCCAATGTTGAAGAAGGCGGACGGCGCGCGACCTGAGAGGAACGACGGCTCCGCCCGTCAGTGGGGGGCGGAACCGTCCTTCTGATCGGCGACCAGCACATCCGCGCGCAGCTGCACCCCCGCGGGATTGGGCTGATGCGGTACACAGTTGTCGCGGAACTCGACGTTGCGCGTCGCGAACAGCGGCAGAATGTCATGTTTGATCTGCTCGATGAGCTCGCAGTCGGCCCCCGCGCCGATGTGAGCCAGGTCCGGGAGTTCAACCGTTTTCCAGTGTGCGGGGATCACCTCGCGGCTCTCGGATGCGTTGGCGGCGGTCGCGGAAGCCGGCTCTAGAACGTTCATCCTGACCGTAAGACCCGGCAGCGTAGTCGGCACACCGGAGGCCTCGGCACAGATCGCGTCCACTTTGACATCGCTGCGGGCCCCTAATTCGAGCAGGATACTCCGGACATCGTCCCGCAATCCGTCACACGAGTATCGGCTGGTGAAGCCCCGGTAGACGAATCGCAGCTCCTTGGGTGTCCATACCGCCGCCTGCCCGCTCTCATTCGTGGCGGCGTGCACGGGCGAGCACAGGAGCACGGCCGTGGCGGCAGCCGCACCTATGGCGGTTCCTGCCCTTCGACGAGTCGACATCCACATGCAAACCACCTCCCGCTCAATTCAGGCACTGCCGCTTAGAGTTCATTCAGGCCGCGGCAGTTCCGCAAACGAGGGTGGTTGACGTCTGCACTTCAGACTGCAGCGCGCCGCATCACACGCGAGCTGCGATGCGAGCGGCCAGACGATGGGCCACAATAGGGGCTTCCTTCGTTCACGCGTCGGAGCACCGGATGAAGCTGTTCCCCCGAGCGCTGCTCGATGAGCTGACGACCAAAGCGGTGGCCAGCCCCCGTGCGCGAGCTCACTACAACATCCACACGTCGGCCTCCGACCTGGTGCAACGATTCTTCGTCGTGGCCAATCGGAGCTCGTACTTCCGTCCGCACCGGCATGCCGTGAAATCGGAGTTGGCGCTGGTCGTGCGCGGCCGGTTCGACGTGATCACGTTCGATGAGGTTGGCAGGATTACCGCTCGCTACACGGTGGGCGAAGGTGCAGCCAATATCGCCTACGAAACGCCGCAGGGGACGTGGCACACACTGATCGCCAACAATGACGGCTCGGCTTTCCTGGAGGTGAAGGAGGGCCCGTACGATGCGGCAACGGCGACCGAATTTGCCGCCTGGGCGCCGGCCGAAGGCCAAGCGTCGGTCCCCGTGTTCCTGGAGTGGGCACGGACGGCCCGACTCGGGGACGTCCCGCCGGCGCTGTAGACAGCACCGCGCCCGCGGGCACTGCTTGCGCGAGAGTCCGTCAGGTCTGCAGGAATCGGTTCAGCTCGGCGGTCGTCATCGCGCCTTCCACGTACTCGAACGTTCCCTCGTCTCGCACTTCGCGCGCAGCCTCGAGCAGGCCGCTCACCGCCGCCCGATAGAGCGAGGTGGCGAGGCTGATGCGCTTGACGCCGGCCGCTGCCAGCTCAGCGATGGTGAACGACTTGCCCCGGATTCCGACCATGAAGTTGACTGGTTTCGATACTGCCGCACAAACGGCGCGAATCGCGGCCAGATCAGGCAAGCCGGGCGCGAACAGCACATCGGCGCCGGCGCCCTCGAACGCCTGCAAGCGACGGATGGTGTCGTCCAGGTCGGGATTGGCGCGGATGAAGTTTTCGGCGCGCGCGGTCAATGTGAATGGGAACGGCTGCGCCCGCGCCGCCTCTGCGGCGGCCGCCACGCGCTCGGTGGCGTGACCGATGTCGTAGAGCGCGTTGCCGTCACCCTGGGCATCCTCGATCGAGCCGCCAACCAACCCTACCCCCGCGGCGAGCCGGATGGTCTGCGCCACCACCTCCGGCGAATCGCCGAACCCCTTCTCCAGATCGGCCGCAACGGGGCAGTCCGTCGCCGCAACGATCGTGCGTGCATGACCGAGCGCCTCATCGCGGGTGACTTTCCCATCCACCCGACCCAACGTCGCCGCGCACGCGCCGCTCGATGTCGCCAGCGCCTTGAATCCCAGGCCCGCCAGGATACGCGCCGAGCCCCCGTCCCATGCGTTTGCGATCACGAAGATGCCCGGCGCCGCGTGCAGTGCGCGTAGGGGCTGGGCCTTCTCCCGTTGGTTTTCACTCATGTTCCGGTCTCCGGGTCATCTGCGATGCTCACCCGGCAACGGTAACCCGCGGGGCGGGACCGGCGTCGACTGCACCAGCGATGTCGTCGTCTGGCCGAATGCCAGGAACTGATCGAGGATGCGATCCAGACCATCGAGCGACTCGAAGTGGATCTTGAGGATGAAGCAATCCTCGCCGGTCACGCGGTGGCACTCGGTAACCTGGGGCATGCGCTGCGCGAGCTCACTGATCTTTGGCAGCTTACCCGGCATCGGGCGGATGCGCACGAATGCCGCGACCGGAAAACCGAGGGCCCGTGGATCGAGGTCGAGGCGGTATCCCTTGATCAGCTGCGCCTCTTCCAGGCGCCGGATGCGCTCCCTCGTGGCGGGCGCTGACATCCCCACCTTCCGCGCGAGCTCCGAGATCGCCATGCGCGGATCGGCGCAGAGCAGGCGCAATAACTCGACATTGCGCGCGTCGAGCAGCAGGTCGGAGGAGCGAAGGCTCAAGCGTGTTTCCTATGCCAATTTGAAGGTGGATCGATTGTATAACCTTCGATCCGGTATTCAAAGTGCGCCGCCGGCCTGGCATCTTGCAATGCATGGAGACGAGAGCCGCCGCACGTTCCTGGGTCGCGGGTGCGAGCCTCGCGGCGCGCACGCCACCGCACGTCTTCTTCATGGTGAGCGCGCTCTTCCACTATCTTGGCCCGGCATTCGCGGTGCTGCTGTTCGCCCATATCGCACCGCTGGGCGTGGCGTGGCTGAGAATCGCCAGCGCAGCCGCCGTCTTCGCCCTGTGGCGCAGCCCGTGGCGCTATTGGCGCACCCTCGATGCCTCCGTGAGCCGCACGGTGATCTGGCTCGGGATCGTGCTCGCCGCCATGAATGCCAGTTTCTATCTGGCCATCGACCGCCTGCCGCTCAGCACCGTCGGAGCGATCGAGTTCCTCGGACCCATCGCGCTGGCCGCTGCAGGCATGCGCACCCGGCGTAACTTCCTGGCGCTGGCGCTCGGCACGGCCGGCGTCTACCTCCTGACAGAAGTTCGCATCGCAGGTGAGGCGCTGGGATTTGCGTTTGCGTTCGCGAACTGCGGTCTGTTCGTGCTGTATGTCGTTCTCGGCCACCGGATTGCGCGCCAAGGCGGTGCGACCGGAATCGATCGGCTCGGCGCCGCGATGCTGATTGCGATGCTGGCGGCCCTGCCTATCGGCATCCGGGATGCAATGCCCGCCTTTGCCACCCCGCTGCTGCTGGCCGCCGCCGCGGGAGTTGGGATCTCCTCTTCGGTGATCCCTTATGTGTGCGATCAACTCGCGATGGCGCGGCTCCCGCGTGCAACCTTCGCGCTGCTGCTGTCGATGCTCCCGGCTACTGCCACATTCATTGGAGTGCTGGTGTTGCGACAGGTGCCTTCGACTGTCGAGCTGCTCGGCGTGGGGCTCGTCATTCTGGGTGTTGGAATCCACCGGGAGCCCCGCTGAGCTCCAGCGGAGCGCCGCGCACCGCGCATCCGTATGTGCCAGAATCGAGGCACACGGTGTGCTCATCGTCTGGAGCAAAGTGATCCGCATTCTCGTGGGGTCGACGCTCAGCGCCTTGGCCTGCGCCACGCTCGTGGCGCAGCCAGTCTGCAACCATGACTCGTCAGCGGCGGCGGCGCTGGCCCGTTTGCGGGCGGCGATGGCCCATGGCCGCTTCATCGCATATCAGCCCACATCGCTCCAGGTGGTCAACGGGCGGCCGAGACAGGCCGACGCCGCCAGCATTCGCGCGGACCTTGCCCTGCTGCGGCCGCGCTTCGACTCGTTGATCACCTACGGCGCGGCACACGGCGCCGAGGCGATTCCCACAATCGCCGCATCGTTCGGCTTCCGCGCCGTCATCGTCGGCGTGTGGAACCCGTTCGACGCTGCGGAGCTGCATGCCGCGCTTGCCGCCGCCAAGGACAACCCAACATTGGTGGCGGGGCTGTCGCTCGGCAACGAGATGGTGTTCGGCCGCCGCACCGGCTTCGCCGAGCTGGCGGCGCTGATCGCGCAGGTGCATGTCCAGGCTCCACGGGTGCCGATTTCCACCACCGAGCCGTTTCACATGTTCTACGACCGAGCGGCCTCGCCCCTGCTCGGGCGGCTGGACTTTCTGCTGGTGAACGTGCATCCGATCTTCCAGCCATGGTTTCGCAACGCACCGGACGGCAACGCCGCCCAGTTCGTCGTGAACGTACTCGCGAAATTATCGGATACCTACTGCGGTCCCATTCTGGTCAAGGAGACCGGCGTGCCCACCGCGCCCCAGGAGGCAGGCTACACGGAGCAGCGCCAATCCTCCTTCTACGGGGAGTTGCGGCGGCGTCTCCCGCCCTCCGGCACACAGGCGTTCGCGTACTTCTCGGCCTTCGATGCACCGTGGCGCGTGCGTGACGCGAATCCCATCCCCGGGGAGCACCCCGCGGAGGCTCACTGGGGGCTGTACGACGCACAGCGCCGGCCGAAGGCCGTGGTCGCGCAGCTGCCGCTGCTGAATGCGCCGGCGCCTTAGGTCCTCATTTGGCCCGGTTGCCGGGCGAGCCTGCCTGGCGCCGCCGCTTGGGTTATGCTGTGGCGAGAGCGACAAGAATCAAACCGCGGCGACGCACACATAGCACGCTAACGCCGCGCCGCACATCGAGGGAGAAATCATGTTCACGCAACTGATAGACCCGCTCGACAACCTGACGCTCACCTGCCTGGTGGCGCTGGTCCCCGTCGTTTCTCTGCTGGTCCTGCTCGCGGTATTCCGCTTGCCGGCCTGGCTGGCGACCCTACTCGGCTCGATCATCACGCTCGCGCTCGCCCTGTGGCTATGGAAAATGCCGTTCGACGACGGCGCCCATGCCTACTTCTATGGCGCGGCGACCGGCATGTGGAACGTCGATTGGATTACGTTGTGGGGCATGGTGCTGTTCAACACGCTGGGGGTAAGCGGCGTGTTCGAGAATTTCCGCCGCTGGCTGATCGCGCTAGGCGGCACGGACGTACGCGTGCAGACGATGCTGTTCGCGTGGGCATTCGGAGCACTGCTCGAAGGCCTCGTTGGTTTCGGTTATCCGTGGGCGGTCGTTGCGCCCATCCTGATCTCGCTCGGCATTTCCGACCTCAACGCGATCCGCGTAGCCGCGATTGCCAATAATGCGCCGGTCTCCTACGGGGCGCTCGGCGCGCCGATCATCGCGCTGGCCGCCGTGACCGGCTATCCGCTGCTGGCACTGTCAGGCTCGGTCGGGACCGTGGTTGCCGTGCTCGCGCTGCTACCACCGTGGGTGCTGTTGTACCTGGTCTCCGGGAAGGAAGGATTGAAAGGCGGCTGGCCGCTCGCCGTGGTCGGCTCGCTCGGGTATATCGCCGGCCAGTATCCGGTGGCCGTCCATCTTGGGCCGTATCTGCCCGACATCACCGGTGCCATCGTTTGCTTCATTGCGTTGCTCGCCTTGCTCAAAGTCTGGCAGCCCAAAACCGTGCTCGGTTATGGCGGCGTACCGGTCGATGGGGCCACCGCAAGGCAGGCGCAAGGACACGGACTCAGGTTCGGCGAAGTGCTGCAGGCCTGGATGCCGTTCGCCGTGCTGCTGATCGTGGTTGCGGCCTGGACCGGCCCGTGGTCGCCGTTGCCGAAAGTCACCTGGTTCAGCGCCAAGGCGGTCGCCTGCTCGGCGCTCGCGACCGACTGCAGCGCCGCAAAGCCCGATGTCAGCGCGGTCTTCAAATTCGCCCCTTATATCGGCGGCACCGCCATCCTGGCCTCCTGGCTCGTCGTTGCGGCGTTGCTGCTCGCGATGGGGAAGCTCCACGGCTCCCAGATCGGCGAAGTATTCCGGCGTACCTTCCGGCAGATGTGGGGTGCATTGCTGGTCGGCGTGTTCATCTTTGGGCTGGCGTACGTCTTCAATTATTCCGGCATGGCGGCGTCGCTCGCGAAAGGCTTCTCGAGCATGGGCACCGCGTTCATCATCGTCTCCCCGATACTCGGCTTCATCGGCGTCGCACTCTCGGGCTCGAATACCTCGACCAACGCCATGTTCGGCAAGTTCCAGGCGCTCGTCGCCACCCAGCTCGGCATGCCGCCACTGCTGTTGCCGACGCTCAATTCCGTCGGCGCGGAGATCGGCAAACCCGTAGCGCCGCAAACGGCGAGCGTCGGCGTCTCGACCAGCAAGTTCGTGCGCAAGGAAGGCGATGTCATCCGCCACAACATGGGATGGACTTTCATCCTGCTGGCCTACCTGATCCTCATCGCTATCGGGTTCTACCTGGTGAATCCCGCGGTGATGACGCTGGGTCAGTAAGCGGCCACGCCGAATTCGGCCTGCCGTCGCGCTTCGCTCCAGGGACTGCGGCTGCCGATGCGGGGATGCTCTGCGGCCGGCGTGGCGTGCCTGTCACTCGTCGTATCTGTCGTGGTATCGGACCCAGAACTTTCCCTTGCCGTTCACGTCCGGCATTCCACCCCAACCCTCGCCCCGGCCGAACGGCGTCAGATCGAGCCAGTTGTTGGTGGTGAGGAGCAGATCGAGGCCCCGACCGTAGGTCGAGTAGGTGTGATAGACGCTGCCGCCGTCACGCAGAAAGACGCTGATGCCGGGCTGCTCGCCGCTAACGTGGTAAGTCTGGCCTAGCTTCTCGAGCGTCGCCTTGTCCCGGAAGTTGTACTCGACCGCCGCGACAGCTTCGTCCGTGGTGGCATGGAAGTCGTAGTTGAAGTCGCCGCCGAACGACGAGTACCACGCAAGAGTCCAGCCCATGCGCGCCTTGAACGGCTCGATCTCCGACGACGGGGCGCGCGACACGAGAGCGAGCGTCGTGTCACGAGCGTGCAGATGTGCGAGATACGCGATATTGTCCGCCATGTACGAGCAGCCCGGGCAACCCTCACCGCGATCCCGGTGGAACATGAAGTGGTAGATGATGAGCTGGCGGCGTCCCGCGAACAGATCGGGCAGGCGCGCCTTGCCGGCCGGACCCTCGAACACATAGTCTTTTTCGATCCTGACCATCGGCAGCTCGCGGCGCTTGAGGTTCAACGCGTCGCGCATATGCGTGAGCTCCTTCTCCTTGGTCCATAACTCCTTGCGAGCGGCGAGCCACTCGGCCCGTGAAGCGATTCTGGGAAGGGTCATCGGTCGGTCCTCCGCTTAGGTGTTGTGCGACGTTGCGGCGCTGGTCACAGCGCCAAGCCCAAGTATTTGCCACAGCGGGTGGCGCGTGCGATCCTTAAGCATATGCTTAACCAAAGCGCGCCGCTGGACCGCGTCTTCCAGGCGCTGGCAGACCCGGCCCGGCGAATGATGCTGCAGCGGCTGAGCCGCGGCCCCGCCTCGGTCAGCGAGCTCGCCAGACCCTTCGCCATGTCGCTCCCGGCCGTGGTGCAACACCTGCAGGTGCTCGAGTCGAGCGGCCTGGTCAGGTCCGAGAAGCTCGGACGTGTGCGCACCTGCCGCATCGAGCCGGCGGCCTTGCGGGCCGCCGAAAAATGGATCGCCGGGCGGCGTGCAGACTGGCAACGGCGCCTTGATCGTCTAGGCGACTATCTTGCGCAGCAAGCCGAGCAATCGGCCCCTCGGAAAAGATCGTGAGGGGGCGGCCCGCCTTGTTTGCGCACCGGACTTCGACCGCAGCCTCCTGATCGCGAGCGCGGTCAATCCCGCCGACGGCGTCCCCGCTGCGATCAGCGAGCCAATTGCAATGCACGCCGGACACACAACTGCCTCCTCGGCCGCGATCCGCAGCCAGCGCTGAAGTCATCGACTAGCCTAAGGACGATCGGCCAGGTCGCCAGTCGACAATGTGGCGGTTTTTTGTGTCATTCCCTCGCCTGGAGCTGCAGCGGCGCTTCATGCAAGCCCGCAACCACCGGCACCGCGCGGTTGTTACTCGTTGGCGGCGTATTTGCCAATGAGGCTGCGGCAGTGGATCAAGGCTTCATCGCGGACGGCCGTTTCATACCGTTCGCGGACACGGTCCTCGCGCTCGAGAGCCGCAGCGCTCCAGCCCTCCCGAGCCGTGCCGAGCGGAAAGTGATCGGTCTGCGAGTCCAGCTCAAGGAAGAAGAGTAAGTCCTCATCGTCGAGCGCTCCAAGCTCGGCCGCGAGTCCCACGAGTCTGCGTGACGCATCGACCGGACCGAGCGTGCCAGCAATGAGCGCCTCAGCTGTCTCTACGACTGCATCGTGCACTGTCAGCCGATAGTCGCGTTTCGTAACCACTTTGGACGTCGATCGCTGCGGTCCTCTGT
>Ga0137362_10000862_pt1 | contig 17539 bp, 15 predicted proteins | sample MadtaG_2_FD_104801 | JGI IMG/M metagenome (GOLD analysis project Ga0137362, IMG submission 104801) | Vadose zone soil microbial communities from Angelo Coast Range Reserve, California, USA - Mad1_100_16 metaG | ecosystem: Environmental > Terrestrial > Soil > Vadose zone | place: USA: California... | reverse complement strand
TGCTCTTTCTGCCCTTGCAATGACCGAATATTTTCGCGACGAGCGCAACCAGGACGTCCTTCTTTTTATCGACAACATCTTTCGATTCTCGCAAGCAGGCTCGGAAGTGTCAGCGTTGCTGGGCCGAACGCCAAGCGCGGTTGGCTATCAGCCGACTCTGGCTGCTGAGATGGGTGATTTGCAGGAGCGAATTACATCCACAAATAAAGGATCGATCACTTCGTTCCAGGCCGTCTATGTTCCAGCGGACGATCTCACCGATCCCGCGCCGGCAAACACTTTCGCGCACTTGGACTCCACCATCGTGCTTGAGCGTTCCATCGCCGAGCTCGGTATTTATCCGGCAGTCGATCCGTTGGCATCAACATCGAAAGCGCTGGCGCCGGAAATTGTCGGCGAAGAGCATTATGATGTTGCGCGAGGTGTGCAGCGTGTTTTGCAGCGTTATAAGGATTTGCAGGACATCATCGCGATTCTCGGAATGGATGAACTAAGCCCGGAGGACAAGATCACGGTTCATCGGGCACGCAAGATTCAGCGGTTCCTTAGCCAGCCTTTTCACGTGGCAGAAGTTTTCACCGGCTTTAAGGGCCAATATGTTCCGGTTGCGGAAACGGTCCGCGGTTTCAAAGAAATTCTGGATGGCAAACATGACGATGTGCCCGAGCAAAATTTCTACATGAAGGGCAACATCGATATGATCAAAGAGGGTTGAAGCATTGGTCTCTCTGAATCGCTAACTCTCTCAATCGTTAAATTGGACACATGGCCGCGCTCAAGCTCGAGATTGTAACGCCCGAGGAAAAAATTTACTCCGAAGACGTGGAGATGGTCACGTTGCCGGGTTCGGAGGGGGAGCTGGGTGTTTACCCCAAACACGTCCCACTGCTAACCACCGTGGTGCCGGGTGAGTTGCGTGTCCTAAAGGACGGGCGCGAAAGATCAATGGCGATAGGCGAAGGTTTTGTGGAAATTAAAGCGGACGCTGTTTCGGTGCTGACCGACATGGCGCTAGAGTCCGAGAAGATCGATATCGCTGCAGCCGAGGCGGCGGTTGAGCGCGCGAAAGCGGCGATGAAAGAAGATCAAACGCCTGAACAGGTAGCAGCCATTCAAGCGTCGCTGCAAAAAGCGCTTGCCCAGTTGCACGTCAAACGGCGCCGCCACCACGGGTAATTAATCAGGGAAAGCGTAATCTCACGCGCTTGTAGAGGCGCTTGTATCAATCGCCTGTCTATTTGAAATTCGGTTCTTGGAACAGCCACCTCCACAGATTCTGGGAATCATTGCCGGAAACGGTGTTTACCCAAGGTTGCTCGCCGATTCAGCGCGCAAAGCCGGCGTTGAAACAATTATTGCTGCTGCCTTTACGGACGAGACCGATCCTGTCCTCACGCAGCTTGTTGATTTAATCGAGTGGATGCGCGTGGGACAACTCAACCGCCTCCTGAAACTTTTTCGCGAACAAAAAGTCCATCACGCGATCATGGCCGGACAAATCGCGCCTAAAAATCTTTTCGATCTGCGTCCGGATTTAAAGGCGTTGATGTTGCTGGGAAAACTTAAACAGCGCAACGCGGAATCGATCTTTGCGGCAATCGCAGATGAACTGGCCAACGTGGATGTAAACCTTTTGCCGGCGACAACGTTTCTCGAAGAATCCCTGGCGCGTGCAGGGTTAATTGCCGGCCCGAAGTTATCGCAGCAGGAACAAGACGACGTCGATCTAGGCTGGAAAATCGGCAAAGAAATTGCGCGACTCGACATTGGACAGACGATCGTGGTCAAGAACGGAACTGTCGTTGCGGTTGAAGCTCTGGAAGGAACAAATGAGGCTATCAAGCGCGGCGGCGCACTAGCGCGAGAAGGCGCAGTTATGGTCAAAGTCGCCAAACCAAAACAAGACATGCGGTTCGATGTGCCGGTAATCGGTCTCGAAACAATTCGCATCTGTACAGAAGCACGATTGCGCGTGATCGCTGTTGAAACTGGAAAGACTCTGTTGCTCGAACGCGATGCGATTGTTGATCTCGCTAATCGATCTAAGATATCGATTGTTGCACGTTAGTTGCACTCCTCGCCGAAATAGTAAGGCCGGTTGGCGCGCCGCGAAGTATTCGTTTCTTGACCGGTCGTGTGGCTTGGGGATACACAGCGCTGACCCGAAACTATTATGCGTAAATTAATGGGATCGCTACTAGTGGCTGGAGTTGCAGTCGCAACTCAGTTGTCCGGATGTTTTGCTGCGAATGGGGAGTGGGATAGAACTGTGCTGCCGCGTCCAACTCAACCGTTCGAAGGCATCGCGAAACGCACGCTAGAGGGATCCGAAGCGGCTTTTACTCAGCCAGTAAAAGCTCCGCCGGATGCACCGAATATTCTTCTCGTGCTGATTGACGATGCAGGCTTCGGTAATCCATCCACGTTCGGCGGGCCGGTCGCTACGCCCACACTAGACAAAGTCGCGGCAGAGGGACTTCGTTACAATCGATTTCAGGTGACGGCGCTCTGCTCGCCCACGCGCGCCGCCTTGCTCTCGGGGCGCAACCATCATGCGGTTGGATTCGGCTCGATCTCAGAGTTGATCGGTGGCTGGCCTGGCTACAGCACAAATTGGCCAACGAGCGCGGCTTCAATCGCGCAGATTCTTCAGGGCAACAGTTACAATACGGCTGCGTTCGGCAAGTGGCATCTTACGCCTGACGCGCAGCAGGGTCCGGCGGGGCCCTTTGATCGCTGGCCCAACGCGCTTGGTTTCGATTACTTCTGGGGATTTCTCGGCGGAGAAAGTGGGCAGTTCGATCCGGTACTTGCTGAAAACAACAGCATTATTGGCGTACCAAAGGACAAAAATTTCTATTTGAATGATGCGATGGTCGAGCATTCGATTGCCTGGATTCGCAATCAGAAAGCGCAGTCGCCGGATAAACCTTTCTTTCTCTATTTCTCAACGGGGGCAACTCATGCACCGCATCAAGTACCGAAGGAATGGAGCGATAAATACAAACGCAAGTTTGATCAGGGCTGGGACAAGTTGCGCGAGGAGACATTCGCGCGGCAGAAGCAGCTTGGTGTGATTCCGGCCAATGCGAAGCTCACCCCTCGTGATCCGGCGTTTCCGGCTTGGGACAGCGCATCGCCAGAAGTAAAGAAATTGTATGCGCATCAGATGGAAGTTTATGCCGGGTATCAGGAAAATGCTGATCATGCCGTTGGGCAGGTCGTGAAAGCAATTGAGGACATGGGTCTCGCCGAGAATACGCTGGTTATTTACATCTTCGGCGACAACGGTGCCAGCATGGAAGGGACTGAGACCGGCACGTTCAACGAGATGACGACGCTGAATGGTGTTTCACTTACGAACCAACAGCAACTGAAAGCGATTAAGGCTTATGGCGGTCTCGACAAATGGGGTGGCCCTGACATGGCTCCGCATTACGCAGCCGGGTGGGCATGGGCTGGCAACGCGCCCTTTAAGTGGGGAAAACAGGTAGCTTCCCATCTTGGAGGTATTCGCAACCCAATGGTGATTGCCTGGCCAAAACGCATCAAGGACAAAGGTGGTCTGCGCAGTCAGTTCACGCACTGCACCGACATCGCACCGACGATCCTGGAAGCAGCTGGCCTGCCGAACCCAAAGCGAGTCAACGGCGTGGCACAGATGCCGATGCACGGCGTGAGTTTTCTGTCGACGTTCGATGATGCCAATGCAGCGTCGCGGCATACCCAACAGTATTTCGAAATTTTAGGTAATCGCGCGATGTACAAAGACGGCTGGATCGCATGCTGGCGACTGGATCGAATCCCCTGGAAGATTGATCCCGAAACACTCAAGCGGTTTGCACCAGGCAAATGGAACCCTGACAACGACAAGTGCGAGCTGTACAACCTCGACGACGACTTCTCACAGGCTGACGACGTCGCCGATAAGTATCCGGATAAGGTGCGCGAACTGACGGCGTTGTTCTGGGCTGAAGCCGAAAAGTATCAGGTGCTACCGTTGCTCGGAGAGATGGCGACTGTGTGGGGCTTTCCCAAAGGTTTACCGGAACAGACAACGTTCACCTATTACAACGGAACAGAGAATATTTCCTCCGGGATGATTCCGCCAATTTACAATCGTTCGTATAGCATTAGCGCAGATCTGGACAATCCAGGTCGATCAGGTGCCCTTGGATTGCGTCCGGGAGTAGCGGGTGTGATCGTGGCCGAGTCCAGTTTCCTAGGCGGCTTTTCGCTGTATGTGGAAAACGGCTATCTCAAGCACACCTATAGCTTGCTGGGTCTGAAACTGGACACCATCAGTTCGCGCGATGAGGTCCCGAAGGGCAAAGTGAATGTGCGCTATGAGTTCACTGCCGATAAACCTGGCGAGTTCGGGACCGGCGGCACGAGTCGCCTTTTCATCAACGGCAAGCAGCAAGCGGAAGCTAAAATGGAGCACACCGTGCCGTTCCGGTTCGCCTCTTATGCAGGCATGGACATCGGCACTGATAACGGCCTCCCAGTAGTCCCCAAATTCGAATACGCCAAGGTGCTACCAAAGTATTTCAGGGGCACGATCGAAAAGGTGGAGTTCGACCTCGGTCCGGCCAAGCTTAGCGCCGACGATCTACGGAAGATATACCTGGAGCGGCTTGCGAGTGCAGTGCGCAATTAAACGACCGACACGCAATCAATGGCGTAGTCTCCCAACGTATTGAGCTGATGCGGGCACATCGGATCAGCGATATGTCTGAATGGCGTCTTTGATCGCCTGTTGGCGAATCGTCTGTAGTTTTTGGTACTGTTCTGGTGAAAGAATCGCTTTCATCTGCGGGTCAGTCTGGCGATGGATGGCCCTGATTTGTTGTATCTTCTGCATTCTCGAGAGCGAGTTGTCATTCTTAATCGCTTGTACTTTTGGTCCTTCGTCGGCGAGGATCGGCAGAATTTTGGCTTTTTGTTCTGGCGTGAGGTTAAGCTGTTGCGATATCGTCTGAAGCTTTGCAGCTTTCGATTGCGCCGATGACGTTGGCGCCAGCAGCACAAACGTGCTGATGCATAGTGCTGCCGCAATTAACCGAATGTAGTTTTTCATTTTGTTCTCCTTGTTTGGTTCGGCGGCATCGTGGTTAACGTGCCTTGGCGAGTCAAGCCCAATCGGGGCAGGACAACCTGCTGCAAACGATCGCGGAACTTGGACGGTCCTGCGTTTACTTCTCAGGACCAGTAGCGCCTCAAAAGCAGCTGTAGCCCAGGGTACTGACCACACATTAACATTGACAGCAAAGGCCGATCTGAATCATCACAGGCTGACTACGGATTAACTACCATGAAGTCTCTATTCTCCTCACTTCTCGCGGTTGCTACCAGCTTACTCATTTTCGCGCGCTCCATCGTTTCTGCCGAAATTTTTACCGAGGGCGTCCAAGTCTCGCCAGAAACTGTCACACTTAAACCTGGCGAATATGTTTGGGAACCCGAACGTGCGCCGGAAGGACCCTTGCTGATCGTGGCCAGCATTACAGAGCAAGTGGCATATGTCTATCGCAACGGTATCTGCATCGCGCGGTCGAGTGTCAGCACAGGCCGACCAGGTCACCGCACGCCAACTGGCGTCTTCACCATACTGGAAAAGGAGGTTCATCATAGCTCGAGCATCTATAAAGGCGCAGAGATGCCTTACATGGAACGCGTGACCTGGGGTGGAATCGCACTGCACGCGGGTGATCTGCCGGGTTACCCCGACTCACATGGGTGCGTCCGCCTGCCATTGGAATTTTCCAAGCTGCTCTTCGGTGTCACGATGAAGGGCGCGACGGTGATTATTGCCGACGAACATTCCGCGCCGGCCGAGACGGTTCACCCCGGTTTGTTCTTCACGCGGAGCGGCGAAGAGAGCGAACCGATCGCTGCGGGCCAATTTGAATGGCACCCCGATGACTCTCCCACCGGTCCAGTCGCCTTGATTGTCAGCAGCGCGGACAAAACGGTTTATGTCTATCGTAACGGCGTGGAGATCGGCCGGGCGGGAATTGCCAACCCCCAAAGTTGTTTCACCGTTGAACGATCGTGTTTTCAGCGCCCTACAGGGAACGGATACAAACGGTCATCTGCGCTGGGTGCAAGTAACAGCTAAGGGAAAGGAAGGCTCGAGCGAGAGCCTTTTCCAAGCCGCGCAGAAAAGCGGGCTGCCGCCTGAGTTCGTGACCGATGCTAAGCAAGTCATAACCCCGGGCGCGACGATCATCTTTACCGACAAGCCGGTGGACCCCACAACCCAGAGTCACACCGGCTTCCAGATTGTCGTCGCGCAAAAAGACAAACCATCTGGAACAGCTGAATGATGTGGATGGTTTTGCGATGCTTCCGCCCAGGACAGGAAAGACATGGCGCTAGAGATGAAAACAAGCTGCGACAAATGCGCGGGGCGGCTTACAACGCGCGGAGTAGCTTACATTTGTAGTTACGAATGCACGTATTGCGCGAGTTGCGCCGAGCAAATGAACTTCGTTTGCCCAAACTGCGAAGGCGAACTTGTGCGGCGGGCGCGTCGCAAGGAATTGGTTAGTTCCGCCCCCGCTGATGTTTGATTCGATAGGTGAGAAAACACTCGTCACCGATCGTGCGCATGTCGACTAACGCGCAATGCACGCTCGCGGGGAGGAATTTCTTGCTAACACCTGTGAGCGTGGGAGCTTTGGCGCCGCCGAACATATACGGCGCGATCGTAAGATTGAGTTGATCGACTAATCCGCGTTCCAATAAGGCTCGAAAAAGTGTTGGCCCGCCTTCGCATGCAAGCCTCCGGACCTTGTATTCGCGCCGTAATCTTTCCAGCATTGCGGCAAGATCTACGTTGTCAGCATCGGTTAAATGGAGCGTCGCCTTCTTTTTCAAAGATTCCTGATTTTTCTGCGGCGTTTGCTTCGTAGAAAAAATAATGATTGGGGAAACATCGGACTGAAAAATCTTCAGCCGATTGTCGATCCTGCCTTTGTTGGAGACGATCACTCGCAGTGGGCACCGAGTTTGACCGCGCCTAGCCCTGGCTTCCTGCAATTCAGTTGGTAATCCGAGCCGCACGTTGTCGCGTTTCAAGCTCGTGTGGCCAATTAATACCGCATCAGCCAGGGCACGCTGTCGGAACAAATGCAGTTTGTCTTCACGCGAAGTGAAATCAACCGGCGCAAGGTTTTTCGTCGTTACTTTGCCATCGACGGTCATGGCAAAAGTGGCGAAGACGAATGGGCGCTCCAGAACGCGAGAGCGGCCTTTGCGCCGCGACGTTTCCGTTCTCACGCGAATCGGGACATTAAGGTCCCTCTCACATTTCACTCCGTTTCGCCTATCTGGTGTTCAAGGGTAACGACTTCCTCTTCCATGTCGCGCATTCTCACACGTGCGACCGCGCCACTCGGCTTGTAAAACAAGTAGACGATAGCTCCCGGAAGGCAGCAGACGAGAATGATGAGAAAACTCAGCGAGCCGATCAGAATGGCTTTTGCTTCCGGGACACCGCAGAGGCCATTCAGCATGATCTGCAAAACTTTTTCCCTAAGTCCAATTCCGGCGAAACTGATTGGTAACGCCGAGATTGTACGTTCCACCGGCATCACCGCGAAGAAATTCACCAGGGGGACCGGTGCGCCCAACGCATAGGCTGCGAGGAGAAAAGTGGTGAACGTAGCAAGATGCGCTATGACCGACGCAACAAAGGCAACGAGCGTTGCGCGCCAATGACGCGCATAGAGATGATACGCGGCCGAGATCTCGATTAATTTGTCGCGGCCGGGGAACCGCGCCGGCAAAGAGTGCAACAGTTTGAAGCCGCTAATCACAAAGGTTGAAATTAAAAAGAGGACCGACGCGCCGAGGATGATGAGCAACAGCCAGAGTAAATTCCGGGTCTCAGGTTTCTCGGAAAGGAAGTCATATCGCAACCCAATGAGAGTGGCCGTAATGGCGACTAAGGCAACAAGCCCGATGAATCGATCGAACACCACCGCAAGCAGCGCGCCCGCTTTTTTATCCGGAGTTTCCTTCAACAGGTAATAACTTTTAATGATATCGCCTCCGGTGCCTCCGGGGAGAAATTGGTTATAAAACATTCCGATAAAAAACAAGCCCGCGAGGCGCGGGAGACTCAGGCTAATCTTTTGGACCTTCAGCAAAACGTGCCAGCGAAACGCAGCGGCTATTTCCACGACGACGTATGCCAGAATGCCCATCGCAACCCAGCGATACTGGGCGTTCCGGATTGCCTCAACCATCTGCGCGCGCCTGTTGGGATCGTGATAGACCCAATAAAGCACCCCAATCGTAACGCTAAGCTGGAAAACCGTGATCAGGATCTTTTTCATTCCCAAAGCGCTCCTTCCACGTTTGAACGGACCGCCGAATTGCATCAGCCGTCTTGTTCGGATTCATCTCCCAGACAAATAAGCAGTTTCTGGGGAGGAGCGGAACTAGTTTCTCAAAATTCACATTGCCAGTAAACGGCGTTTCATGATCTTTCGCGGGCCAAATACAGTCCTGAACGTGGCAGCCAAACGCGCGCGGACCGATCAAGCGCAGCCATTCGGCGTGATCAACGAACCCCAAATTTTCTTTAATCTGCAAGTGACCGAAATCGTGCCAGTACCCAAGCTGGGCGCACCCGATCTCATCGAGTAACCCTGGTAATTCGCGCTCAGTTGGAATTTCTTCATAACCGCGACGGCCTTCCAAAGCGATGCCGACATTTTTTGATGCGGCGTAATCAATGATGCGGCCCAGGCAGTCTTTGACTCGCTGCAAATAGGCGGGCGCAATTCTTTCCCGTTTTTGCACGGCTCCTACCTTTAATCTCACGTATTTGCGCGACAGGTACCTCCCGGTTTTCGCCAGCCCGATTAACCGGTCGGTGATGGGCGACATGTTCACCTCTCCTAAATGCAATACAACAAACGGCGCGCTTAATCGCGCTGCGAAATCGATTGTCTGAAACGTTTGCTTTACGGCACGCTCACGTTCCTCGGACGAAGCAGCGGAAAATCTGTAGCAGTCCGGCGAAGCCATCATCACTTCGACGGGTAACGGACAAAAATTATGCAAACTGGTGAAGCGAACTTGCCCCGCATCAAACATTTGTTGGATTCCCGGCATCAACGAAATCCGAATACCGTGACCGAGCTCGACCTGATCGAATCCAAGGTCGACAATCTCGCGCAGCATTTCCGCGCCGTCGGTGTGACGGTGTGAGTTCCAGCAGGTGGAAAAGGCGATCACGCTACACAGCAACGGCGATCGGCGGCGCTGGTTTTTCGGCGCTGGGCGTTTCTGCGACTGCAGGCTGCGAGCATTGTCGTCGCACGCGAGAAAGCACGATCAGGGCGATGGCAGCGTAGCACACGGCCGCGATGGCTAGCGCGGTGTGCATCCCGATTAGATCAGACAGTTCGGTAATCCCCAAGCCGGCCACCGGCATGAGACCAACAAAGCTCAACATGAACACAGCCGAAACGCGCCCGCGCAGATAATCGGGCGCCCGCTCCTGCACAATCGTATTCGCCAACCCGAAATTCATCGCCAACCCAAGCGAATTGAGAATGAGCAGCGCCATCGCCAGGTAAAAACTTGGCGCGCGCGACAAACCGAAGATCGCGCATGCGACGATGCCGACGTTCACCATCATAAACGGCACGCGTTTCTCGCGCGGAATGCTGATCAAAAAAATTGCGCCTATCACCGAGCCAACTGCCGAAGCACCCATCAAAAAGCCCAGTCGACCCGCGCCGAGCCCGAGCACCAGTCGCACATACAATGGCATCATCACGGTGATAATGGGGAAAATGAAAACCGTAGTCGCTGCGATAAGACCGATCATCGCGAGACTGGGTTTGTCTTTCGCGACGTACCGAAAACCTTCCTTAATTCCACTGGCGCGTTTGTGTTCCTCTTCGGCGGTGCCGCGCTGTCGCGGCGGGATCGTCAATAAGGCGATAATCAGCGCCACGAATGAAATTGCGTTGCAAAAGAAGGCCGAAGCTTTACCCCACACGCTGATGAAAATTCCAGCCAGCGAGAAACCGACCATACGTGATCCGTGAAAGACCGCGCGGTCGACAGCAATCGCGCTTTGAATTTCATCGCGCGTCACCAGTTCGGGAACGAGCGCGTTGAGCGTCGGCATTTCAAATGAGTTCGAAATACCGAGCGCGACCGCAAACGCGAGAATGTGCCAGATCTCGAGTTTGCCGCTCCTGATCAAAAGCCCGATGGAAATTGCGAGCGCGATCTGAACATACTGAGTCGCGAGAAGAATTTTCCGTTTATCGAAACGATCGGCCGCCGAACCGCCGGCCATCATTAAAAGGAGCATCGGCAGACCCGCGGCGAAATTGGCCATTCCGAGCATGATCGCTTTGTTGGTGAGCGTGCTCATCACGTACCCTTGAGCCATCATCTGCATCCACGTTCCTGTATCTGAGATCGCACTACCAATGATGTAGCGGCGAAACGGCCCGGGCCGCAATACGCGGAAAGCGTGCCGAGTGCCTAGCTTGACCTCCGCGCTCATCGCAAACACTCATCCTTGTAGAGGCGTTCGTGTCAAACGCCTCCCGATTTTGAATTAGTAGCGTTTGACTCAATCGTCCGCAGACAGTTCGCTGAACCGTCCCTACTAAGCGCGATTGCCGAAAAACATGCGATCATTACTTTAGACACGATGCGCATCGACAAATACACGCTGAAGATGCAGGAGGCGCTGCAGGCGGCGCAGGACTTGGCGTCGCAAGCTAATCATCCGGAGATCACGAACGAACATTTCTTTTCCGCTCTTCTTGATCAGAGTGAGGGCATAACGCGGCCGCTCCTTGAGAAGATTGGAGCAAATGTAGATCAATTGCGTGGGCAGCTGCGCTCGGAGTTGGAGCGTCGTCCGAAAATTCACGGCGCCGCCGCGGATCTGCGGCTCTCGAACGAACTCCGCAGCGTGCTCGACAATGCCGAGAAGGAGATGTCGAAGCTGAAGGATGAATTCACCAGCGCTGAGCATTATTTGCTCGCGTTGGCTGGTGCGAATGTTCCCGCGACAAAATTACTGAAGGACGTTGGCGTCACGCGCGACAAGTTGATGCAGGGGCTGCAACAAGTGCGAGGTTCACAGCGCGTGACGGATCAAAACCCGGAAGGAAAATATCAGACCCTTGAGAAATACGGCCGCGATCTGACTGAGCTGGCGCGACGCGGCAAGATTGACCCGGTCATCGGGCGCGACAACGAAATCCGCCGGATTATGCAAGTGTTGTCGCGCCGCACCAAAAACAATCCAGTCCTTATCGGAGATCCCGGTGTTGGCAAGACTGCAATCGTGGAAGGACTGGCGCGACGAATTGTCAGCGGTGACGTGCCGGAATCGTTGAAGAACAAGCGCATCATCGCGATGGACATTGGCGCGATGGTCGCCGGCGCCAAGTTCCGCGGCGAGTTTGAAGATCGGTTGAAGGCGTTCTTGAAAGAAGTGACCGATTCGCAGGGCCAGATCATTTTGTTCATCGACGAATTGCACACAATCGTTGGGGCCGGTGCGGCGGAAGGATCGGTCGACGCGTCGAACATGTTGAAGCCGATGCTCGCCCGCGGTGAATTGCGCACCATTGGTGCGACCACGCTCGACGAGTATCGCAAATACATCGAAAAGGACGCCGCGCTCGAGCGGCGCTTTCAACCGGTGATGGTGAATGAGCCAAGCGTTGAAGACACAATCGCAATTTTGCGTGGATTGAAAGAACGCTACGAGGTGCACCACGGCGTTCGCATCACCGACGGAGCGCTCGTTGCCGCGGCCGTGCTTTCGCATCGCTACATCAGCGATCGATTTCTTCCCGACAAAGCAATCGATCTGGTCGATGAAGCGGCGTCGCGTTTGAAGATAGAGCTCGATTCGATGCCGACCGAAATCGACGTGATCGAGCGCGAGATCATGCAGCACGAAATGGAGCGGCAGGCGCTCAAGAAGGAAAAGGATCCGGCGAGCAAGGAGCGTCTGAAAAAGCTCGAAAGAGAATTGGCAGAGCTAAAGGAAAAATCGCGTGCGCTCAAAGCCGAATGGCAAAAGGAAAAAGCGATCATTGATGAACAGCGCAAAATCAAGGAACAGCTTGATGCGTTGCGAACCGAACTCGAGCGAGCGCAACGCCGCGGCGAGCTGAGTAAGGCGAGTGAGATTCAATACGGAAAAATCCCCGGGCTGGAACGAAACCTGGCCGAGCTAACCGAGAAAACCAAGAGCCAAAAATTAATGCTGCTGCGCGAGGAAGTGACCGAGGAAGATATCGCCAAGGTCGTCTCCGATTGGACGCACATTCCAGTCACGCGCTTGCAAGAGGGCGAGCGCGAAAAACTCGTTAAACTTGAAGAGCATTTGCATCAGCGCGTTGTCGATCAGGAGGCTGCCATCAAAGCGGTCGCCAATGCTGTCCGCCGCGCCCGTGCCGGATTACAGGACCCGAACCGTCCGCTCGGCTCATTTATTTTTCTCGGACCGACTGGTGTTGGTAAAACCGAACTCTCACGCGCGCTCGCGGAGTTTTTATTCGACGACGAGAACGCCATGATTCGGATCGACATGAGCGAGTACATGGAGAAACACACCGTCGCGCGTTTGATCGGTGCGCCGCCCGGTTATGTCGGTTATGAGGAAGGCGGGCAACTGTCTGAAGCTGTTCGACGGCGACCGTACTCGGTCATTCTCTTCGATGAAATCGAAAAAGCGCATCCCGACGTGTTCAACGTTTTGCTGCAAGTGCTGGACGACGGCCGGATCACGGACGGGCAGGGGAGAACAGTCGATTTCAAGAACACGGTCATCATCATGACCTCAAACATCGGGTCGCAATACATCACTGAGGAAGAATCGCGTGAAGCGCGCCGGCGACTTGTCATGAACGCATTGCGCGCGCACTTCCGCCCGGAGTTTCTCAATCGCGTGGATGAAATTATCATTTTCGATCGGCTTACCGAAGATGATCTCAAGAAGATCGTGGAAATTCAGCTGCGCCGGTTGTCGAAACGTCTCGAGCAACAAAAGATCACACTCAAACTGTCGGATTCAGCCAAGGAACTGTTGGCGCGTGAAGGATATGACCCGGTTTACGGCGCGCGTCCGCTCCGGCGCACCATTCAAAGAGAAATTCTCGACCCACTCAGCATCAATATTCTCGAATGCAAAGTTCGCGAAGGCCAAACCGTCTACGTCAATGCAAAGGACGGCGTGCTAGAATTTCAGGAAAAATAGTTGCGAAATTCGACGGCGAAGTTTGATTCTCGAGTTTTTGTGAGCGCGAGGTCCAAATCCAAGATCCAGTTCAACGGCTGCGAATACGCCAGTCGCGACGAGATGCCGGTCGGCGTTAGGGTGGCGTACGATCGCTCCGTCCACGAGACCCCCGCGCTTCATTCCGGAGCGCGACTGGCTGCGAAACTGAAGGCGACGATCATCGTGAACGACACCGAGTTTAATCATGCCGGCGAAATGTCCGTGGACGATCGACACTTGTATCACGAAGCGCTCGAGGCGCTGTTTCCGCCGAGTATTGCGGTGTCCGTCACTGAGGCTGAGGCCCGGAAAAGCAGACATCAGAAAGTCTTGGTCATCGCGCTCGCCGTCAGCGTCCTCGCCGGAGCTGTTTACCTCTGGCTGCGCAGCTTGTTCGGTTGAAACGCTGAGCCTGTAGGGAGCGTTTCTGCGAAGCGCTTCGATGTTCAGTTTCGGCGATTGACACAACCGCCGCTACAACTGGTCAGGATTCGGCAACGTCACGCCATGACTTCTCGAAACGCCACGAGAAAGTTTTCCATTTCCGATTTCTTTCCGATCGTCACGCGCATGTGGTTCGGCAGAGCCGGGAATAAGCGGCCGACTTGGACGTTCCGTTGCTTCATTGCCTGGATTAGCGGCACGATCGGACGCTTGCAGTCGATCATGATGAAGTTGGCTTGCGATGGGATTATTTTGTAGCCCATACGACTGACCTCTGATGTGGTGAATTGTTTGGCTTCACCGTTTAAACGTTGTCCGTTCGGAACGTGATCTGAATCATCGAGGCTCGCGCTCGCAGCGGCTAACGCCATAATGTTCACGCTGTCCCACATTTGCTGCTGCCGCATTCGGTCGATCGTTTCCTTTTGCGCAACGCAGTAACCGCAGCGCAGGCCCGCCATGCCGTAAATTTTTGAAAACGTGCGCGACACAATCAGGTTTGGATGATCCTTGACGAGTGGGATCATGCTCTCGTAGTCTGGGCTGTCGGCATAATGGAAGTACGCTTCGTCCACAAGAATCATCGTTTCGCGCGGAGTTTTGACGATGAAATCGCGCAGCTCATTTTTGGGCGTGATACTGGCGGTGGGATTGTTCGGATTACAGACGTAAATCAAACCTCCTTTCGCAGCAGCAAGCATTTTCGGCAAGTCATGCGCGAAACTGCTGGTTAGTGGAAGTTTTACGACCTCGGCTCCGTTAGCACTCGCATTCTTGAGAATTGCTTCGAACGTGGGATCAGCCGCGATGAGTGGCCCGTGTTCCTTCCCGGTGAATGTCTCCGCGCAGAGCTTCAGAATCTCGCCGGAGCCATCGCCCAGCAGGATTTCATCGTGATTGACACCGTTCAGCTTGGCGAGTTTGTCGATTAACACGTTGTTGTGTTCATCCGGATAACGGCAGGCAAGGCCAAATGAATCCGTCATCGCCTTCAACGCTTTCGCCGAAGGCCCGTAAGGATTTTCATTTGCGCTCAATCGGATAACACCGCCAGTTGCAGAGATCGGCTCCGTTGGTTTTGCGAACGAAAACTTCGGCCTAACAAGAGCCGCTGCCGCGCCGGCGCCGAGCAGCTGTGCAAATTTACGTCGAGAAATAGACATCGTATTCATCTTTTCGAACCTCCCCAAAGTGGATTGTTAGGCTGATTCGAGACTGAATGCCAGACGGAATTGCACGAACTACTCTTTTGCTGGCTGCCTTAGCCGCGTTTGCAACGCAAGGATGCGCTAAGTCACGCCAGGACGAGGACGCGCGGCAGATCGCTGCGCTTGTGCGAACTGAATTTCTCCATGCCTGGAATAATTACCAGCGTTATGCGTGGGGTCACGACGCGTTGCGACCCTTAAGTAAAACCGCGCACGATTGGTACGGACAGTCGCTCTTGATGACGCCAGTCGACACCCTCGACACACTCCTCCTCATGCATCTCGATGCCGAGGCTGCAAAGGCACGATCGCTTATCGTTAGTGATCTCTCATTCGATCGCGACATTTACGTCAAAAATTTCGAGATAACGATACGCCTGCTCGGCGGGCTGCTCTCCAGCTATCAACTGACAGGCGACAAACGCCTCTTGAGTTTGGCGGAAGATTTGGGCAACCGATTGCTTCCAATTTTCAATTCACCCACCGGACTCCCTTATGTTTACGTCAATCTTCGCACTGGCCAGGTACGCGACAAAGTGACGAATCCGGCAGAAACCGGAACGCTGCTATTGGAATTTGGCACTCTGAGTAAACTGACTGGCAAGCCCGTTTTCTACGAGAAAGCAAAGCGCGCTTTAATCGAAACCTTCAGGCGCCGTTCGCCACTCGGCCTCGTAGGGCGAAGCATTAACGTCGAGACAGGCGCCTGGACGAACACTGACAGTCATATCAGCGGCGGCATTGATTCGTACTACGAGTATCTCTGGAAGTGCTGGCTTTTGTTTAACGATAAAGATTGTCGCGATATGTGGAAAGCCAGCATTCCTGCTGTTAACAAATATCTTGCGGACGAGACCGGCGGCGAATTGTGGTACGGGCACGCCGACATGCAGACAGGTAAGCGGACCAAGACGACTTACGGCGCGCCCGATGCATTCTTGCCTGCATTGCTCGCACTTTCAGGCGATCTGGAGCGGGCGCGTCGCCTGCAAGCTTCATCGTTCAAAATGTGGAACCTGTACAGCATCGAGCCGGAAACGCTTGATTACAAAACGATGCGTGTGGTCGCCGGCAGTTATCATCTGCGGCCCGAGATCGTTGAATCCACTTATTATCTTTATCACTACACACGTGATCGGCAGTATCGGCAGATAGGCGAGCAAATGTTCGATGACTTGGTTAAATATTGCCGCACGGACTCCGGTTATGCTGCGCTCGCCGACGTGACCAATAAACAACAGCTCGACGAAATGGAGAGCTTCGTCCTGGCCGAGACCTTCAAATATTTTTATTTGCTCTTCGCGCAGCCTGAAACCCTGGAATTCGATAAAGTCATCTTTAATACCGAAGCGCACCCATTGAAGCGCGTGTGGTAAATCTGCATGCTCGAGCTGAGTGCTTTTATCCGTTCGATCAGTTGAACTCAGTGCTCGGCACAACTCGGAATTTTAGCAGGCAGCGTTGCGAAGAGCGGCTAACATTTTCGCGTGATCTTTGAGTTCCTAAAGCAGCGGAGACGACGTCGCCTGCGAGCGCGGCCGTTTCCGAAAAAGTGGCTGGTGTTGATTCAGCGTCACGTTGTATTTTTTCCCAAGCTGTCCGCAATGGACCGCGCTGAACTGCTTGGTCACGTTCAAGTATTTCTTGCCGAAAAACGTTTCGAGGGGTGTGGCGGTCTCGCGATTACTGATGAGGTCCGCGTGACTATCGCCGCACAAGCTTGTCTTCTGTTGCTGCATCGGAGGACCGATTATTTCCCCGGTCTGCTCACGATTCTTGTTTATCCCTCCACATATATGGTGGAAGAGAAACGGCAGATTGCGGAGCACGTCTGGGAAGAAGGAAACACGACTCGCCTTGGCGAGACCGGCCGCAGAATGGGTTCCTTGGTCCTGGCCTGGGGCGCGGTCAAACACGGCGCGGCTGATCCTTCCGACGGCAAGAATGTTGTTCTTCATGAATTTGCTCACCAACTTGACTACGAAAATCACGCGGCCGACGGGGTGCCGGAATTAGCGACGCGCGAGCAGCAATTAGCCTGGAGCGAAGTTATGAGAACCGACTTTGCGTCGCTGCGTGCTGCCGACGAGAGCGGGATACCAACCTTGCTGGATACTTATGGAGCCACGGATCCAGTTGAGTTCTTCGCCGTATCCGTCGAGGCGTTCTTTGAGCGGCCGCGCGCGCTGCGGGCTCGTCATCCAAAGCTATACGCGGAACTGCAGAAGTACTTTCAGCAGGACCCTGTCGAATATTCTGGCGAGCAGTAGCGGCGTCTCAGTAAGACGCCCTGCAATTATTGTGGTTGCGGCACAATGCGCAGATACGGCTTTGGCGCCTTCCAGCCTTGCGGGTAACGCCGTTTCGCTTCCTCGTCGGACACTGACCCGGCGATGATCACGTCGTCGCCCGGCTTCCAGTTCACCGGCGTCGCTACCTGATGCTTCGCGGTCAGCTGCAGCGAGTCGATCACCCGCAACACTTCGTCAAAGTTGCGGCCCGTCGTCATTGGGTACACGAGGATCAGCTTGATCTTCTTGTCCGGCCCGACGACGTAAACGTTGCGCACAGTCGCGTTATCGGCTGGCTTGCGCGTTTTGGC
>Ga0137362_10000861_pt1 | contig 17540 bp, 19 predicted proteins | sample MadtaG_2_FD_104801 | JGI IMG/M metagenome (GOLD analysis project Ga0137362, IMG submission 104801) | Vadose zone soil microbial communities from Angelo Coast Range Reserve, California, USA - Mad1_100_16 metaG | ecosystem: Environmental > Terrestrial > Soil > Vadose zone | place: USA: California... | reverse complement strand
GCCCGACGAGCGCGGCGCAACGAGGCGCCGCAGGGGATCTGTCCACCAAGTCAACCTCCCACGACCGTGGGTGCGGGGCGCGATGCCGCCCTCTGGACGGTCACCCCAAGACTTCCGCCGAAACGGGTCGATGGCAAGCGAAAACGCCATTTTGTCCCCGCCCCCCTTCAGTGGCGCCGGGTCAGGTTAGGGGGTGCTTCAGTGGACGATTTGTCGGACTTACTTCAATGCCTCGCAGGCGCGCTTGATGCGGGTGCAGGCGTCGCGAAGGGCTTCGGCGGAGGTGGCATAGGAAATCCGGAAAAAAGGCGAGAGGCCAAAGGCCGAACCCTGAACTGCGGCCACGCCCTCGGCCTCCAGCAAGTATGTCACGAAATCGTCGTCGCTGGCGACGACCTTGCCCTGGGGTGTCTTCCTGCCGATGGCGCCGGCGCAGGAAGGATAGACATAGAAGGCGCCGTCCGGCGTGTCGCAGGACAGGCCCGGCACCTGATTCAGCATCGCGACCACCATGTCGCGGCGCTCGCGGAACTTCACATTGTGCTCGGCGATGAATTGCTGGGGCCCGTTGAGCGCCTCGACGGAGGCCGCCTGGCTGATGGAACTGGGGTTCGTTGTGCTCTGGGACTGGATCTTGGCCATGGCCTTGATGAGCGGGGCCGGCCCGCCGGCATAGCCGATGCGCCAGCCCGTCATGCAATAGGCCTTGCTGACCCCGTTCATGGTCAGCGTGCGCTCATAGAGCCGCGGGTCGACGGCGGCGATGGTGGCGAATTTGGCATCGCCATAGATCAGATGCTCATACATGTCGTCGGTCAGCACCCAGACATGGGGATGGCGCAACAGCACCTCCGCCAGGGCCTTCAACTCGGCGGCGGTGTAAACGGCGCCGGTCGGATTGTTCGGGCTGTTGAGGATCACCCATTTGGTCTTGGGGGTGATCGCGGCCTCCAGATCCTCCGCCCGCAGTTTGAAGCGGTTGTTCTGTGGGCAATTCACCGGCACCGGCGTGCCGCCGCAGAGCAGTGCGATATCGGGATAGCTGACCCAAAAGGGCGCCGGCACGATCACCTCGTCGCCCGGCTGGACCGTGGCGAGGAGCGCATTGAAGATCACCTGCTTGCCGCCGGATGAAACCGTGATCTGATCGAGCTTGTAGTCGAGCTTGTTCTCCCGCTTGAATTTGCCGCAGATGGCGGCCTTCAGCGCGTCGGTTCCGTCGACGGCGGTATATTTCGTGTCGCCGCGGCGGATGGCGGCAACGGCCGCATCCTTGATATTGTCGGGCGTGTCGAAATCGGGCTCACCGGCACCCAGGCCGATGACGTCGCGCCCGGCGGCCTTCAGGTCCCGCGCCTTCTGGCTGACCGCAATGGTGGGCGAGGGCTTGATGCGCGACAGGCGTTCGGCGAGGAAACTCATGACTGGCTCCGGATTGAAAAGGGCGGCGGGACCTTAACCCGGATTTTCGGCCGGAACAACGTCACCACATCCGCCTTGGCCCGGGCCCGCTGGCGGGCCTATCGTTACGTAAACATGACCCCGGAAAGGGAATCCACTGTGCTCGACCATCGCCAACCACAACGCGCCGCCGAGGCTTGGCGCCATTTCGCGGAAACGCCCCTTGACCGTCTTCTGACCCATGCCGAGGCCGGCGGCGACCCTCGGGCTGGGGCCATCGCGCTGTTCCACGACATGCTGGCCCATGTGCCCGCCTATCGCAGCTTCCTGGCTGAGCGCAACATCGACCCGGCGGTGATTCGCGTACCCGCCGATCTCGACCGACTGCCGCGGATGACGAAGGCCAACTACGTGCAGCGCTATCCGCTGGCGGAGTTGGTGCGCGGGGGAAAGCTTGCCGGCTGCGATATGATGGCGGTGAGCTCCGGCTCGACGGGCAAGCCCACCTTCTGGCCGCGCTTCGTAAGTGACGAGCTGCATATCGCCCAGCGCTTCGAGCAGGTCTTTCACGACAGTTTCATGGCCGACGAACGGCGCAGCCTGGCCGTCGTCTGCTTCGCCTTGGGCAGCTGGGTGGGCGGGCTCTACACGCTCGCCTGCTGCCGCCATCTGGCCGCCAAGGGCTATCCGATCCTGACCGTCGCCCCGGGCATGAACAAGCCCGAGATCTATCGCATCCTGAGCGAACTCAGCCCCGGTTTCGATCAGACGGTGCTGCTGGGCTATCCGCCCTACCTCAAGGACATCATCGACGGCGGCCCCGCCGCGGGTATCGCCTGGCCCAAACTCAAGGTCCGGATGGTCATGGCGGGCGAGGTCTTCAGCGAGGAATGGCGCAGCCTGCTGGCCGAGCGCATGGGATCGAACGACCCCTGCTACGATTTCGCCTCGCTCTACGGCACCGCCGATGCGGGCGTATTGGCCAACGAGACTCCGCTTTCCATCCAGATCCGCCGTTTCCTCGCCTCGCGACCCGATGCCGCCCGCGAGCTGTTCGGTGAGGCGCGGCTTCCCACCTTGGCGCAATACGATCCCTATAGCCGCCTGTTCGAAACTGCCGAGGGCACATTGCTGTTCTCCGGCGACAACGGCGTGCCGCTGCTGCGCTACCACATCGCCGATCACGGCGGGCTGATCGCTTATGACGAGATGATGCGCTTTCTGACGCATCATGGTTTTGATCCGCTGCCGGGTCTCGCCGGGCACAGCTGGCGCGGCGTTCGCCACCTGCCCTTCGTCTATGTCTTCGGCCGGGCCAATTTCGCCGTGTCCTATTTCGGCGCCAATGTCTATCCGGAGAACATCGCGGTCGGGTTGGAGCAATCGGAGATCGCCGCCTGGACCACGGGAAAGTTCGTGGTCATGGCCAAGGAAGGTCTCGACGTCGCGCCCGAACTCTATGTCGCCGTCGAACTCGCGCCCAATGTGAGCCCCGACGAGGCCAAGGCCCAATCCATGGCCGATTCGATCCTGGGGCAGCTTCTGCGTCTCAATACCGAATTCGCCAATTACACGCCCGCCGAATATCGCCGGCCGAAAGTCGAGCTGAAGCCGGCCGGCGATCCCGACTGGTTTCCTGTCGGGGTCAAACATCGCTATTCAAGAAGGTAGGATATCCGGCCTTCTGTCATCCAGGCTCGGCCTTCGACCGCCTCTGGCATGACGAATGAGTCGAGGGATCGAACTCGAGTCAGCCTCTCTTTCGCCACGAAAAATCGCGGAATCGCCTTAATCCGGCACCGGTGCTGCCACGGGGCGCTGCTCTTATGCGCCTCATGTTTTCCCTTCAACGGCACGAGCCGGAAAGTAACGACGAGATGACGGAACAGGGTCTACCCTACCGATCGGCGCTGCCTGGTTTCCTGATTGCCACGCGCCCGCGCCGGCGGCGCCGGCTCTGGGCCAATGTCGGATTTGGCGCCGTGGCCTTTTTGTTGGTGGCCCTGGCGGTTCTGTCGATCCTCTATGTCGGCCCGGCGCCCTTCTCCGGACCGGCGGCCCCGCCGTTGCATCCGCGGCCGACGCCCTCGCTGGGCTGAGTGCATGGCGCCGCGTCGGCGGCGGGTGCTAGATTGCCCCGATGACCGGTGCCGCCGACACCCTCGCCTGGCTTGCCGACGGCGCGCGTTCGGCCCCGACCACGGAAGCCGTTCTCGCCGAACTCTGCGAGCGCCTGACCGCAGCCGGTCTGTCCCTGGCGCGAGTGGGTGTCTTCGTGCGCACGCTGCATCCCAATTCCATCGGCCGGCGCTTCGTCCGGCGCCCCGGCCAGCCGGTCGAGATTACAGACGGCGATTTCGAGCTTCTCCAGGACGAAGAGTATCTGCGCAGCCCGGGTGCCGTGGTTCAGCGCAAGGGCAAGGCAATCCGCCGCCGCCTCTGCGATCCGAATTCTCCGATGGACTTTCCCGTGCTGGCCGAATTCAAGGCCGCGGGCGTGACCGACTATTTCGCCAGCCCGCTGATCTTCACTGACGGCACGACCCATGTGGCGACATGGAGCACGGAACGCGCCGGGGGATTTTCGGCCAGCGACATGCAAACGCTCGAGGCCGTCGTGCCTTCGCTGGCCCGGGTGGCGGAAATCCGCTCGCTGCGCCGTGTCATGGTGACGCTGCTCGATACCTATATCGGCCATCAAAGCGGCGAGCGCATCCTCGCCGGGCGGATTCGCCGCGGCGATACCGAGGCGATTCGCGCCGTCATTTGGTTGTCCGACCTGCGGGGCTTCACCGCCTTGGCCGATCGTCTGCCGGGGCCTACCGTTATCGCGCTGCTGAACCGCTATTACGACTGCCAGATACCGGCGATCCTCGCCCGCGGCGGCGAAGTGCTGAAGCTGATGGGCGATGGGTTGCTGGCCATCTTTCCGGTGGCGGGCGAAGAAGCCGCGGCGACCGTCTGCGCCGCGGCGCTGGAGGCCGCGCGCGAGGCCCGCGCCCAGATCGCCGCCTTGCGGGACCCCGTCGGCGACGGCAGCGTCGACCGGTTGCGCTTCGGCCTAGCGCTGCATATCGGCGAATTGCTCTACGGCAATATCGGCGGCGGCAATCGCCTCGACTTCACCTGCATCGGGCCGATGGTCAACCTTGCCGCCCGGCTGGAAAGACTATCGGCGGAATTGGGCCGCAGCGTTCTGGTCTCCGCGGATTTCGCCCGCTATCGCCCGGCGAGATTGACACCGCTCGGCGATTTCGCCCTCCGGGGCTTTGCCCAGCGCTCGCAGGTCTTCGGCCTGCCGGAGGAAGCGGCCGAATCAATCGCCTGATGTTCGGCAGATATCCGCCAGCCGGACATTGCGTCCTGGCGTTTGTGCGCTATATGTTCCGCGATGCTGCGCGAAGCCCCGACCGGCCCCATCCTGTTGCCCTTCGTCCGACGCCCGCCGCGCGCCACCGGCGGCGTGCCGTTCAAGATCGTCTCGGATTTCAAGCCAGCGGGCGACCAGCCCCAGGCCATATCCGATCTGATCGCCGGGCTCGAGCGCCAGGAACGCGACCAGGTCCTGCTGGGCGTCACCGGCTCCGGCAAGACCTTCACCATGGCCCATGTCATCCAGCATTTTCAGCGCCCGACGCTGATCCTGGCGCCCAACAAGACCCTGGCGGCCCAGCTCTATGGCGAGATGAGGAGCTTCTTCCCCGAGAACGCGGTGGAGTATTTCGTCTCCTACTACGATTACTACCAGCCCGAGGCCTATGTGCCGCGGACCGATACCTACGTGGAGAAGGAAAGCTCGATCAACGAACAGATCGACCGGATGCGCCATTCGGCGACCCGGGCCCTGTTCGAGCGGCGCGACGTGGTCATCGTCGCCTCCGTCTCCTGCATCTACGGCATCGGCTCGCCCGAGACCTATTCCACCATGACGGAGACGCTGAAGGTGGGCGCCGACGTCGATCGCACCCAGCTTCTGCGCCGTCTGGTGGAATTGCACTACAAGCGCAACGACGCCAATTTCTATCGTGGCAGTTTCCGCCTGCGCGGCGATTCCCTGGAGATCTTCCCGGCCCATATGGAAGACCGCGCCTGGCGCCTTTCCCTCTTCGGCGACGAGATCGAATCCATCAGCGAGTTCGATCCCCTGACCGGCGAGAAGGCGGAGGATCTCGCCGAGATCAAGCTTTACGCCAACAGCCATTACGTCACGCCCAAGCCGACGCTCTCGCAGGCCGTCAAGCAGATCAAGTTCGAGCTGAAGATCCGCCTCGACGAGTTGAACAAGGCCGGCAAGTTGCTGGAGGCCCAGCGCCTGGAGCAGCGCACCACCTTCGACGTCGAGATGATCGAGGCCACGGGGAGTTGCGCCGGCATCGAGAACTATTCGCGCTACCTCACCGGCCGCAATCCGGGCGAGCCGCCGCCCACCCTGTTCGAATATCTGCCCGAGGATGCCCTTCTCATCGTCGACGAGAGTCACGTCACCGTGCCGCAGCTGGGCGGCATGTATCGCGGCGACTATGCCCGCAAATCGACCTTGGCCGAATACGGCTTCCGCCTGCCCTCTTGCATCGACAACCGCCCCCTCAAGTTCGAGGAGTGGGAGGCGATGCGGCCGGAGACGACATATATCTCGGCCACGCCCGGCCCCTGGGAGATGGCGCGCACCGGCGGCGTCTATACCGAGCAGGTTATTCGCCCGACCGGTCTGATCGATCCGCCCTGCATCATCCGCCCGACCGAGACCCAGGTGGACGATGTGGTGGCCGAATGCCGTGAATGCGCGCGCCTGGGCCAGCGGGGGTTGATCACCACGCTCACCAAGCGCATGGCCGAGGATCTGACCGAATACATGCACGAGGCCGGCGTGCGGGTGCGCTACATCCACTCCGACGTGGAGACGCTGGAGCGCATCGAGATCATCCGCGATCTGCGGCTCGGCGCGTTCGACGCGCTGGTCGGCATCAACCTGCTGCGAGAAGGCCTGGATATTCCCGAAGTGGCCCTGGTCGCGATTCTCGATGCCGACAAGGAAGGCTATCTGCGCTCGCAAACCGCCCTCATCCAGACCATCGGCCGGGCGGCGCGCAACATCGACGGCCGGGTCATCCTCTACGCCGATGTCATGACTCAATCGATGAAGGCGGCGCTGGCCGAGACCGACCGCCGGCGCGAGAAGCAGCGCGCCTATAACGCCGCCCATGGCATCACGCCGGAGTCGATCAAGAAAACCATCGGTGACATTCTGCAGAGTGTCTATGAGCGCGACCGGGTGACCGTCGATACCGGCGTTGCCGGCGAGATTCACAATCTGGGCCATAACCTTCAGGCAACCATCGCCGATCTGGAAAAGAAGATGCGCCAAGCAGCATCCGATCTGGAATTCGAGGAAGCGGCGCGCATGCGCGACGAGATTCGCCGCCTTGAGGCCCTCGATCTCGGCGTCTCAGAGCCCGGCCAAGTGCGGGCGCGCTCCACCGGCGGCATGGCGGGGCGCGTGACGGGCCAGGGCTTCGGCGGCAAGAACGTGGGCCGGCCGGCCAAGCCGCGCGGGGGCCGGCCGCGGCGCTGATTTCGCGATAACTTTCGATCGGGGGAAAACACTATGCCGAAGCATCCGAGACCGAAGGCGCCCGCCCTGGATCCGGCGACGGTGACGCCCCGAACCGGCTCGAGCTACCCGGCGCCCTTCCGCGCCGACGTCGCCGCCCGCGAGAAACGCGCCCTGGGCGATGCAGTAGGATTGAGCCATTTCGGCGTCAATCTGGCGCGCCTGCCACCGGGAACGGCATCAGCCCTGCGCCATTGGCATAAAGCCGAGGAGGAATTCGTCTATGTCCTGCAGGGCGAAGTCGAACTGGTCACCGACGCCGGCGCGCAGACTCTCGGGCCCGGCATGGCCGCCGGCTTTCCCGCCGGCCAGCCCGACGGTCACCAGTTGGTGAACCGCTCGAACAGCGACGTGCTCTATCTCGAAGTCGGCGATCGGCGGCCAGAGGACGAGGTCGAATATCCCGGCCTCGATTTGCGGCTCATATCCCTCGACGGCAAGGATACCTTCGTCCACAAGGACGGCAGGCCCTGGGAAGCGCCCAAGGATTCTGCAACGAGGAAGTAGGCATGCCATCTCCCATTACGCTGACGGTGTTCCTCTTCGTCACGGCGGTTTGCCTTGTAGCGGAAGCTGTCCGCGCCATCCGATGGCAAAATCGAAAGCGATTTTGGCGCTTCCTCGGCGCCGGCGTGCCTATCGCGATTATGGCCTGCTTTGCGCTGTGGGTATCGGTGCGAAATCCCAGCGCAGATGAGCCATGGCTTGGCAACATGGGCTTCAGTCCCGATTGGAACTGTACGAACAATACCGCGGGGGCGAGGGTCTGCACTCGGAATCCGATGAATCCCGCGTCGAGGCCATCGCCACCAACCCAAGCCCAATCCCCATCCTCGAACTGACTCGTATTTTTCGCATCGGTTGACCATCTATCAGCCCAAGAGGCATGTTCTCACCATGAGCGATAAAACCATGACCGACAAACCCGGCCACAAAACCATTGATAAAGTCGTCAAGACCGATGCCGAATGGCGCGCCCAGCTGACGCCGGAGCAATACAAAGTGGCCCGCAAGCACGGCACCTAACGCGCCTTCAGCGGCATCTATGCCGAGCATCACGAGGATGGCGTCTATACCTGCGTGGGCTGCGGTGCGCCAATGTTCGACTCGGCCACCAAATTCGAGTCCGGCACCGGCTGGCCCAGCTTCTGGCAGCCTGCCGACCCGGCCCTGGTCGAGACCAAGACCGACCGCAGCTTCTTCATGACCCGCACCGAGGTGCATTGCGCGCGCTGCGCCAGCCATCTGGGCCATGTCTTCCCGGACGGCCCGAAGCCGACGGGCCAGCGCTTTTGCATCAACTCCGCCGCCCTGGGGTTCAAGCCGAGAAAACCGTGACCGGCCAGACTGCCCTCGTCACCGGCGGCGCCCAGCGCATCGGCCGGGCCATTGCGCTGGACCTGGCCCGTCACGGGTGGGCCGTCGCGGTGCATTACCGCCGCTCGCGCGCCGCAGCCGAAGCGGTGGTCGCCGAAATCCAAAAGCTCGGCGGTCGCGCTGCTGCGCTGGTTTGCGATCTGGCGCGTGAGGCCGATGTGGTGCGGTTGGTGCCGCGCGCCGTCGAGGCGCTGGGGCCGCTGACCTGCCTGGTCAACAACGCCTCCAACTTCGAGATGGACAAGGTCGATACCGCCACGCGCGAGTCCTGGGATCGCCATATCGAAATCAATCTGCGCGCGCCCCTGGTATTGAGCCAGGCCTTTGCCCAGCAGCTTCCCGAAGGTGTCGACGGCAATATCGTCAATCTGCTGGATCAGCGGGTATGGAAACTGACTCCCTACTTCCTGTCGTATACCGTGGCCAAGAGCGGCCTTTGGACCTTGACCCGGACGCTGGCCCTGGCGCTGGCGCCGCGCATCCGCGTCAACGGCATCGGACCCGGTCCGACCCTGCCGAGCGAGCGCCAGAGCGCCGAGCAATTCCGCCAGCAGCAGCTTGCCGTGCCGTTGAAGCACGGCTCGACGCCCGAGGAGATCGCCGCCACTTTGCGCTTCATCATGGCGACCCCCTCCATGACCGGACAGATGATCGCGCTGGATGGCGGCGAGCATCTGGGCTGGGCGCAATCCTCGCGCGGTTTCGTTGCGAGCGAATGAGAGCGGGAGGATAATGATCCATGAGCAAGGTCAGGACAGACCGAACGGCCAAGGCGGTCCGCGCGGCGTCGGCCACGGAAAGCTTGCGCGGCGAATCCCGCGTCTTCGTGCGCGATCTGATGATGACGGCCAAGATCGGCTTGCATCAGCATGAGCGCCTGGCCGGCCAGCGCATTCGCGTCAATCTGGATCTGACCGTCGCCGACAGCGGACCCATCGACGACGATTACGACAACGTGGTCTGCTACGGCGGCTTGGTGACCGGCCTGCGCCGGGTGGTGGGTGCGGGCCATGTGAACCTCGCCGAGACGCTGGCAGAACGCATCGCCGACATGTGCCTGGCCGACCGGCGCGTGCTTAGCGCGCGGGTGCGGGTGGAAAAACTCGATGTCTTTCCCGAAGCCACCAGCGTGGGCGTCGAGATCGAGCGCTTCCAGCGGCGAACCTGACCGTCTGTTCAGCAATATATCGACGTAAGGCGCGAAGCCCTTGAAATAACGCGACTCTCTCGGTGGCCAAAACGCCGCCCGCGCGACCGAGTTTTGCACAACCCCCGCCCGGGCCGCCGGGCCGGAGGCGAGTCAAGCCCGAATTTGTTTGAATGACAAAACTGTAACGTGACGGTCTTAAATAAGCGGCCAACTTCAATGACTTGACGTTTCTGCCCAAATTTTAAGCAAATAGATGAAAGTAACGGAATCGCTAGGCTTGGATACCGGTCGGCGCTAGTTTTCGACAAAGTTATCCACAGATTCCGTGGATATCTAACGGCAAGCGGAAACGGACCCTAGGAACGATGGCGGAAGACACCGCAGAGAACGGCCGGAATCTGCGCCCTCGCGGCGTATTGGCGCGCGGTCTCGACGTCATTGTCGAGGCGGTGAAGCAACTGCCCGCGAGCCCGGGCGTCTATCGCATGCTGAACAAGTCAGGTGATGCGCTCTATGTCGGCAAGGCGCGCAATCTGAAGAAGCGCGTCGTCGCCTATACCCAGATCGGCAAATTGCCCGAACGCCTGCGCCGGATGGTGGCCGAGACGGCGCAGCTCGAGGTCGTCACCACCAACACCGAAGTCGAGGCGCTGCTGCTGGAGATCAATCTGATCAAGCGGCTGATGCCGCGATACAACGTGCTGCTGCGCGACGACAAATCCTTTCCCTATATCCTGATCACCGGCGACCATCCCGCGCCCCAGATCGCCAAGCATCGCGGCGCCCGCGCGCGCAAGGGCGATTACTACGGCCCGTTTGCTTCCGCCGGCGCCGTCCATCGTACGATCACCGCCTTGCAGCGCGCCTTCCTGCTGCGCTCCTGCAACGACAGCGTCTTCAGCAGCCGCACGCGGCCCTGTCTGTTGTATCAGATCAAGCGCTGCTCCGGTCCTTGCGTCGGCCGCGTCTCGCTGGACGATTATGGGCAGCTGGTGGATCAAGCGCGCGACTTTCTGTCGGGCAAGAGCCGCGACGTGCAAGCGCGCCTGGGATCGGAGATGCAAGCGGCCAGCGACGCGCTGGATTTCGAGCGCGCCGGCGCGATCCGCGACCGTCTGCGCGCGTTGGCCCATGTACAGGGCCATCAGGATATCAACGTCGCCGAAATCAAGGATGCCGATGTCATCGTCGCGCACCAGGCCGGCGGCCAGACAAGCGTGCAGGTGTTCTTCTTTCGCGCCGGCAGCAATTTCGGCAATCGCAGCTATTTCCCCAGCCATGATCGCCATCTGCCGCTGGCCCAGGTGATGGCCGGGTTCATGGCGCTGTTCTATGCCAACAAGCCTCCGCCGCCACTGATCCTGGTCAATGAATTGCCGGCCGAGGCAGCGCTGCTGGGTGAAGCCCTGGGCGTCAAGGCCGAACGCAAGGTGGAGATCAGCCGGCCGAGCCGCGGCGCCCGGCGCCATCTGATCGACAACGCCCTGGCCAATGCGCGCGAGGCCCTGGCCCGGCGCCTGGCCGAGAATGCCTCCCAGCGCCATCTTTTGGAGGGCGTCCAGACAGCGCTCGGACTCGACCAGCTGCCCCAGCGCATCGAGGTCTACGACAACAGCCATCTCCAGGGCCGCAGCGCCTATGGCGCCATGATCGTCGCCGGCCCGGAAGGATTCATGAAATCCGCCTATCGCAAATTCGCCATCGCCGGCGGGAGCGCCCCCGGGGACGATTACGCGATGATGCGCGAGGTCATGAGCCGGCGCTTTGCCCGGGTCCAGAAGGAAGACCCTGATCGCGAACGCGGCCAGTGGCCCGATCTGGTGATGATCGACGGCGGCGCCGGGCAGCTCGCTGCCACCGAAAGCGCGCTCGCCGATCTGGGCATCGACGATGTGGCCCTGGTCGCCATCGCCAAGGGCCCCGACCGGGACGCCGGCCGCGAGCGGTTCTTTCGGCCCGGCCAGGCACCCTTCAGCCTGGAGCCGCGCGATCCCGTGCTTTACTACCTGCAACGCCTGCGCGACGAGGCCCATCGCTTCGCCATCGGAACCCACCGCGCCAAGCGCTCGGCGGACATCGCGCGCTCGCCGCTGGACGAGATTCCGGGCATCGGGGGAAAACGCAAACGCGCGCTGCTGCTGCATTTCGGCTCGGCCCGCGGGGTTGCCGCTGCCGGCCTGACCGATCTCGAATCCGTCGCGGGCATCAACAAAGCGGTCGCGAAAAAGGTTTATGACCACTTCCATGGGCAAAGCTAAGATGGGGCGGCCCTAGGAATCCCGGCATGACCGATTTACCCAACCTGCTGACCTTGTCGCGGATCGTCGCCATTCCGCTGGTGGCGATCCTGCTCTATTTCGACGGCGCCACCTGGCGCTGGGTTGCCTTGATCCTCTACGCCGTCGCCTGCATCACCGATTTCTTCGACGGTTATCTGGCCCGCAGCCGGCGCCAGGTCTCGGACCTTGGCCGTTTCCTCGATCCCATCGCCGACAAGCTGCTGGTGGCCGCCGTGATCCTGATCCTGGTGGCCGAACGCCGGCTCACCGGCTGGACGGTACTGCCGGCGCTCATCATCCTCTGCCGCGAGATCCTGGTGTCGGGCCTGCGCGAATATCTTGCCGGGCTGCATGTGGGCGTGCCGGTCAGCCAACTGGCCAAATGGAAGACCGTGCTGCAAATGCTGGCCCTGGGCTTTCTCATCCTGGGCGATGCCGGCCTGCCCGCTTGGCCCGTCACGCTCATCGGCGAAGGCGGTCTCTGGATCGCTGCGGGCCTCACCATGGTCACCGGCTACGACTATCTCAAGGCCGGCCTTCGGCATATGTAATGCGCATCATCGGCCTCGCCGGCTGGAGCGGCAGCGGCAAGACGACGCTGATCGCCCGATTGTTGCCCGAGTTGGTGCGCCGCGGCCTGCGGGTCTCCACCATGAAGCACGCCCATCACGGCTTCGACGTGGACCAGCCGGGCAAGGATTCCTATCGCCACCGCGAAGCCGGAGCCACCGAGGTGCTGGTGGCTTCCGACAAACGCTGGGCGCTGATGCATGAACTTCGCGGCGATGAAGAGCCGACGGCGGCGCAATTCATGGCGCATATGACACCGGTCGATCTGCTGATCGTCGAGGGCTTCAAGCGCGAGGGCCACGACAAGATCGAGATCCATCGCCGGGAGACCGGCAAGCCCTTGCTCTATCCCGAGGATTCCCACATCGTCGCGGTGCTGAGCGACGAGCTCTTGGCAAGCTGTCCCTTGCCGGTAATCGACATCGACGACGCCGCCGCGGTCGCCGATTTCATCATCGCCCATTGCGGCCTGCCGGCGCGCGCCGCCGCCAAGGCGCTCTGAGCCATGGTGCAGTTGACCAACGATTGCTTTGCCGCCGGCGATGCAGCCATGACCATCGATGCCGCCCTTGCCCTCGTCCTGCTGCGGTCGACCCGTACCGTCGAAAGCGAGACGCTCGCGCTTGGCGAGACGCTCGGGTGGTAGGCGCCGAGGGATTGGTGGAACTGTCGGAAGCGTTGACCCGGCTCGAGCCCGGCAGCATGGTGGATTTCCTGCCCTTCAACGAGGTCGGCCGATGAAGCTGCTGTATTTCGCCTGGCTGCGCGGCAAGCTCGGGAAGCCGGGCGAGGACCTGACTCCGCCCGCCTATGTCACCAATGTGGGCGAGCTGCTTGATTGGCTGGAGACGGTGAGCCCGGCCCATAAGGCGGCGCTGGCCGACCGGCGCGCGGTGCGCGTCGCGGTGAACCAGGACTACGCGGCAGCCGATCATCCCGTGCGGCCGGGCGACGAGATCGCCCTTTTCCCGCCGGTCACCGGAGGCTGAGGTGATCCGCGTCCAGGCGGAGGATTTCGACATCGGCGCCGAACTGAGCCGGATGACCGCCGGGCGCAGCGACATCGGCGGCCTCGCCAGCTTCGTAGGATTGGTGCGCGAAGTCACGGAGGAGGGCGCGCTCAAGGCCATGACCCTGGAGCATTATCCCGGCATGACCGAAAAGCGTCTGGGTGAGATCGAAGCCGAGGCGCTGTCCCGCTGGCCGCTTTCGGCCAGCTTGATCATCCACCGTTATGGGCGGCTTCTACCCGGCGAGCGCATCGTGCTCGTGGCCACGGCCGCCTCCCACCGCCAGGCCGCACTGGAAAGCTGCCAGTTCCTGATCGATTGGCTGAAGACGAAGGCGCCGTTCTGGAAGTTGGAAGAGACCGCGGCGGGCGGGCAATGGGTCGCCGCCCGCGACACCGACGATCACGCCGCCGAACGCTGGCGCAAATCCTGATCCCGTTCCCGCCGCCCAGACCCCGGAACTCCATCATGCAGAACGATCTTTGTTACCTGAGCGCCGTCGAGGCGCTCGCGGCCTTCAAGGCGCGGAAGCTCTCGCCCGTCGAGCTGATGCACGCGGTGATCGACCGGGCCGAGGCAGTAGAGCCGAAGATTAATGCCTTCCCCATCACGCGCTACGAGCAGGCGCTGGCCGAGGCGAAGACAGCCGAGGCCAAATACATGAAAACCGACGGCAGGATTCGGGCGCTGGAGGGCGTGCCCACGGTCATCAAGGACGAGACCACCATCAAGGGCTGGCGCACGACCTTCGGCTCGCTGGTCTTCAAGGACAATATCGATAGCTATACGGCGCCGCCCGCGGAACGCATCATCAAGGCCGGCGCCCTCATCCACGCCCGCTCCGCTGCGCCCGAATTCTCCTGCGCCCCCTATACCCATTCCCGGCTCTGGAGAGTGACGCGGACGCCGTGGAATTTGGACTATAGTTGCGGCGGCTCCTCGGGCGGCGCCGGCGCCTCGCTGGCCGCCGGCTCGACCACGCTGGCCAACGGCTCCGACATCGGCGGCTCGATCCGCATCCCTGCCTCCATGTCGGGCGTCGTGGGATACAAGCCCCCCTATGGCCGCAATCCCGACAGCAGCCCCTTCAATCTCGACCACTACAATCATGCCGGGCCGATGGCCCGGACGGTTGCCGATAGCGCGCTGCTGCAGAACGTCATGTCCGGGCCGCACCCCCAGGATATCGTCTCCCTCCGACCGAAGCTGCGCATCCCGAGCGAGCTTTCTGGCGACCTCAAGAGCTGGCGAATCGCCTTCTCGCCGGCCCTCGACGGTTTCGATGTCGACCCCGATGTGGCAAAAAATACCCGCGCCGCCGTCGAGGCGTTCCGCGATCTGGGCGCCACAGTTGACGAAGTGGAGATCGGCTGGAACAAGGACGAGATCGTGCGCGCCGCCTGGGCCCATTTCGGCACCATCTTCGGGCCCTGGATCGGCAAGGTGATGGCTCAGCATCGCGACCTGATGACTCCCTACGCCGTCGACTTCGCCGAGCGCGCGCAAGGCATGCACGTGGAAGACTTTCTCGAGAGTCTGGAGATCGAGGGCCGCATGTATGCCGGGCTCGGTAAGCTGCACCAGCGTTATCGCCTGCTGCTCTGCCCCACATTGCCGGTGCCCTCGGTCAAGGCCGGCAAGGACTATGTTGATGAAAAGCTCAAGATCAACGGCAAGCCCCAGGACAGCATCTGCCACTGGCTTATGACGGTCTGCTTCAACATGATGAGCCGCTGCCCGGTGATGAGTGTCCCCTCGGGCCTCGCTTCCACCGGCGTGCCCACCGGGCTCTCCATCGTCGGGCGCACTTACGACGACGTCAGCGTCTTCCGAGCCGCAGCGGCCTTCGAGAAGGCCCGGGCCTGGCTGGATACGCCCGCGCGGCGGCCGAAGTTGTGAGTGCGAGAAAGTAAAATTGGACCACAGAGACACAAAGAAGAATTCTTTTGTGCCTCAGCGGACTGAATGTCTGCCCGACGAGACCATCCACACATGACGAGAGAGAGAGATGGGGGCTGGCGACGACCTCGACCTCTCTGTCGCGTCCTGCCTCTGTGTCTCAGTGGCTTTCGTAAGCCCTACGCCGCCAGGCTCTTGCCGCGCACCAACGCGCCGTAATCCGCCACAAGCTGCCGCGCGAGCGGCCCGACCTGGAAATTATGCGGGCCGATTTCACCGACGGGTGTCACTTCCGCAGCGGTGCCGACGATGAAAACCTCGTCCGCCTTGTTCAGTTCCTCCGGCATGATGGCCCGTTCGGTCACATTGATGCCGCGCTTGCGGGCGAGGTCGATCACCGTGCGCCTTGTGATACCGTCGAGAAAGCAATCGGGCTTGGGCGTGTGCAGCTCGCCACCGATACCGAGGAAGACATTGGCGCCGGTGGCTTCGGCGATCTGCCCGCGCCAATCGAGCATCAGCGCATCGGCATAGCCTTCGGCCTCGGCCGCATGTTTCGACAAGGTGCAGATCATGTAGAGCCCAGCTGCCTTGCTTGCCGTCGGCGCCGTTTCGGGCGAGGGCCGGCGCCATTTGGCGAAGGTCATGCGGATGCCCTTTTGCAGGGCCTCCGGCGAAAAGTAGGCTGGCCACTGCCAGACCGCGATGGCGAGATGGATTTTGCTCTGCTGGGCCGAGACGCCCATCTGCTCGCTGCCGCGCCAGGCGATGGGCCGCACATAGGCGTCGGCGAAGCCGGAGCGCTTCAAGGTCGCATCCGTCGCCGCGTCGATCTCCGCCAGGCTGTAAGGAATCTTGAAACCCAAGATCGTGGCTGAATTTATCAGCCGCTGGCTGTGCTCCGTCAGCTTGAACACCTTGCCGTTATAGGCGCGCTCGCCCTCGAACACTGCCGAGGCGTAGTGCATGGCATGGGTCAACACGTGGATTTTCGCCTCGCGCCAATCGACGAACTTGCCGTCCAGCCAGATGACGCCGTCGCGATCGTCGAAGGAAGGGGTGCTCATGGGTGGAAGTCTCCCAGGTGGAGGTATCGCTGCAGAGGGCGCAATATACTGAGCATGCGCCTCTTGGATAATGGTAAGCAGCTTCCGGAAAATAAGTCAACATGGCTGACATAAAATCCCAGGCCAATCCGCTTTTCTTGCGCGAGGATGAGCTGCGCCAGGGCATCGAATTGCTGTTCTACGCCTATCGCGATTTCACGGCGGAAGCCGATGCGGTTCTCCAGACCTATGGTTTTGGGCGAGCCCATCATCGTGTCATCTATTTCGTGGGTCGCAATCCGGGCATGCCGGTTTCCGCCCTGCTCGATGTCTTGAAGATCACCAAGCAGAGCCTGTCCCGCGTGCTGGGCCAACTCCTGCGCCAAGGCTTCATCCAACAGCGGCCCGGATCGGACCGGCGCCAACGCCTGCTCGATCTCACGCCCAGCGGGGCCGAGCTGGAGCGGCGCCTGACCGAGGATCAGCGCGCGCTGGTGGCCCAAGCCTATCGGGCCGCCGGCGCCGATGCCGTGGAAGGTTTTCGCAAGGTGCTGTTCGGCCTGATCAACGAGGCCGATCGGCCCAAGGTTGCGCGCAGCGTCGCGGCCCCGCCGCGGCGGTGATACGTCATCGGGGCCATCGTCACCGCCTCGCCTTCCCCTTTGGCTTGGCCACATGAGGGTGTTCTTGTTTTCGGGGGCGCTTCGAAGTGGAACGTCGGCTTGCCGCCATCCTTGTCGCGGACGTTATCGGCTATGTGTCTGAATGAATTTAACTAACATCCCCTGTAGGGGAGTGGCCAGGAGTTCTTGACCGTTTCGCCGCGCCTTCTGATACCTAACCTAGATAGGGTGGCAAAACTCTTAGTCTTTGGTGGGGCATAGTCAGAGTCTCTGAAGAGATAGATGTATCCGAAGGACGCCGCCACGCTGACCTGAATCTCTCCCGCATGCGGAGCCTCGAGTTCGAACCATCCCAGCCTCCGCAGTAATAAATACAGCATCACTGGGATCGGGCCGTAAGGATCAGAATTGTCCTTGGCCTTCCCTTCCAGATGGACGCCGAAACGGAGCAATACGTTGTACAGGAATACCGACGCCGCTTGCCGTTCTTCTAACCGATCGGCCGCAAAGCCGAATGACAGGATATCGGCGCGGAATTCCTCGACGTAGATGAGCGGCCAAGCGGCTCTTCCCG
>Ga0137362_10000860_pt1 | contig 17546 bp, 16 predicted proteins | sample MadtaG_2_FD_104801 | JGI IMG/M metagenome (GOLD analysis project Ga0137362, IMG submission 104801) | Vadose zone soil microbial communities from Angelo Coast Range Reserve, California, USA - Mad1_100_16 metaG | ecosystem: Environmental > Terrestrial > Soil > Vadose zone | place: USA: California... | reverse complement strand
GCCGTGCGCAAGCAGATCCTCGACATCTCCCGCAAAGCACGCCGGCCGGTGGAAACTGCGTGGACCGAGGCGCTCGCGGCAAACGGCGTTCCGCCTTCGCTTGCGGCCGACATCGTAGCGCTGACACTAAGCGTGGTCCGCGGCATGGCCCTGCGGACGCTTTGGGACAATGATCCAAAATGGTTCGACGAACTGTTCGCGGTGTGGCGGCGAATGATCGAGATCTTCCTGGAATCGCAACAGCCGAAGGCACGAGTACAATGAACGACTGGCGCGCGACGCCGCTGATCCATTCTGTCTGCTACGTTCGCCTTGCGGTGAGCGAGCCGAGCGCCAGCGCGCGCTTCGTGTCGGATATTTTTGGGTTGCAGCGCGTTGCCGACCAGGACGGCGAGATTTCCTTCCGCTCCGACGATAGGTTTCGCACGGTGAGCCTCGGCACGGATTCAGCGGAGGGCGGAAGCATCGGGATCGAGGCCTGGGACGAGACGGCGCTGGAAGAAATCGGGCGGCGCTTGCGCGAGTTCGGGTTTGTCGTGAAGGAAGCGACGGAAAGCGAGTGCCGGCGCCGCTATGTGCAATCGGCACTGTTTGCCGAAGATGCGTCGAAGAACCGGATCGATCTCGTGCTTCGTCCCGCGAGAAGCGGACGGCGCTACTTTCCGGCGCGCGATGCCGGGATCGTCCAGTTCCATGGCGTCGGGCTGCGCACTAACGATCATCTGCGCGATCTCGCCTTCTGGCGCGCGCTCGGTGCGGAGGTCAGTGACTGGGTGGGCGACATCGCCTACCTGCGCATCGATGAGCTGCACCATCGCGTCGCGCTTTATCCTTCGCAGCGGAATGGCCTCTTGTACGCGGCATTCGAGGTCGAGGCGCTCGATCAGATCATGCAGAACAGCTACTTCATGCAGGAAAGCCAGATCAAGATCGTGCAGGGGCCCGGCCGCGAGGCGGTTTCGCGGCAGATCTTCCTGCATGTCGAAGGACCGGACGGTTTGATCTTTTCCTATGTCAACGGCATGGCCGAGCTCGACGACAAGCCGCGCCTAGCACGGCAATTCCCGCTGGTCCCGAGTTCGCTTTGCGATTGGGGCAGCGAAAGCAAGGACGTGCCGGAACTGAGTGCGCCGGGCTAACGAGAACAGGAGAACAGCATGATCCAGCTCAAGGACGTGAGTTACGTACGCCTCGGCTCGCCCGATCTGGAATCGGCGGAGAATTTTACCACCACCTGCCTCGGCCTGCAGATCGTCGAGCGCGGCAAGAAAGACTTGTACCTGCGCTCCGACGAGCGCGCGCACACGCTGTGCTATTCGGAGGGCGATCCTCGCGACCAGGCCGTCGGGTTCGAGGTCGAGGACGAAGCAAGCCTGCAGGCCGCCGCCGCGACGCTGGAATCGCTCGGCCATGCCGTGCACGCAGGCACCGCGCAGGAAGCCGAGCAACGCAAGGTAAAGGCATTCATCGGCTTTCGCGATCCGACCGGCAACCGCATCGAGCTCGTAGTGCGGCCGGAACGCAGCGGCCGGCGCTATTTCGGCAGCCGCGACGCCGGCATCACCGGCTTCAGCCATATCGGGCTGAATTCCACCGATCCCGCCCGCGACGAACGGTTCTGGACGCAAGTCTGCAATGCCCGCGTCAGCGACCGCATCGGCGATATCCCGCTGATGCGCGTCAACGCCATTCATCACACCATTGCGCTGGTGCGCGCGCCAAAGGTCGGCATTCAGCACATCAATCATCAGGTCGAGAGCAGCGACGACGTGCTGCGCTCCTACTATTTCCTCAACGGGCGCCGCGTGCCGATCGTGTTCGGCCCTGGCCGGCATCCGACCTCGGGCGCACGCTTCCTTTACTTCAAGGGACCGGACGGCATGATCTTCGAATATTCGGTCGGTGTCGACGAGATCGAGGACGAAGCGACCCACCGGCCGCGGCAGTTCGGTTTCGAGCCGACGAGTTTTTGCATGTGGGGCTCCAAGCCCGCCGGCATGGCTTTGCCGAACACGTAAGCCGACTAGCGCCCTGGGTCACAGAAGCCAGCCCTGCGGTGCACGACGTCCTGATCAATCCCGTCTGAACATACCCTTGTTCGCACGCACCTCCTCGCCTATGTGATCCATTGCGGCTCGGACGCGGGCGATGTCACGGAGATCCACGTGCGTAACAATCCAATATGTTCGGTCAAATCGAACGTCGGGCAATACGACCTGCAACTGTTGGTCCGGATGAGCGGCGTAGTCGTGCAAGATTCCGATTCCTGCTCCGCTCCGCACTGCTTCCAATTGACCTACTGCAGTTGAACACTCCAGTCTGCTATGCGATGGCGAATATATCTCGGGCATGAACGTCAGTTGATCCGCGAAGATCAGATCCGGCACATAAGTGATCAGGCAATGCCGCGACAAATCATCGGTTGAAGTCGGAACCCCATGCTCTGCGAGATATTTGCGCGATGCATAAAAGTGGAGCGAATAGTCAACGAGCTTGCGTGCCACGAGTCGGCCCTCTTCAGGCCGTTCGATGGTTACGGCGAGATCGGCTTCGCGCTTGGATAACGAAAAGGTCCGCGTAATCGGTACGAGCTGTACGGTCAATCCGGGATGCCGGGCTTTAAGAGCACCAAGCCGAGGGCACAGAAAAAGCGTACCGAACCCATCCGGAGCAGCAATTCTCACGACTCCACCGATCTCAACGTCTGAGCGGGATAGATCGCCTTGCACTCGCAAAATCTGCGACTCGAGCTCCTCAGCGGTCTGGAGGAAGCGTTCACCCGCCGGCGTAAGGATACAACCAGTATGTTGCCTGTCGAACAGTCGCGCATTCAGGGATTTCTCGAGCGCGTTGATCCGACGCCCCACCGTCGCAGTGTCCACCCCCATGTGCACGGCAGCAGCAGAAAACTGTTCGGCTCGGGCAACGCAAAGAAAAAAGCGGATGTTATCCCAGTCCATGGGTCCGATCCTATGTGAGAGTCCACGATAGGGATAGCGTCTTCATGTCGTTGACTGCGGAGGTGCAGCGTCGCTGCTTGCGATGTCCGACGGAAGCACTCTTGCAGGGGCCTCTCGACAGCAAGCATCGACTTTATGCGAAATCGCCGCCGATTTCGGCCAAGCGATTTGACCTTCCAGTGTCCCAGAGTGCCTGCAGCAGCAGCGCAACCATCAGGCCATCGACGAGGTGCCACAGAAGGTTGGCGAACGCCCGCATATGGACAGACAGCGAGATTGACGGTCCTGCACTGCTGGGAAACCGCAGCCATCAAAGAGCAATTCGGCGCGCCATGCGGGAGTGCCTCGGCCCTCGTGTCGCGATCTCAGCTGTCTCCGCTTTGAAGGCCCTACTTGACAGCAACCTGTCATATTGACAGTATATTGTCGTCATGACCAAATCGTCAAAATCCGCCGCGCTTACGGATCTGGTGCTCGAGATTTTTCGACTAAATGGCCTTCTGATCGCGTCAGGCGATGCGCTCGTCGCCGGGATAGGTTTGACAAGCGCGCGCTGGCAAGTAGTTGGAGCGGTTGCTCTGCAGCAAGGGCGGGCGCCGGTGGCGCACATTGCAAATGTCATGGGTCTCACGCGGCAATCCGTGCAGCGGATCGCTGATGAGCTCAAGAAGGCGGGAATCGTCGAATTTCGTCATAATCCTCACCATAAGCGCGCCAAGTTGGTGACGCTGACGGCAAAAGGACACGCGCTAAACGATGCGGCGATGCATCGTCAAAAGCCATGGGCTGCTGCGCTTGCGGCAGACATCGATCGCTCCGAACTTCAAACCACCATAGCCGTACTTGCCCAGCTCCGTTCGCGGCTAGAGGAATCCACATAATTTCGAGCCAACCATGATCCTGACATCCCTTGCCCTTGCTAGTTCAGCCGCTTTCGCGGGGGCAGCCGCCTATGTCAACCTGTCGGAGCAACCGGCCCGGTTGGCGCTCGATGACGTTTCACTCCTTAAGGAGTGGAAGCCGAGTTACGCGAAGGGCCTCGAAATGCAGGCGACATTGGCCCTCGTTTCTGGTTTGCTCGGGCTGGCCGCATTCTATTTTGAACACCATCCCGCCGCGGCGCTTGGTGGCATTCTCATGCTCGCGAATTGGCCTTACACGTTATTGGTCATAAATCCGACCAACAAAATGCTCGGCGCAACGGCCGACGAAGACGCGGGACCAGTGTCGCGCACGCTCATTATAAAGTGGGGAAAGCTGCACGCCGTTCGCACAATCCTTGGCATCGCGGGCGCATGCGCTTTCGTATTCGCGAGCTTCGCGCCTTGAGCCTGTCGCCTAACGTGGGTCGTAAGCACTAGCAGTTCGCTGAAAATCCCGGGAATTTGGGTTTTCTTATTTTCGCGGGCGCTCTGCCCCATGTTATTTACGAGAACGCCAATTACTCCGCGGCTTCGCAGCAAATGTCGCTTCGACGGCTTTCCTGTCGATAAACGCAAAGCAAATAATGGCTCCGGTGTTTCAGGGCTCCACGCAAGCTCGGCTCGCGTTGTAACTCCATTCAAAACGTGAGTTGCACCTTCATCGATTTCGATCGGTCGCTGGCAAGCTCGAAAGCGTCGACCGCGGCGTCGAACGGCAGGGACGCGGTGATCAGCGGCTTCACGTCGATCAGGCCCTCGCCCATCAAGCGCAGCGCCAGTTCAAATTCCGGGTCGAAGCGGAACGTCCCGCGCAAGAGCAATTCCTTGGTAACGATCGTGTTCACCGGAAGCGTCATTTCGCCGCCGAGCCCGAGCTGCACGATGATTCCGCCAGGGCGCACGAGATCGAGCGCAGAGCGCAACGCGGCCTGATTACCGGAGGCCTCGAACAAAACGTCGAACACGCCCTTGCCGGCGCGATAGGGATCGAGAACCGACGCTTCGGTCGCGCCATTGACGGTACGGCTCGCCCCAAGTTTGCGCGCGATGGCGAGGGGCGCGTCGGCGATGTCGGTCGCTACCACTTCCGACGCGCCGCCGTAGCGCGCCACGACCACCATCAGCGCGCCGATCGGACCGCAGCCCGTCACCAACACGCGTTTTCCGAGCAACGGGCCCGCCTGCTTTCCAGCGTGAAGGCAAACGGCAAGCGGCTCGGCCATCGCGGCTTCGCCGAGCGAGAGGGAATCTGTGATCGGCAAAGCTTGCGACGCGTCGACCGTAACGTTCTCGCGAAAACCTCCCTGCACGTGCGGCACTCGCATCGCGCTGCCCATGAAGCGCATGTCCAGGCATTGATTCTGCTGCCCCTCGCGGCAATGGATGCAAATACCGCAGGGCCTGCTCGGGTTCACCGCCACCCGCGTGCCGGGCTTAAGATGCGACACGCCGCTGCCGACCTCGACGATCACGCCGGCGATTTCGTGTCCAAGCGCCATCGGCTGCTGAATCCGGACCGTGCCGAATCCACCGTGATGGTAGTAATGCAAGTCCGAACCGCAGATGCCTCCGGCGGCGATCTTGATGCGCACTTCGCCGGCAGCGGGCGCCGGATCCGGAAAGCTGTCGATCCGCAGATCTTTCGGAGCATGGATGACGACGGCTCGCATAACTTATTCTCCGTGAACTTTGGTTCGCGCCTACATCGCAGCTAACATTCCGCCATCGACATAGATGATCTGGCCGTTGACATAGTCGGAGGCGGCTGAGGCGAGGAACACGGCCGCACCGACCAGTTCGTCGGGACGGCCCCAACGCCTCGCCGGGATACGGGACATCAGCCAGCCGTTGAATTCGGGATTATTGACCAGAGCCCCGTTCATGTCGGTCAGCATGTAGCCGGGTCCGATGGCGTTGGCCTGAACGCCCCTCGCCGCCCATTCGACAGCCATCGAGCGTGTGAGATTCTTGATGCCCCCTTTGGCAGCGGTGTAGGGCCCGACCGTCGGCCGCGCCAGTTCGCTTGCCAGCGATCCGATATTAATAATCTTGCCGCGCTTGCGCGGTATCATCCGTTTCGCCGCTTCACGGCCGATGACGAAGGCGCTGGTGAGATTGGTCTCGATCACCTTGCGCCACTCGGCCGAGCTGAATTCAACCAGTGGCTTGCGCACCTGGATGCCGGCGTTGTTGACGAGGATGTCGATTTCGATTCCGGCCGCATCGAAGCGCACGAAGGCCTCGACGACCGCTGCCTCATCGGTCACATCGAACGCCGCACCCTCTGCCGCGTGTCCGGCGGCTCGCATTTCGGCCACAGCGACCTCGACGCGAACAGGGTCGACGCCATTGACGATCAGTCGCGCGCCCGCCTTCGCCAACCCTTCAGTGATAGCACGGCCGAGTCCGCGCGAGGAACCGGTGACCAACGCCGTGCGGCCGGAGAGATCGAACAACGCTTGCGACATTTTTGAACCTTCAAACGTTGGTGCGGCGCACCGTCAGATCGGAACGCTGGTAGACCGCAGGCTTGAGGTCGGTGCAGAGGCCCTCGCCTTGCATCGGATAGACGTATCCGTCCTTGATCACCGGCACCTCGGTGACAAGCTCGTTATACCAGCCCCTGTAGAAGGCGCGCGCTTTGCGGACTGCGATCTGGACCTGCTTGAGGAACGGTTGCGTCCGTGGATTGATGCGTGCTCCACCGTTGCGTGACCGACCAGGTCTGACCCTAAACTTTTCGCTGTCATCACGTGCCATGAGGCGACGATTGGCCTCGGAAAACGCCGATACAAGAGCTCCCGAGCATCGATCGCATCAAATCGCACTAGCGCGCATGATGGCGAAGAAATAGCGGGGTTCCTCCTCGACGCACATTGCGAGCGCCATCGCTCGGAAGATTGATGTCCATCGGGAAAGTCCGTAGGGCGGCATCTGCACACATTGCACCGCGCCGTTTAGACGTCGCGAAAACTTGCAAAATCCAATGTGCAGACAAGCCTTTGCGACCGAAGGGAGCCAGCGAACGCCAGTTCGCTTTATCTCGCCTTCCTAATCGGGCGTGCAACGTCACCTCCCTCCTGCTCTTCCTTACGACTTCTCCAAACAAGCAGCGCTCCTTATCTCGCTGCTTCGATTGCGATCAGCGGTCGCCATCAGCACGGTCGTGACTTGCATTCTCCAGGCGGGGTCCATGCGTTACTTCGCGTTCGGCACATGGCCGTCGCATGCTCTTCATCAGGTTCGTAAACAGGGCTGTCCGAGCAGTCTGGCGCTCTCATCCCCGAAGGGCGGTAGCAGGCAAGAGATAGCGGACATTCCCAGTTTCGCGGCCCCGCCAGAGGACGCTCACCGCGCGCGCGGATCTCTAAGTTTGCTCGTCTTCAACATGCTGGGCGCCAACCCAGCGTCAATTCGTCGTCATCTGTACAGAGCCTACCGCGCCGGCTTCAACCGCAGCCGCTGCGTGACCTTGGCGCCGAAACCGACATGGAAGTCAGTCTCGCTGACCCACATCCGATGCAGAATGCTTGCCAGCTTGCGCGCAACAGCTGTGATCGCGCACAGCATGATTGACCGCTTGGCGATTCGCAGCCCCCACGCGCGCAAGGCAGACCATTTCCTCACCCGCAGCAGGAGGCTTGCAGCCACCTCGCAGAGCGCCTCCCGGACGGCGACGTCGCCTTGCTTACTGATGCGACCTTCATAATCAATTTGGCAATCAAGCTCGCTGTTACTCGATGAGCACAGATTGTGTCCGTCTACCGGTGATAAAGGACGCCTCCCGCCGGCGCAAACGCATCGCCCGCCGTCAGCGTTCGCCGCGTAACGCAGGACCTAGTCGCATCTAACGTCGCATCCCGCTAAGCACCGTCAGCCAGCACCGCTGGAAACGGATTGGTGAAATTGAGCTGCGCTTCGTTGGCCGCCGCGTTGACGTCATCGCGCACGGTCACGGGCAGCGCCTTCGCCCCGAGCCCGAACAATTTCTGCAGGCCGCCGAAGCCGGCGCCGAGCGCGCCGCCGAACAGCGCTGCAGTTGCGATCTCACCCGGGATTTCCCTGGAGGAGCCCGGGAGGGCGCGCTCACGCGCCGGCGCATTGATACCTGCGCTAAAGTGCTTCCGTGCCGCCCGCGATTGCGGCGAATTCGAGCGACCGGCCAACGACGCCGAGTTCGCCAGCGCCGCCGAGTGACAGTGTCGCGGCAGCGACCGGATCGGACAGGCCAGCCCGCGATCGTTCCGAATGTGCCGCCCCATGTCGTCTCACGGCGCGCGAACGCCGCCGCGTCCTGGCGCGCCTGGCGCATCCGCTGCAGCGCCATACCGTCGATGCCGATCTCCGACAGCGGCGCATAGCTCGGGTCGGTGTCGCCTGGCAGTTGCGGCAGCTTGCCGATCGCGGCACTCAATTCGTCGAGGCTGACGTTCCCGCCCACGCAGTAGAGCGGGAGCTGCACGCCGGTTTTGGCCCTGACGTTGCCATAGAAGCTCGCGAGCGCTCGGTCGCGCGCGATTTCATGCGTAGTCGAGATCTGAAATTCGCCGATCGAACGCGGCGCGACGTCGAAGGCCTCGGAAAAGCCCGCCGGCAGATCGCGCGCGGCGTTCTCCGTGACGTTCTGATCAGCCGACAGCGGGCTGAATACCTCCAAACTATTGACACTAGACGCGTTCCAATGCCGTCAACCGCCAGTCCGATTTCACCTATCAGAGTCGACTCAAACGTCGGGTTAGTTTCAGGGCGTTTGAACCGCGCAACCGCTAAAAACCTCAACACTTTGTTCCCAAGTGTCGGTTAGCTCTCCATTTAGATAGCGCCTAAGGTCCGAGGCGTATTTTACGGGTTTCGGCATGCCCGTTACGTCGAAACCGCATTTCGGATCCGCGCGCAGCACAGTTGAGGAAGCGATCATTGTGAATGACCGGCCATTTGGAGGAACGCCGTTCAAGCCAAGCGCGGCAATCTGGCCGCCTTGCATACGTACCGGCTGTGAGGGAATCGTTCCTTCGGTTGCGCTCTTCCACGATCCGAACGAAGCAACAAATTCCGGAGAAAGCGTTCACGCCGGTATTTGATGTTGGCTGGGTATGATGCGCTGCTTACCCTTATACTTTTACTTTGGATCGTTGCAATTCAGGGGAACTTCAGGCGGGTAATTGCCCGGCTCGGCCGAGGAAAGACCTTGCGCACGAACAACGCCTGAGAAGGGTAACGTTCTTTCGGATGGGTTAAGTAACTGGCTCGCTTTCGTGTACCCGCTGTTGTTCGACTCAAGATCACCGTCGACAACGACAACAGCCGAAAATGGCACCTCGATTTCAGCCTGATAAGCGAGAATTCTTGAAAAGCCAGCGTGCTTAGGTGATATCGAAACAGACACAGTGAAGTTGCGCTGGTCAGTCTGTGAAGATGACTCCGTCGCCGCGGTCGCACTAGATAGACTAATTGTCTCGCTCACGCCGAAGCTTGTACTTTCGCCGGTGCCTTGGTATGAGGACGTAAACGTTCTATTCAAGCTAATGGTTGTCGATGATCCGATAGTTTGGGTTTTAGTCGTGGACCAGCCCTTTGTGCCAGACACCGACAGTACTCCGACATTCGCGCTCAGGAACAAAGGTCCGAACGGACACAAGCGGCGCGGCTCCTGGCGCGGTTGATTCTAGTCAAGGGAGACCAGCGTGGGCACAGCGATTCGTAGCAGCGGAATGATCCGCGAGGCCTCCAGGCTCGCCGCAGCCGGCGAGCTCGGAAATTCGGATGCCATTCGACTCTTGCGGATTCCTCATGGCAAAGAAGACATTCAGGAAGTCCTTCACACCTTCGAGCAGCAACTGTCCCGAGAAGCGAAGAGCAAGTTGACTTTGGACGCGTTCGTGCCGCCACCGTCCGATGTCGATAATGAGAGGTACGAACCACTCTTCGACAAGTACATCATCACGGGCAAGACCTATACAACCGCCAGCGGCGCAGTCGTGCTGAATGAGCTTCAGTACTATAACGGTCAAATGGTGCACCTCTACGGCGAGTGCTCCAATGTCCCTCTGGTGAATGCCGCATTGGCCGGCAGTGGCTACAGGCCGATGACCTTGAAGTACGCGGACGGCAGGCACGCGGCTATCGCACAGCTCTGGACGAATAAGTTTACCGATACCTCGATCCGGCCGTATGCCGCCATGTTTATAGTGGTTGCTGCCGTGGCGGACAACGCTCCCGAAAGCCAAGCGTGCCTGAGGGCGGCCTCTAACGGCGCATCGAGCGTGCTTGTGATGCTCGATGGATCGTTCGATCCCGCAACAGTGGTGTACGAGAACGAAGCGCGGATGTACATGTTCCGACTGCTCGATACAACCCAGGTTGCGATCGACGTTGGCCGCGAGCGCATGGGTACCGACAAACGGCCCGGGACCATCGACATGGCGTGCAACGGGCGCCGGCTTCACTTGTCGATCAAAGACCAGCACAGACGTGGCGTCGTCCAGGGAGACCTGGAGCTTACCAGGGATCCGACGGCGTACGGGTCCGCGGTAGCACAGGCGGCCAAAACAGCCGGCATCACGCTGCGGGCGCTTCCGCGCGGTACCGAATGCGTCTACCCGGCGGTCGCGCGCATCGGGCAGGGGGCGGTCGTTTGCTGGCAGTGGCGAAGCGATGTCGTCCCTCGGCTGCAGCCGGTGATGCCAGGGTCTGTGCTCTTCGACCGGAGTTCGGAAGAAGGTCGGACCCTTCTCGCATGGGGCTTCACGCCCAAAGTGCTGGGCTTTTTCCCTAAGGTGCGGGGGGTGATCACCGGCCTGGTGGATCAGACGCCGCGTTGCGCCCCCGACAGTTCGGCCGCGTGCTGGGGAATGGCGAACGCCGGCTCGCGCCCTCGTTCGAGGGCATCCGAAGAGGCCGCCTCTGCTCCATCCCGTTGGGCTTGGAATACGAGCTTCCTCGGATCATTGAAGGTGGTGCTCCACAAAGAATTGGTCGGCCCAATGTCCGACGGCCTCCGGGTCAATTGGCACATCACGGAAGGGAGCTTCGTCGGGCCGGGTCACGATGCAGTCGTGTTACCCGGCGCGGCGGACTGGATGCATATCCGCCCGGATGGAATTGCGATCGTCAACGTCCGGGCGTGTTTCGAGACGCGGGAAGGTGTTCGCGTGTACGGCGCCTACGGCGGGGTCGCCGATTTTGGTCCCGACGGCTACGCTCGGGCGCTGCGCGGCGAGTATGATGATCGGCAAATCCCCGCTGTGGTCACACCGACGTATGAGACTGCGGATCCGAGGCTCGAATGGCTCAACCGCATCCAGTGCATCGGCGTGGGCAGGGTGGACATGACCGCACTTCGCGCTGAGTTTGACATATACGAGGTGCGGGTGGGGGACCGAGCACAAGAGGCGTCCAGCGCGGCAGCACAGTCACCGATACCGGAGCAGATCATCACCGCGATTGAACGTTTTCGCACCGCGATTCCTGCCAATTTCGATCCGAACTACGTCGAGAAAGTCGTCATACCGTTCTTCCTGACGAACGTTTACGAAGGGGAGCGGCCCCTGTTGCCAATGATTGACCTTAATTTCAGTAAGGAGAACGCACTACCTCATGATGTTTTTGGCCTCATCTATCGTGACTGGAAACCGACCCCTGAAGAGGGCGTGATGGTTTTCCTGCAAGGTCTCGAAAAGCGGGGCGACAATAATCTTCGCAAGCGAATTTATCTTTCGGCTGTGTCGCCCGATCTCTATAAGCCGATGTACCGCGCCAAAGTTACAGCTTTTTTTGACAAGCTTTTAGATCAGCAATTCGCTGACAGGCCATTTATGCGGCATTACCTCGACCACTATTTCGACCTCTATTGGGACCTTCACCTTGGAGTTACTGGCGGCGATATTCCCCGTGAGGTTCGTGAAATCGGAGAGGCGTTCAATACAGTCGTTGCGTATCGGAATCCCTTGCTACCAATTACGTACAGCAACTATATGAAGGTTCGTGAGCTTCAGGATTTTCTCAAATCATGGATCGACGAACGCATCAGCGATATCCAATCGGGCAAAACCAAAAATCCCGAGAAAACGATGGTCTGGCATTGGCTGAAGAATGCCCAGGACGGCGGTCATTTCAGCAAGAAGGACATGGCCGTTGAGTGCTTGCACAATTTCGTCGCGCTGAGCCAATGGGCCAATACGATTTTCGGGGTCATGTCGCTCTTGTCGGAAGACCGCGGCGATCAGGCCGTGCGAGCGTCATTTCAGAAGACAATGAGCGGAAATTTCGACACTGCCGGGAGCGCATCTTACTCGCCACTTGAACTATTCGTAATGGAATTGTTCCGCGTGATTTCGCCAAACGGTGGCAGCATCTCCACCATCCATGATGCGAGATCAAGCGTCCACGGGGCGTCCCCGCAACAAAAGTTCGACATACCGTTTGAACGGCACAGCTATGTATGCACGCCGCATACCAGCACCAGCCTGGATCCGGTTCACTGGACGGATCCAAATACGTTCGATCCGCAACGGTATCTCCGCGTCCCAACCAGCGCACAAATCAACGATGACAAATGTCGGCAAATCGGCCTGGCACGGTGTCCGTTTGACGTCACCAATTTCAAGATTAGGGACGGCCGAAAGGCCAGTATTACAAATAGCGGCTTCGGCACCTTATTTGTCGTTGCGGACGGACGAAGCTACCCAGTTTGCGACTATGCCGGCTTTGCCCCGTTCGGCTTTGGATACCGACGATGTCCAGGTGAAAAACTGACAATTCTCGTCTTTGAGGATTTTTTGCGAAAGGTCTGGCGCGACAAGATCGTGTTTCGGAAACTTGATCTGGCGAATCCTGCTCGAGTACCAGTCGGGCCGAACGCAGTGATCCAAGACAATATCGGGTTCAACAGATTCGCTTTGCGATAGGGCATCGCGCCGCTGGCAAGCGGTATTTCGCCGTCGACACGGGGCCGGCGCCGGCGTTGGCGCAGTAATGCGCCGGCCCCGTGTCGACGGCGCACCGGCGGGCCCGGAGGGAGATCCACTATGTCCCGGCCGCGCTCCGCAAAGGCTCATCACCCGCGACAGATTGCCTCTATGACCATAGGTTTGCGGAAAATCCCGGCGTGAAGCCGTCATGCGAATTGAACTCTCGCCCGTAAAGGCGGTCTGGCGGCGACTCAGGTATCCTATGGGCTAGGCGAGCTTCCCGGCGTCGTGGAGATCCAGGGAGACGGCGTGCTGTGTTGTGGTGGTCCCATGCTCGCTCCCAACTACCGCACGGCAGCAGCTTGCATGGTGGCCCTGTTTTGCATACGCAATTTAGTGTAGGCTTTAAACAGCCCCACGATGCGAGGTCGGTCGAGCAAATGCAAGGCAAATGCTATGGATCGAAAAGCCCGGACGGGGACTCGAGGCTCCCTACCTCGGGGGCACCGTTGCCGCTGTCGCATTTACCGAGCTTTGCCGACGCGGCTGGCGTCCAAACAGGGGCGGCCCAAAAGCGCGGCCTTCTTCGGGGACCCTTGTATGACGCGCCTCGATCAGCACCCGAAAACGCTGCGCATTTGGGAGACTCCTCGGTGCAGCAGGCGGCGCCTTGCGCACCCCTCCTGATGACCGATCCCAGCGATCTCGTCGCGCGCGCACTCGCCATCCTCGCCCAGGAGGAGGAAGCATGGCGGGCGCGCCGGGGCTTCGATCTCACTCCGCGGAGCGTCCGGTGAACTCTCCGCCGGGCGGATTCGTCAATAAACGGCCGTGCGTTTTCGCGGAAGCTGCCGCAACGCCCCTCACCGATCCCGGCGTGTGGCCGACGTCTTCCAGCGCGCCTGCGATGACCACTTCCCTGACGCTGCAAACGGATGAAGCCCCCGCAGCTACTGCATCATGTATGCCTTCGATGCAGCGCGCACGGGACGGCTCGGAGCTGCGATGGGGCGAGGCGGATACGCCCGTGCCCCCCGCACTGATTTCTCCGGGAACCCCAGCATTGGTCACGGTAGCGCTCTCTCCAGTGCGGCCGGGTCACGCCGTCACGGTGGAGTACCGGGTGAACGGAGGCCCGGTCCGGCAGGCAATCGGGCAGTCCGCGCCGCGCGTCCACGGTGCGAACGGGCGGGTATTTCGGGCGCTCCTGCCGGGCCAATCCGGCGGAACGGTGGAGTTTCTGCCGGTGCTTCGCTTTGCCGGCCAGCCGATCTCTCCGCGCCTACGGGAGTCCGCCGAATGTCCCCGGTATCAGGTGGGTTGCGGAGCGGCACCGGTCGAGACCGCTGGTCTATCTGCAGGCGAGCCTCGCTGGGACTGGGATACCACGTTCCTCTGGGCCGGCACGGTAGCCATCCGTAAGGAGGTGATAGGCGTTATGCCGGATGGACTGCGGATCAACTTGCACGTCACGGAAGGACGCTTCGTTGGGCCGCGCTTCGAGGGGATCGTCCGGCCCGGCGGGGCCAACTGGCTGCGCATCCGCAAGGACGGTGTTGCAATCGTCAACGTGACGGAGTGTCTGCAGACGCCGTCTGGTGCGCGGATCGACTGCTTGTATGATGGCATCCTTGACCTGGGTGCGGCCGGCTACGCACGTGCAATCAACGGCGACTTCGGTATACTGCCGCCGTTCGTTCTTGCACCAACCTACGCGACCGCTGACAAAGAACTGGCCTGGCTCAACCGCGCCCAGTGTATTGGCGTTGGCAGGGTGGACATGAAGACGCTTCGCGCCGCGTACGACGTATACGTCGTAACAGCGGGGGCGCCAAAAAATGTAGAGTGAGGACTCATTCGGAGCCGCACTAGTGGAGGCGCACCAACGGTGCTTTAAGCTCAAGATATTGGCATTCGTTCGTGCGCAAGCACAAACGGCATCTCATTCCCGATGTATCGAACTAGGGGGGCCTCTGAGATGACAACCGATAACCCGCAAGTGCCGTGGACCGACGAGCAGTGGGCTCGCGTCAACAAAGTCGTTCAAGAGGAAGCTAGCCGCGCACGGATCGCGGCGACGTTCCTTCCGTTGCTTGGACCGCTGCCCGGGGATACCGACTTCGTGAGGGAGGAACTTATCCAGTTTGCTCCGCTGCCCGCTCCGCCATTACGTATCCAGGACAGGCCTGTCATCCAGTTGGCGACGTTACAGGTAAGAGTGTCCGTGCGGGGTGCGCAGATGGCCGATCCGGAGATGACCAGCGTGCTGGCCTTATTCCGGCGCGCTGCCAACGTACTGGCTCGTCTTGAGGACGCCGTCGTCTTCAGGGGATTGGTGCCAAACCCACTCATCGCGGGTAGCTTTGTCCCTCCCATAAATGTCGGCCCACCGCAAACGGTCTGGGAAATCACCGGCGGGCAGTTAGGCCGTGGACTTTGGTTAAACCCAGGCCAATTCCCTCTGGCGCCGCAGGTTAACATTGCCGTGCCGCTGGGCGCACCCAGAGACAGGCGGCTGGTGCGCGGGATAGCCCGGGCCATTGGCCGCCTGGAAGCGCAGGGCCAATTCGGACCGTTCGCGGTGGTGCTTGACCAGGACCTGTTTCTTGTCGCTCAGACTCCAACGCCGGCACTTGTATTGCCGCAAGATCGCATCCTCCCGTTCCTGGGCGGCGGTCCGCTGCTCCGCTCGTCCACGCTTAACCTACCCGGCGTGCCGACCGGCGTGGTTGTGGCACTTGGCGGCGAGCCAGTCGAGCTAGTCATCGCCACAGACGTATGCGTCCAGTTCCTGCAGGTCACTGCCGAGCCGAATTTCGTCTTCCGTGTGTGCGAGAAGATGGCGCTCCGCATCAAGGAACCCCAAGCGATCATACGGCTGGTCGAATAGGCGCCGCGACTTCGGGGCACCCTAGCGATTGACATTTCCGGCGATCGCGGCGTGTACAGACAAATGCCTCGGGGCCAAGCTCACTTGATCGCTACTTCACCTCGGTACGAGACTAGGAGGAGATGGAAATGCAAATCCAAATAGACATTGAAGTTTTGAAATCTGTCCATGCGGTGACGGAGGAAGAGGCCCGGCAGATAATTAATCAAACCGAAAGAGTGAGGATCAACCAGGACACGCTAATCGAACCGGCTAGCCCGAAAGACGGGTTCAAATGGAAGCGTATGGACAACCAAAGTATAACTGTGGAAGCGCCGCCCAACCTCGGTGACGGTCTATTGGTCATTGACTTAATTAACAAACACGGGGGGGCCACTACGCTCGTATATGATCTGAAAGCAAAAAAATTCCGTCAGCCTGTGCCAGACCCCGAACCCGCGGCTTCCCCTCCGACCAATCCGCAGGCCGATACACAGCGCGACCTTGAGCTCGTGCTGCAGATCGGTAACAAGCTCGCGGTTAACGCGTTTTTGGCACGTCATCCCAAGGGGTTCTACGCGGACCTGGCAAGGGCTCAGCTTGAGAAGATCGAGGCCGAGGAAGCCGCAGCCAAGAAACCGTGAAGGCCAATCGGCAAACTCGCCGAAGGCGTAATCACGGAGGAATTCGTCGACGTCGTCGCGGCCACCAAAAGAAAAAGGCGACAAAATGACCAGAGGTCTATTTCAAAATTCCCGACCGTAAATCTGTCCGAACTACAAAACTTTGCATCGGCGGTTTCTAGCGTGATGCTGCAACGACATTTTGCGCGTAGGTTTGACGGACATTGTCAACACGCTTCGTGAGAGAGGTGCGCCGGGAAGAATGCCTGATCGATGCGACTTGTCATGGCCAAAGGTGCGGGCCAGATCGGCACAGCGAAACCTGGAAAAGGCACGAAAATCACAGCGAAGCGGCGCTTATGTGATAGTTGACCGCCGCACTTCAGATCCGATCGCACGGCGAATGAAGCTCATGCTTGAAAGTGCTCGTGAGATCGTCGAGAATGATCCGATGCATCGCGTCCCGCGCACTCGGTGACGCCTCCAAAATTGGCTAAAGTCGGGCTAAGTGGCAATGGCTCGGTGAAGCATGCCCACTCGGGTTATCGTCTTGGGCGGCGGTATCGCCGGCATGAGTGTCGCGCACGAGTTGGTCGAGCGCGGCCTCGATGTCGTGGTGCTCGAGAGCGGCGATATTGCGGGAGGCAAGGCCCGCAGCATTCCCGTCATCCACGAGGGCGAGGATGCCAGCGGACATCAACTCGCCGATGGCGCTGGGGGTTCGATCCAGCACCGGGTGCCCGGCGAGCATGGGTTTCGATTCTTCCCAGGTTTCTACAAGCACGTAATCGACACCATGCGCCGCATACCGTCGTTTGACGGGAGCAAGGTGGCGGATCACCTAGTGCCGACCACCCGACTGGAGTTCACGCAATACGACAAGCCCACCTTCGTCGTACCGGCGGGCTTTCCGCTCTCGCCTCGCGATGCCGGCACCACGTTGCGAGACATCCTGCTGTTGTTCGAACAGTCCCCCGACCTCACTCCCGACGATCTGGCATTCTTCGGCGCGCGCGTGTGGCAGATACTCACTTCGTGCCACCAACGCCGGCTCGCAGAATACGAGCGCACGAGCTGGTGGGAGTTCGTTGGCGCCGAGCAGCGGTCGGCGTCATACCAGAAGTTCCTCGCCACCGGCATAACGCGCTCGCTGGTGGCGTCCAAAGCACGCAAGGCCAGTGCACGCACTATCGGCGACATCTTTGTGCAGCTGGTGCTCACGATTCTGAACCCGATTGCGGGATCGACCGATCGCGTGCTCG
>Ga0137362_10000842_pt1 | contig 17690 bp, 19 predicted proteins | sample MadtaG_2_FD_104801 | JGI IMG/M metagenome (GOLD analysis project Ga0137362, IMG submission 104801) | Vadose zone soil microbial communities from Angelo Coast Range Reserve, California, USA - Mad1_100_16 metaG | ecosystem: Environmental > Terrestrial > Soil > Vadose zone | place: USA: California... | reverse complement strand
GTTCTGTCGGAGGTGCGCCACAAGTTCTCGAAGAAGCTCGGACGGCGCTTCGCTTCGTGCCGAATCCCGCGCGGGCACCTCTCCTGCTACTGCGTCTCTAGACAATCCGTCTCGTTTGGCCATCGATACACACTCCTCTCACCGAACGGCAACATCAAAACCGTCCTCGTGCCTGGCTATCCCCGCCTAAGAACTAGTACCATGGGTAACCCGCCACCTCAAGCAAGTGAACCACTGTGAAGGGACTCAGGTGAACACCTGAGTCCCAACCTCAACGCATCTTGATACACAGGGGTCTGGTGAGTCGGTGTTCACGCAAGGCGATCTGGGTGCCCCAAAGCCATAGGGTAAGCACCCGTGCAATCTCTACGGTTCCTACCTAATTGGCAAAGTTCCGAGCCAATGGAAAGATGAGCTGTCGAGTTCGGCGATCTCTCCCCAGTTGTCCCAAGGAGGCTTTGTGCCATTATCCGGTTCGCCAGGAAATAGTGGAACTCAGGCTGATCGTCTCAGTGTTTCCTCCCCGAATGGGGCCACTCATCGGAAAGTTCTTTCACTGGATCGGAAGAATCACGCCCCCGAAAAGGGGCTTGAGGAGATACTATCTACCGCGCTAATGACCGCAGACGACGAACTGGGTCAGATATTGCGCGAGGTAGACCAGATTTCCAGAATCCTCAGGTCAGACTCTCCGGATTTGGAAACACTGAGAGTTGCGTCCCACCCGGCCGTTTGGTCCGCCGTAAAGCAAACTCTCCTGGATAGAGAGCTTCGTTATCTTGCTCTCACCGATGATCTAACTTGTCTTTATAACCGCCGCGGTTTCTACGCGGCGGCGACGCAACTGCTCAAGGTGGCGCTCCGAAATGCCCGGGGCTTGTTGTTGCTGTTCTGCGATGTAGACAATCTCAAGAAAATCAATGATTCCTACGGACATCGGGAGGGCGATCAGGCGCTTGTGCGCACGGCAGACGCACTGGAACAAACCATCCGGAGTTCCGATATTCTGGCCCGCCTCGGAGGAGATGAGTTTGTCGTGATGGCATTGGAGGCGCCCGGTCAAGCCAAGGAAGCCATCCTCGGGCGATTGGCGAAGAATTTGAAGAAGGCGAACGCTACCGAGAAGCGTTACGAGCTGTCCCTCAGTATCGGTGTGGCGCGGTTTGACCCAAAGCGCGCAGTGTCATTGGGTGAGCTGATGGCGCAGGCGGACCAAGCGATGTACGAACAAAAACGGCTTCGTCAAAAATGTTGGGCGGTCAAAGCATGAGAGATGCTGCCAAGCCTGAGCCGGCGGAGAACTTAGCCGTAGAGGAGCCCTGGGCACAAGACTTTCGGACGGAGAAGCAAGAGACTCATATCGCCAATGCGGCAGGCAAAGACAAGTGAATAGGTCGCGCCTCCTGATACGCCGCAGTACTCCTCTATTTGTTTATTCGTTCCCCATATCGATCTAGTTCGTGGGTCAGTGACGGAGGAAGTACGGACAGCCTCACCAATGGATTACCTGTGCCGCTGCTGGCGGTCGTGAGCATGCTCGGAATCGCAATTGGCGTCCAGCCAAGGCCAATAGACACCGAATGCTGTCCCAACACCGTGCGGCTAGAAATTCTTTTCTACCTTCCGCCCGCGTTTTGGCAAGCGAGACTCCCGGAAGCTATCCAATTCTGAGGCTGTGATCACGTACTGAGTCTCAAGAGGATGGTTCGAGTGAGCGGCCAGCTCGGCTCGGAGCCTGACGGAGCAGATGGCCGGCGCATCCTGATATTGGGCGCGATGGGAGATAAAGGCTTCGTTGGCAATGTTCAGCCTGTATTCGCGCTCGTCGCCCGCTTCGCGCACATTGAAGGTGTACTCGCGCACCAGCGCCTTGGGCTCGAATCCGACGTACCGCACAATTGTGTCGTTGCTCATTTGGCACCCGGCATGGGAACGGGAGAAGCCTGTGCTGGCAACACCTTCTTGATACGCCTGGTGCGAGGACGCTTCGGAGGAACTCCTTCGGCAGGTTCGACTACCATCAGGCTAGTGACGAATTGCTTGATGCCATGGACATCGAAATCGACGGTGGTGCGGTTGGGGTCCGATTGGGTGATGACCCCGCACCCGTACAGAAAATGCTTGATGTATTGGCCTGCCGAGAGAGTCTGCACAAAAGTCTCCTGTTCAGAATGAGAAGCAAGTCTCTTGCCCTGCGGACTTCGAAGGGCTGGGGAATCATCGAGTCCGGAGCAGCTTCCCTATAATCAGCGCTGAAATCCTGGTTGCGCTACTATCCTCGGCGGCCGTTGCCGCCCGATCGGCTGGCAGAGTATTCCCGGCCGCCACCGGAATGACTCCCTCCACCACGCGATTCCTGTGTGCGCGCCTCATTTACCTGTAGTGCGCGGCCTTCCATATTGAGCCCGTGCAGCTCACCGATGGCTCGTTCCGCGTCCTCGCGTGATCCGAGTTCCACGAACCCGAATCCTCGTGAGCGTCCGCCTTCCCGATCACAAATCACGCGCGCCGACGTCGCGTGAAACCCCCTGTTGCTGAACAACTTTTGCAAGCTGTCATTCGTCACTTCAGGCGGGAGGTTCCCGACATACAGTTTCGTCATTTGCGCCTCGCTCACTCCAAGCTAACTATTGTTATCGACCACCACTACGGTTGGAAGATCTTCCAGTTTCTTTCCGGCAGGGCCTAGGCGGTCCTCCCGATCGACTCTGGATCTTTTCGGCGCGCTTTCATTCAGGGGCGGATCTGATCTCCGCCCTCCATATAGAGACCTATCCGCTTCAGGCCGCTACGGCAGCGGCGATTTTGTGAAATGTCGAGTTGACAACTTCATAAGTCTCAACTTTAGGAGTTCCTTCCGTCAGTGTGGACAGAATCTTCAGGACAGCTGGATACGTTCCCCGGTTGTAGGCCTCGGCGTTCTCCGCCCTGCCCCAAAAGCTGATTTCGAACACGTCATCGTTACTCGGCACAAAAAAGGTGATCTCGTCCTGGAATCCGTTCTGCTTTCGAAGCTTGGGAATAACTTCCCTTTCCATCAGCAAGCTGAACTTGGCAATGCTGCCAGGCTTTAGCCGCATGGAGACTTTGCGTGCAAACATGTCAACCTCCTTGGCTGGCAGACCCAAGAGGGTTTAGATAAACTCCAATAGTTTAGAGAACCTGAAGACACCCTCAGCATCTTAACCAGAGTAGGTTAATTAACTTGACCTGTCAATCAAAATCTAAGAAGATTTTGAAGAATTAATCAGATGTGGTTAATCGAGCGGAGAACGCAAGTGGATGTTAGCCTAGTGATTAGGCGGAGGCGGAACGCGAGTCAGTATCCTCGAGTTGCCGGACACGGATGCCTTCAACGTGTCAGTTGACAACTCCGTTTGCTTCCTGGTTCCGCTGATCGAATCCTGGGATATCGACCTCGCGAATCCCTATTTGCCGCGCTCAGGCGGTGGACGAAAAGAAAAGGAACCGTTCATTAGCCTCATGGACTTCGTTCCGGCATGAGGCGAGGCTCTTCGCGCGTATAAGCTACTTCTCTGACCGTTTGATCTTTCCTGCTTGGTCTTTCGGCGAGCACTTTCCTTCGATTGTGTGGTATACTTCCCTTGCGCTTAAATACCGCGGTTGTGTTGTGCGGTCCCTCTGGTTCGATCCTTGATCTGAGAAAACCCGCCCTCAGTCTCCTCCGTACGTTTTCAGCGTAATTCAAAAGAAGACTGGCTACGCAAGGCGCCATGTCCGCCCGGAAGCTCGTGCGTGCATTGCGATTGCACCAGCAAGAAAGCAAAATGCAAAATTTCTCCGAACTTCCGATTTCTCCTTATGTGAAGGAGCGGTTGTCGGCTGCTCATTTTTCGACACCCACTCCGGTTCAGGCCGCAACGATTCCGCAAGCACTAGAAGGTAAAGATGTACTGGCGACCGCGCAAACCGGGACCGGCAAGACCCTGGCGTTCCTTGTCCCCATACTAGAAAAACTCCTCAGGCGAAGCACGCTGGGAATTACGGCGCTCGTGCTCGTCCCCACGCGTGAACTCGCGATGCAGGTCGTGGATCAGTACAACGCCCTGCGGGGCAAACAACTCTCGCCGGCGGCTCTGGTGGTCGGCGGGTTAGCCGAAACCCAGCAGCTCGACGCTATCCGCAAGGGAGCGGGCCCGGTCGTGGCTACTCCTGGACGATTGGAAGACTTTCTCGATCGTAAACTCATTCATTTTCGCGAACTGCAAATGCTCGTGCTGGATGAGGCGGATCGCAAGCTGGATATGGGATTCCTTCCCGCGATTCGCAGGATAGCGGCGGTCCTGCCCAAAGGGCGCCAGACAATGTGTTTTTCCGCCACGCTGGAAGCATCCGTGGCACAGGTTGTGAAGGACTACATGAGGAACCCGGTACGCCTAGCGTTCGGGTCCACACTGAAGCCCGCGGAGAATGTGCGGTTTCAGGCCTTCGAGGTTGCCGTCGATGGCAAACAGGAGACGCTGTACGACCTACTCACTAAAGAGAGCGGCCGGTGTCTTGTGTTCTCGCGCACCAAGCGCGGGGCGGAGCGAATTGCCAAAAGCCTGAATCGCGATGGCATCCATGCGGCAATGATCCATGGCGACCGCTCGCAATCGCAGCGCACAGCAGCGCTGACCGGATTTCAACAGGGCCGCTACCGCGTCTTGGTGGCGACGGACCTTGCCTCGCGCGGAATTCACGTTCAGGATATCGCGCACGTTATCAACTATGATTTGCCGGAGGTGGCAGAAAACTTCATCCACCGCGTCGGACGGACCGGGCGTGCAGGCAGACACGGAGTAGCATCTACTCTTTTTGTAAAGGAACAGCGATCGGAGCTATTCCAGTTGGAGCGTACGCTCGGCATTCGGATGGAGAGGATGCGGGTGGATAGCGATCTGCGTGAAAATGGGAAGCGGACTTCAGGAACCATAGATCGCATGCAATCAACGCCCCGGTCCAGAATGGTTCAACTTCCAGGGGAAGTCCTGCAGGCTCAGACGGAGAACTAACTCTGCCCGTCAGGCCAATGAAGTGTCATTGAATTCCGGCGCGGTGACAGTACAAAGAACCCGTTTTGGCACAGTTGGAGGCCGAATTGGGCGGTAGGAGCAGCATTCGCTTTCGAAAGTGTTTCATAATCTGAGAGTACTTCGTGTCGGGGCGTAGAGCAGCCTGGCAGCGCGCCTGCCTTGGGCGCACAAAAACCGATTCCAACAGCTCCCTCCCTTGCTTCTAACTACTAACGTTTCCAACAAATCGGGGAACCTGCTTACGCTCAAAAGCTAACCCGAAAGATATGAAAACGTTGGATTCTGGCACAGTTTTGACACAGTCGCCGCACACATGCTGAGGACGGGCTAGGTCAAACTCCGGAAGCCGCGCAGTGCACGCGGTGCGGATAAAAGAAGCGTTTTAAGATTAAGCTAACCTCTGTTGACGGATAGAGGCTTATTCGAATGGCTGACGAACGAAAATCTAGGCCGGTGCCACGCTACGTCCTATTGTCAGGTGCGGCCATCCTTACCGTCATCGTCGGGGTCGTGACTACGTTTGCGATTCAGGACCGGCGTGACAGGGCGCTTGCAGCGGAAATTTAGCGAACGCAATCTGAGCTTCTCGGTCTTGGAGGTCAAATCACCGCTATCAAGGACGCGGGCCTAATTACGACGAACGATTACATCGCCGCGTTCGCGCAAATAGAATCTATCCAAAAAGAATACGACGAGAAATTGAAGAAATTCAGCGATCTCTACAGCTACGCTCGTGAGCGGGACAACCATAGGGGCCTCCTCGATTTGCAGCGCTGGGGCAGCAAGCATCACCCCGAGATTTGGGACAGGATGTCGGAGATCATCCAACGATCCTTGCTGCCTTGACGCAGTAGTCGTTATAGGTATAACATCACACAGAAATGACCGTACGCAACGGGCGAATGGCTGGATGGCTGCTGTTGACCTTTACCCTGCCTACAAAGCGGGCCAGCCAAAGGGTGGAGATTTGGCGAAAGCTGCAGCGATATGGAACCGTGCCGCTTGGAAATTCGGGCTACCTGCTCCCCAACAATCCCAGCAATGAAGAACGGTTTCAGTGGCTCGCGACAGCGATTCGGAAATACGGGGGCGACGCATCCGTAGTTCACGTCGAATCGATCGACAACCTCTCAAAGTCTCAACTGATCGGCCGCTTCTCGGAAGCGCGCACACGGGAATATCAGGAATTGATTCGGGAGCTTCAAGTATTTTCATCCAAGGGTGCGGAAGGTAAGACTGGCGGCCGTCTCGGCCGGCTGCGGAATCGCTTTCAAGAGATTGTCGAGGTCGATTTCTTCAACAGTCCGCTGCAAGTACGCGTCAAGGAGTTACTAGAGCACGCGGCCTCATTGCGCGGGCCAGCGTCCGCCGCCCCCATCTGCAAGGTCAATACGAAGGACTACAAGTGCAGGCTCTGGGTCACTAGACCAAGGCCCGGAGTCGATCGCTGTGCGTCTGCGTGGCTGATCCGAAACCTTATCGACCCCAAAGCGCGGTTTGCTTTTGCACCGGAGGGCCGTGTGCCGGCTGGCGGCGTGCCATTTGACATGTTTCATGAAGAAGGGTTCGGACATCGCGGCGATGACTGCACGTTTGAAACCCTCACAAAACAGTTTCACGTCCGCGACCCGAAGGTTGCTGTGATCGGGCAAATGATTCACGACGCAGATCTCGCGGATGACCGGTTTGGCCGAAAGGAGGGTTACGGCGTGGATCAGATACTGAAAGGCTGGGCGCGTCAAGGAATCTCGGACGACAAACTGCTGGAGCGCGGGATGGAACTCATCGAAGGACTCTACCACGCACCGCAGAAGTGAATTGAGGAGCAGACGGACGTGTTTGCAAATCATCGCGCGTATTGGAAAACGGGGATAAGCGTGATTTTGATGCTGGCCGCGAGCGTGCCCGCATCGGCGCAGTCGGACCAGCAAAAGACAAGAGTGTTTACGCTCGAAGAAGCGGTGGATTTTGCGCTTAAGAACTATCCTGCAGTGCGGGCTTCGCTCGAACGCCTCCGCTCGGCAGAGGCTGGTGTGGGTCTCGCACGAACGAGCTACTTGCCTCGGACCGAAGTTCTTTGGCAGTCGAATCGCGCAACAGACAACAACATTGCCGGGCTGACCATACCAAACTCCGTCGTCGCTCCGATTACGGGACCGGTGACGTTGTCGCTGTCGAACCGCAGCGCCTGGGGAAGCGCAGGTGGACTGTTGTTTTCCTGGGAGCCGCTCGACTTCGGGTATCGCGGAGCGAGAGTGGACGCGGCGCGCGCAGTTCAAAACCGCGCTTCGGCGGAAGCGTCTCTGACACGCCTCGATGTCGGCATTGCCACGGTGAACGCTTACCTGACGCTGCTCGCGGCGGAGCAGACCGTCCGCGCAGCGGAGGCGGATGTCGAGCGCCGAGAAACCTTCAAGAAATCCGTGCACGTCCTCGTCGACAATCAGCTCCGCGCGGGCGCGGATGCTTCAAGGGCGGACGCGGAACTCGCCCGAGCCCGAGTCAACCTGGCGAGGGCGCACCAGCAGCAAGCAACGAGTCGCGCACAACTCGCGGATATTCTCGGCATTCCCGATATGGCAGTGGAGGTTCGGGAAAGCACTTTGCTGGGCAGGCCGCCCGCGGCTGCTCCCCCACCAACCGCTATCTCCGCGAATCCAGCTGCGGAAGTTCAGCGCGCACGCGTCCAAGAGTCGCAGTCGTTCGTGCATGCTCTTGATCGCTCGTATTACCCGAAGCTGTATTTGCAATCGGTCGTCATGGGACGCGGAAGCGGCGTTGATCCCACCGGGAAATTCCTCGGAGGTACGGAAGGTATGGGGCCTGATCGTGCGAACTGGGGGGCCGCGGTCACAGTGACCTTCCCGGTATTCGACATCTTTTCCACCAAGTCGAAAAAGGATGTGGAAGCAGCGAACGAACGCGCGGAGGAAGCGCGCTACGACCAGGTTTTGCAAGACCTGACAGGACAACTCCGCAAGGCCCAGGCATCGCTCGATGGAGCGAGGAAAGTCGCCGAGAACACGCCGCTCGAATTGGAAGCAGCCCGGACAACGGAAACCCAGGAGCGTGCACGCTATCAAGCTGGCCTCGCGACGCTTGTGGATGTTTCCGACGCGCAGAGTTTTCTGGTGCAGGCAGAGATCGATGACGCTCTAGCGCACCTAGCGGTCTGGCAGAATCTCGCTTCAGTTGCCGCCGCCCAAGGCGACCTTGCACCTTTTCTGCAATCACTCCATGACAAGACACAAGGAGCGCCATAACCATGTGGCTCCTTCGCGCCGCACTTCGCAACCCAATCTCTGTCGTTGTCGTCGTCATCGGCGTCGCATTGTGCTCGATTCTTGCTTTAGCGCGTATGCCGATTGACATTTTCCCGAACCTGAATTTGCCCGTAATTTACGTAGCACAGCCATACGGAGGAATGTCGCCAGCACAAATGGAAGGCTATCTCGTCTACTACTACGAGTATCACTTCCTCTACATCACGGGCATTGAGTCGGTCGAATCCAAATCTATCCAAAACGTGGGCTTGCTGAAATTGACGTTTCATCCGGGCACAGACATGAGCCAGGCGATGGCGCAAACAGTGGGGTACGTGGACCGGGCGCGCGCGTTCATGCCCCCAGGAACGGTTGCGCCGTTTATCATGCGTTTCGACGCAGGAAGCGTCCCGGTCGGCTACCTGGTTTTTTCGAGCGCGACGAAGAGTGTGGCCGAGATACAAGACCTTGCTTTAAACCGCGTGCGCCCGCTTTTCGCTACCCTGCCCGGAGTCTCCGCTCCTCCTCCATTCGGAGGGGCGGCCCGAACGATTGTCGTGAGCGTTGACCCGGATCGTCTCCGCGCCTACCAGATGGCCCCGGAGGAGGTAATCCAGGCGCTGAACACGGGGAACACGATTGTACCGGCGGGAAATGTGCGCACCGGAGATTTGCTGCGGCTGGCACCGATCAATTCGGTCGTCTCGAATATCAAAGACTTGCAAAACCTTCCGATTCGTGCAGGAGCAGGACCCACGGTCTTCTTGAGAGACGTCGGGACGATAGAGGATTCGAGCGACATCATCACCGGCTATGCCGAAGTGAATGGACGCCGCACGGTCTATATTCCCGTGACGAAGCGCGCCGATGCTTCGACGTTGAGTGTAGTCAATGCGGTCAATGCCAGCCTCGCGCAATTCCAGTCCGTCGTTCCAGAAGACATCAAGATCGATTACGAATTCGACCAATCCTCCTACGTTCGGAACTCGTTGCTATCCGTCGTGAAGGAAGGACTCTTAGGCGCGATCTTGACGGGCGTGATGGTGTTGCTCTTCCTGCGCGACTGGAGGAGCGCGTTCATCGTTGTGACTACGATTCCATTCGCGCTGCTAACAGCCGTGGTAGCCCTGTGGGGCGCGGGTCAGACCATCAACATTATGACCCTGGGCGGCCTAGCACTGGCTGTCGGGATTCTCGTCGACGAATCGACGGTGGTGATGGAGAACATTCACAGTCACCTCGGACAAGGACGCGGAAGAGCGATAGCCATTTTGGATGCAAGCAAGGAAGTACAGATTCCGCGGCTGCTGGCAATGCTCTGCATTCTCGCGGTGTTTGTTCCTTCGTTCTTCATGACAGGAGTCTCGCGCTCGCTCTTCGTGCCGCTTTCACTGGCGGTCGGTTTTGCGATGGCCGCCTCTTATTTGTTGTCGAGTTCTCTTGTGCCCGTACTGTCAACGTGGATTCTGCACGAGCATGCACGGGAAGCGGAGGATGCGCCTTCGGTGCTCCACCGAGTGCGGAACGCGCTCGGCCGTATTCTGAACCGGCTCACGGCAATACGGGGACTTACGGTCTCGGCGTACGTTCTTGCTTCAATTTTGGTGGTTGTCCTACTCGGCCCATATCTCGGAAGAGAGATCTTCCCGCGGGTCTCTTCCGGTCAGCTTTTGGTGCGGTTCCGAGCGCCCATCGGGACACGTGTGGAAACCACGGAAAGACTCACGCTTGGTGTGCTCCACTCCATTCAGGAAGCGGCCGGTCCCGGCAATGTCGGTGTGACCTTGAGCTACGTTGGCGCGCCACCTCCGAACTATCCCATTAACACGATCTACCTTTGGACCAGCGGTCAGCATGAGGCGGTATTGCGTGTGGCCTTGAGGCCGGACTCCAACATTCGCATGGACGAATTCGAGGAACGGTTGCGGAAGCTCTTGCCTGACAAATTTCCGGGCTGCCAGTTTTCTTTTGAAGCTGGAGACATCGTGACGCAGATCATGAACTTCGGCGCTCCGACGCCCGTGGAAATCAATGTGAGCGGACCTGACCTCGGTGCCGATCGCGCCTTTGCCGCGAAGGTTCGCTCGGAAGTAGCCAAGATTGGCGCGCTCCGCGACCTTCAGTATGACGAACCTCTCGATTATCCGAGCATAGACATCAACGTAGACCGGGAACGCGCCGGACAGCTAGGGGTCACAACCGGAAGTGTTGGGCGATCATTCCTTGCGGCCACATCGTCGAGCCGCTTCGTGACGCCGAACTACTGGGCTGACCCGAAGTCGGGTGTCGGATATCAGGTACAGGTGCAGGTTCCACAATCCGACATGACTTCGATTCAGGACGTAGAGCATATCCCGGTGACGCGAGGAGCAGCTGAACATCCGCTAATGGGAGACGTGGCTCAAGTTGGCTACGGAACTGTCGTTGGCGAATATCATCGACTGAACGGACAGCGAATGGTGACGCTCACCGCGAATGTCTCGGGAGAGGATCTGGGCCGCGTTTCGAGCGCCATAGACGCTGCGATTAGCCGCGCAGGGTCCACGCCTCGCGGAGTGAAAGTCACTGTCCGTGGTCAACTCAGTCCAATGAAGCAGACGTTGACCAACCTTGCCGTTGGCTTGCTGCTAGCGGTTCTCGTGATTTACTTGCTGCTGACGGCGAGCTTCCAATCCCTGAGGCTCGCGTTTGTGGTGCTCTCCGCCGTCCCTGCGGTCATTTGTGGAGTGCTTTTCGTTCTGCTGGTGACTCGCACGAGTCTAAACATTCAGTCGTTCATGGGAGCAATTATGGCCATCGGGGTTTCCGTGGCGAACGCGATTTTGTTGGTCACATTTGCGGAGGAATATCGTCGGCAAGGAAACACCTCCACTGCTGCTGCGATTCATGGGGCGAGAACCCGTATGAGGCCGATCCTGATGACCAGCATGGCGATGATTGCTGGAATGGTCCCCATGGCTCTGGGTATTGGTGAGGGAAGTCAGCAGACGGCTCCTCTTGGGCGCGCGGTTATCGGAGGCTTACTCTTTGCCACCGCTGCCACTCTGTTGATTCTACCGTTGGTGTTTTCGCTGGTTCAGAAGGGCGCGGGAGTCCGGTCGCCTTCGCTCGACCCCGATGACCCTGCGAGCGCGTTCGCGCGAAGTGCAAACGCTTTGCCCGGAGAAACGGCATGACACGATTCCGAATCTCGTTGACCTTGCTTCTTGGCGCTGCAATTGGCTGGTGCGTCTCGTGTGGCTCGAATTCCGGTTCTACCACTAAGGCCCAGGCCTCTGCCCCGACCGCCCCCACGGTCGAAGTTACGAAGGTTGTATCGAAAAAGCTGGCCATTACGACCCGCTTACCGGGAGAACTTCAGGCATACGAGGCGGTGGCTGTTTTTCCAAAAGTCACGGCCTATGTGGATTCGATCAGCGTGGATCGCGGGTCACGTGTGAAGGCCGGGCAGTTGATGGCTCGGTTGGTTGCTCCGGAAGTCGCGGCACAGCGCGCTGAAGCACAGTCCAAACTCCAAGCCGCCGAGGCGCAGCGTGCTGAGGCGGAAGCAAAGCTCGCATCCGAGCAGAGCACATACGAACGCCTGAAGAGCGCTTCTGCGACGCCTGGTGTAGTCGCCGGTAATGATTTGGAGATCGCTCAGAAGGCCGCCGACGCAGACCGCGCGCGACTAGAATCACTCCGCGAGAGCGCGAAAGCTGCAAAATCTGCGCTAGAGTCACTCACGGAGATCGAAAGATACCTCCAAGTGCGGGCTCGTTTCGACGGCGTGGTGACCGAGCGAAATGTTCACCCCGGGTCTCTCGTTGGGCCTGCGACAAGCGGGTCAAGCGCAGCGATGCCCATGGTGCGCGTCGAAGAGACCGCCAGGCTGCGGCTCGTCGTTCCCGTTCCCGAAAAATATGCTACGGGTATCAACGTCGGAAGCAGGGTCGAGTTCAGTGTCCCGGCCTTCCCCAGTCAGACATTCGCGGGGACGATTGCCCGCGTCGCGCATTCTGTGGACGTGAAGACCCGAACCATGCCTGTCGAGCTAGACGTCAACAACGCGGACGGGCGCCTCAGTTCAGGGATGTTTCCCGAAGTCCTTTGGCCGGTTCGTCGCATTGAGCAAACGCTTTTTGTCCCGACTTCCGCAGTCGCGCGAACGACGGAAGCCACTTTTGTTGTTCGCATTCGCAATGGCAATTCAGAATGGGCCAACGTCAGCACTGGGGAAGTGGATGGAAAGCTGATCGAGGTTTTTGGTGACGTGCATGAAGGAGATGAAGTCGCTGTGCGGGGAACCGATGAACTGCGCCCAGGTACACGAGTGAACGCGCAAGTGGCGGCAGCCGAGCAGCAGCGCCCGTTGAAATGACCTTACCAGCCGCGTATTTGAATCTCGCTATTTCTAGATGGAGGCAATCATGATTGGGAGAGTACGTTGTTTGGTTCTCGCGGGTGTTCTGTTTGTTCCGCTCGCCGCGAGAAGCCAAGGGCTCAACACTTCGGCCATTGACCAGGCTCTCGGCCGTTCAGGCCAGAAGGCCGGAGAAGTCTATAGAGTGGGTTTCCCTCGGACTGACTTGCATGTGAGCGTACAAGGAACGTCAGTGCCATATCGCTATCAAGTAGGAAATGGAAATGACCAGAACACACTTAATGCTGGGCGGTGCCGTGCTCGTGGCTCTAACATTCGCTCCGATGCTTGCGCCCGCAGGGGCACATTTTTGCGGTCATTGACCCCGCGACCGACGAAGTCGTCGGCCGATATCCAGTTGGGAAATGCAAGGGGAACCACGGCATGGCGCTTGACCCGGAGCACCACCGCGCGTTCCTTTCCTGTGAAGGGAACGAGCTAATGACCGTTTTTGACTTAGTCAAAAACGCACCCATCGCCTTTCTGCCTCTGGCAGGCGGACCGGATGTCATCAAGTTCGATCCTGGGCTTCAGCGCATCTACGTCGCGTGCTACAGGGGTGCCATCTCCATTTTTCATGAGGACGACGCCGATCACTACCGCAAGCTCGAAGACTTTCGAGTCCAGCACGCGGTGCACACGGTAGCTGTGGACCAGAAAACGCGTCGGCTATACACGCCGGAACAGGAAGAGAATGGCAAGCCGGTCGCGCGGATGGTTGTGTACGAAGCTGTGGGAGCTCGGTAGTTGCTTTATGCGTTTGAGAAAAGAGAACCAGGTTCACCTAGAGAGTTCGATGTCGATGAGGGATCTCATACCGGTTTCGCTCCGTGTTTTGCCGAAGGACGCCGTAGTCCTGTTCGTCACGCGGTTTACGCGTCTGTTCGCGTACGGGGCGCTTTCGGTAATTCTCGTTTTCTATTTGGTGAGTCTCGGCCTTACTGAAGCCCAGGTGGGACTCCTTCTGACGTTGACGCTCGCGGGCGATATTGCGATTTCCCTTCTGCTCACGACGCGAGCCGACCGTATCGGACGGCGGCGCATGCTGATCGTCGGGGCCGTTCTCATGGCTGGCGCTGGCATCGCATTCGCATCAACAACGAATCTTCTCTTCCTGATCGTCGCGGGGACCATCGGCGTAATCAGTCCGAGCGGTCACGAAGTCGGGCCGTTCCTTTCGATCGAACAAGCCGCGCTATCCCACGTGGTTCCGGCCCGTAGCCGCACCGAAGTATTCGCGTGGTACACGCTGGCAGGTTCGCTTGCCACGGCTCTCGGCGCTTTCTGCGGCGGCGCAGCTACGGGGCTTGTGCAGAAGGAGTCCCTCTCTATTTCCGACAGCTACCGTGTAGTGGTCCTTCTCTACGCCGCCCTTGGAGTCGCGCTCGCGTTCTTATTCACACGCTTGTCGTCCTCCGCGGAAGTCGATATGTCCGCGACGCCAGCCAGTGGAGTGTCCGCAAGAGATTTTCTCGGTGTCGGCCGTTCGCGCTCAATCGTTTTGAAGCTTTCGAGCCTCTTCGCCCTGGATTCCTTCGGAGGCGGTTTTGTGGTGCAAAGTTTCGCCGCTTATTGGTTCTATCTGCGATTCGGGGTTGCACCACTGAAGCTCGGCCTTATTTTCTTCTGGGCCAATGTGTTGGCGGGAATCTCGGCTCTGCTCGCATCGCGGTTGGCGACGCGCATCGGGCTGGTGCGGACGATGGTGGTGACGCATTTGCCGTCGAATGTTTTGCTCATCCTTGTGCCGCTTATGCCGAACCTCAGTCTCGCGGTGCTGGTGCTGCTAGTCCGATTCAGCATCAGCCAGATGGACGTGCCGACGAGACAGTCCTATATGATGGCTGTAGTGCGGCCTGAAGAACGCTCGGCGGCCGGTGGAATCACAGGAGTAGCGAGGACAGCAGGAGCCGCGATCAGCCCTATCTTTGCTGGCTTCCTGTTCTCTCGTCCTGCGCTGATTGACATTCCGTTCTTCATTGCCGGGACGCTCAAAATCGCTTACGACCTTGTGCTGTACCGGGAGTTCGCGGCGATCCGGCCACCGGAAGAGGCAGATTAATGGCTGGACATGATCATTCGCGGGTCGCACTTTCGGACACGGCGATGAGCACCGTGCGAAGATCTCTTATCGCAATTCTGGTCTTGGCAGCCTCTTTGCCCGGCCAAACCCTCAAGCAGATTGCGACGATCGATCTCCCCGGTCCCAAAGGCCAGCGCTTCGACTACCTGACCACAGACGATGAGGATCAATTTCTGCTTTCGGCTCATTTGGGTCCAGGGATTCTGTACGTGATCGACATGAAGACAAACAAGGTGGTCAAAGCGATTCCCGGCGTTCCCGGTATCACTGGCCTCGAATTCGTTCGTGAAACGCGCAAGGTTTACACATCCGATTGGGGCGAAGAGAAGATCGGTATTGTCGATCTTCATTCGATGACAGTAGTCAAGCGCTTGGCAACCGCGGCCAAGCCGAACGGGAGCACGTATGCCCCTCCTTTTCACAAGGTTTATGTCCCGAATACTTTGGGGAAGGCAGTCGCGGTCGTGGACGTCGACAAAGATGAGATTGTCAAAAATATAGAATTCCCGAGCGGAGGAGTGGACACGCGGATCGTGCTGATGAAAGACCTTGTGTTGACGGGTTATGCCGCTCAGACGCGCTCTCCCCTCGTCACTGGCGGTCAGACCAATCTAGGCGCTGGCTTAAACTACAAAAATAGCTGGGTCGAATTCTCCGCCGAACGCCGCAAGATCGGTCCGAATTTCAATCCCGAGATTGGTTTTCTCGAACGTAACGATTGTGTCTGTGACTACGCTGATCTCACTCTGAAATCGCGGCCGAAGATTCGTGGCGTCCGAGAGCTAAACTTTGACGGCTTCCTGTTTCATGCTCCAGATACGCACGGTGTTCTGCAAACCCAGGAATGGCAGACTACCTTCCGCGCCGAATTCCATAGTGGGGCCTATACAGATGACGACATCGTGGACGTGTTCACCCAGCGAATCGTTACGCCGTTCAACATCTACAAAAGTGTTGTTATTCCTTCTGGCCTCTATCACTGGACGAGACATCAACTGACGTATGGCACGGCACAGGATCGGCGCTGGGTCCTGCGCTTCTTTGAGCGGTTTGGCACCTACTACAACGGCCACTTGAACGAAGCCCGGATTCGGGCCTCTTATCGGCCCAGCGAGAGGCTGTCCTTCGATTTCTCTCAGCAGTGGGATCGGTTTCGCTTGCCAGTCACTGGAGGAGATTTTTCAGTCGTCTTTGGCAGTTTCCAGACGAACTATGCTTTCTCTCGTTTCCTCACTCTATCGACGATTCTGCAGATGAACACGTCGAATACCCAAGCTGCAAGTGCCAACATTCGCCTCCGTTGGAACTATCGCCCTGACAGTGATTTGTTTGTCATCTACACCGTCGGCCAGCAATTCGCCAGCCTTGTAGCTGCCAACCCCGCCCAGTTCACTCAGAACCGTTTTGCCATCAAATACATGTACTCCTGGCGACCCTAGATGATCCTGAATTCCGGTTTACCGTGCTCGCCCAGCGGCTACCGCTGCGCCCACTTTCTTTACAATATCCGGTTTCTCAAATCGGAACTCGAAACATTTCGCGCTTCCTTCAAACAGGAGATGGAGAATGCCTAGATCGCGAGAGTGTGACGGTGTCGTTTATCGGAGAAAGGACACACCGTTCTGGTGGATTCGTTATCGCGACAGAAATGGTATTCGTCGGGGCGAATCAACCTTCACAAAAGACTGGCAGGAAGCTCAAGGCATCTTGAGGGAACGGCTTCATGCCAAAGACCACAACGTCCTTGATGTGGTTCGGAAAGGGGAAAACTTGAGTCTCGACCAATGGGCGGGCTTCTTCTTGGAAAACTACTCGAAGCCACCCGTCCGAGCGGAGAAGACGCACCAAGTAAACCTGCGAGTTGTGAAGCATCTCAAGAGTGCATTCGCAGCGCGCAAACTGGTGGACATCACGGCGGATGACCTTGAGCTATACCTCCGTGACCGTCTTCGCAAGACAGTCCGCATCAAGACCGCCCTCGGCTATCGAGATAAAGGAGCACTCAAGCCAACCACGGTTCATCAAGAGCTGAGAGTCTTTCGGCGCATGCTGAACGTGGCGGTAAGAAAAAAGTTCCTGCAGGCCAACCCCTGCTGGGGCGTCGAATTTTCGGTAACGGTGAGGGGTCTTTTTCGCCCTCACTACGTCACGTGGTCGGAACAACGACTTATCGAGTCCCACGCCCCACCGCATCTTCGGAATGTCATTCAGATCATCACGCAGACGGGCGTCCGGGTTTACAAGGAACTGACTCCTATGAGGAAGGACCAGGTAGACCTCGCTAATGCAACAGTGTGGATACCTGACTCCAAGACTCCGAATGATGTCGCCGAAATTCCTTTGACGCCGCCGCTGGCTGTAGAAGCTTTCAAAAACCAGATACGCATCTCAGGAGCCGGAGCACACTTGTTCTCAAGCGACAAAAACCCGTAGGGTCACCAGAAGAATCTTAAGACCGCATGGCGGGAGACATTGAAACGCGCAGGAGGTTCCCTATTTCAGAATCTATAATCTGCGTTCAACCTATGCAACTCGGCTCAGCGCTGGCGGCGTCGCAGACGAACGGGTCACGCAGCTTCTGAGGCAGGGTGATGCCAAGATCTTCAAAAAGTATTCTCAAATGAAGTTGCAGATGAAACGAGAAGCTTTGGAGAAGATGAATCGCCTGGCCAACGAGATGGCGCTGGATTCTGGTACGGCGGTGGTCCAATGAAAATATTTGGTACAGTTTTGGCACAGTCGACGAAAATCCTAGGGATGAGAGTAGCAGCACAGTTGGAAAGTGCTTTAGAATCAATAGTGCACTTCTTGTCGGGGCGTAGCGCAGCCTGGTAGCGCGCCTGCCTTGGGCGCACGCCATTCGACTCCAACAACTCCGTCCATTTCTTCTAACTACTAACGTTTCC